>Ga0209542_10000684_pt1 | contig 81152 bp, 82 predicted proteins | sample RifCSPhighO2_01_FD_184028 | JGI IMG/M metagenome (GOLD analysis project Ga0209542, IMG submission 184028) | Soil microbial communities from Rifle, Colorado - Rifle CSP2_plank highO2_0.1 (SPAdes) (version 2) | ecosystem: Environmental > Terrestrial > Deep subsurface > Rock core/Sediment ...
TCAAATGGTAGGCAGCTCCTCCCACAGTTCGAGGCAAAGCCAGGCGCAAGGCCTTTTGAATACCCGCATCTCGAAGTTGGAGCAAGGGTTTCCAAGAAAATCCCGAGAGCAGCAACGCAGGAACCTGGATTGCGATATGCAAAGCAGCTCCAGCGACAACGCCGAGCGCCACTCCCAGAATACCAAGAGAAGGAGCCAAAAACACAATGCCCCCGATAATCCCCAGGTTATAGGCAACCGGAGCCAAGGCGTACCACAAAAATCGCGAGAAATACTGCAGAATCCCCGAAAACACCGAAGAAACAGCAAATAGAATGGGGCTCAGAAGCATAACCCGCACCAAAGACACCATAAGCTCCTGCTGTTCTTCTCCAAACCCGGGAGCAACTAATCGCGCCAGAAGCGGGGCGAAAAAAACTGCGATCAACGCGAGAAATCCTATGAACAGAACTGTCGCGTGCAGCAGGTTGTTCACAAACTTCCACGCCTCTTCTTTGTTCTTTGCCATGTATTCGGCAAACATTGGCAAAAACACGGCGCTCACGCCGCCCAGGATCAAAAGATTGTACAAAAAATCAGGGACGCGGAACGCCGCGAAATACGCGTCGAGCTGCGTTCCTGCCCCAAAACCTGAAGCCAGCAACCTGTCGCGCAAAACTCCGAGCGCGCCGCTTAACAGAGAAGAACCAACAAGGAGGAGCGCTCCTTGGGTAATGGTTTTTGTCCTAAAGTTCAAAAGCTTTGTTATCATAACTCAACCCATTGTATCCCATTTTCCCCATTTGACAAACTCCTTTAAGAGAGGTACAATACAAGTGTCTTGGCAAGCCGGGCGATCGCTCTCCGAAGCTTCGCGAGGAGCAAAGGGAGGGAGGAAAGTCCGAACACTCACTCTGGCTCTGCTAGAGTTCAACTATTCCGGGTAACACCCGGCCGCAGCAATGCGAGGGGTGCGAACAGTGACGATGTCCGCGCAAGCGGAAGTGAAACGGCTAAATCCCTGTAGAGTGCAAGAGTAAACCCAAGGGTTTACAGAATATGTAGACTTCTTGGTGAAAAGTAACTCGCTAGATCCCGAGAGTAATCGAGGGACAAGATAGATGATCGTCTTGAACAGAATTCGGCTTACGAGCTTGCCAAGGCAACAAAGAACCCGCCTTCAGCGGATTTTTTGTTTCGTTCACCCAGCGTATTTTATTGCGTCTGCGATCTGAATTGCTCTTTTAGCAGGCTTTACGTCGTGTACTCTCACTAAGGTAGCACCATTCATTGTAGCGATGACCATAGAAGCTATACTACCCTCCAATCTATCTTCCACCGGTAAATCGCCAGTAAGCTTACCGATAAAAGATTTTCTTGATGTCCCTACCAGTATGGGGCAGTCTAACTCTTTAAATTCTCCCAACCTCTTGAGAATTTGGAGGTTGTGTTCCACAGTTTTTCCAAAACCAATCCCCGGGTCAAGAATGATATCCCGTATACCTGCTTCTCTTGCCGCCTGGATTCCTTCTTTGAAGAACTCTTTGATCTCTTGCACTACATCTGTATATGTTGGGTTCTCTTGCATGCTTTTGGGCACGCCTTTCATATGCATGATAACAACCGGGACTTTATGGCGAGCCACAACTTCTACCATCTCCTTATTGTTTAACCCTGTTACGTCGTTGACGATTTGCGCCCCTATTTTCAAACATTCTTCCGCCACCCGCGGTTTATAGGTATCAATAGAGATCGGGACCGCCGTCTCTTTCCTCAATCTCTCGATAATAGGTTTTACTCTTTTCAACTCTTCCTCTTCAGAAACCGGATCAGAGCCTGGTTTGGTGCTTTCGCCGCCAATATCAATAATGTCAGCTCCTTCTTGGATCATTTCTTTTGCGTGCGCAATTGCTTTTTCGGTGTCAAAAAACAGGCCGCCGTCTGAGAAAGAATCGGGAGTAACGTTCAATATCCCCACTATCAGCGTCCGTTTGAAAGATAGTAGATTATTCATGGAACTACTCTACCAAAAAATCGCCTCCGTGGCGACTGGAAAGAATGAAGGAAAAAGAAAAATTAATACTCCAACTTAATACCAAGTTTCCCAGCAAGTTGCTGAAGCCATTTTTCGTGGCGGTCAACTTTATGCGCAAGCATAACCATCTCTTGAAAATAGGTATCTGCTTTTTGGGCGTAGGCATCAACAGAAGTCAAAAGTTCGTCGAACTTCTTGTCTATCGATTCGAATCGCTTATCAACACTCCCAAACTTATCATCAAGATAAGTAATGAGCTCAGAAAAGTCTTGGTTCATATTTATATTATAGCTCGGCGAAAAATACTGTCAACGTTGTGTAGTGGTTCAATACCTTTGCATCACCCTCGAAATATTCATGCTATAGCAGTTATTTTTCGCGCCAGTACACTTTTCTAACAATTGTTTAATTTGTGTACTTTTATCAGCTTTGGCCGACGTTGGGCGTCGGCCAGCCGAAACTAAGCTCGGCTTAGTTTTTCCCTCGTGCTTCCTTAAGAAACCGTTCTGTTAATTCTCTTGGCAGGCCTTCTGCGCTATCTATGCTTCCTTCGATACGGTCTATATAAGGTATAATGAGTGGATCTATCAAAGCGTATGCCCCTGCCCAGGAAAATACGTTGCCTTCCGCAATGAGTTGTTCAATAACATCTTCTGGCAGAGGATGGAGATATACGGTGTTCTCATCGCTCCCTCCTACTTGAACTCCAGTCTCTGTATTTGTCACCACAATCGAGTTGGTTGGCTGAGCAGGATAGTATGCATACCCTCTCAAAAAGCTTCTCGCTTGTTCTGCATTCTCTGGTTTTTCCAGGATTTTGCCATTGCAAACAACAACTTGGTCTGCCGTGATTAAAAGGGCCGGTTCCTTGATTCTAGAACGCAAAGCCTCAGCCTTTGCCTTCGCAAGAGCCATGGTGAGTTTCCTGGGATCTGTATCGCGGACCGCTTTTTCATCAATATCCGCTGTCATCACCTCAAAAACGTATCCCATTTTCTCTAGTACCCCTTTTCTTTGCTTTGAAGCTGAACCAAGAATAATTTTCATATCTTTTTTACTGCGGGACTTATTTACTTAAATCGGGCCTACTCCAATGTAGATTTTCGACAAGGTATTTATCCTTTTGGTCAGTCCTTTTGTTAGTTCAAAAATGTAGACAGAAGTTTTTTCTCTTTTTATTCTTCCTGTTATAGCATCTCTATAAAAGATAGGGACATTAAGTTTTTGAAACTTTACTTTATCGAGCATTTTCTTTACTTTTAAATTACTAGTGGAGGCGTAAAGAATCTCTCCACCCCTCTCTTTTGCTTCTTTTATGCACAGTTTGACAAGAGCAGTACCCAGTCCTCTGTTCTGGTATTCATTCGCAACAACCATGCCAAACGCAAAAAGCTTAATTCCTCCACTCTTTATTTCTATTTTTCTCCAAAGAAACTTTCCCGTACCAACTAAGATATCATCATTCTTAATAAGAAAATTCATTTGCGGCTTTACCGTAGAATAATATCCATGCTTGTCGAAAAGATTCCTAAAAGAAGGGTACGTCCTCACTAACAAATTATGCATCTGATTCTTTTCTACCCTAGATAGTTGCTTATCGGTCTTTAGGAAAAAGGAAAACTCTCTTAAGGCAGGTATTTCTTTTCGCATTCTTTTACTTTAACAAAAAATCGCCCGCCTTCATAGAATTTCGGCGGGTAAACCTTCGTGGCGACTGGGAATAAAAAACCGGCAAGTGAGGTTATCACGCGCCGGCGAGTTTGACGAGTTCTTCAGAACGCAGAACGGCAGAACGATCAATAATGTGTCTTTGTGGGATCAGGCTTATTCCGGAAGTGATTTTCGAAGGAAGCCCACAACCCCGGTTTCCCGATAGCTCGTGCGTATTTTAGAACAAAATCGCTGCTGAGCTCTTCATCGGTAGGAATCCCTACCTCGAGGAATCGGATCACGTTGACCGGCACACCCATTTTCTTGGCTACCTCATAACGATTTAGACCAGCTCCCTCGCGTTCCTGTCGAAAGAACTTGCCGACGCTTGCATACCACTCAACGGAACGATGGGCGTCTGGTTTGACCGAGGCAGCTCTCCGCGCATGTTCGGGTAGACGCTTCCACAACTCATCCATATATTCGCGGAGTTCTTCCGACTCGGGATCACTTGGAATGAAAGACGGCAGTTGGGATGGATCCACATCCTTTGGGTTGACCAATTAAACCTCACCTCCGTTGCACAGTCGCAAACCATACGAACACCATGCTAAGACCTCATTACATCTATACGTATATGTTGTCAATGGAATGTAATGGTTTAATAACTTGTGGCCACCCACTAAAAAATTACTTCTATGGCGATAAAAAAGGCGGGTATTGATGTTATCGTACCCGCCGCCGTCTCACAGTCTTGAGTTGAACAATCCTAGTGCTTCCCCAGATACATGAGATGACCAAAGACTTGATTAATCTTGGAACGACCAAAGGGGCTGACAAGGAAGGTGGAGACGCCAGAAACGAATACCAGCATAACAAGCAATGTCGCCATTACCGCGTCTTCTTCAGGAAGCCAGGCTGAAAAGAGCCGGAATATCGCAAGCGCGCCGACAATACATATTCCGCAGGCGATAGCAAACAATCCAAGGATAACAATCGTTGGAACTAAATGCTCGCGCATGGTTTCCACCTCCAAAAAGGTCTACCATTACTCTACCAAAAAATCGCCTTCGTGGCGACTGATAGAAAACTAAGCAAAGCTTAGTTTGAAAATTTCCAGAAATATTCTAAAGGAACCCTGGAATGCACAAAGATGATGCCGTCGTTCGCGAGGAGTTTCTTTTTGGTTTTAAGACCGCCCTTGCCGCTGTAGCCGCACAATTCCCCTTTTGAAGAAACTACTTTGTAGCAGGGAAACTCTCTGGGGTTCTTGTTGCTCGCCATGATACTACCGATGGCACGAGGCGAGGTATGGCAAACTCGAGCCAGTTCTTTGTAGGTAGCAACTTTGCCTTTGGGGATTTTTCTAAGAAGTGTGAGTGCCTTGTGCATCGTAGTAACTAAGCGGAGCTTAGTTTTGTGAATAAGTTCGGCTTAAGCGCGGATAGAAATGGTGAGGCGCTCCTGTAGAGCGCTTTATTAATAATCCGCGCATTAAGCCAAACTTAATCGAAAAGTTGCTTTGCAAAACCTTTAGCGTCGAGGGTTTCGTTGACCATTTTGTCTGCTTCTTTGTTTTTCTCGCGGGGAATGGGTTGGAAGCTCACTTTTTTGAAATCAAGCTTCAAGTTCCAGAGCTCGAGGAAGAACTTCTGCGTGGTTGGATGTTCCACCTTGTATTCCCCATTCATCTGCTTTGCGACAAGTTCGGAATCTGTGAGGATCTGAACCTCAGATTCTTTTGCCTTCTCTTTTCCGAACAGGGCCTTTATCTTTTTCAAAGCGAATATAGGGGCGCGGTATTCTGCTTCGTTGTTGGTCACCTCTCCAAGGTATTCCCCGTATTTCTCCAGTATCTGCCCTTTTTCATTGCAAATGACAACTCCCAAAGCTGCAGGCCCAGGATTCCCCCGCGCCCCTCCGTCTGTGTAGACAATAAACTTATGCATGGTGTTTTTTAAAGTATTCAGCAAGACACTGCTCGAACTTCTTAAGATTCTCCGTTTTTAACCTGAATCCCGAAGCTACCGGATGCCCTCCGTAGGTTATGAGCAGCTTTGCGCAGCTTTTCATGGCTTTTACTGTATCATACCCATGGGGCGAGCGCACGCTTCCCAAGCACTCCTCTCCCTTTTTCTTGTACAGGAATATGGGTTTCTGGAATTCCTTTGCGAGAATGGAGGCTGCTGCTCCAAGTAGCACGTACTCAAAGGAAGAACCTCCATCGAGTAGTAAAGGAGCGCTCCTATCTTTCACCCTGTTGTGAATAGTCTCTGCGATTTCCCTAATATTCCGCCTCCGTACTTCGCTTTTCTCCTGCAGCACCCGTGCCAACTCTCTCGCATCTTGGGAATTCGTGCTTGTAAGCAGTCGATAGGCGCCAGGAAGCCTGTGGCTTTCGTCACGTACATTGAGCATCGCGATCAAAGAACCAATATTCCCGGGAACATCCGAAGGAACCAGAATGCCTGTTTCAAAAAACGCTTTTAACCCGGGCCTCCAGGTTTTGTGGAAATCCTTCATGCCCTGCTCAATGATCTCAACATTGTCTTTCTCTCTTGGCATGATATCCGCAATGGTTCCCAAAGCAGCCAATTCCACCAGTCCTTTCAAGACTGATTGAGAAGCGCGGGGCCCCAGGAGTTTTTGCGCGAGACGCAAAGCTAAGCCGCAAGCAGCAAACTCGCGGAACGCGTACGTTTCCGCTTTTTGCCTTGGGTTCACGATAATATTGGCCTTGGGCAGTTTTCCCAGAACCTCGTGGTGATCTACTAACATGACAAAGAACCCGAGCTTTCGCGCTTCTTCTATTTCTTTGAAATTCGAAATGCCAAGATCCGAAACCAACAAAATGGCGGGAACGTGCTTTTTGAGTTTTTGCAAGGCTGTTGGCGTGATGCCGTATCCTTCTTTTTCCCTATCAGGGAAATACACGTCAACAATATTGGCTCCCAGATTCTTCAGGGCTTCTTCTAATATAATAACGGAGGTCACGCCGTCCATATCCGTGTCTCCGTAGAGTATGACGCGCTCCTGTTTTTTAATTGCCTGCCTTAACCGGAGAGCCGCTTTTTGAAGATTCTTGATTGCCATGGTCTTCCTCATAATACCCCAATACCTTGAGTCCTGGAAGCTCTTCTCTTGCGAGGAACGCGAGCGAAGCTCCTCCGCCCGTGGATACGTGAGAGAACTTGTCGCGCAGCCCGTATTCGCCCAAGAACGCAGACAGGTTCCCTCCGCCTCCAACGGCAAACGCCTTGTTCTCAACAATGGCCCTTGCCAAGACCAAAGACCCTTTGGCGTACTCTTCCTCATGGGTCATGCCCAAAGGCCCTGCCCAAAACACGGATTTCGCTCCCTTGAGCTTTTCCAAGAAAAGCTTCTCGGTCTTGGGCCCAATGTCATACTCAAGGTCTGGAGGGTTCCCGTCCAAGGGAAACACGATTTTTTCAGGATGCAAAAACGCGACACGTTCTGTTTTCGCCTCCTTTGCGATAAGGTTCCCGAGCAGCACGAAATCCGCCGCCTTGGATATTTCGTCAATGAATGACAACTTGTCTTTCACCTTTTTCCCGCCCACGATTACCACAAACGGATGGCTCGGATTCCTTCTGAAATGCTCAAGATTCGCGATTTCCTTTTCCATGAGAAAGCCAACTGCAGAAGGCAAAAACTTTTGCACTCCCACTATCGAAGCATGGCTGCGGTGCGAGGTTGAAAAGGCGTCGTTGATGAATACATCCCCAAGAGAAGCGAGCTGTTTCGCAAAAGCTTCGTCGTTTGCTTTTTCTTCTTTATGAAAACGCAGGTTCTCCAAAAGGAGCGCTTCTCCCTCTTTGAGTTCAAAAACCATCTTTTCTGTTTCCGGGCCCACGCAGTCTGGAGCAAGCCGTACTTCTTTTTCCAAAAGCAACGAGAGCGCTTCGCGCACCCGTATAAGAGAGTATTTCTTCGGGTCTGTTTCATCGGGCTGCCCCAGGTGCGACATCAGTACAACGCGGCTCCCCTGCTCCAACAAATACTGAATGGTTGGGAGCGACTGCGCGATGCGAAAATCGTTCAGAATGTCACCTCGCGCGTCCAAGGGCACGTTAAAGTCGCACCGCACCAGAACTCTTTTCCCCTGAACAGGAATATCTCGTACGGTTTTCATGAAAAACGAATGGTCTGCCCCGGCTCAATTGTTCCCTCTTTTTCGTCCTTTGTGTTTTTGGGCTGGGAAAGCGCTTTGGCAAGAGCTTCTTTCAGGCCGCTTCTATCAACTTGCTTCTTTTCCTGGAACGGACGCGGCCTGCTTTCTCTGTTGCCCTGAAAAGCGGTTGGGCCTTTATCAAGCGCGCCCTGCAAAGACACAGAGCTTGAGGAAGGCGCCTTATCAGGTCCCTTTTCAGAGGCGCTCTGTTCCGTTGCGCGCTTTTTCTTGTTCCTGCAGCTCTTGCAATACACCGGGCGCTTGCCGTCTGGAGGAAATACCACCTTGGTGGGTTTTGTGCAACTTGAACACACCGCGTCATACAGCACCTGCTGGCTCATGGGAAGCGGGTTGAGAATGGGTTTCAAACCCGTGTTCAGGCTTCCGGTCCATTCCGCAATGCTCTTGTCTACCACTTCCCGCGGAGTTCCGTACTGCTGGCGCGAAAACTGGATTATCTCGTCCCGATAGATCTTTTCTGCTTTTTCCAAAGGAGGAAGTGTTTGCGCCGAAAACGGGCGCGAAGCAATCCCGTCGATCATGAGTTTAACGTAAATGGTGTACTTTCCCAGGTTCACAAAGTCCAAAGCTAAAAATTCGGGAGAGAATTCCATTTCCAGATATTCCGCGTCTTCGGCTCCAACCCTGAACACCACCATGGTGCCCACGTTCCCAAACACGGCGTCTTGCATTTTGGTGTCGTCGCCCGAACTCAACTGGGCAATATACTGGTGGCCTAATATTAAAGAGAGGCGATACTTCCGCGCTTCAGACAGAATGTTCCCGAACGATTCGGAAGCAAAGTTCTGGAACTCGTCAATGTATAAAAAGAAATCCTTGCGCTCTTCTTCGGGAATGTCAACGCGCGACATGGCAGACAACTGCAATTTGGTTGAGAGCAACCCTCCCAATAAACGGGAAGAATCCTCCCCTATTTTCCCCTTGGAAAGATTGGCTATTAAAATCATTTGGCTGTCCATGACCTTTCTCATGTCTATGGAGGATCTCACCTGGCCCACCACGTTGCGGATAAGGGGGTTTGAAATGAACTGGCCCACTTTGTTTTGAATAGCGGCTGTTGCCTCAACCTCGTATCGCTGGGTGTATCTGGCGTACTCCTGCGTCCAGAACGCGTACACCACAGGGTCTTTTACTTTGCTGACCACTTCTTTTCGATACTCGGGATCCGCGAGCAAGCGGTTGATTCCCAAAAGCGTGGATTCAGGGTATTCCAAAAGAGCCAAAATGGCGTAGTTCAGAATGTATTCCATGCGGGCCGACCACACTTCAGGCCCGAAGATTTTTTTGAACACCGACATCAAGCCCGACACCACCACGTGCCGGTTCTCGGCGCTCACCTTTTCCATGACGTTAAAGGCAATGGGATGCGAAATGTCTGCGGGGTTGAAATAGATGACGTCTTTGACGCGCTCCTGAGGAACGTAATTCAAGAGGTCGTCTGCGGCTTCTCCGTGAGGGTCTACGAATCCAATGCCATGTCCATTCTGAATATCCTGTATGGCCATGTTCTTGAGCAGTTCGGTTTTCCCCATGCCGGTTTTTCCCACCACGTAAAAGTGGCGCCTGCGGTCGTCAAGCTTGATACCGAACTTTTTCCTGATGTTTCTGAAATTCGTTTCTCCAAAGAACGTTATGTCTGCCATATATTATTCCGTAGGTAATACAGAAGGCGCTTCTCCTTTCTTTGCCTCTACTCTCGGCAAGGCTGCTGAAGGAGCTGTGAGTCTTCCTGGGAAATGGAAAATAGAGGCAAGTTCCTCGATGTTCAACGCGAACGTCCCCATGCTCCTCGGGAAATAATCCCCGAATCTCCAGCGGTAGTAGCGGTAATGCCTTCGCTTTCTCAAATACAATCTCCGTTCGTCAAGAAACCAGCTGAAAATGGTTTTCACCTTGGTCCACGTGGCGCTTCGCACGCTGATCGCGTTCAGGTTTATGGTGGAAAACTGGTTAAAATAGCTCATGGGTATTGCCTTCATGGCTCCTGAAAATACGTCGCGCTTAGCAATATACGCGGAGCGTATATCGCACGCGAAAGCCATTTTCCCTATCTTTTCCTCAATGGCCGCCACCACAACGCGCTCTCCCGGAGTGATCCTCATTTCAGGAGGAAGCAGTTCCTCTTTTTCGGGAGCTGCTTCCGCGGGTGCCTGGCCTGTTGCCAAGGCGCCCATCACCGCGCCAACGTCTTCCAAGGCGCCTTTTTGCTTTGTTTTGTCAGGGCGCCTCACTACTTTTGCCACAATACCCTCACCCTCCTTCACATGAGGCGCTTCATCATCAACCGGGCTTATCATGATCTGAACCCACATTTGCTCTCCAGGGCCCAGCTTTGCCATACCTTCCAGCAGCTGACCCAAGGGGTCAACCCTCTTTGGCTCGTCTTCAGCGGTGCCGGCCTGTTCCTCAAAAAACAGCTTATAGGTTTTGATGGGATAGGGGTCAGGCCTGTTTAACTTGTATGAAGAAGCCCAGAAATCCCACTCTTTGTTTGGAATGTCGGCTGGAAGCTGTTTCGCGTAGTCTTCCACCTCCGTTATTTCCGCGTTCGGGAACTGGGCGTAAATGGAGGTTTCAATGAGCGAGCGGTCATCCTGCTCAAACCTCACATAGAAATGCACCCTTCCCTCAATGGAAACAATATCGCATGACATTCCTATTTGTATTTTCCCCTCGAACCACTTTTCTTTCTTGTTCTTTCCTATTTTGATCTGCCAAATGCCCGCGAATACAGACTCCATTCTCCGAAACGGGTTGTCTATTTCCCCTGGCACCCTGATTTCCAACACCTGCCAGCGCTTCTCTGAAAGGAACTTGTCTATTCTCCACCAGAGCCAGAAATGCTTGAATAATCCCAGGAGCATCACAGGTAAGAAAAGCCACCACCACGTGAGCACGAATTCCCAGAGGAATTTGAGGGCTGACTGCGCGATGGAAAGAAAGAGAGGAAGAAACGTCTCCATTACCTGAGCTTTAAGTGATATCTCCCTGCTTCGTCTCGAAGAAAGGTAGCTCGGTCTTGGAGGTTGAGCAGCACTGTGCTCTCTTTTACATGACGTTGGGAAAGGGTCTTTTCTATCACCTCATCCTTTTCCAATCCGCCGTTTTCCTTCAAAATCTCCATCATGACCTCTTTGACGGTTCCGGGAAGGAATCCCCATTCGGTTAAACCGTATTTCCCTCTTCCCACCAGCACGAAGCGCTCGTCTTTGATGAGTTCGTTGTGCACGGTCTGGGGAAGAATGTTCTTGTGCATTTTTGAGGAAAGGCGCGCCTGCAGGTTTTTAATGACCTGGGCCACTTCGCGAAAATGCAGGGGTTTGCCCGTGTGCTTTAAGGCAAGGAACGCTTTGTCACGAATGGTTTTGGGGTGCACCTCGGGCCAATCTTTCAACCCCCACTGTTCGTCATGCGTCTTTGCAATGCGTTTTGAAATTTCCAATAAAGAAGAAAGCGCGACTGCTTTTGAACCTTTGTAAATGCGCTCCAGTTCTTCCAAGGGAGCTGCTTCTTTTCTTTGTTCAAAGTATTCGTGAAGCTGTTCTATCAAGTCAGGGGCTTCTTTTAAAGAATCCGCTCTTGTGGTCCAGAAGGGGTGATGCAAGTCGGTTTCTTTCTGGCGCAAGAACTGGTCTCCCAAGGTAAGGAAAAACAAAACGTGCGAAGGAGAAGAGTTATTCCTCACGTTGTCCACGAACAAGTCCTCGCGCTTGAGGTACCCGTGCTCGCGGAGCTTTTCTTCGAAATTCGAAAAGATGTTTCCAACCTGGTCTTTCACTCTACTCTCTTCCACGCTCAAGCGAATGTTTTCCAAAGCGTCTTCCACTATCTGGCGCACCCGCTCTCTCGTGATTCCGTGCTTCTCCCCAATGCGCTCTAAGGTAAACGGGTCTTCATTCTCCAAACCAAAACGCAGAACCACGATGTCACGGGTCCTGGGCTCCAAATGGGAGATGAGTTGAGACGATACCTTTTCGTATGAATAGTTTGCCATATCTTCGTTATCCTATTAAACAGCGTTTTTGAAAAAGTGTCAAGAGCTTCGCGCCCTTCCGAATACCTTTACCAAAAACGCGGGGGAGAAAAACAGGGCAGAGTAGAACCCGACAATAATACCTGCCATGAGCACCAAGGAAAAGGTTTTCAACGTATCCCCTCCCAAAAAGAAAATGGCTGCTAGAGGGATCAAGGTAGTCAAAGAAGTGTTCATATTCCTCACAAACGTTTGGCGCAAGCTTTTATTCACCGTGTCTGCTAGATCAATTCCGGTTCGCTTCAAAAGATTCTCACGCACTCTGTCGAACACCACGATGTTGTTGTTAATGGAGTAGCCTGCAACCGTGAGAAGCGCCACCACCGCGGGAATCGTAAACTCAAACCCGAAGCGGGAAATGGCGGCCATTAGCCCCAGGGGCAGTAATAAGTCGTGCACCAAAGAAAGGAGTGATGCGATACCCCAGTGCCAGGGCCTCAATGCTCCGGTCACCCTCCTGAAGGCGAACGCGACATACAGAATGATAATAAGCAAGGCCAAACCAATAATGACAAACGTTTTCTGGCGCAGCTCTCTTCCAATGACCGGGCCCACTGTTTCAAAGCGCAGTTCCTCTGCCTCCTCTCCGAGAGCTGCCAGTATCTCCTGGTGCTTTGTTTCGTCAATCTCTTTCATCCGCAGCAGCACGCGGTTTTCTTCTGTCTGCTGAACCTGCAACGATTCCAAGGAAAGCGCGCCCAAAGAATCCCGCAGTTCTGAAGAGGAAGGGGCAGATTCCTGATACCGAACCTCAAGAATGGTTCCACCCGTGAATTCAGGCCCTGCGTTCAAACCAAACGCAAACAGGGAAGCCACGCTTGCTCCAAGAAGGACTAGGGACAGGAAGAAGTATATATATGAAAAGCGGATGAAATTCATGTTATTTCCACAACAGCTTTATATTCGATATTCGCGTTCCCGTGAATATGTTCAGGAAATTCCTCACCACCACGAACGCGGTGAACATGCTCATTAAAATACCAATAGACAAGGTCAAGGCAAACCCCTGCACAAAAGAGCTTCCGAACCAGAACAGGATCACGCTCACCAGTAAGGTGGTGATGTTGCCGTCACGAATTGAGGGCCAGGCTCTGCGAAATCCTTCTTCAACAGCTGAGCCAAAACCTTTCCCCTCTTTCAGTTCTTCTCGCATGCGGGAAAAGATGAGAATATTGGCGTCAACCGCCATACCCAGAGACAGAACGAATCCCGCGATGCCAGCCAGGGTCAAAGTCACGGGAATGAGTTTGAATAAAGCAAGAATGAAAACCGCGTACAGGAGTAAAGAAACCACTGCGAAAAATCCCAAAAACCTATAAAACACGAGCATGAAGAGCAGTACTCCCAAAAATCCCAAAAGTCCTGCTTTCAGGCTCAATTGCAGCGATTCGCTTCCCAATGTGGCGCCCACGCTCTGCTGGGAAACCAAGGCAATAGGAAGCGGAAGCGCTCCCGCGTTGAGATTCCGCGCTATCATCTGCGCTTCCTGCACCGTGAAGCGCCCGGTTATCTGCGCGCTCCCTCCTGAAATCTTGTCTTGCACAATGGGAGCTGAAAGCAGCTGGTAATCCAAATAAATTGCAAGGGGTTTCCCAATATTCCTTGCGGTGATTTCTTCAAAGAGTTTTGCCCCTTCGTCGTTGAACTGCAGAATGACAGTGGGTTCATTGGTCACGTTGTCAAACGCGATTTCTGCTTTCTTTAAATACCTGCCCGTAAGCGCAGTGGATTGAAACGGATCTTCCTCACCTGCTTGTGCTATTTCCTCAAAGTTTTCCCTTGGTTCTCGAAACTCAAGAAACGGAGTCAAGCCAATGAGCTCCACTGCTTCTCCGGGGTCTATGATTCCCGCCAACTCCACGATAATCCTCCTTGTCTCCCCCCTTCCTTCTGTTTGCACAAGAGGTTCTTTCACTCCGAACAGATTCACCCTTCTCTCGAGCACGTCCCGCAAGCCCTCTACCGCGGAGTCAACGTCACTTTCTGGTATCTGCGAGGTATCTGCCTCATAGACCAAATGCACTCCGCCTTGCAGGTCAAGCCCCAGTTGGAACGGCCTGCTTTGAGAATACACAAAGTACCCCGCGGAAACACCCGCAAGAAGAACAAACGCGAGTATAACAAAGACTTTACCTTTTCCCATAGTCAGTTTCCTTTACCTATAATCACAATTTCCTAACATACCACTTCCTCTTCATTTGGTAAAGCACCGCAAAAACAGCCAAAACTAGGCCTCGCCTAGTTATCCACACCTAAACCTGGTCTAAGATGTTGACCTATTTCACCTCGGGGTAGTAGATAGTTCCGTTGCGGTAACTCTCCAGGGCAAGTTCACAGGACTTAAACATGGGCTGTGGCAATTTGTCTAACTCGTACCACCCCCATTCTTCTGCTTTCTCAGGTTCCAGTACTTTTGGTTCCCCGCTTTCCCAATCCGCAATCATCCCTATATGGGTGTAATGCTTAGGTACGTACAGTTTCAGGTTTGCCACAAACTGAAATCGAATATTCTGAATAGCAATGCCGCACTCTTCTTTTGTTTCCCTTCTTGCGCAATCCTCAAATGACTCCATATATTCCAAGTGGCCTCCGGGAAACGCAAACTCCCCTGCCCCATGCGAGGTTTTCCTTTTGGCAAGGAGTATCTTGCCACTCTTCAGAATCATGACGCCAACCGCGGTTCTCGTTCTTTGTTCTTCAATCATTTCTTAATCCTTGAAACATTATTAATAGTAATCCACGCAGACAGTGCGCCAAACCCACTTTTATCAATATCGAATGGCTTAATTTTCTGCGGATTTTTCAGAAATATAAGCATGCAGTATTTCTTATCTTTGAATCTCTTAAAAAATTCAGGGATTCTCTTCTTATCTAACCCGTCGTCGTCCCCGTATTCGTCCAGAATTTCTTTAACTCGTTTCGGGGTCAAATCAGTAAATTGCAAAACCTTGTTGACTTCTGCCTTTATCCTAACCGGCTCTCCTGAATCTTTAAAGTAAACCGTCTCGCCTTTCTTGATGCAATCCCACGGTTTGTATTTTACCAAATACCACCGCGATTCAATGGTCTTTTCGCCGTCGAGTATCTTTTCCGTCAACCCCCACGATTTTCGCATTATTGCAATATGTTCCATTTCATGCTATTAAGTTGGTGATGTCGGTTGCTTCGCTGGAAGCGGCGCGGCAGGTGGCCTCGGCGATCAATGAGTTACCTTCCTGACCGAAGTCTATAGGAAGAGATAAACTCATCTTGTCGGTTCGTTACGGTTGTCCGAGGTGACTTCACAGGTGCCCGTTTCAAGGTCAAACCTTGCGGGCCTTTTTCTTTTATCCCATGCGTCAACTTCACGGGAACTAGGATTCGTCGAGTACGATATGATCTTTGAACCTTCCTCGCTCTTCCGCTTTTTTCATCTTGATTTTCTCTATCGTCTTTCGATCAAATTTCTTGTGCTCTGCGATGGCATCAATCACCTCCAACAGATCAGCAAATTCTTCTGGGCTTTCATCTTTTTTAAATTCCTCAAGTTCTTCAAGCAGCTTTTCCTTCAGCTTCTGCCAATACTCTGCCTCGCCAGCAATATGCGTTATCGGATTCCCGCCTTTCTTGCGGATATATTCTGGAATTTTGTCTCGAACAAGTTTGTTATACTTCATAATTCCGTACAATTATGTTAGCATGAGTTTAGCAGTAGCGAGGCCCGGCCGTCCTCCTACCTCCCGCAAGGGCGACACTGCTAGGCTGCCGCGAGAGTCAGAGGAGCAACGCACTCCTGTACAAAAACACTGACACAATTCTCGCGGCTTTTTCTTTATCTTCCATGGCACTTTTTATGTTTTCTTTCGCTTCCACTCCCGGTCTTTGTCCTTCCGATCGATAAACCACTTATCCTTTGCGTCAAACCACCAAGAATCTGGATGAATTTCCACTAATGCCTTGCCAAGCTTTTTCCCAGCGGCGGTCTTAATGCGTTTCAGAGCAATTTGAATCCACGAGCGCGTCTTTGCGTTCCCCTTTACCTCTTCGCCACGCAACGTCGAAATCCACTCAAGCTGATCGGCGTCTTTCACGAGCTTTGCTTCCAATGTCTTGCGTTCTTCCTCCTCTTTAAACAAATCGAGAATCTCACGTCCAAAGGGTACGCTCTGGGAAATATCCTTTACAGCTTTTGCCTCGGCGAGCCGCCCGTAACGCTGATGCACATAGTTATGATCAGACGTTCTGCCCTCGCCGATATCATGGAATAGTGCCATTAACATAACCTTATGCTTATCAGCCCTGGGCTCAAGGTATGTAAGCGTATACGCAATCATAGCCGTATGGAACAAATGTTCGGCTACTGATTGACTTCCGCTTCCCAAAAACCATAAACCCGAACGAGGGGTTTTGCTGTGTATACCAGTTTCATACACAAAATCGGCAATTTTGCTGTATATATTCCTTTTATTGTTTTTGGCCATACCACTACTTTATCACTTTTCTATTTCCTGCCTATGACCTGGATCCAGTTTGTGTTCCCGGAAGGTTTAATCTCCGAAGATACGACTTCAAGGCCTGCCTTTCGCAAGTATGACTCTACTTCGTCAGTAGTGAAGTAGCTAAAGAATCTTTCGTATGGATACCCATAGTCGTCTTCAGTCTTTATCTCTTCCTCTACCCCTTCCGGTTTTCTCTCTTTGACCCCGACATACAGATAACCGCCTACTTTCAGCTTTTTCGTCAGCTTTTCCAGTTTACCAATAACTTCTTTCTTTGGCACATGAAGTAAAGCAGCTTGCATAAAAATACCATCAAACAAATAATCCAGTTTATCTACATCGCCCAGATCGAGCACCAGAAAAGTTCCTTCTGGAACTTCGCGCTTGGCAATCTCGATCATTTTTTCCGAGAAATCGATTCCAACCACTCGCAAGCCTTTCTTGACGAGATACGCATATTTTGTACCCCCACCGCAACCAACATCGAGTACAGAATCGCCTGGCTTTAAGAATGAGATGAACTTATCGGTCCCTTCAACCCACCAATCCTCCTGTTGATGGTCTTTATGCCACTCTTCAGCTATTCGGTTATAGGTTTCTCTTAAATTCATATCAATTTATCGCCTACTCCAGCCGAACTCGCAATATTTTATTCCTTTCACATACCAATCAATTGCGGTTCTAATGTATGGAATGGTATTTTCAGGTAGTTTATCCAACGGAAACCATGACAAATCGTCGCATTTGTTTAGCTCCATATTCCTAACTTCGCCATCCCACGCCTCTACCGCAAAAAAGAAATCTGCGCGCTCGTGATCACCGCACCATCGATGCATAGTCAGAACGAGATTCAGGTCGTTCACGTCAATCCGAACACCCACCTCCTCAAACACCTCTCTCGCCAAAGCCTCGCGGAAGGTTTCCTCTCCATCAGCATGACCGGCTGGCAAACCATAGTTACCATCTTCAAATCCTGTCTGATACCTCCGCAAAAACAATATCTTCCCATCTTTTATAAAGAGAGCATACACCGAAGGTATAAGCTTAAATCGCTCTTTACTTTCCATGGCACTTTTTATATTTCTTCTAACGGGTAAATATCGAATGCGACTTCTTCGTAGGGATGAACCTTTCTAATGGCGTCTACCATGGCCTTCAAGTTTTCACGGCTACATATAGTTTCTATCCGCTCTTCTTCTACAGCTTCAAGTTTACCTACCTGACCTATTACGGGGTTTGAACCCTTTCCTGGTTTAAATCTTCCAGTGCCCCTTGAAGAAAAACTACAAAAAGTGTAGTTTCCAATTTTCCCGGCACCTGCCTCCCCCATTGCCTCACGCACTACATCTGCGTGCGACACCGGTACGAATACTACAATTTTTACGTTTTTTGATTGACTCATGTGCTGTGACTAAGCTTCGCTTAGTTATCCACACCTAAGCGAAGCTTAGGAGATTGACTTTCTAAACGTCGTCCCAATTTTTTGCAGAAATTCCTGCTTGACGTATAATCTCTGCAACGAGATGACGAGAAATATCTTTTCCATGGGGATTGGGAATACGAACCTTCAGTTCCTCCTTTACCATAAACAAATGACGGCCGCCTGAATAGGGGCCATCAAATCCTAATCGCTGAAATTTCTGAACTAATTTCCTCCAAGATATATTTTTAGGCATGACTTGCCAGAGGACGCCTGCCGGTTTTAATCTGAAACCCAGGAACACGGTCTCTACTATGAATCTTAAGAATCAGCCAATCCTCAAAAACTTCCTGCAGTTCTTTTCTGCAATCTTCTAAATTCTTTGCATTAGCCCATACGCCCCTCAAACCAGGAATTTCACCAAAGTAAGTCTTGTCCCTCAAAAGTTTATATCTGGCGGTTCTAAGCTTCCTTGCGATATATTCTGTAAGCATATCTCTATAATATCATAGACGCGGCCCGATTGTCCACCTTCTCGAGTTTAGCAATTTCACTTCCCATGGCACTTTTTATACTTCTTGCCACTGCCGCAGGGGCAGGGGTCGTTGCGGCCGACTTTGGGCTCGGAAGGAACCTGCTGCTGGGGTGCTGATTGGTTAGGAGCTAAGGCGAGACTCATCAAATACTTCGCGGTGAGCTGTTCGAAGTTTTCAAGTAATGCTTTGAACGCTTTGTGGCCTTCATTCTTGTATTCTACCAAAGGATCTTGCTGGCCGTATGCTCGTAAACGAACCGAATCTCGCAAGTACTCCATGTTCTCCAAATGCTCGATCCACAGAGAATCTAAGGTGCGAAGCGAAATTAACTTTTCAGCTTGGCGCATGTTCACCTCCTCTATTTCCTTTTCCTTCTTTTCAAACTCTTCTTCGGTAAATCCGGCCTTTTCAATCATCTCCAAAATCTGAGGCCTAAGCGCTCCTTGTGTTGCCTGTTCCAAAAACTCTTTTCGCTTCTTATACAAAACTTCCCGGTGCTTGTTCAACACGTCATCATACTCAAGCAAATGCTTTCTGGCGTCAAAGTTAAATCCTTCAATTCTCGATTGGGCAGACTCAATGGCACTCGAAACCATTCCAGACTCAATGGCTTCGTCATCTGGAAGATGAAGCTTCTCCATAATCCCCTTCAAGCGGTCGCCCCCGAAAACGCGGGCCAGGTCATCCTCCAAGGAAACGAAGAACTGCGAAGAACCTGGATCACCCTGTCTTCCTGAACGCCCGCGCAGCTGGTTGTCGATTCTCCTTGCCTCGTGACGCTCTGTTCCGATCACGTGCAACCCTCCCAGCTCAACGACCCTTCGCTGCTGCTCAGGGTCATTTTGGGGGTTACCCCCCAAAATGATGTCAACGCCGCGGCCTGCCATATTGGTCGCAACCGTGACTGCCCCTGGTTTTCCTGCCTGCGCAATAATTTCTCCCTCGCGTTCGTGGTTCTTGGCGTTGAGCACCTCGTGAGGAATGCCAACCCGCTTGAACATGCTGCTTAACGTTTCGTTCCGCTGAATGGAAACCGTTCCAACCAACACGGGCTGGCCTTTTTGGTGGCGCTCTTGCACTTCTCGCACCACTGCCTCGAATTTGGCGCCTTGGTTTTTGTAAATGCGGTCAGCCATGTCTTTTCTCACCATGGGCTTGTTGGTGGGAACCACCACCACGTCAAGGTTGTACACTTTTGAAAACTCTTCAGCGGAGGTTGCCGCGGTTCCTGTCATTCCCGCAAGCTTTCCATACATACGAAAGTAGTTTTGAAACGTGATGGATGCAAGAGTCAAAGATTCGGGCTGCACGTTGACCCGTTCCTTTGCTTCCAGGGCCTGGTGCAATCCGCCTGAATACCTTCTTCCAGGAAGCAGTCTTCCCGTAAACTCGTCTACAATGATAACCTGGCCGTCTTTGACCACGTAATCCTTGTCTTTCTCAAAAAGAATCTGGGCTTTCAACGCCTGCTCCAAATGATGGAGATACGTTATTCCCTTTTCCTGGTAAATATCTTGAACTCCCAAGGTTTTTTCTATCTTGGTGATACCCCCATCAGTCAACGTTACCGCGCGCAGTTTTTCATCAACCTCAAAATCCTCCTGCGCTTTCAATCCTGGAATGATTTTCGCGAACTCCAAGTACCACTTGGAGCTTTCCGTGTCTGGGGCTGAAATAATTAACGGAGTGCGCGCTTCGTCTATGAGAATGGAATCAACCTCGTCAACAATGGCAAAGCTGTGACCCCGCTGAACCTGCTGCGTGAGATCATACACCATATTGTCTCGAAGATAATCGAACCCAAACTCGTTGTTCGTTCCGTAGGTAATATCCGCGGCATAGGCTTCCTTTCTTGATACAGGCCGCAAAAAACTTTCCACCACCTTGAATCCCCCAACCGTATCTCGTGTTTGGTCATTGGTCATTGGGATTTGGGATTTCTCAGCTTGGTATGCAGGGTCATATATATACGAGGCATCGTGCATAATACAGCTCACAGACATCCCCAACGCATGATATATCTGGCCCATCCATACCATGTCACGCTTTGCGAGATAATCGTTGACCGTGACAATATGCACGCCTTTCCCCTGCAAAGCATTAACATACGCGGCCAGTGTCGCGGTTAATGTTTTTCCTTCTCCTGTCTTCATTTCGGCAATCTTTCCCTCATGCAGAACGATTCCTCCAATCAGCTGAACGTCAAAGTGGCGCTGTGAAAGCGTGCGAAAAGAGGTTTCACGAATTAAAGCAAAGGCTTCCGGGAGCAAAACGTCAAACGTTTCTCCTCCTTCGGCGCGTTTTTTGAGCTCCAGGCTTTTTCCCCGCAGGTCTTCCAGAGAAAGACTCTGCAAGCCTTTTTCCAGCGCGGTAACTTTCTCTGCAATACCAGAAGCCTTCTTTAAATACTGCGCGCTCGCGTCTCCGAATATTTTTGTGAGAATATTTGTCACGCCACTATTGTTGCACATTTAAAACTCCTCTGCAAAAACAATCCCCCACCAGTTTCCTGGTGGGGGAGAGAGAAATTTCGAGAACTATTTCTTTTTCTTCTTTTTTTTCTTTGCCATTGTTGTTGTCGCCTATAGCGACTTTTCTTGAGAATTATTTTTGCAATCAGCATCGACGAAAAATTCTGCTGACGCAACTCTCTTACTTCATTTTTTCATTATGCTGCACTCGTGTCAATAGAAAAGTAACATTTTCTCCACAGAAACTATTTCACGAATTGCACTTCTTCTTCCAAGGTGATGGAAAACTTTTTTTTGATTGTGTTTTTTATTTTTTTGATGAGTTGTTGCACGTCTTTCGCGCTTGCCCCTCCTCTATTGATGAGAAAGTTCGGGTGTTTTTCAGAAACTTCGGCTTTTCCAATGCAAAAATGCTTCAGTCCGGCTTCTGAAATGAGAAACGCGGTTGGAACCACGGGAAACGGGTCAGTTTTTACGGCGGGTTTCACGAACTCATGAAGTTTTTTGGGAACTTCTTTCAAATCGCAGTTCTTGAAAATACTTCCCGCGTTGGGAAACTCCAAGGGGTTCCTTTGCTTGCGGTAGTTGATATGGTCTTTCGCAATATTCATGAACTCTTTGGCGTTCCCCTGTTTCATCTTGAACGAGGCACCCAACACGATCCAGTTTTTCTTTTTGAAAATGGAAGAACGATATGAAAACTGGCACTTGCCGCGCGAAAGTTTTCTCCTTTTTCCTTTTTCATCCAAACAGTCAACGTAGAGAATGCTGTCTTTGGTTTCTCCTCCGAACGCTCCCGCGTTCCCCCGCACAGCTCCCCCAACGGTTCCGGGCAGCCCGCCTGCCCATTCCAACCCACCTAATCCCCTTTTTGTTGTTTCGCGGACCAAGCGCGGCAAATTCACCCCAGCCGCGGCGTACACAACCGGATTCCCAATTTTCAATTTCCGGTTTTCAATTTTCAATACCAATCCTTTAAATCCCTTGTCTGAAACCAGGAGATTACTTCCTCCGCCCAAAACAAAAAAAGGGATATTCTTCTCTCGGGCCTGGAACAGCGCCTTCTCAACATCCTCTGCTGTTTTTGCGACAAAAAAATGCCGGGCCTTCCCGCCTATCTTGAACGTCGTGTATGGTGCGAGTAAAACGTTTTTCTTGAATTTCATCATAAACCCATTGGACCGGGGTGTGGCACCCCAATGTAAATCAATGTGAGTGGGAACCCCGATCCAAACCCATTGTAAAATATTGCGTTAAAAAAGCAAACAGACTTCGCTCGAGGGAAGTCTGTTGCCGATTTACGTGGAATACCGTGCCACTCACAACACCATCTTAGCACCAAGAATATCTTTTGTCAATACATCGCTACAGAGCCAATTCGTTCATCTTGGCTCTCGTGCGCTGGCCCACGAATCCAGTGCCGTTTTGAAGCCCCAAGGGCGCCAATACTTCTGCAGCATACTTTTCCTGGAACCGTATAACGGCAGCCCGGGTCAAAGGACCAAAGTACCCAGTCACCAGCCCTTCCGGATACACATCTGCGCCCTGGTTCTTCAGGAACTGCTGAAGGCACTCCACTTGTGCGCCCCTTATGCCAAACGCAAGGTTCGCCGAAAAAGTGGAGCAGGACGTTCCGTTTGGAGCAGCTCCCAAAGCCCGCAACTGCGCCAGAACTCTCGCAACCTCATTCTGTAAAAATGTCAGCTGCGCCCGGAGCGACTGAATTTGGTCTTCCTGTTCCGGAGTTCTTTCCAGAATGGAAGCTATGATCGAAAACGGATACAGGAGCTCGGGACTGTCTAATTCAAGGGTCTTTGTCTGCAACGTGGGGATTATGATAAGCGCCTTTTGCTTGGTCCCGAAATCCGACACAAAGAATTCCCCTCGCTGAGTACCGCTCAACCTCAAAAACTTAATATCATACGTTCCGTCAACCGCCTGAACCAGGTACGGTATCTGGAATGTAACCGGGCCGAACGTCTGGAATTCAAGGCGGAGCGCTCCTTGGCCTCCCACAAATTTCAACCAATTCCCGGCCCAGTTCTTGGTCGCGTACGCAACTTCCAGGCGGCTCGAACCTCCAAACGGAAGGAAGTGGAGCGTTGGATTAAGGCGTAATTGCGAAAGGGCCTGGTTGAGATAGCAGTATTGTTTTCCGAGAGCGCAATCGTTCAAAAAGAGGGCTATGGTCCAGTCGGTGAATGCCTGCGCGAACGTGGTGTCAAAACCGTTTTTCTTCAATGCCTCGTCTAAGGAAGCAATCCCCACGCGCTCGGAACGCAAAGAATCAACAAGCACCCCTGTGCCGTACTGGTCAACCAGGTAGTGAACGAACAAGGAAACCACGCCGTAATCTTGTTCCTCATTCCTCCACTCCGTGAGCGAATTCGTGGGATTCTGCAAGAATATTTTGAGCCGCTGTTCCAGAACGCTCCCCGCAAAAACGCTGTTGTACCCCAAAAGAGTGGGCGCGTATTCGGCCCTGGCCTCGTCAAGCCATGTTTCCTCCCTGATCTTGCGTATTCGTTCTTTCTGGTTGTAGGTAATCAAGTGGGTGAACTCGTGGGCAAGGAAACTCTTGAGCAGAGGACTTTCCAGAGCTTCCAAAGAAAGATACACCATTTCGCGCTCGTTGGAGTTCGGGAACTCAAGCTTCAGGTGTTCATCCACCTCGCGAAAATATCCTTTCATGCCCTTTGCCATGCGGTGCGCGAGAACGGTTACCTTCGGGTCTCCGTCAACTCCCGGGTTCCATTCAGAACCAAAAACGGAGGTGAGGGTTGGGTATATGGTGCGCTCGAACTCAAATGCCAAAAGCTGCAGGTTGGTTTGAAGGGCAGATTGGGAAACGCTATCCAAAGAATTCCACCAATCCTGCTCAACAGAAATATACAGCTGGGAACTTTCGTGCACGAGAACCGCTTGAAGCTCTTCACGCGACAACGCGTCAAATGACGAGTCCACGGTAAACCTCGAGACCTGGCCAAACGTAGCGGCTTCTGCGCTTAACGCGACGCCCAAAAAAAATAGGGTGAGAATAACAAAGGTAAAGATACGCATGCTTCTATTGTATTTGCCGCATGATATTTTTGCAAATTGACAAATTCAAAAATTGTAATATAACTAAGATTAGCTAAGTTTTGCACCTACTATTGGGGGACGTAATGAGGATAGCTGATGCGCTCGTTCGCCAGGGAACAGCACGAGACCGAGAAGATATGCTCTTTGTTCCGGCAAATGGGGAAGGGATCTATGGAGTAGCAGATGGCGTGAGCGAGCCCTGCTCACCCACGACCGGAGGGCCGCGGCGCGACGCGCAGGGAACCACCGGAGGCCAGCATATAGTGACAACCCTGGCAAGAAAAATCCTTTTTCCTCAACCTGGGAAAAATCTCGAACAAATCCTCCTTGAGGCAAACAGCGAACTGCGTCAACTGGAAGGCTGGGTTGACGACGCGGGCCTCATTCCCGGCGCTTCTCTCGCACTTGCCGAGGTAAGCAAAAACGCTGTTTTTGTGATAACCGCGGGAGACGCATTCGCGGTCTGGCAGACGAAAACGGGATTTGTGGGAGCCACTCCAAATCCCACCTTCCATTACGAGTTGCTCAATAGGCACAACCTCGCTACGTGTTTAGCGGAATCTGGTGGAGACACTGGGAAAGCTTGGGACCTGCATCTGCCATTCGCTAAAAAACACGCTCGAGGACACAAAAATGTTGACTTTGCCGAGTTCAACGGCCAAGGTGCGTTTCTCGGCCTCTGTACGCGCACACTGCTCGACCCACGAGAACTCCAACGCCTTGTCGTGTTCACGGACGGTATGGTGAAATTCGAATGGACCGAACACCCAAACCTACTCGCGCAGAGAATCATGCACGAGTTCGAAGACGGAATGCTGCGGGAGGTTCTTGTCGCGGCCCATGGATGGAAAAACGCGCACAACGGAAAACATCCAGAGGCAACAGCGATTGCTCTGGAGTTCTAAAGCAACGACTTCAAGGCCTTGACCACGGTGTCAAGGTCTTTTCCTTTGAGGTTATTATAGAAAGGCAAAGCAATGGTGCGGTCGCTCACGCTTTCTGCTATGGGGAAGTCTCCCCTCTTGAATCCGAACGCTTCCCGATAAAAGGGCTGCAAATGAATGGTCTGGAAATACGTGCTGCATTGAATGCCTTGCTCCGCGAGACGCGAGATGATGTTCCCCCTCTGCGTTCTGGAATACTGCTTTGAAAGCTTCACCACATACACAAAAAAGCTTTTCTTGGTTCCTTTGGCTGCTTTAAGCAGTTCAAGACCCTTTACTCCCTTGAGCTTTGCGTCATACATTTTCGCAACTCTGCTTCTCTTTCGTAGCAGCTCATTGACCCTTTTCAGCTGCGCTATGCCAAGAACGCACTCAATTTCAGACAGCCGGTAGTTATACCCCAGGCGGATATGCTCAAGCCACTTCCCGTTCTTTACTTTTCTGCCTTGGTTCGCCATGCTTCTGCACGCTTCTTCTACCTTCGGGTCATCGGTCAAAATAACTCCCCCTTCCCCTGTAGTCATCTGCTTATTGGGATAGAACGCGAACACCGCGGCATCCCCAAAGCTTCCGCAGGGCTTTCCTTTGTATGAAGAACCGAGCGCTTCAGCAGAATCTTCTATAACCTTCAACTTGTGTTTTTTCGCGATTCGCAAAATGGCATCCCAGTTAGCGGGATTCCCAAACACATCCACCGCGAGGATTGCTTTCGTTTTTTTCGTGATCTTGCTCTCGATTTTCTTAACATCAATATTAAGCGTTTCTTCGTCAATATCCACGAATACGGGCTTTGCCCTCTCATACAAAATGCAGTTTGAAGACGCGATGAACGAGAAAGGGGTCGTGATCACCTCGTCACCCTCTCTAATTCCCAAAGCGCGCACAATAAGGTGGAGCGCGGAAGTTCCTGAGTTGACCGCCACCGCGTACTTTCGCTTCGCAAACTTTGCAAACCTACCCTCAAACTCCTGGAGTTTCGGCCCCAAGCTTAGTGTTTGCGTTTTCAGTACGTCCATTACGGCCTTCCTCTCCACGTCCGTGATATCAGGAGAAGATAAAGAGATCTTTTTCATGAAATTTCTTCTTTCCTCAATTTCCTCATAACCTTTGCCGGTATCCCAAACGCGACAACGTTTGCTGGAATGTTATCTTTCACAAAACTAAATGCTCCCACAATAGAATTCTTCCCCACGGTAACGCCAGGACTGATAACAGAATGCGCGCCTATTTTGCAGTTTTCTTTGAGAACCACTTCCCCTTCAAGGCCGTCAACCGTGGAATAGGAATATATGGAGCAGTGAGAGCCTACCTGAACTCCGTCTTCAAGAACCACGCCGTTTTTTGCGTTAATGTACGTGAAAGCTCCGATATCCGTGTACTTCCCGAGCTTGAACTTGTCCTTGTACTGAACCATCCAGTGGTACTCGTTCATCGCGCGCTCTCTAACTTCAGGAGCTTTCCAATTCGGGAAACGCTTCTTCCCTATTGTGATATCCTTGTTTTTTCTTATTTTTCCGGCCATAGGGAGCGTATAACCATGAAAGCTTCGGCATATTCCATTCCCGCTTCAGACCCCCGTTTCACAGCCAATGCTTCGATCGCTTTTAAAGAACGCGGATGGGGAAACTCCCTCAATTCGCTCTTGTAAGCTGCCATTGCCTCTTTTTTCGCGGCAATGCCGTTGGTAATATCAACATAGGCGTTGGGTATAAAAGGAGTAAGTTCGTTGCCCCATTCTGTTTCAGAAAGCGCTTCATACGAAAACAACTGCTTTACCGGAGAATTGGGCAAAGGGCGCGAAGCCACAAGGGCCGCGGCAAAAAGAAGCCGGTGGTCTTGATTTAAATCCCCTCCATGGGGAATGTACACAATTTCAGGGTTTACTTCTTTGACTATTTTCAAAAGCGCGTCGTTGACCTCTTTTTGGGGAACCGTGTCGAGTCTCACGCTTGGAAAATCAAGAAAGTAGGTTTTCTTGACTCCAAGAATCGAGTTCGCGCGCTCAACTTCCTTGGCCCTTTCTTGTATGAACTCTTCAGACCATTCGGGAGTATATGCCTTTGTTCCAATACAAAGAAAAACCTCGTCACCCTTTGCAACGTGCCTTCTCACTGTTCCTCCGCACCCCAGCACTTCGTCATCCGGATGAGGAGCTATAACGAGAACTTTCGTAGGATTCATACAATCAATAGTACCAACTTTACGTGCTTTGTCAAAACTTCTTTGTGAGCTCTTCTTTGGTGATATTCCCCGACATGAGCACCTCTAAGCTGTTCGGGCCACAGTTAAACAACAGGTCAACAACAGACATATTACTCAAGAATTCACCCCACAGCTGGGGATAGGAAGGGTGGAGGTATTCCTGGAAATACGCACGCACTCCTGCCTTCTCGAACTCCTGCGTATCCGCATATCCTTTGCCGAGGGTTCCGAAGATATAGACATCAGCTCCCAATTTCTTGCACATGTCGAGCACGCGGGTGGATCCTATCCCTTCAAACCCCTGGTCAGAAGCTTTGGAAAACGCGACCAAGATCCCCAGTTCCTCCAAGAACCATTTGAGCATGTATTCGGTAAGCTCGCCAAAATACTTCCACTCTTTTTTGTAGGTATCCTCAAAAAAGTCAGCGTACTTGGAGAAAAACGGCGCTTTTTTGTAATTCACCAGAAGCGACTTGAAATGGTCTTTTCTCCAGTCAAGCTCATTGTTGATCTCAATTTCGTGAAATTCCTTTTCCCGATACCCTTTTGAAAGCACCGGAACCGTAAGGAACATTGACCCTTGCGGGGTTTTGATGCTGTTCCTATTGAAGCTCTTTGTCCGATATTGGGCAACGTCAAAAAAACAGAACTTGTCGGACAAGGCTATTTTATGGAACAAACCCAGCCAGGGAAGGTACTGCGGCTGATGCGCGGTAAGGATCATGCTTTTTTTTGAGCTTCGAGATAAAAGCTGTGGGAGAAAAAGATAAAAAATGGAAAGAAAAGGTTGAACGCCCTGAAAAGACCCGTTTTCAGTACAATAGAACTCAATACACGAAAGAACGGCGGAAATACGTACACGCCTTTCAATGTGACGGGCCTGAGTGAAAAATGACCAATGAAAGTGGAAAACGCATATGGATTAAAATAGTGGATGTTCTTGGCAAGAAACAATGACCCCAAAGAGAGAGAATTCGGAGAGCGTATAATGATTATGCCGCCCGGCTTTAATACGCGAGAAATTTCTTTCAGTGCTTGGTTTATATCCCCTACAGTCTGGAACAATCCAAGACAGATAATAATGTCAAACATGTTCGAAGGGAATGGAAGTTTATATAAGGAAGAAGTTTGAAAATTCACCTGCGGCGCATATTGCTTAGCGAGAGATATAATGTCTTGCGAAAAATCTATGCCATATACGTGAAATCTTTTGTCTGCAAGTTTTTTGGCAATCTTCCCTGTGCCGCATCCCGCGTCAAGGAGAAAAGTTTGAGAATTATCTTCTTTAATGTGGTTTTTAAAATACTCAAAAAAATACTGCTTGTATTCTTTTCCACTCCTCTCAAGTACCTGGGGCGCTTGAACCCCTTGTTCTCGCGCAGCCTTAGAAATTTTCTGTTTCCAATCTTCTTCCTGCAAAAGGGTATATGCCATATACGATCATTTATAGTCCTCAACAATCCCCTTTACTCCCCCTTCTTCATCTTCTCCGGTTAGCACCACCATAAAACTACCAAGAATGATTTTTATATCCAACCAAAGCGACCAATGATCGATATACCACAAATCCCATCGAATGCGCTCCGGCCAGGAAAGCGTGTTTCCTCCTTTTAAGATATCCATATTGGTGAAGCCCGGCCTCACGGAGAGCCGTCTCTTTTCTTCTTCTGTGTACTTCTCCAAATGATGGGAAAACGCGGGGCGGGGGCCCACCAGAGACATCTGGCCCAACAGAACCTGGAACAGCTGAGGGTATTCGTCAAAGCGCGTCCTGCGCAGGAACTTCCCTATCCTTGTCACGCGCGGGTCGTCTTTTACAACCTCAAGGCCCGCGCCCATGGTAGCTGCTCCCTGCACCATGCTCCTGAACTTGAACATTTTGAAAATCTTGCCGTCTTTCCCAAGGCGTTCCTGTAAGAAGAAAACAGGGCCTGGAGACTCAAGCTTGATAAGGACCGCGATAACCAGAAAAGGAATGGCGAATACGACAAGAGACGCCAGTGGTACCCAAATATCCATTTGCCTTTTCAAAAACCGTTGAAATTGCATGGTGTAAGCTTATCAAAAATTTCCTTTTAATTCCAGAAGGCGCGCGTACTCCTTTTGCACCCTTTCGAAGACCACGTTCTCGTCAAACTCCCGCTCAATCTTCTTTCGTCCGGCTTCTCCCATTGCTTTGGCAATTTCGGGATTCGACAGCAGATACAGCACAGCTTCCGCCACCTCTGCGGAGTTTTTTGGAGACACCAAAATCCCTGTTTTCCCCCTATCCACCGAACCTCGGCAGCCTCGTATGTTTGTTGCGACAACCGGAAGCTTCATTGCCGAAGCTTCCAATATGGAAACACCCAGCCCTTCCCGGTAGGTTGGCAATACGAATATGTCCATTAGGGGGTAAATTTCTTCCACATCGGAGCGCTCACCAAGATATATAGTATTTTTCTCTATGCCAAACTTGGGAAGAACGTCCATAGCAAAACGATCTTCTTTTTCAGGCTCCAGCGAACCGATAATCAAAAGTTGCACGTCCGGAAAATGGAGGAGGACTTTTTTGAATGCCTCGAAAAGTTCAAAATACCCCTTATCGCGCACGAGTCGTCCTACAATGCCCAGCACTTTTTTACCAAGAGGAATACCAAGCGCCTGCTTCTTCTTTTGAATAAACTCTTGAGAAAAACGATCTGGATTGAACTTATCCAGATTTACCGGCCCTCCAAAATACCGCATCTTGCGGGACGTATATATCCCTTCTTTTTGCACTATTCTCATATCTTCCTTGTTCACGAAAAAAGCAATATGCACCAAGTACGCAATAACCTTGTCAATAAGGATAAATAACGCGCGATTCCACCGGGAAAGACTTGGATTCGCAAAGTCTAATCCATGGTTCGTATATATCCTAATTGGCACTCGAGCAATAAACGCGGCTATCTGGCCAAGGAAACTTGCCTTGAGTGTATGAGTGTGTACAATGTCAAACCGTTCTTTACGAAAGAAAAAGATGAGGTGCACGAGCGCGACCAAATCGGCAAAAGGCGTGAACATCCTCCTCGTAATCTGCGGGGTGTATACCTGTATGCCCGCCTCCTGGATTTCCGGTATCCACTTCCCCGCGGCAGACACGGCTGACACGTCGTATCCCAGCTGCCTCAAATATTTCAGTTGCGGAAACAATAAAAACTTCAGCGTGATATCCGCGGAAGCAACGTGGCATACTTTTGCTCTTTTTAGATGAGGTTTCTCCATAGGGTTCGCGCTTTTGAATGAAAGGGTGCGAGTGCGAACATGAACGCAAGGCATCCGAACAAAAATGCCCCAAGGAAGTTCGGGAAGCTCCTCCGATACCGCACTCGCAATCGCATATTCAACAACGCGTCACGAACTTCATGCTCTTTTGACCTGTTCTGGCTTCCCTCAAGGTAGCAAACAAAATACTCCTGGAAATTATAGCATGTTCCAACGCTCGCAAGCTTCATCCACAGATCCCAATCTTCTGAAAAGATAAGCGTCTCGTCATACCTCCCAGCCTTTTCCCAAGCGTCTTTACGGAACAGAACAGAGGTATGGCTGAAGGGATTAGTAAAAAGCATGCGACTCCTGATTTCTTCGTCGGTTTCTGGAAACATAAGGCGCGTGATTTCTTTTCCTTTCTCGTCAACCCGCACCTGTCCTCCGCCGGTCAACACGCATTTAGGATGTTTCTCGAAAAACGCAACTTGTTTTTCAAGCTTTCGAGGGTCAAGCCAAAAATCATCGTCATCCAGACGCGCTATGTATGCACCCTTCGCACACTGAACACCCTTATTCAGAGAGCGCACCAACCCACTGTTCTTTTCGTTACGAATACCGACAATCCGAACGTCTTTCCTCGCGTACTCCAAAAGGATCGACTGGGTTTTGTCTTGAGAGGCATCATCCACTACCAGCAATTCAAAATCCCTATAGGTTTGGCTAAGCGCGCTTTCGATGGCTTTGGCAAGAGTCTTCTCCCTGTTAAAAGTCGGAAGGATGATGGAAACAAGAGGATGCCCGTTCATGTGTTTTGTATATTCTGAATTGCCGAGTACACGCTTTGCGCCACTTTTTTGTAATTATAGTTCTCACGCACAAAACGGGTTCCGTTTTTTTGTATTTCTTCAAGCTGTTCAGGATTGTTCCTATAGTACTCCGCTTTTTCTCTAAAGTCTTGCATATCAAATTCCTTGTGTTTGACGCAGTTCACCCCGTCTTCAAACCCAAGGTCGCTGAAGCACGGATGAGTAGAACACATGAGGACCGAACCTGCTGCCGGCCCTTCAAAGGTCTTAGCGGAAGGGAAATACAAAAGACTCTCGCAATTCACGAACATTCTGTATTCATTCAGAACCTGCACAATATCATACCCAAAGTCTTTCACCTGGGGAAAATGAGGAAGCTTGCTGTCCATGACATTAACCAAGCTCGCTTCGCGCTCAACAAGCATGCGCCTGAACTTATGCATGAACTTCTCCCCCCTCTTCAGAAAAAACTCATTCAGCTCTTGAAAACCTTCGACCTCGTGAACGGGATCCACAAATGAATTAACTGAACCCAAAGCAATGACCTTGTTTTTCCTTTGCCCAAAGGGAATGAGTTCTTTGAACCGTGGCGCGAATCCGAACGGAACCGATATGACCTTGCCTCCGTAACCCGGATAATACTTCTGGAAAAAGTCGGAATAGCGGTCATGGCGCGCATACCCGAATACGTAGTCAACGCCCCCTTCTTCAAGGGTTTTATTGCTAAGGGAAGGAAAAAACGTGAAGTCCATGACATGGTATATCTTAAGCCCCTGAAACTCCTTGACCGGCTTATTGCTTTCAAGGTGCGGAAGACCGTTAAAACAAACGAGCACGTCGGCAACCGACGAAAGCTGTTTTGCGGAAAAAACAATCGTATACTCAAGCGGGTTGAGCCGGAACCTATAGAAAAAGTGCACCAACCGTGGCAGGTACTGCGGCCGCGAAACATACAGAACGGGCTTGTACAGCTTGAGAAAATCTATAATCCATCCATTCACTCCGGAGGCTCCACTGAACATCACATTGTGAACCGCGAGCTTCATATGCTATTTCTTTGCTGTAAAAAATATCCAATTGGGGTGCGTGTCCCCGGGGCCGGTCGGCCGCACCCAATACTCAAATTCCTGGAATCCTATCCTCGCAAGATCATTTTGTATCTGCTCCGGGTTTTCCACTCTCGTGTCGCATCCCCTGTTCGTGGTAAGCGCGTTCACGTTGTCCTCGGCATAGGGAACGCTGTTTGGCGCGTTTTTACCGTACCCCATCTGAATTGAGACTCTTCCTCCGGGTTTCAGAACCCTGAAAAACTCTTTCAGTAAATTATATCGTGTGCTGTAGACACAGATATGTTGCAAGCAAATGGTTGACATGACAAATTCATAGGCCGCTGAAGGAATATCTCTGAGATCTCTTCCATTATTAACGAAAAGCTTAGAATTCGCCACATGAAACCGCGCGAGCTGCTCTTTTGCGTTCTTGATATTCTTTTCGCTTATATCCACTCCGTCAAGACGCTCGAACCGGTCGTGATATTTTATGATATTCCGGCCTGGGCCGCATCCAAAATCCAGCGCATATTTATCCTTGAAAGAAACGTCAACGTATTTCATCAGATATTCGTCATAATCTTTCCACGCGTCATGCGCTTCATAGGAACCCACTACGCGGTCTTTCATGGTTGCTGAAGAATAATCCGACGCTTCTGCTAGTCGGTTGTAAAAAAGCTTTTGCATGTATGCATAGCGCCTTACCCCTCCCAGCACGATCCAACGCAGAAAACTAAGTTCTGCTACCTTGAGAAAATACAAGAAGGAGCGGAGCTTTTTCTGCAAAATTTTGAGCGAAATGAATCCATACATCAAAAGGTCTTGCATATTCGAGCGAAGATCTGCTTTATGCTGCGAATAATACTTTCTCTGGGAAACGTGGAATCTGCCCAGAAGCTCTGGGGTATAAAAAGAGTCATGCCTGGAAACAGTACCAACACAGAATTTCCAGGCATGACTCTTTTTATACCCCAGAGAAAAACTCCGGTCAAGTACTGCCTCCCTGGAAAACATACAGCTCACTGGGGCGCCCACCCAGTTGCCCTTTCGCAAAAACGCTCTCAGCGCTTCAAGCGGAGTGAAATACCGGGGTTGCTCAAACGATACTTTCTCCTTGATCTTGTTATCTGAAACATGCACAAAATATCCGGACGCCACAAGCCCAAGGCGAGGGTACTGATCAAAAATGCTGTGGAGCTTTTCCAGGCATTGCCTCTCTAATATGTCTCCCGCGAACACGAATTTTAAGTACTGGTGGGGAGTTTTTTTGAATATATCCAAACACTTATTCCAGTTCCCAATGCGCCCAAGGTTCTCTTGATTTTGGACAAGGGAGAGCTTCCCATCTTTATCAAATTCATTCTTGAATTGCTGAACGAAGCTTACTGTTTGGTCTGTGGAATGATTATCAACAACAAACACGTTAAAGTTTCTGTATGTTTGGTTAAAAATACTTTCAAGGGTTCTTCTCACGTCGTCTTTCGAGTTGAATATTGGCACGCAGACAAGAATCTCATTATTGGAGTGTTCTATGTTCATCACGATTTCAAGAACTCTTGTACATCCTCCGGAGTGCCAAGCCCGTGCATTTGGGATTCTTTAATTTCATAAATGCCAACTTTTGCTCCGTTCTGTATTGCGTAGTTATACACGGGAGCCACGTAGAATTCATTATTCACTCTGTCGTTTTGAGCGATCATTCGCCGTGCGACATTCACGAAATCCCTGCCCCGCTCAAAATAATACAGCCCAACGTTGGCGTGAGTGCTTATAGGGCTTTTTTCTTTTGTTTCCAGGACGAAACCTTTTTCGTCAACCTTGGCGTAACTCCATTTTGGATGCTCCGAATAAAATGTCATTAAGGAACCCGCGAGTTTTCGGTTTTTCGCGTCTCCAACAAATTCTCCCATCGGAACGTCAACGGTTTGGTCGCACGCGCCTATGAGCAAGGGATCTTCGTTGTTCATGTACTCTGCGGCAAGCAGAACGCTTGACGCCATGCCTTCGGTCAAACTTTCGACGGGAACAATAACGCAAGAATACTTCTTTTGTATGTGCTCCATAATATACTCATACCCCAAAAGCTGCGGGGTGCGTGCGATAAGAATGAACCTCGCGCCTTCTATGTATAAACTCTCGAGCGACCATTCAAGCATTGTTTTCCCCTTGATGTCGATAAAGGGCTTGGGAACCGTGTATCCCGCGTCTTGAAAACGCTTTCCCTCTCCTGCCATGGGAATAACGATATTAATCATGATCTTTGTGGTATTCCAAAAACGCGTGAACATCTTCCGGCGTGCCCAAACTCCACACTTTCTTTACTGGGAACGCGCGCATTTTTTTCTTCTCTTTGAGCAGCTCGTTGTACACGGGGCATACATAGAACTCTCCTAACGTTCTAGTATCTGAATCGATCATAGAACGAGCATACTTCACAAAATCAGAGCCGCGCTGAAAGTAATACACCCCGGCAGTCGCCTGATTGCTAATGGGTTTTTTCTCGGCAACCTCCGTAACGAACCCATCATCTCCTGTTTTGACGAAACTCCACTTTGGATGCGTTGACTCAAAGGTCACAATGCCGCCCGCGCATTCGTCTGCAGCCATTGCGTAGAAAAACTCGTTGCTGTTCCAATCGATCACCTGGTCCGAATTCACAATGGCAATGGGATGCTCGTCATCGAACAAATGCGAAGCCGCGAGCACGGAGAGCGCTGCTCCCTGTGTTGGTTCCTCGAGCGCCACTATCTCGCATCCCGGAGCAATGAGCTTCAAAAGATAGTTGAGGTTGTATTTTTCAAGGTGCTCTTTGAGAACGATGAAAATGAATTTTGCGTCAGTATTTATATTCTCTACCACCCACTGAATCATCGGCTTCCCTTTTATATCAATCAACGGCTTTGGAAAGGAAAACCCCGCATCTAAAAACTTCTTTCCTGCCCCTGCCATGGGAATAACGATACGTAACTCGCCTCCTTGCCACTTTGGCACGAACTTCGTATTTTCATGTTTGCCGTTTGCCGATTCAATTGCCTTTGCTATTTTCTCATAGGTAACATCAGAAGTGTTTGTTACCCCAAGAACATGGGCTCCTGAAGCGTGCGCGGCCTCTCTCCCGTGGTGGGAATCTTCCACAATAAGGCATTCGCGCGGAGCAACTCCGAGCTCTACCATTGCCCGCAAGAACATTTCGGGATGCGGTTTTGGAAAACGAACGTCTTCGTTTGAAAGGAAAAACTCAATGTATTCAAAGAGACCCTTATGCAAAAGCATGAGCCCTGCTGTTTCCTTAATGGAGTTTGAGCACACGGCTATTGCATATCCTTCTTTGCGCAGGCGCTCGAGAATGCCTTTCATTCTTTCGTCGTGCTTGAACTCCGTTTTGATAATATTCCTTGTTTGGTTCTGTTTTTCCTGCCATATAGCGTCATGCTTGTCCTTGGGAAGGCCTTTTGTTTGAGTAAGGAGCTCAAGCTTTTTCCTGGTTGGCAGGCCGTCATACGTTGAAAGGTGCTCGTCACGCGTGATCGTGTAGCCAAACTTCCCCAAGGCCTTGTTGAGGGCCTGATAATGAAGCTCCCGCGCCTCCACCAACACTCCGTCTAGATCAAAAATAATCGCTTTAATCATAGGTGAAAAACCAAAAAACTTGGTTTTTTATAGTACCGCTTTTAGAGCAATTTTTCAAGTTCGCGAGGATAGGCGGTGCAAATACCTTCAATATCCCAGGCAATGAAGTTCCGCCACTCCTGCTCATACCCTATTATGGCATGGGGATTTCCGTGGTCTTTGTGAAGCTCCGGTGAAATTGCATATATTGATTTCCCGGCATTGCGAATTTCTTGCCGCATAGATTCGTTGTATACGCTCCCTAGAATTTTCCATTCGTCCCACCATACGGCATCAAACAAATCGAGATATCCTTTTACCTGCTCCCACCTATATATCGTAGGAGAATAGTTAGCTTCACCAACCGACAACGCAATTCGAATGGCAGGATTCATGCCCCGCACTTTTTCCGCGCTCTCAAGCGTCAAGTCAAACAAGAATGCCTTTTTGAAAAGCTCATGCTCCTTGAATGCCGCGGCGAGAAACTGAAGCTGCGCATCGGCTTGCTCGTCATATTTCACGTGAATAGCCGCTTTTTGGTTTTTCCCGAACTTAGAAATGACGCCTTTGGCAACCTCATCAAACCGAGTAAGCTCTGCCATGTTGCTATTGTCAATAGGATCATGCTTACAAACAAGCTTCCCGTCCTTCGCAAGACGCACATCTAGCTCAATGCCAAATCCCAAATCAGCCGCGGCCTGAAACGCAGGAAGCGTATTCTCCGGGTATTCCAACTTTAACCCTCTATGCGCGAGGATAAACATTGACGTACCACGCCTGCGATTGCGTTAATCACCTCTTGCTTTTTTTGTTTAATGATACCTGAACGTTCTCGTAATACGTCCGAAGTATACAATTTGCCTCTTTCGAGCGACATATCTATCTGACGGAACAACATACTGCGCTTGGCGTTCGGTTCGCAATCTGTTCCAAGATACTCAAAAGGAGTGTGGAAAAGCGTGCACAGTATTGAAGTATGTACACGCACTGTGGATACGAAAGAGGCATTGGCATACAAGTTGCAAAACTCGGTCCATCTGCTCAAGAACGCAAAATCTTTTTGATTGTACAGTGTTGAGTTATGTTCTGTGACATACACTGTTTTGAATTTCTTCTTGAGTTCCCGGTACTTTCGCGCCCGAGCTATCGCGCGCTTGAAATCCATGTCAATGTTCAACACGGCATAATCCCCTTTTGCCAAAGGTGGTGTGTATGCGTCGCGTATAAAAAAAGCCATGTCGAGCCCGTCTTGCGCGTTCGTAACGTTCTTGAGTGTTTTGTATACCGCGTGATCCCTGCACACCACGAGTTTTGACTTTTTGAACGCTTCCTTCGCTAGTTCTTTTTCCTCCTGGGTATAGTGGTACAAACCCGCTCCCAAAATAATCGTTGGCGCGGCAAACTTCCCCACGTCCTCCAAGAAGTCTCGCATGAACGCGTTGACCGAACCCGCAGACACCACAATAAGGTCGCACTGGTTGAGCCAAGATTTCACCTCTTTGGTGTTCCAAGAACTCCCGGTCTTGTGGTACAGATTGCCTGTTTCCCAAAACTCTGCCGTGAAAAGCCGGTAGTCACTCACGCCGGCAACCTCAAGCGCTTTCTTCAGGGCGTATTCGCTTCCCGCGTTAATGAACTCGTTGCCAATATTGAGACTCCCAGGCGATTTTAACAATACGATGTTATACATGGAGAACGCGCAGTTTAATGGATACGAACAACAGGGCAAAGTACGAAACGACCCCAACCCCCACGAGCGCCAACACATGCAAGGCCGCGAACATAGGTTGCGAGATGAAAAACGCCATCGCGAGGCTTGCAAAACCCGCGACAAGAAACACGCGAGTCAAGCGCGCGTCCCAAATAGCAAGGGAGGTAAATCGCCTCACAAACTCAACCTCAAGAGCAAGCAAAAACATATATGAAATAAGCGTTGCGATCCCGGCTCCATACAGGCTGAAGCGCGGAATCAAAATAATATTCAGAATAATATTGACGAGGGCTGCAATTGCAGTTCCCAGTAAATGTTTCTTCTGCTGGCCGGTGACAACCAGCGCAGTTCCATATGGATTATACAGAAAATTGAGCCCTGCCGCAAAAATTAAAATTTGAAGGGCGATTACCGAAGGTTCGTACCGCTGCCCATACAAAAAATTGATGATCTTAGGAGCAAGAACTATGGTTCCAGCCATTAAGGGAAGGGCTAAAAAAATCATCCACTGCATGTGCCGATTCCACAGATTTTGCAGGTTTTCTTTTGACTCCTTGGCGAATCTACTGAGCGCAGGATAAAAACTCGTGGAAATCAGCGTCACGACAATAATGGGAAGCCCGATAACTTGGTACGCCGCGCCATACCACCCCACTGCAGTAACTTGTTTCAAATACCCCATAATAATAGAGTCGCTGTAGATATACACGGTGCCGAACACTCCGGCCAAACCCAAAGGCCAGGAAAACTCCCAGAACTTCTTGAGCAGGAGCATATCCAAGGCAAACGCTAAAGGGTAAATGCGAAAATGAAAGAACGCGGCAAGCCCAATAAGCGTTACTAAGCTTGTAGCAACATATGCGTAGCTTATGTTCGTTACAGAAGGAAGATTGAAAAGTACAAAAAATCCTACGAGGAGCAAAAGGACAGCGCCAACGATCCTTGTTACTGCTTCGTACTCCATGCGTTCCCGCGCCCGTAGGAAGGCGTAAAGGATCCAAAAGAAGTTATCAATGAGCGCGAATAAAGACAGGATCCATATCAATTTCCGAACAGCAATATCGGGCGTGACGAGCAAAGCCAAGAGGAACATAACAAGGAGCGTTCCCGCACTCAAAAGAATTTTGAGGGACAGAATGGAAGAAAACTCGCGCTCCCTCTGACTTCCTTGAGCCAATTCCCTTGTCGCTATTCCCGTTAAGCCAAAATTTGAGAGCATCGCGAGCAAGCTCACGAACGCGAACGCGAACGCGAATTTCCCGTATTCCTCGGGCCCAAGAATTCGCGTCATCGCAACAATCAAGAAAAACACCAGTGTGCGGGAAACTCCTTCGCCCAGAGCCAACCACCCCGCGTTTTTAAGGATGGTTTTCATTTTTTAAACCACTCCACAGTTTCCTGCAATCCTTTGTGAAGTTCATAGGAAGGCCTCCACCCCATTTCTTTTCGTATCTTCCCAAACGATAGACAACTACGAGTCTGCTCGCCTTTCTTTGCCTCGCCATACACCTTTTTCACTTGAGACTTCGTGAGGCGCTTGAGTAAAGAAAAGATTCTGTTGATGTCTGTTTCTTTTGCCGTTCCAACGTTGTAGACCCCAATGCGCTTTGGTGCAATAGCCCTCATGGCAGCCGCGACCACGTCTGCCGCGAATACAAAGTCGCGCGTCTGTTTCCCGGTGCCTGAAATAACAGGCTGTTTCCCAGCAAGCATTGCATCGGTAAAAATCGCAATGACTCCTGCCTCTCCTTTTGAGTTCTGACGAGGGCCGTAAATATTCGCCAAGCGCAATGACACGAAAGGCAGTTGGAATACATGCCAGTAATACCAAAGATAATGCTCCACGGCGTATTTCGCTATTCCATAGGGAGACATCGGGTTCCCGGGATACGTTTCTTTGGTGGGAACAACGCTCGCGTCTCCATAGATGGTTCCCCCTGAAGAAGCAAAGATGATCTTTCTCACATGCTGCCTCCTGCACTGCTCAAGAATATTCAGGGAACCCACAATATTCGTTTTCGCGTCTTCAACCGGGTCTGCGACCGATTTGCGCACGTCAATTTGAGCGGCGAAATGAAAAACGAACCGCGGCTTAAATTTTGCAAAAACGCCAGAAACCTTTGGACTCTGGATATCGAGTTTGAAAAATGCCGCGCGAGGATTAACATTGCTCCTTTTCCCCGTAGACAGGTTATCAATTACCGCCACTCGATAGCCTTTCGCAATAAACCTATCAACAATGTGACTCCCGATAAAACCCGCTCCTCCTGTGACAATGCAGGATTTCATACGGTTTCAACTTCTTTTTGATCTTTCTGAAACGCAAAAGGCAAGAGCGAAAGAAGCGCAAGAAACGCGGGGATCCGGATACGCATAAAAGTCCCGTAATTATTAATAAGCAGGGCAATACCGCCGATGAGAATAACGCTCGCGAGTATGATGGGAAGAAACAAGCGATAGTTTCTTCTCTGACGAACCATCCCTTTTACAATGAAGAAAAACGCGATCAGCCACGGAATACTTTCTGTTAATGCAAAAAGTTGGCGCGTGTACCGTATTTGCCAAGGAAATGGACCCAGTAATACATAGGAAAACGAAATAAGATACGTTTTTGCAAAAACAACTGGATTTCTAAAGTCTGGCTTCACGATGACGAGCGAACCTTGGTCGTATTTTTTCTGCTCGCTCCCAACAGAAGACGAAGATGGGGTCTCCTGTTCAATTTGCGGAGTTGCCTGCGACGAAGATGGGGTCTCCTGTTCAATTTGCGGAGTTGCCTGCGATGGGAGCCTAATATATTGATCTCCTGTAAATTCACGATACGCTACGATTTGCCGTGGTTCAAGAAAATTCTTTGCGTACGAAACACCATAATATCCGTATCCGAGTATCCAAGGCAAAAATCCAAGCACAATAAAAATTGCAAAGGCAACGCGAAACTTCTGGCTCCCGTTTGGAATGCCAAGCCACGGCAGAAGCAACGCAAAGGCATAAAGTATGGCAAATCCAACATAGAATCGAAGGGAAATAAGAAGTCCCAGCGCGACATATACGGCTAAAAACTTGGGCCAAGAAAACTTTTTCACAATTTTAACCAGAAAAAGCAAGGCAAGAAGGAATAAAACAACCACTATGCTCTCCCGAAGCAGCAAGCTGCCAAAATAAAGAAATGTCGGAAGTATGCTGCCAATAAATCCGGCGAAAAAAGCCCATTTGCGGGACGATCCAAGCTCTCTTGTAAGCAAATATAAAAGTATGGCAGAAAATCCAACAAACCAAACGCTCAGCATTGTTCCTATAAACACATCTGAAAGGGTCGCCGCGTACACAAATCCCGCCAATACAGGAAACCAGTGCGACACATCCTCTTTCGCCAACTGATACTGCATGCTTGCTATAGAAAAATCGCCGTGCCTAAGATCATCTGCTATCGCGACCGCGGCGGCGTGATACACCCTTTCATCTATGTCTCCTCCACCAAAAGGATAAAATTGGGTGTAATGAATGAACACCGCGGAGACAAAATATATAAAAAGAACGATGGAAAAAAGAATATAAAGTTCCTTTTCTTTGAAGCCAATTTTCAAAAAAAACCAGGCCGTAGCAATTCCGAGAAGTGTTAATAGAATCAGCGCGCTTCCAAACACGGAGTTCAATGCAACGGCAAGCACGAGCGCGAGCAAAACAACGCCTACGCTTTGCGCCCTATATTTTCTATAAAGTTTATCCATTCGTTTTGAAAACGTTCCGATGAGAAATTCTTAGCGTATCCGTATCCTGCTTGGGCCATCGTATCCCGTATCTGCCGATTTTGCAAAAGATATTCTACCTTTCCCCGCAACGCAGAAAAATCTTCGCAGATCACTTGACCACCGCCCTCAAGCAACTCCCGCATTCCTCCAAAACCCGACCCAATCACCGGGACACCCAAAAGCATTGCTTCATGCGCGGTTCTATTCCATCCTTCCTTAAACTTTGACATCGTAACTACTATAGAAGACGCCTTCAAAAGGCAGAGGTATTCTCGATAGCTCACTTCGAAGTTTTTTGCGGGAATCTTTACCGCGCGCCTTCCCGAGGTGACAAGATGCGCGCCTAAGCCCCGCAAAGCACGGTAAACCTCAACCACCCCTTTTGGTTTCTGACAATTTCCAAGGTAGATAATCGGCTTACCCTGAAGCTGATTCCGATGCCGAAATTCCTCAACTTCATTTTCGGAAATCTGAAATTGCGAAAGATCAAATCCGTTGTATATCTTGTGCACATTTTTATATCCTTTGCGAAGAAAATGTTGCTTCCAATATTCAGATACAGTCACAATCGCGTCGGCCTTTTTGAGGCTATGGTAGAAAAACTTCGCTGCGACAAAAAATGCGGGGCGGGCAAACACGGGAAATCCCGAAAAATCAACATGATGCACCATCACAATATTTTTACCCTCTGTTTTATCGAAAGGCATGGTAAGAACTGAATAAAAATCTCGTACCCATATATCTTTCCTCCCCTTAAGCGAAAGGAGCCGGAATAGAGATTCTGGAATTTTGAGGTATCTGAATCTCTGAAAGATTTTTGCTTCTCTAGCCACAAGTTCTACATCAAAGTTTTTTGCCAGCGCGGCTCTTGCCTCCTCATTATATATGACTCCTCCGTATTTTCTTAAATGAATTTCAATCCATCCAATAGTCATGTGTTAAGGCAACACCCATTCCTTTAAGGCTTTTTCGTACCGTTCCCATGTGCCGCAGTCGGTCCAGCGCGACACCCTTTTGAATCCCGAAAGCTTCTTCTCTTTGGCAAGGATCGGGAACAATTCTTTTTCGATCATGGAAAACACGGCCCCCGGATGGTAGGAGAAGATCTCCGGGCTCAAAAGATAGAGGCCTGAAGAAATATAGTCAGTAGGCGGATTCTCGGGCTTTTCGAGGAACTGCTCAATCATGTCACCTTCAAGAACCGCGACCCCGTATTCCTTGGGATTTGGAACCTGGGCAAGCGCTATGGTTCCCAAGCCTCCTCTTTCCTCATGAAAGCGGGCCATATCCTCCAAGTTAAGTTCCTTCAACTCATCTCCATTCGTTAGGAAGAAATGCGAACCCGCAAGCCATTCTTTCACGAGAGCGAGCCCTCCGAACGTCCCCAGGTGTTCCTCTTCGGCGAACAACTGAATATTCACGCTTGGGTAATGGCGCTTAAGCCACCAAACAAAGTCATCGTGGAACTCTTTGTTCACCAGCACCGCGATATCAGCAACACCATGAGCGCGGAACAGATCAACCAAGTGGTTAAGAATGGGCCGCTTCCCAATGGGAAGCAAAGGTTTTGGTATTTCCTTGGTAATGGGGTACAAGCGAGTCCCCTTTCCTCCTGCCAAGATCACTGCTTTGTATGCTCCCATCCCCTTATCCTTCATAAATGATCAGACCATGAATCAATGATACAGTTCGCGTCTATTGTTTTTGTAATGCCCTCATTAAGAGAAACTTTGGGCTCGTATGACAAAAGGTCCTTTGCTTTGTCTATGCAGGGGATCCTCCTTTTGATTTCCCGCTCCGTTTCCCTGTCTGACTCGGTCATAGAAACATATTCGGGTTCGAGCTTCTTTCCCGAAATCGCGATAACCCGCCGCGCCAAGTCTTGTATCGAAACGGGTTCCGTGTCGTTGCCAATATTGAAAATCTGGTTGTCGCCCATCGGATCGAGCAAAGCCTTTGCCGCGCCTTCTGCCGCGTCCTCAACAAAGCAGAACGAGCGTATCTGCGAACCGTCTCCATAAATGACCAAGGGCTTGCCTTCAGTTACGCTTTTCACAAAACGCGACATCACAAACTCGGCAACCTGGCCAGGGCCGTACACGTTGAAAAACCGCACAATAGCGTACTTCAGGCCGTACCTCGAAGCATAGGCCTTGAGATATTCTTCTCCAGCCAGCTTGGTGACACCGTATACCGAAATAGGATGCTTAGGAGCATCTTCGCGCACCGGCAAACCGTCTATCTCGCCATACACTTCAGACGATGAGGAAAGAAGGATTTTTTCCGCCTTCTCCTTTATGCATGCCTCCAAAACGTTTATCGTGCCCAAGATATTCACATTCAGGCACTCAAGCCGTTTTACTTCCGTGCGCCTCACTCCCAAAATAGCGGCCAAGTGCACAACATACGCGCACCCTTTGGCCGCGTTCTGCACCGCTGTTGCGTCAAGAACGCTCCCCTGCACCTTCTCAGTGTTTGGGAAATCTCCAAGCTTTTCGCACAAAAGATTGTGAGAAGTAAAATCAACGTCAAAAAGCCGCACTCCAAAACCTTTGGAAACCAAGTTTCTGGCAAGCGCGGAACCAATAAACCCGCCACCGCCTGTTATCAATATCTTTTTACCCATGGCTTTTCTTCCCTTTATGCGCGAGTACTAAGTCAACGGCCTTGCTTTTGAAAAACGTATCGAGAAGCTCCGCGTTTTGAACAACGCAGTGCCCGCCAATAGGCCCTTTTTCCGCTTTGAGCACCGGCCGCACCACGTGGCTCATGCCGAGCTCCGCGTATCCTTTATTGTAGCTTTTGTTGAAATCGGTCATCACGGAGTCAAAGTCAACCCCGAACGAGTCACACAGCCGCATCATTTCTTTGTGGAACGCGATGCACACGCCGTAATACGTGGTATCCAAGATCTTTCCCAGTTCAGTTGTTGAAGAAGGGCTGAAAACCTTTGTCTTCATGCCAACGCTTTCCAAATGCTTTTTTGCCAACAGCCCTGTTTTTTTATCGTCTGCTCCAATGTATTTCACGAATGTTCGGATCCCTTTGTGGAGGTTGGGGTGAACGCCTCGCACCGGGCTGTGCACCGCGAGCTTCCCTATTTTCTTTGTCGTGCCTGGTATCACCGTAGAGTGAATGATAACCAGCTTGGGTTTAAACACGCGTACTTCCCCTTTCACAATGTCCACAAAGCTCTTGCTCCAGGGAATACAAACATGCAGCACGTCAATGCCGGTAAAATCATCTTTCCGCTTGAGGTCCTTTATTTGGGGCCTAACAAAAAACTTCGCTGTGGCTTGCCCTACTTCCCCATTTCCCAAAATTCCAACATTGCCCAGATACGGCCTCTTATTCCGTGTTTTTTGCATAGAAATAGGATATCAAATATTGCGGATCTCATCAATAGTTCTCCTGCTCGCATTCGAATCAATTTTGCTGAAACAACGGTCTCGCTGTGTTATGCGCTTTTGCGCAAAATCATCCTCTCCTTGAAGCGTTTTTCCAAGCACGCCAAGGAATTCGCTGAATACGCGCGCCTTTGGACCGGGGGTAAACTCATTATAGTCAAAATACAGCTCTCTGTCTTTGGTAACATATTTTTCATAATCATATGGGAAGAAAATCTCCGGGCGGTTGAGTAAAAGAAAATCCACAAAAATAGAAGAGTAGTCTGTGACAAGAATATCGGCAAGCTTGAGCAAAGGATACGAATCTGTATTTGGATTGGCAAAAAAAATGTTCTGATAATCCTCTTGCGGAACTTTGATTCTCATAAACGGGTGGATCTTTACGAGAAATAGGGCATTCAAACTCTGCATCAAGGCATTGAGTTTTTGCAAAGCTTCTGGTTCTTCTAAAAAGGAATGCTGGTCACCTGTATCGCGGAACGTGGGAGCATATATTGCAACTTTCATTCCCCTGCTTTTCGCTTCCCGCACCTTGCCGAACGCGTTTTCATCAAGCCCAAGTTCCATGCCTGAAATTTCAGAGAACAATACATCATTGCGGGGAATGCCAGTTTCCTTGATACGTTCTTTCCCAAGCCTAAACATGGAAGAAAAAACACCGGTGTACAGAGGAGAGGAGCTTGGCACAAACGCGGGCTTCACGAATCTCCAAGGAAACAAGAAACGCATAATAAACTTTACCAGTCCCTTAGAATGGAACAGGATTACTTCGGTTGAATCACCCCTGGTCACGTCCTGCTCCATTTTTTTAATGGGAAGCGCGTGAAACAGGTTAACGACTTTTACTCCCCCAGAAAGCCAATAGCTAATAACTTCAACTGACGTATCAACAATAAAGTATTTTGCCCGCAGGCAGTGCCATACCCCAGCCAAAGAAAAGTAATACTCGGCACGGTATCCATGACTTAAAAGCTCCCGTACTATTGTTTTGCTCCTTGAAATCCAAACTGCTTCTATATCTTTTGGTTTAGTATTCTGCAAAAAAAGGAAAAGATACTTGCTGTTTCCGTCAAACTTTGTCGGATGCCCTAGTACCCAGATATTTTTGCTCCGGGGCATAAAGTAAGACAAAAAACGTACCGCAAACAATATGGGGTGCGTTATAAACTTCCCAATATATCGTGTGAGTTTCTTTATATCAAACTCCGCTCTGCCTATTTTCATCCCGTTACTGTACCACATTTGCGCTCTCTGCTCAACCTTGACAGTCAAGACGAAATATGCTAGTATTTCAGCAGTATCAACGACGTTCACTAGCAAAAACGCGGAGGACATGAATGGGAATACTGCAGGAAGGATGTACATTCTGCGAAGATCCCCTTGTAGGAAGAACTCCTATTGAGGAAGGGGATCTCAACCTTGCGATCATGGGACAGCCGCTTCAAATCCACTGGGTGTTACTACCCTCTCTCCCGGGCATGAGCTCTATAGAGCCGCCGGGCAAACACTACATCTTCGCGACAACTTCCCACCATGTGGGAAACGAATCGCCATTAGATGTGGCGATCCGAGGACAACTCCAGGTCGTCGGAAACCAGCTGTGCAACAAACATCTAGGAAGAGACTTCCGAATGACAGTCAACAACGGCGTCCGTGCAAGCTCCTCTACTCACTTCCACGCTCACTGCGTTGCGCCAGGCCTTGGCCAACGGCTCCCGAGTTCGGTCAAGAACATCTCTGCCGAGCTCGACAAGGCTGCCACAGAAGGCCTCATAACCAAGGAGGCAGCGAACGCGCTCAAGGAGCGCCTCCTCCAGAAAGCGAGGTAAAGGTCTTCCCACCAAGGAAGGCACGCCCCGAACCTGGTTGGTTCGGGGCGTTTTCTTTGGACTTGCATATATGAGAAAAATATGATAAAGAACTAACGTATGGATTTGAAGAAAATCAAAGCGCTTTTGGGGAATCCGGGTGGGAAAATCGTGGTTGTGGAGAATGACGAGCCGGTTTTGGTTGTTTCGAGCTACGAAGAACACCAGAAATCCCTCGCAAAGCCTCGCTCCTCTGCGGAAGAAATGCTCATTATCTCAAACCACCTTGAGGCAAAGGGCGGCTTTTCACTCCCCGACCACGCGGTTGTACGAGTAAACGTTGCCTGGATTTCCACAAAAGAGAAGTTGATGGAAACATTGAAGGATATAAAACACGACGTATATTTAGACTATCCACAAGGCAGAACCAAGCCGCCTAAACCCACTATTGCGCTTGAGGAAACCATTGCGATCATTCCCCAGTTCCCCCAAATCAAATATTTTGCAGTCTCAAACGTTGAGGAGCCCGACGCTATTTATGCAATAAAAATGCGACTCCCCTCTCATGTTGGCATTGTGCCTAAGATTGAAACAAAGCGAGGCATCGAAAACCTCGAAGCAATTGTGGCGAAAATCCAGAACCAGCACATCATGTTCGACAAAGAAGACCTGTATCTCGACATCAACAGAGACGCTGAACTCTTTGAGCAGTTAGTTAAACTCACAAGACAGAAAAGCAAAACTCTAGGAATCACTGTCCTTGAGCTCCACGGAGTAGTATTTCTCCCTTTTAAACACTAAGAAACCAAAAAGCGCTTCAAGCGCTTTTTGGGTCGAGTTTCTCTTTTTTCGCAGCCGATTCTTTGCACCTTGCGATAATGTCAGAGGTTGAGGCGCCCTCATGATAGTTCAAGAATACCAACTCGCCCCCAAGTTCCTTCATCGTTACGGTGCCTGGAGCTTCTTTGCCTGGCTCCCAACTCGCTCCTGGGCCTTTTGCCAGAACATCCGGCTTATATTTCTTGAGATTCGTATCTGGAGCAAGCTCTTCTTGTGATACAACCTCATCAACAAACCTCAACACTTTCAGCATTTCCATGCGCTGGTTTTGAGGAATTATGGGCTTTCTCTTGAAAGCTTCAACAACCTCGTCTGTAAAGACGCCAACAATAAGCTTATCTCCAAGAGCCTTTGCCTCCTGCAGGAGCTGAAGATGCCCTACGTGAAGAAGATCAAACGCTCCGTAAGTATACACAATGATTTCTTTTAATTTTGTGTTTTCCATATAATTATTGACTCTACCTTATTACCATAAAAAAGCCCAGTCTTTTATAAGTTTTTGCGCATCAAAATCCTGAGCTCTCTGCGCCGATTTCCCTTTAAGTGCAAGACACAGGCTCACGTCCTTACAGAGACGCGCCATGGCATCTATCAATGCCTTTTCATCCTCTGGCGGAACAAGCATGCCGTACTCTCCTATTTCCACTTCCGTGGCGGTTTTGTTGATATCGGTTTTGGGCGCCAAAATTTCCCTCGGCCCCGACTTGCAGTCTGCGGAAATCACCGGGAGGCCGCATGCCATTGCTTCCAAAAGCACTGTGGGAAGCCCCTCCCACAAAGAAGGAAGAACAAAAAGTTTTGACGCCCTCAAAAACGGGAATGGGTTTTTCTGCCACCCTAGAAAATGCACGCAATCTGCCATCCCACTATTTTTTGCGAGTTTTTGGAATGATTCCCGCAACTCTCCTTCTCCAAGAATAACAAGCTGCGCGCCTGGAACTATTTCCTTAAATTTCTTGAAGGCCTCAATAAGATGCCACTGGCCTTTTTGTTTTGTGAACCGGCCCATGGTAATTACAACTAAGTTCCGAAAAACTTCTCTATATTGCGCGCCTAAGGGTTCTCTTGATAACTTTTGAATTTTTTGAACATCAACGGGATTATAGATAACTTTGATTTTTTCTCTGCGCACATTGAAATTCTTTACTAAATCTTCTGCAGCGACATGCGAAACAACAATGATTCTCTGCGCGCGGTTAAAAAAGAGTTTGATAAAAATGCTGTATACACCCCTCCAAAACCCGGCGTTATTCTTTGAAAAAAAGTTATCAACGCGCACGATCGCTTTTTGTGAATTAAGCAGAAGATTGATCATATTCGCGCCGGCTCCAAAACTTACCACAAAATCAGGGCGTTCCTTTGCAAGAATCTTTCTAAACTTGAAAAGTCGGATAAAAAAGTATAATCCCCGCAAAAAGAAATTCAATGAGATCGGCACCTCAAGGTTGATTAATTCACCTTTGTAGGGATACGCTACTTTGTTCTCAAACAATACAATCTTCCGCTCAATAGTTTCCGGTGTATGGAGCGAGAGTTCCGAAACAACCCGCTCTCCGCCGCCCTGAGCAAGCGTTGGAATGAAAAAAAGAAGCTTTTTCTTGCCGTGAGCAGATTCTTTTCTCTGAAACTCCGCGAGCATTGATCCATTTTTACTTCCCGCAAAAAAACTCCAAATCCAAAGTAAAAAGGCGGGCATGAAACCAAAAAGATATTCTTTCAAAACCGCTAAAACAGAAACGCTTCTCGTGAAAAACGAACTCGCTGTCTCATTATTTCTCAACCCCTTTTGAACTTTTTTGACTATTCCAAATCTAAGCTTTCCATTTATTGCCTCCAGAAGAAAACGAAATCCTTCAACGTAATACAGCGAACTCATCTCAAATCCGAATGACCCAAAGACATTCGTGAGGGCCTCTTTGTTCCACCTCGTTAAGTGATTCGGGGGAAAATCCCACATATTAGAATTCGGAACTAAGCGCTCTCTAGAAGGTGTACTCAGCACAATTTTCCCTTCGGGCTTGAGAAGACCTATCAATCGCTCTATCAATTGCCCCGGATCATCAACGTGTTCAATGACTTCAAAACACGTAATGATGTCAAACTTCGGAGGATTCACTTTTTGCGCGAATTCTTCGAGCGTCATTGCGTATACGCGAGAAAGTCCAAAATGTTTTTTCGCGGCCAAGATCGCAACCCCATCGAAATCAAAGCCCCAAACTGCGGCTCCCTTTTTTTCGGCTTTCGCAAGAAATTCTCCCGATCCGCAGCCAACATCCAAAAGAGACTTCCTCGTGAGCGAGGGGTGGAGAGCAAAAAACTTTTTGTGGTACCCCCGCGAAATAACCGGCTTCACGAGGTTCGCGGTAGAATATCCACTCCTTTGTTCATACCACTGCGCGCCGAGGTTTTTCAAAGGTACCCAAAATCGCGCTTTGCATTCTCCGCACTCATACAAAGAGAAAGCCCCTCGTTCATCGCGATAGTTTTGAATAAATGAGAAAACCTCGCCTTTTTTGCAAACTAGGCAATTATTTGGTTCTTGCTGAAATGGCACGGTCTCTGACATACGCAAAAATCGCATCATAGTTATTAGTGTCGCGGGTATTTGGATCAAAAATATTCCCTTGGATCGTGTTGCGAAGATACGAAACTGCGAAACGCAGGTTCATAGCATCCAATCCCAACAGAGACTTTGGATGTTGAATATCAAAACGAATTTTCTCTTCAAGCTCGTCGAAGTTTTTTACTCTCGCGCACCAAGGATGATACTCATATGAAACATCCCCTAGTGCGTAGGTTGGTTTTCCCGCCAAAGCCGATTCCATGCCAAGCGTGCTTGAAAGAGTAATCACGCCAGCCGAGGCGCGAACAAGATTTTGAACGTTCTCTTTGGGAGAGATCAGCACCACATTGGGAATGCGCCGAAGCCCTGCATAAAATGACGCTGGTTTTGTTCCTATGCTCGCGGGATGCTCTTTTACATACAACTTACAAGGGAAAGGAAGGGAAAAGGCAATATTGTGAATGCTTTGCGCCTGATTATAATAATATCGCGCGCATACCAAGGTTGATGCTTCGGGCTGAACCTGCAAAGGATAGAGAAAATATACTTCGTCTTTGCGCCGGAAAGAAAAGAGGCGCTTTTGCGACCATATGCGGAATTGCCTCTTTTCCGCCTCAAAAAGAGCGAATATTGCTCTGTGAAATATTGCCTCGCTTTCATAATCATAGGCTTGAAACTTATTTCTGTCGCGCAAATATGCAAAAAAAATCTTGCCAACCTCTTTCATCCTTTTCACATAATGCGACATCAGCTCAATTTGCGAAAAAGATATTTTACCGACTTTTACGTAGGAAGGAACTTTCTCGTGAGATAAGAATGCCTTGATCCATTGGCTACCCAGTTCTTTTTCAGCAGTTGAAAGATCGCTTGCTCCAAGATTTTCAAAGGTTTTCTGGAACCGCGAATCGGTGTATTCTGAATCAAAAATCTCAAGCCGCCCTTCTATTCTTGAAACCGCAACCCCAAGGAACGGAATATGATGTTTCTTTGCAAAATAATATGCTATTTCTCCAAATAATCCCGCCGGAGGTTCTCCGATGAAAGCATCAGGTTTTTGGGTCTGAACGATCCAATTAAAAAACTGATAGAGCTGGGAAACCGCTCCTACTGATTTTTTATAGTCAAAAGTATAATATCTAAATCTGTCGAAAATGGGAAGGAAATCCCGCCATGAAAAATCCCCAAATTCTTTTTCCGTGGGGTCGTAGTGCGCAATGCACCAATCGACTTTTGAAATGAACGCCGCCTCTTTGGGAAAGAAGCGCTTTTTTTCGTATTCGGCAACCTTACTATTGAAGACAACCCCGCATGAGTCGCCATTTTGAAGCGCCCGTTCTGCAATGTTACCCAAAAACTCCGATAGAAAATTGGCATTATTAATGAGAAAACAAAATTTCATAGAAATGAAACTTTATGCTAACATTCTAAGAATGCCACATCATATAAAGTTTGTAAAGGATATCGGCCTTGTGGGGTTTGCTCAGATACTCACGAATCTGCGAGGAATCATCCTTATTCCTATTCTGACGAAGTTCCTCGGAGCGGAACAATACGGAATTTGGGCTCAATTTTCCATCACGCTCAATTTTATAGTGCCACTCGCCATCCTAAGTCTGCCCAACGCACTCATACGGTTCCTTCCGGGGACAAAAAGCGAAAAGGAAATCCAAGAACAGGTCTGGTCAACGAATCTCTTTGTTCTCGGCATTACTCTTTGTCTCGCGATACTCCTGATCATATTCGCCAGACAACTCGGCGGTATTCTTCAAATACCCCACCAACTCATTTTTTTTCTTAGCATACTTGTCATCCTTCAGTCGTTAGGTTTTTTGTTATCCAGCGTACTCCAGGCACTCCAAGAAGCGAAGAAGCTTTCGTTCTATATTGTGGGGGTTCCGCTAGCAGAAATCATATTTATTTCCTTGGCCGTCCTGCTGGGATTCGAACTCTACGGAGCCATACTTTCTCTCGTCATCGCGAGAAGTATAACTTTTTTTATCCTTTTAGTTGCCATTCTGCAAAAGATAGGCTTCAAGCGTCCCAACTTCTCCCTCCTCAAAGAGTACTTGCGGTTCAGCGTACCAATGGTAGCCACCAATCTTGCATACCGGGTCGTGCAAGTCGGAGACCATTATTTGATCGGCATTATGCTTGGCGTTCTCTTTGTTGGGTATTACGCGCCCGCCTATTCATTCGCTTTCATGCTCAATACGATTACGCTTCCCATAGGGTTAATTCTCCCCGCGCTCTTGGCAAGATTTTTCTCGGAAAATAACACGCGAGAAATACAGCGATACTTGCAGGAAACTTTTAAATACACTTTTTTTATCCTCATTCCGGCGGTATTCGGCTTGAGTATTCTTTCAAAACCAATACTTACGATTTTTACCACGCCAGACATCGCAAACCATTCCTCCTTAGTACTTCCAGTCGCCGCGGCAAGTTTTCTCTTTTTCGCTGCATATGGAATCTTTATACAAATCCTCTACCTCTTTAAAAAAACAACCGCGACTGGAGTCATGTGGATTGGCGCCGCAGCTCTCAACGTTCTACTCAACCTATTTTTCATTCCTTTCTGGGGTATTGCGGGCGCCGCATTCGCCACCCTTCTTTCATACATGGCCCTCTGCCTTGTTGCTTGGATATATTCATCGCGATATCTCTCTTTTTCTTTGCCGTGGATACCTCTTTGCAAAAGCATTGCTGCGTCAGTGGGAATGTCTTTTGTACTACTCATACTAAACCCGAAAAGTCTTCTTGCTATGTTTTTCGCAATAATTGCTGGAGTGTTGCTATATGGCGCTTTCCTCTATATTTTAAAAGCTGTCGGGCGCAAAGAAACAGAGTTTTTACGCCAGCTTTGGAAAACGTCTTAGATCACTTTTACCGCCCTTCCCTGAAGCTCGGCGCTCTTTTTGAGTGCAAAAAGAATCTCTAGCGCTTCAAGCCCGTCTTCCCCGGTACTCATCGGTTTTGCCTTGCCATCTAAACAGTCAATTACGTGAATACCAAGGCCTTTCATGCTTCCTTTTACGCGCTTGGTAAGAGGAATACTTCCCTTGCGGCCGTACAAAACGATATCAAAAATCGAATAATCGTTTGCGTCGAATGATTGAAGCGCTACGCGGGATCCCGACTTAAAAAGAAGCATGCCGTCGACATTCATATCGTTTTTTAGATCTTGCCAATGTTCTGTTCCGCGATTACGAAGCCCAGAAACCGATTCAACCTCGCCCAAGTAAAATCGCAAAAGGTCTACAAGATGAGTCCCATTATTGAAAAGTCCTCTCGTGTAATACGCTGTGCCTTGCACGATTGGACCTATCTTTTTAATCTCTCTTCTTACCTTAAGAAGTTCAGGATCGAATCTCCGGGTATGATTCACAAATAACATAATTCTTCTTTTCCTGCAGAGATCAACAATTCGCTCCGCAGCTTTCATCTGCAAAGCCAATGGTTTTTCGCAAATAACCGCCAAGGGATGATAAAAAACAACCTCTCCTATGATCTTTTCGTGCATGGGAGTCGGAACCGCAACAGAAACAATATCCGGTTGTATCTCCTTCATCATGCGTTGTACGCTTCTAAATAAAAAAGCGCGAGGAAATAAGCGTTTCGCCTTTTCTAGTTGGCTTTTACTGCTATCAACCAAAGCAAGTACGGTAATTCTCTTTTGCTCTGAAAACAGGGCTGCGTGCGTTGCCGGTCGAAGCGCTTTTGGATACAGCAATTCTTCGGCCCCTATTTTACCGCATCCTATGACTGCTGCTCGCAAAGGAGGCAACGCGTTCATAAAGAAAATCTCTTTTTGTGAGCAGAGTAGTGAGTTTTATAGTAATTGTCGCGAAGAATTGCCATGCGAATAGAGTCATAGTATCGGCTATTTCGATAGATATCATCTTTAAGAATCCCCTCCCGTTTAAACCCTGCTTTTTCGTATGCCTTCACTCCTCCTTTATTCTCCGATGTTACTCCAAGATATATCCGATTAAGGTTCAAACGATCAAAGCCGTAAAACGTCAACAGCTCGGTTACTTCAGTCCCGAATCCTTTGCCCCAGAATTTTTTTTCTCCAATAAAAACTCTAAATTCCGCGCTTCTCGCGGTAAAATGCAAGTCATAAAGTCCGGCAAATCCTATGGGACGGGCGTTCTTTTTATTAAGGATAATGCACAATACATTCGACTCATTCGTAGCTTGCTTCATAAAATGCTCTCGTACCTGTTCCTCGGTTTGCGGACGCTGCCCATAAAACATAAAATAGGTAGCTTCGCGGTCGTTGAGCCATTGCCAAAGCAACCGAATGTCGGCCTCAAAAAGAGGCCGAAGCGCTACAAGAGAACCTTCAAGAAAATATTTCATAACTCATTCATGCCACATTACTTTCTTTTTTGCAAGCTAACGCATCTAAAAAGCGGATGACATTGTCGGTTGCGCAACCCGCAAGATACGCCTTAGCGATCTTTTCATTTTTACATCTTTGCCTCTTTTGAAGCAGGAAAAGCAATTGTTTTTTTAAATCTGATTTTTGATATACGCCCAAAGAGAGCCCCAAGGCATTCGTAATAAGCGTATCATGACCCTTATTTCCCGGCTGATAACTCAACACTCTTTTCCCTTCCATTGCAGCGCGAAAAAGAACCGTAGAAGCTATACCGAGCACTAAATCAGACTTTCTGAATAAATCATCAGCTGGAGTTACCTGATCAACCTCAATATCAAGAATGCTTTTCTTGATAACAGAATTGTATTTATTTTTCTTTGATGAGCGCGGGTGAAGCTTAACTGCCACTTTTGCATTCATGCCTAACTCCTCAAGAGCATTCACTAAATCCTGGAATATTCGAACCTCGTTTGAAATCGTATCTAAAGGTTCATCAAAAAAAGAAACGAGGCGAGCCGGAAAATTTTCCTCTTTTTTTGAATAACGCAAGGTGTCAAAAAATGGATTTCCCGTAACAATAATTTGATTGGCAGAAAAACCTTCGTTTATCATCTCCTGCTTGGTATATTCGTCCATAACTAAAATCCAATCGGGGAGATATGCGAGATTTTCTTTTCCCGGATCAGAAAACCGCATCACATAGTTGCTCCAATAATCTATTAATGCAACCGATACAATATGCTGCTCGCGCGCAACTAAAACCGCGAGCTTATCAATACTTAATCCTTCACTCGTTCCAAACAATAAAATGTCCGGCCGCATCACACTACATTTCTTTTCTATATATTTCTCAGTGACTCTTTTAACCGGAATAAACTGCACTTGTGAATCTTCCGCAATGCTTTGCGCTTCATCCGCAAAAATATAATCAACAAAAAACTTTGGATTTCCCTTGAGTCTTTTATATACGGGGAAAATTGCTTGAAACCCTCCGGGATTATGGCTTACAAAAAGCACTCTAATGAGCCGTTTTCTTTTCATACTCGCGGAGTTCTTCACGGTATTCTTCAATTTTCTTTATGACAGAAATAAATTCATCAATATCAGATAACGTATTGGGCGGTTGAAAAATAGTCGTTATCACTAAATCCTTTTCATACATACTTTCGGCCACGGGACAAAGACCTTTGGAATACTTCACGCCATGGCCATAATCTAAAGACATAAAAGGATACTGCGAATTCAAAAACATTTTTTCCCTCTGGTAAAGCGGCAACAAATAAAGCGGTTTTTGATATCCCTCCCCCACGGGGAATCCTTCAGCCTCCATTGCCCTTGCAAGTGTTTTCCTTTGAATTCCGATCTCTCCTGAAAGAATTCTGAATGGATAAACATAGTACACGCCCGCGTTGTCATGCTCTAATTCATACGGAACAATCCAAGAAAACTTCTTGAGGCAATGAGTAAGATATTCTGCCGCCTGCCGGCGTTCATGAATAATGCGTTCAAGTTTTTTGAATTGCTCTATTGCAATCGCCGCGTGTAATTCGCTCAAGCGGTAATTACTTCCAACAACCGGTTCATACGCGCCCTGGGCAATGAGATCATCGATAACCACTTCCCCATGATTTCGCACAAGCTGCGCTCGAAATGCGTAGCGATCATTATTGGTAACCAGAATCCCTCCTTCTCCAGAATGAATAATTTTGTGAAAATTAAAACTGCATACGCCAATATCCCCGATGGTTCCCGTATACCTCCCCTGATATGCAGCTCCTATTGATTGCGCGTTGTCTTCAATTATTTTGAGCTTATGTCTCTGCGCTATATCTTTAATTTTTTCGTAATCCGCGGAAGCGCCAAAAAGATTCACCGCAAGAATAGCTTTAGTTCGCGGAGTAATATTCTTTTCAATTGAAACAGGGTCAATGCAATACGTATCAGGACTGATGTCGGCAAAAACCGGCAACGCGTTATTCAGTAAAATCGCAGAAGCTGTTGCCGACATAGTAAAAGGAGATGTTATGACTTCGTCTCCCGGCCCAATGCCAAGCGCGGCTACCGCCGCCTGCAACGCGGTGCTTCCAGAGTTAAACGATACGGCATGCGCAACTCCAAAATATTCTCTTACCTGCCGTTCAAGTTCTTTTACCCGCTTTCCCCCTAAGAACATTTCTCCGGATCTTCCCAAAAAATGAGAAAGTTCCCCGTCTTCCATAACGGCAAGCACGGCCGCCTTTTCTTCTTTACCAATCGAATGGGGCGCCTTTTCCCGAATTGGATTCTGCTTTCCCTCAAGCAACGCAATACTCATACTGGTTTTGATACATAGCCAAGATATTTTGCGTTGATCCTGCGAAATTCCGGCTTTTGTTTGAGTAGATTAATAATATCACGAAACGAAAATACTTTTTTGCGGGGCGCGAGTTCAGAATAGATTTTTCTCGCAAGCGTCAAATCCTCTGGAAAATCAATCACAACTCTCATATCTGTATGGGGGTGGCGCGCCCTAAGATTATAGGTGCGAAATCGCTTGGAGTGCTTACCCACATACAGCGAAAACCACTCGCGCCCATGGATGCTTCGCAGTTCTTTATTAAGCGCATTCAATGTTCGCATGGGAAAAATTTCAAGGTCAAACCCATCGGGAAATGAAGGCGGACAAATATTCGTAAAATAATCATACCGTTCAAACTTTTCTCTACATACGCGAACAAGCTGATCAACGAGCGCGGGATCAACAAACACACAATCCGCGGTAACCCGCAGCATTGCATCAGCACCGCCCATATATTCAATGGCGCCGAGATACCGCGAGATGACGTCGTTTTCGTTGCCGGCAAATCGAAACGTCTTCACCCCAATCCGCTTCCCTTCAACTGCAAGCACATCGTTTTCTTTGCTACCAGGAATTGCCAAGACAATATCATCAATTTTCTTCGCGGCTTTCACCCGTTCATAGATAATTTCTATAACGGTCTTTCCGTTAATTTTTTTCATCACCTTTCCGGGAAGGCGCGTTGATCCCATCCTCGCTTGGATGAGCGCAATAATCCTATGTTTCATACCCCTATAAGGTTCAGAGTATCAATTAAGGTCTTGTTCGTCTACCTTTTCCGCCATCCAATGCACTCCCACCGATGCTTTTGTATTCTTGTCTTCCAATAATCGCCTGATCGGCTCTGCTCTCAAGCTTAAAATAATAACACTGCTCGTCCTCATTGACAAGCGCAAAGTTACTCTTTTTGAATAACGCGGCAGACGCGGGGTTTCCTTTTTTTACCGCAGCATTGACCGCAAAACGCTGATGAATATGTAGAAGGGAACTCGAAAGAAGTTGATACCCGAGGCCTTTCCCGTGATATACGGGATCAACTGCGATGGAAATCGTATACGCGTTACTCGCGTCATTACAATCAAATCTGCAATATCCTGTAACGTTTCCCTGGCATTCGATTACGAAACAAAGATTTTTTTTACCTTGAAAGTATGCCTGCTCAAACCACTGCGCATGCCTCTCAAAAGAAATTGGATCTTTTGAGGTTGAGTACTCGCGTATTAAAGGGTTATTCCGAATTTCCCAAATCCTTTTGGAATCTTCCTGCCGCGCCTGCCGTGCAACGCACACGCCGTTTTTTGCGGCCTCCAATATCACATTCGACTGGCTTCCTAAAACCTCAATCAAAACCTTACTGTAAAGCGGATACAGTTCGTTATACACTCCCTCCATCGTGGTGCTCGAAACTTCCTTAAAATCTTCCACGATCACTTCCCCTTCGTCTACCTTTTCCGCCATCCAATGCACTCCCACCGATGCTTTTGTATTCTTGTCTTCCAATAATCGCCTGATCGGCTCTGCTCCCTTATATTTATAAAGGCACGGATGCGTATTGATCGCTTTCATTAAGCCCAGAAGGCGCGGTTTGATAATTTGCCTTCCGTGGCAGCACACGAACAAATCCGCTCCCAGCGTTTCCAAGTAATCCACGAACTTGTCGTCATTGATGTCTTCGGGTTTTTTCACCTCAAGACCCAGGCTTTTTGCGGTTGCCTCGACTGGTTCATCAATGGGGATCACGCACACAACCTTATGCCCCAATGCCAAAAGCGTTAAAAGCTGGATCATGCCCGCCTGCCTGCCTCCGTAAAAAATTATTCTCATAGTATTTTGAAATATTCCAGCCCTTCTTCTATGCTCGCCACGTCCTTTGCGTATTTTTTGATCTTTTCCATCTCGAGGGTGAGCATTTCTCGAGCGCTCTTCGCCCTTCCCGAAGGAATAGTGTCCCAAGGAAACTGTACCGCATGCATGACAATTTTTCCACTCCATGCCTGATCTTTCATTTGCTTGAGGAGCGTGAGGAATGAACGGAGCGCGTGATACGCGGAAACCACCACAAGAAGGGTTTGCCAACCTTTCTCTTTCGTGATCTTTACAATATTCGTTGCTTGGCCCAAGCTGTTGAACGATTGGTCGTCAATAAGAATGGCTGCTTCCGGAACGCCATGCTCCACAAGGTATTCCTTGAGCAAACCCAACTCAAAGTCATTTTCCTCGGGTCTTGTATTGGGTCCCACAAGTTTGTTATTCCCACTAATAAGAATGCGAGGCGCGAAACCCTGCTGAAAAAGAGAGGCTGACTCCGGAGCTCTATCTAGCTGATCCCCTTGCAGAAACACAATGGCGTCTACCTTTTGAGGTTCCTGTAACAGGATTTTTTCAAAAATCTCCGCACCCTTGCTCCCCAAATGCTTTTGCACGGTTTCTTTTGGATCCTCTTTTTCCATAACATACTCTTTAAATTTAGAAGGGTCAGGGTATACTTACATTCCCCACTATTACTGGAAAAGAAATACGGTCAGAATCAAGCTCCTTGCCTAAATCAATATCATTCGGTGAGTCAATAGTTACTTTGAGCGTGGCTAACTCACCAGCAAAATTGGGCAGTGGCATAGAATAGGTACTTACATAAAAAGGAAATGTTTTGTTGTCGTTAGAACTTACGGAGAAGTACCCTTTATACGCGAGAGGGATGTTGAAATCAACAAGACACTCTGTTGTATAGTCAGGAAAAGGCCGGAAAAATGGTTGGCAAGTAGTAAATATAGAACCGTTGGATGCACTCATTGTTACCTGCAAACTCATTCCCTCCCTCAAGGCATTGCCCTTGAAGTGAAGGAACACTCTTTTGAGATACAGGGTTTCACCTGTGTTATTGCTTACTGTAAAGTCCCCAATTCTGGCCTGCTCATCTCTATACAATATTTTTGCTTCGGACGTCGCGGAACTGGTGATCTGAATAGGTATAACTGGTTTTGCTTCTTCTTGCAGAACCTTTTTTACCGCAAGTTCATCTATAAGTGTTGCAACCTGCTCTTTGTAACTTCTAATCATGCCGTTCAACTCTGCAATCTGCCCTTGGAGTTCCTGGATAGTTTTAGCCTGCGCTGGGTTGTCTTTATAGACAGTACTTCCAGTTCCCGGCTTTTCTACTTCAACAACTCTCTCAACAACCTTTTCGATAATTTGGGGTTCACATTGGAGTGTTTCGCTTATATTTGCCTGGCTTTTCGTGAAACTCCAACTCAAAGGATTCCACCAAGCGGCAGAAACGTAAAAAGGAATTGCCAATAAGGCAAAGAGCGTAACCAAGAAAATCCTATTTCCCATACATCCTCCCTACTATGGATACAAAACTATGTCAACCAAGCATGAAGATGTGTGAAGTCGGGTCTTGCGCACCTTTACTTTCCCTGGTTACCGAATAGGAAACCGCGATCTATTCGAATTGCACACCCAAATTTTGACTTACCAAACTTAGCCTCGCCGAATTCTGCGCAGTCTTCTTCGTAATCAATCGAGAAATAGAGCTGCACGGCGGCAATTACAAGTATTGCGATGGTAAGACCGATAACTGCTTTATTATTCATTTTTTGATATGTATTTTCATTACCCGACCTTTTACGACCTTCCTATTTTTCAAAAACAAAAGGGCCGTGACCGGGGCCCAGATTGCCCTGAAAAACAGATTGTAATTCATTTTTACCACCTCCAACTATCGTGTCAAGAGTGTAGCAAAATAATAGACCCCCCGGGTTCTCTTATTTACGCGCAGGGGTGGGAATATGCATGCGATAGCAGGTATTTTTCGAGGCTACGCTTTTATTGCTGGATAAGATCCCAAGAGAGCGGGGTGGCGGGCTCAATGTTTTTTGCTGCTTTTTTGCCTAAAATGTCGGGCCAGTAGCGGGAAAGGAGCCCGGCAGAGGGTCTCGCAACCCTGGTATTTTCTTTGGTGAACTCCTCCCCTGCTTTGATATCTTTTTTCACCCATAAGCTTGGCCTAAAAAGGGTATTCTCTTTTTCCCTTTCGCTCGCAGGCCCGTACTGCACTCTTCCCTGCATTTTCTCACGCTCTTCTTTGCTGACAATTCCTTCCAACACATCCAGACCTTCTGCTTCCACCTTGCGGATGATCCCAACCATTTCCTTGAACTCTTTTGGCTCTATGGAAAACCTTGAATCTGGGCCGCCAGAACTCTTATCTAAAATAAGGTGCTTTTCTATGAGCGAGGCTTGGGCGCAGGTTGCGGCAACAATAGGGATAACAATACCCGAATTGTTGTCTGAGAATCCTACTTCTACCCCAAACCTGTTTCTCGCGTCGATAATAACCCGCAGGTTGGAATCTTCAGGTCTCGGGGAATCGGAGTAAGCGGTAACGCAATGAAGCACCGCGATATCACCTGCTCTGTTCTCGCGCAGAGTTCGGATTGCGAGGTCCACCTCTTGAAGAGAAGCGAACCCAATAGACATAATAACCGGTTTTCCCGTATGCGCGATTTTCTCGATTAATGGAATGTGCACTGCTTCATACGAAGCAATTTTGTAGCACGGTACCTTCATCTGCTCCAGAAAATCTACCGCGGTGTCATCGAACGGGCTCGAAAAAAGAATAAGCCCCAGGCTTTCTGCCAATTCTTTCAGCTTTGGCTGCCATTCCCAGGGGGTGTACGCTTCCTGGTATAGATCCCAGAGAATTTTCTTTTTCCACGTATCCGGCTGATCTTTTCCCCTCACCACGAACCATTCTTTGTCCGAATGCAGGGTAATGGTGTCTGGCGTATAAGTCTGCAGTTTTACCGCGTCAGCTCCAGCCTCTGCTGCCGCGCGCACCAATGCTTCGGCTTCCTCATACTTTTGATGATGATTCCCCGAAAGCTCGGCAATGATAAAACAAGGTTCCCCACTGCCAATTTTTCTCTCTTTTATCTTCATTTTTGAGGAATTATCGTACTTTAAAAATATTGGTGATCGGCTGGCCGCGAAGAGCTTGGCGAAGACGCTTTTCTTGAAGAAGTTCTCTTAATGTGCCAAAAATCGCATTATACGCTCTCAATAAACCCTTTATGTCTTTTCTCGTGTGGCTGAAACTCATGTTGTGCTGGCCATACCACAAAAATCCTCTCTGCAATAACTCCTGTTGGACATAGCTTTTAATCTCAAGTTCTGAATACTCGTATGCGTCATGTATTTTCATTACTTGCCAGCATGGCTTGCCAACTACCTGAATAATATCATCCAAGCCATGTTTTTTGAGTAGTTTCATTGTTCCATCCTGCAAAAATTTCCCTTCTCGCCAGATATATTCAATAACGTGTTTCCGCTCAATCTCTTGTATGGTCACAATGGCCGCGACCAGAGAAAGCGCCTCTCCGCCCTGGGTAAAAGAGAAAAATATATCCTTTACTCTTTCCATATATTTCCGTTTCCCAACAAGAGCTGAAATAGGCATGCCGTTTGCCATTGATTTCCCGAATGCGGCGAGATCGGGAATAACGCCAAATAACGCTTGAGCTCCGCCTAAACTATAGCGAAAACCCGTTATAATCTCGTCAAAAACAAGAAGTGCTCCGTTCTGATGAGCCAAATCTTTCACGGCCTTAAGAAAGCCGGGTTTTGGATCTTCATAGTTCATCGGCTCCATTATTACCGCAGCCATCTTCCCTTTATATTTTTCAAAAATCTTCTCAAGAGAACCAATATCGTTATACACGAATTTATGCGTTAGGACCTGCGTACTTTTTGGCACCCCAAGATTTCGCGTCGTAGAACCAATAAACCAATCATGCCATCCGTGATATCCGCATACCGCAACATGATCATTCCCTGTAATTGCCCGCGCAAGGCGCACCGCGCCGGTAGTTGCATCGGATCCGTTTTTCCCGAATCGCACCATTTCGGCACACGGAATGTACTTTATGAGAAGCTGGGCAAGTTCATATTCCAAAGGAGAAGCAAGAGAAAAAATAACACCTTTTTTTAGTTGTGTTTTTATCGCGTCATCTACCGTTTTATATTGATAGCCCAAAATGACAGGGAGCAACCCGTTGATAAAATCCACATATTCATTTCCGTCAACATCCCACACACGCACTCCCCTGCCGTGCGTAATAAATAAGGGCGCCTGGCCTTTGACAAACTGAAGGTAGCTTTTGCTAAACGTTTGAGAGGCAAGCGGAATAGTCCTAAGAACCTGCTTTAAAAATGCGTTGCTTTTAGTGAATTTCCTCATGTTTTTACATTGTTTCTTGCCATCACTCTATCTTTTTTTAATGATTTTTTCAATCCTTCATTCCGCATGATACGCATATTCTTTTTCATGATTTCGGGATGTTTTATAAGAAGCGAAATGTATTTTCGATAGCCGTCTTGAAGCCTACTCCGTTCAATCAAAAACTTTATTACTTCAAAATCTTCTTTTTGGTCAACCGTAAGCCGAATATGGGAAAAATCATATTCTGCCGCGAGATTTGCCTTTTTAAACTTTCTCTTCCTCCGCATATACAAGGTTACGTGCTCTTTCTCTGAAGGCAACCTAGCCGCTATAGCCGCCTCTGCGAGCGCTTTTCGAGTGAATACCTCAATGTCCATACCGTCTGGAAACGTTTCTTTTTGAATATTGCTTGCGTAGTCAAGGTGGCGCCTCCTAAACAGTGAAATCACCTGGTCTATCACCAAGGGATCAATGAGCGGGCAATCACCGGTGACCCGGACGATCGAGGAAAATCCAGGATACAAAAGGGCGCATTGGTAATACCGGTCAAGTACGTCTTTTTCCGATCCCCGGAAACAATCAACGCCTATGCGCTTTGCAAGATTTTCGATCGCGTCGTCCTCCTTATTTGTGGTAGTCGCAATCACAATCTTATCAACCGTTTTCGCGCGTTTGATACGCTTTACCTCGCGCTCCAAGAGCGGAACTCCTTGGACCCGAAGCAGCACCTTGCCAGGAAGGCGCCTGGAACCCATGCGCGCCTGAAGAATACACATCACCTTACCCTTGCTTTGATCTACTTTTTCCATAGACTCGGAAAAATAATATTCTTCTCAATGTTTAAAAACCGATCCCGCAGCGCGGCCACACAGTCAAAATGCTCGCCTAAGCTTGCAGCCACGCTCATGGTTTCGTTCAATTGTTCTATCGTATCAACACCAAAAACAATGTAATCAACACCCGGCTGGCTAGCGCTAAACGCCAGAGCTGCTTCTAGCCTCGATAAACCATAGCGGCAAATAATATCGTCGAATTCTTTAAGATACTCCTTTGCACCCGATAAAGAATCGGGGATCTCCTTATCTGTCATAAAGATCAAACCCTGCAAAAATGCTGTACGAGCAAAGACTTTCTTGCCGTTTGCCTTTGCGAGCTGAAAAAATTCCGTTTGATTGAGCCGCTGGTCAAAAACACTATAAGGAATTTGAATATAATCAATCAACGAAGATCGAACCGCGGCCAAGGCCTCGGTCTCCTCATAAATAGAAACGCCGATATTCTTCACCAAACCTTTGATCTTGCACTGGTGCAATGCATTCACTATTTCCTCACGAAAAATATAGGAAGAAGTATGAAGCAGGTACCCATCGATGTATTCGCGACCGATCCTGCGCAAAGAAGTGCGCAACCCATTCTCTACGATACTTAAAACATTCTCGCTACCTTCCGATACGCAATTTGGCTCCAGCTTAGAAATGATTTGTACCTGACCATTGAGCTTTCTCCTCGTAATGAATTCGCCAATAATTTCTTCGGCGTCTCCATAAGAAAAAGCCGTATCAAACATGCGAATGCCTTGTTCGTAGGCGCGCTCTAATATACCTAATGCTTCTTCTCTCGAAGGCTGGCCATGAGAATTATTAATGCCATACTTCAAGCCCAATTGAACAGTTCCAAGCACCATTTTTGATATATTCATATCTTCTTAAAATACACCCCAGTATAATCAATGCGTGTAAGTGAAATATGAAGATTCCTTTTTTTGAAAAACTCATCAACTGCTTTTTTGCATCCTTCCCAATGACCATAATCATCAATAATCACGTACCCGCCCGAAACCACGTTGTCGTACAGGTTTTCTAGAATGCATCTGGTTGATTCATACCAATCTGCGTCAAGCCGCAGAATCGCGATAGCGCCGATCCTTTCTTTTGTTTTTTGAAGGGTATTCTGGAACCAGCCCCTTTCGATATAAACCCTGTCTTCTTTTATTTTCAATATGGAACTGAAAAGTTTTTTCACGTCTACCAAGAGTCCCACGCATTCCCCTATCGCGTTCAAATTTCCAGAATTCTTATTCTTCGCGTATGATTTTGCAACTTCACCGTCTTTAATCCCTGGTTCTGGCAAACCCTCAAAAGAATCACAAAGCCAAATTGAACGAGCCGGATTTTTCCGCGCGGCATATGCCATGATTCCAATCGTTCCACCTTTCCATACCCCGCATTCAACAAACGCCCCTTGAAGATTTTCTTTTTCTGCTCTTTTTGCGAGTTGGTATGCGTTTGACAAACGCTCGTATCCCGCCATGGTATACGGTAATACTTTCATAAAAAGCATAAACCGCTCAAGGTGAAAAAGATTACGCGAAAAGGCCTTCGCGATAAAACGCGCCTTGTAATAGAAAGAAACAATTCTTTTATTTTTTCTCAGAAATGCCTTCAGCATATTTTTCAGCAAAGAGTTTTACGTCCTGCAAAAATAAAGATTTTGAAAAGTATTTAACTCCCCGAAATTGCATTCGAAAATCTCCTCCAAAACCCGTTTTAAATAAGGCGATATTTCTTTGTTTTTCATCTGGATAATAGAATAACTGATTTGAAATAGTGAGGGGCTGGCCCATATCGATCCATTTCACCCCTATTTTTTGCAGGTACCGCATGGCTTCAAGATTAACAATATGATAAAGGGGAAGATGACCGTAATCGGGATCATCAGCGGCAGAAAAAGAAATCGCGCTAGATTGATGAAACGTAAAATAGGTAAACGCGATAAATTTATCTTGAAACTTCAAACCAACTAATACTGCATTGCCCTCTTGCAACATCTTATACTGATAATCAAATGTCTCTTTGCTGCGCGTGATTTTGCCGGCGCATTTATGATGAAGAAGGCAATATTGTTCATGAATCTGCTTATCTGCGTTGCTTTTGTCCATAACGAATATTGAAAAAGCTTTGTCCGCAAGAATTTTCTCGATGGATCGTTTATGGTTGCGCCGTATAGAAATTTGCTGACAGTCAACCAAATAAGAAACCAAGGAAGCATCTAAATAATCATGCTGCAGAAGGAAGTTATAAGAATACTGCTCGCGCAATGAGGGTTCAATGGAAAACATGATTTTCTCAACATTTTCTTCTTTCGCGATACGATCAATCTCATCGAAAATTTGCTCCTCAAGATTTTCCTGTTTTTCGAAAATGGGAGCAGAAATAAACCCATCATCAATAGAAATACTACGCTTTCCATCTTTTTCTTCTATGGGAAGAAAAACACAAGCAACTGGCTGGTTATTCTTGATCATCACAAAACTTTTATCCTTATATAAATTGGGGGAATACGCCAGGAAATAATCAATATGATTCAACAAATATCGGGGGCTTGCTGGATGCGTTGACGCATACGCACTCCAGTACTTCTGAAATAACATCTCCTTTTCTTCTCGGAAAATAAGGTTTTGATCAAGCATATGTTTTTAAAACTGTACGAGTGATTTTTTCAAATTCACCGTCAGAAATTCCGCTGTGGCAGGGAACCCAAATACAAGGAACAAATCGAGGAGACAAAACATTACGATTGATATCAAACTGATATACGCCAGTTTCAATACCTTTTTTGCGCAAAGCATCAACCATTTTTTCAGCCTTATTGTCGGAAACTCTTATCGGGATAACATACGGGGTAACGCCATCTCTCTCAAGATGCTCGCATATTCCCAAATGATCGGTTTCCTTTCGAAAATATTGGTATCGTTTTTTACGAATATCAATTTCTGATTCAAGTTTACTTTTGAAAAGTTTCTGGGCGAGACGGCTCGGTTTTAACGCGTCGCCATAGATACTATATGACATTTTAAGAAAGAGATTTGAGAAGGTACGAAACTTTTCGGAACGCGAAAAGACGCCCAAATCAGACACTAACTTTGCCAAATCTTTGACAAAGGTTACCCCGAATGGAACTTTAGACAACTCTTTTGAGACAAAAGCCTTAAAATCGGCTGGCTTTCCTTTTACTCCGCCCAAAGCAAAACAAAAAAACCATTTGGAAAAACTAAAAAGCGCGTAATCGCCAAAGGTGCCCAATCTCCTATTCTTATAGTAACTCTCCAAAGCATGGGCGCAATCTTCAACTACGATAAGCTTTTTCTTCCGCGCAAAAGCAAGAATTTTGTCCATGTTTTGAGGAAAACCGTACTGATGATACACGAGCAAAATTTTTGTCCTTTTAGAAAACCGCTTGCTTGGGAAAACAGAAGAGTTCATTTGATTGTATACCCAAGAACCCAGCCAATCGGGAACCATAATTTCATCAAGTTTGTTCTTGATAATCCCTCTCTCACAAAGATATTTAAGAACGATCGTAAGAGCACCCTTGCCGGATCCAACAGTTTGTATCTGACTCAAGATATCTTTGCCTCTTGTTTCAGAATGTTCCAAAGGTTGGCGTTTTGCAAAACCAAAAAGGTCTCTAAAACTTGGTTTTTCTACTTCTCGAATAATGCTAGCCATAAAATCTACACGCGATACTTACTCACAATGCTTTTTACTGTCTGAATCACGGTGTGCACTTCTTTTACTGTCATTTTTGGGAAAAGAGGAAGCGTTAGCGCTCTTTCGTAGTAGTGTTCTGCGACAGGAAAATCCCCCTTTTTGTACCCGAATTTCTTTTTGTAAAAAGGATGCAGGTGCAAGGGCATATAATGGACCTGCACTCCGATTCCTTGCTCCTTAAGGTCTTCGAAAATTTGCCTTCTGCCGGCTTTCAGGCGCGAGAGTTCCAGCTCAATCACGTATAAGTGGTACACTGATTTTGCGTAGGGCTTCTCTAAAGGAAGTATAACCTCGGGCATCTTCGAGAACGCGCGATTGTACTCCCGAACTATTTCTTCCCTTCCTTTTATGAACTTGCCGAACTTTTTCATCTGGCTCAACCCGAGTGCGCACTGCAGATCGGTAATGCGGTAGTTATAGCCAGGGTTCTCAATTTCGTAGTACCAAGCACCCTTGCTTGGCTTCTTTACAACTCCGTGGTGGCGGAATACTCTCATGCGTTCATAGAATTCCCTGTTATTTGTAAGAACCATGCCTCCTTCACCTGTTGTGATGGTTTTCACCGGATGAAAGCTAAAAATCGTCATGTCTGCAATGCTTCCGATCTTCTTGCCGCGGTATTCGGAACCAATGGCATGCGAAGCGTCCTCAATAACTAGAAGTTTATGTTTTTTGGCAATCCTCAAAATTTCATTGAGCTCCGCAGGGTACCCCCTAAAATCCACCGGGGCTATGGCTTTTGTTTTCTTGGTGAGCTTCTTCTCGATCTCTTTTGGATCAATGTTGAGCGTGCGGGGATCGATATCAGCGAATACGGGCGTTCCCTGGCAATACACAACAGCGTTGGCCGTTGCCGCGAACGTTAAAGGCGTAGTGATAACTTCATCGCCCTTCCCAATGCCTGCTGCCGCAAATGCCGCGTGCAAAGCAGCGGTTCCCGAAGAAACCGCCACCGCGTACTTGGCGCGGCAGTATTTCACAACTGCTTTTTCAAATTCATCAATAAGAGGCCCTTGAGTGAGCCAATCGCCTTTGAGTACCGCGACAACGGCTTTAATGTCATCATTCGCGAGCCATTGATGCCCGTAAGGGATAAAGGGTATTTTCATTTTTTGGGGTAATTTTTTATCTTTTTCCCGACCACCACTACAAATTCGAATTTTTCTTTCGGCCCGCGATACGTTCGAGAAACTGTTTCAAGATATACGGTTTTGAATCCTTTTTCCTCTAGTACCTTTTTGTAAGCAGAAGGGCTAATAAAACTAAACGGAAAATTATTGCCAAAATAGGGCGAGTTTTTTCTTTTAATCCCATCTAAAGTATACGGCCCTAATTTTTTAGACGGCGCATATGTTTTAAAAGCATCGGAACCAGTAGAAGGATAATAAGAGAAAAACAGCCCCCCGTTTTTCAAAACCCTGTTCACCCCATTTAGGCATTCCCCTAATTGCTCAAACGGTACGCAGTACAAAGAGAGAACATCTATAACGCAATCAAAAAAGTTACTTTCATAAGGCAAAGCAGCAAAATTCCCGCGCGTTAAGCTGGCGTTCGTCTTCCAGCGTTTCAGCATTTTTTTTCCAAGGCGGATGGCAACATCAGAAAAATCAATCCCGTACGCTTTAAATCCCTCTTTCCCGATCATCCAAAGATTGCTGCAGCTTCCACAGGCCAATTCCAGTATTTTTATATTTTTCCTTTTCTGTATTGGAATTAGGAAAAAATGCCTGCCCAAAAACCGCAACAGCTCCTCATTTGGGTATAATCGCTGCGCCCCAAAGCCTTCTTTTTTATAGCTTTTCTGATACCACCTAAAAGAATTTGCGTTTTTCTCATGTTTCATCTTTTTTGCAAGTTTTTTACAATGAGTACATCTTCGCGCGAGTTAGCAACTGGCAACTTCTTATCTTGCGCCAAAAACTCAAATCGTGCGCTGGAAAACGTATTGAGGATATCGCTGATTATTTTTCTGTCGTAAGTCAAACCTTTTAGCTGGGCATCATCCACTCCATCTAAAACATAAAATAATTTCGTCAAGTATTTTTTGCAGTAATATCGTACGTTTAAAAGGAAATTCAACAATGGTCTTTTTCTTCTCTCTTTAAAATACGCACTCGATTTATCCGAAAGCGGAATTTCCCCAATCAGAATCTTGCCACCGGGTTTAGTTACTCTTAGTAATTCAGCGACCAAACGAGAAAATTCGTCAAAATTATTCAGATAATGAACAACTGAATAACATACCACATGGTCAAAATAATCATCCAAAAACGGCAGGGGTAAAACAGTAATATCAATCAACCGATATGTAATATTGGCATGATGGCGCAGATTTTTTTGAGCTACGGCCAATGTATTATTAGCGCCATCAGCTAAAACAACTTCAGTAACTTTGGCTGCTATATATTTCGTAATTTGGCCGCAACCGCCACCCAGATCTAAAACCCTATCTTCTGACCGAAAACCCAGCTTGCGGTCAATATCATCAAAAGTTCGACGATACACTTGAAAATCAAGCGAAAACGGCCGCGCCGTGTTGAGATAAGTGTTGGTATTAGTAGCTAATTGATTGAAAACTCCAATATTGCCCATCGTTAAATCTGATTGATTAATTGAGCTATCTGCGAAAGCTGCCCTTCATTCATTTGCTGATGGCACGGCACCACAAAACATTTTTGGTAATTCGGCTGAAAAACATTGCGATTTAAATCAAAATGCAAAATCTCAGCTTGAATACCAATTTCAACCAAGGCTTTCTGCGCAGCCGCCATTCTATCAACCGGTAAAAATATCGGCATACACAGGGGGTTGACATCAATATTCGGGTCCTGCTCTGCCAAAAGATAATCTGCCTTAATGGTATTTTTAAGAAAACGATAATTATTTTTTCTTTTCACCAATTCCTGCCTTAGACTATCTTCATTGGGCGGTAAAAGTTTCAACGCCGAACGACCAAGATTGGGAAAAAAAATGCTTTTCAAATAAATCCCATCCAACCAAAATCTCCACTGCCCTTTGGTAAAACTTTTTTTGGCTACTAAAAAAGCGAAGCGTTGAAAAAGATTATCTTTCCAGCCACGCCGGGTCGCCTGTTCCCCTCGTATATAATCAACCAATTTCTGATTGGCAGAAATTAAGGCGCCTCCATTATACGTGGTAAAACATTTGGCAAAACTAAAGACGGCTACGTCCCCAAAAGTACCGATATTTCTGCCTTGGTATGTTGAATCAAAGCTATGGGCGCAATCTTCAATTACGATCAGATTGCGTTTCTTGGCTTCTGCCATAACTTCAGCCATTTTTTGCGGATAACCCCATTGGTGAAAAACTAAAACCGCTTTAGTTTTGGCGTCGGGAACTTTTACCGGGAAACCTGAGACATTAATAATATTAAGAACCGCCTGGCATAAAAAATCGGGCACTAAAACCTGATCTTGGCGTGTCAACCCAAAAAATTTCAAGGCCTGATAAATCCCCACTCGCGCCGAGCTTTGCAACACCGCTGGCCGCTCCCAAAAATCGCTCAAATACTTTTCCACGCTTCCATTTGTATTGCGAGAATGAGCAATGGGTTTTTTGGTGTACGGATAGATATCAACCATCTTGTCAGACAAGGGCTTTTAGAATTTCCTGCATCTGCTCTTTTGTGATCCATTCTTTGTTCGTATTGCTCGCGTACGAAAAACTTTGCGGAAGCTCTTTCCCTTCTTTCCCATTTTCCTTATTCCAGAACGGAAACTCCGGTTCAATGACAAAATACCTGTCGAATTCTTTCGCGTGGCGCGTTTCTTCAGCCACCATGAGCACCTCATGCAGTTTTTCCCCAGGCCGTATGCCAATGATCTTCTGCTTGACGCCAGGAGCAATGACATCTGCAAGATCCACCACTTTCATGCTTGGTATCTTGGGAATGAAAATCTCACCTCCCGCCATTTTTTCAATGCATCCAAGAACAAAACGCACGCCCTGGTCTAATGTGATCCAGAAACGCGTCATTTGCTCGTCGGTAATGGTGATCTCGCCAAGCTTCGCCTGTTCCAAAAACAAAGGGATGATGCTCCCCGAGCTTGCGAGCACGTTCCCATACCGGGCGCAGCTGAACTTCGTTCTGCCGCTCGCGTAGGAATTGCTCTGCACAAAAAGCTTTTCAGCAACCATTTTCGCGGCTCCGTATAAATTCACGGGCTGAACCGCTTTGTCGGTGCTGATATTCATCACCAAGGGAACGCTATTCTCAATGGCAGCATCGATCACGTTGCTCGCTCCCCCAATGTTCGTTTTCACCGCTTCCAAAGGATTGTATTCGCACACGGGAATATGCTTTAAAGCGGCCGCGTGCACAACAAGATCAACGCCGTGCATTGCCCGGTGCAGCCGGTCCCTATCGCGGACTTCGCCAATGAAAAATCGAAGCCGGGGGTCTTGGAACCTTCTTTGCATTTCAACTTCGGCGAGTTCGTTATGGTCGTAGACGCGGATCGTTTTTGGGTTGTGTTCTTTTAAGACGATTTCCGTAAACTTCTGCCCAAAGGAGCCTGCCCCGCCTGTAATCAAGATTGTTTTGTTGTCTAGTGTAGACATACCAATATGACTTGTATATCATAAACGCATATGGAACGCAACATACTCATTGGCAGGGTTTTCACGGGATTGTGCCTTCTTATCCTCATTCTCCCCCTGGTCAACTTGCCACCCTGGTTCTCTCCTCCTGAATGGGGAAAATCAATAGTGTTTAGGGTTCTTTTCTCCCTGGTTCTCGTGTTTTTCTTCTTCTTGATGCTGGGGCAAGACCGCTCGCGGATCATCCAGAACATTAAACAAAAGATTGCGGGCGCAAAACCGGGGCTTTTGCTTTTAGGAGGCCTGTTCCTCATGTTTTTCCTCGCTTCCGTGTTTTCCCTTGATCCGAACTTCAGTTTTTGGGGAAACCCTGTGCGCGGAGGAGGATCTATCACCTTCCTTTCGCTTATTGCCGCGAGCTTCTTCGCGTTTGTTTTCTTCTCTAAAAAGCACTGGAAATACGCCTGGTATGTCGTTCTCACAACCGCATCCCTGGTCGCGCTGGCTGCCATTTTCCAGTGGCGGGGATGGTTTGCGAGCTTCCTCATCCCCCGGACAACAAGGCCAATGAGCACCCTAGGAAACGATATTCAGCTGGGGATATACCTGATCGTATCCCTCTTTCCTGTTCTTGTATTTTTTCTTAAAGAGAAGCTGGGCATAAAGAAGACATTGTACCTTCTTGCCTTCCTCTTATTCATGTTCGTCATCCTTCTCACGGGAAGCCGAGGCGCGTACCTGGGAATCACCCTGGGTTTTTCCTACTTCATCCTGTTCTACCCCGTGAGAAAGCTCTTGCACTCCCTGGGATTGAAACTCCTGTTTCTCTTAATTATGCTTGTCCCCGCCTTCTCTATATACTATGTAAATACCTACAGTACATTTCCCCAATTTGTCCAAAAGAACACTACGCTGTACTCTATAGCCGGAAGACTCCAGCTGAAACAATTTATACTTCAGGAGCCGCGTTTTTCCACGTGGAAAGTGGGATGGGAAGCGATGAAGGCAAAACCAATCTTCGGATACGGCCCTGAAAACTTTGAGATCGGTTTTGACACGCACTACGATCCTCAACTGCCCAACATCCAATACCTCCCCCAAAGCTCCAACTCCTGGTGGGACCGGGCACACAACGTTCTTGTAGACACCGGGGTGCAGGCAGGGATCCCGGCTCTTTTCTTTTATCTCGCGTTCCTGGGAGCGCTCTTCTGGCGCCTTCAAAAGATGAAGATGGGAGAGAATGCCCTTCTTGCCCACGGCCTTCAGGCAGCGCTTATCGCCTACCTGGGAGCCCTGTTCTTCGGCTTTGACAACTTTTCAACCATGCTCGCGTTCTTCTTCCTTGCTTCGTATATCCTGCACGTAACAAGCAAAGAGGGCCAAACACCCGGTGTTCAGGAAATGCAACCGCAAACACCGGGTGTTCCTGTCGCAAAAACTCTGCCTAGCCGCGTCAAAATCCCCGCGGTCATAGCGGCTTCGTTTCTGCTTCTTGCATTTAACTGGTTCTATGGATTGAAGCCCTTTCTCGTGAACGCAAACGTCCAGACCGCGAAAGCCGCGGTAGAAAGAGGGTTATGCAATCCCGCGTATTCCCAAATGGAAAAGGCCTTGGGAAAAGGAAGCACGTTCATTGACGCCTATGTCAAAACAACTTACTTTGACGCTTTGCGGAACTGCCAATCAACGGCAAGCGAAACCCTAGAAATAGCAAAGAAGAGCCGTGTTCTTTTGAAAGAAGCTGCCGAGGCCTGGCCCTACCACACACGGACATGGATTTTTCTGGGCCAAGTTACCACCATTATTGGGAGCCGGGATGAACTCACCCCTCAAGGAAAAGCGGAGGTTATACAGGAAGCGCAGGAATATTTTGAGCGCGCCAAAGAATTGAGCCCTAAGCACCAGGAGATATATCTGGCGTGGGCAAAACTGCTTATGGTGGCAGAAGACTACGAAGGCATGCTCAAAAAATCCCAGGGGTGCGTTGACATATACCCCGCAACCGGAGAATGCTGGTTTCTGAAAGGGCTTGCGTATGAGTTTATGGAGAACAATGTTGAGTTTAGGGTAAACGAAAAGATAGCGCGCAGCCTCGGATACAACCCCGACAAAGACTTCGCGGCCCTAAGCAACCTTGTTGAGGCGTATGTTAAAATACAAGACCTCGGACAGCTTGCTAAAACCTATGAGAAGATCGTGATCCTTAGGCCAGAACCCCAGTTCTATGCTTCTCTCGCATTCACATACCGCGAGCTTAGAGAGTTTGCAAAGGCAAGAGCAATGGCTTTGAAAGTTCTAAAGCTCGACCCAGCTACCCAAGCAGAGGTAGAAGAATTCCTTAGAAGCCTCCCATGATACGTTTGTCAGTTATTATTCCGATCTACAACGAAGAACAGCGGCTGCCGAACACCCTTAAAAAAGTAAGCGAATACCTGGAAAAACAATCATACGAATACGAGATCATCGCGGTGAATGATGGCTCTGGGGACCGCACGGGAAACATCTTGAAAGAAAGCGTGTCTACCGTGCCCAGTTTAAGAATTGTGGAAATACGACACAGGGGAAAAGGATCCGCGGTAAAGCAGGGGATGCTCGAGGCGAAAGGAGAAATTCTTTTATTCACCGATGCCGACAATTCCACCTCCATTGATCAAGTGGAAAAAATGTTTCCCTGGCTTTCCCAAGGATACGGGGTTGTGATCGGTTCCCGCGATGTTGAAGGGGCGGTGTTGAAACCTCCCCAATCTTGGTTTCGAAATCTCGTGACAGGAGAAGGCTTCAAATTCTTGCGCAAGATTCTTGTGGGGCTTTGGGACATTGAAGACAGCCAATGCGGATTCAAGGCGTTTTCCAGAGAAGCCGCAAAAAAGGTGTTCCCAAGATCTCGCATTGAACAATTCGCGTTTGATCCTGAAGTATTGTATCTCGCCCGGAAGTTTGGATACAAGATAAAAGAAATCCCCGTCGTGTGGGCAAATAACGTTCACAGCAAAGTGAATACGCGATCTACGGTACAAATGGGTTTTGACCTATTTTTGATGAGAATACGCGTATGGCTAGGGGCCTATAAGACTTTGTAACTTTTTTGCGTCTTCGTTTGTTGGGTCGTTTTTGAGTGTTTTTGACAGGAAAGGAATGATTTCTTCCCTGGATTTTCCTTCGTTGTAGTATAGTACTGCGAGTATAAGATTCAGCTTTGGATTATTGGGAAATTTTAAGAGCGCGGCTGTAATAAAAATTTCTGCTTCGCCCAACTTACCGCGTTCAAAGAGAACAACCGCTACATTTTCATACGCTGGATAAAGATCTCCCAGCTCAATTGCCTTTCTAAACTCTGCTTCCGCTTGCTCATAATTCCCCTCCTCAAAAAGCATGGTGCCAAAATTATTGTGAACATGAGGAGAGTTTGGTTGAAGCGCGAGCGCTTTTTGAAAATGCAGTTCCGCCTCTTTTGTTTCCCCCGCGAGATACAATGCCTTGCCGTAATTGTTCTCAAGCTCAAAACTGTTTTTTGAGTATTGAATGTCGCGGCCATACAAGGAAATATTGTTCCGCCAATCAAAATTCCGCGCTATAGTCCTTGCAGAAAACAGCAACAAGATGCCTGCAACGCAAACAATGAGCACTTTCTGCTTCGCACCCCCAAGAACGCGCGCAACTTGAACAATGAACAAGCTCAAAAATACGTAGAATCCTATGGCGGGAAAATACAGCCAGCGTTCGGCAACAGTCATGTCGAGCGCGAGCGCGAGATTGGAAACAGGGGCTAACCCAAGCGCAAACCAGCCAATGCTGAATACGTAGAGTTTGCGCGATTCTCCCTGCTGGCGCTTCAGAAATACGATAAAAAGAAATACCAAAAGAAGTAAAAACAAGAGAGATCCCCAAAATCGAATATCAGAAACTGACTGAACTAGAAAATTCTGATAAGTCGCCAAAGGCAAAGGATAGACCAATGTTTTTAAGTAGACGAACATCTCAAAGGGCAACGTAAAAACCCTCTCAAAAAAGGAGGCTTGTCCCATAAGAGTAAGATGAAATTTCTCGACTGGAATTTCGCCAACGAACATCCGCAAGAAAAAATACAGGGACAATATGCCAAACGATCCTGCCACAAACTTAAGATAAAAGGAAACTTTTGGTTTTATGAAAATGAAGAAATATGAAAGAACAATGGGCAAAATAACCACCGCTGTTTCTTTCGCAAGAAGCCCCAGAAACGTCAAAGCGAAAAACCCCCACATGTTCCTCTTTAAAACGGCAAAAAACGCTAAAAGAATGAAAAATGTGAACAGCACCTCGCCAATGCTCGCGATATACGCAACGGATTCTACATTTGCGGGATGCACCGCGAAAAACAACGCGGCAAGAAACGCGACTGCTCTTGATGAAAATACCTTTTCAACTAGAAAAAACAAAAGAATAACATTGAAAAGATGGAACGCAATCTGAAAAATCCTGAAGCCCCAGGCCTCAAGACCAAACACATGATAATTCAAAAGATACGAAATCGGCACGAACGGGCGATAAAACGATCCGGTCAATTCTTCGGCGCCGCCGCCCGAGAAAGTACTGCCTTTGAAAAGTTCGAAAAGATTTGAAAAGCTCTTAATGGCAGTATTCTGAACAATCTGACTGCCATCGTCCCAGACAAAGGAATTTGGCAAAGAGTTAACGTACACCAAAAAGCCGACTCCCGCGAGAATGCACAGAGGCAAAAGTCTTGATCTTTGCAAAATAGCTTCCATGCGCTCATTATATCAAATTTACAAACCAAAGCCCCGTCGAATGACGGGGCGATGGTTTTGCCGCTCCGCTCCTTTCACAAGAAAGAGTGTGCGGGGGAAAGAATCAGAATTACAGGCTCCAAGCCTTGCTTGAGAGGTTGAGCTGTTCTACGAGATAGCCGTCGTGCCAGTCACCAGAACCAGAACCTGCTGCGGTTTCATCTGGGTCGTGTGCTGTTGAAGATACGTCAGACCATATAAGGTCAGACAGATCTCCTGTTGTCAGGCCAACTGTAGCGCCCAACTCAAGCGTGTTGAGGGTCGCGTCTCTCGCGATGAACTTCCTCACTACGCCGGCAGATTCTTCATTGTCTGCAACAAGGGTGAAGGCGACACTGTCTTTTGAACCGGATACGCTGTTGAAGCCTGCGGGTACGCCCTTAAGGGTGTACGTCACTTCTTCTCCAGATCCAATCGTGTCTTCCTTGTCGTCATCCCATGCGATGAAGAGTACGTCTGCTCCGTCAGTACTTTCACTCACCGAGTGCGTAGTTGACTCAACGCTGTTCCCGCTTTCTTCTCGCATCGTCACGTCACCCGTGATGTTCAATGCGCCTTTGAAGAGCGTGAATTGGTCAACCTTCAAGTCCTGCGTGTTCACATCAGTGAAGGAAACCGCGAACTTGAATTGCTTGATCGCAAGGCTGCCACCGGTCGCCTTTACTTTCCACTTGTACAGATCGGTTGTGGAGAGGTTCGTGAAGGTTCCGCTCAAGCCGGCATTGTCAGACGTGATCAAAGGATATCCCTTGAACACGATCTGGGTGTTTCCGGCTGGGTTGGTGCCTCCAATCCCAGGAGTGGCGTCTGTGGTTTCAGTCCCAGCAGAGCTCAAGAACTTCATCTCGTCTACAGTGAGCTGAAGCGCGAGTCCTGTGGTGCTGAAGTTCGTAGACACGTCTGCGAGGTCTAAGTCAACTGTAAGCACTTTGCTTGAGTTGGCAGGAACCACGACAGTCAATCCGGTAAACGCTACGCTGTCGGTAACGTTGTTGCTGTCTGAATCGGCGTTCGTACCAAACGGCAGAGTAGCCAACACCGTAGAGCCGTCTTTCAGGATCGCCGAATCAACCGCGGCTGATTTGCCGCTTGCAAGCTTCAAGAACAGTTCGGTCAGAGTGAAGCTTTCATTCTGCGCGGTGAACTTGAATCTGGCATTCGTTGCTGTCTGATTGCCTGCTACCAATGCGTCGGACGGAGAGGTTCCATCTTTGGCAACGGTGAAGGTTCCACTCCCGTAGGTAATGGTCTGGCCTTCTACTCTTGTTGCCGCGGCAGAACCTGTTCCGTAGACTGTCGTGGCTGAACTCGCGGTCACTCCTGTGACCTGCATGTTCACGCGTACGATCGTTTCGGTTTCAGCGCTTGAAACGTTACCGTACACCTCAAGGTGAAGGCTCTGCCCTATCCTATAGGTGTAGTTCACCGAGAAGTCGTTCCCTTGGCTGTTAACGTCTCCGCTATCGGTCGTGGAAACGGTTGACTTGGCCGCGGTTGTCTGCAAGCTGCCTGCGGGGCCGAACTTCACGAAGAGGTTGGTAAGGTTCGTGTCGTCGCCAGTCACGTAGTCAATAGTGATTGTGTTTAAGTTCACTGCTTCTGTCGTGTTGGCGCTCATCACGAAGTGTCCCAATTTCTTCTCTGACAACGGAAGCACGTAGGTCGTGTTGGGGAATGCCGTGTACTTAGACAGGGTCAATCCTCCAGTCGCGACGGAAACAAAGTTTCCGTTCGAATCTGATCCAGGAGCGTCAATGGTGGCTCCGGAAATCGTACCAATGGCGTTGTCAAGATCTGAAGCTCCTTCGATGTTTATTCTCAACTTGTCACCTGCGTCAATGTCGTTGGTTCCATCTGAATCAAAGATGTCTGCTCTCACAACAAGCTCTACAGGAGATCCGGGGTTGACTATCAAAGAGCTTCCCAGGTTGTACGTTGTGTACGTAGTTGTGTGGGAATCCTCAAAGATGTCTGCCGTTGAACCTACCTGCACGCCGTTGGCATACAACTGGCCGTTGCGCAACTCATCTACATCAGTCGTTGCTGCGTCTGCAGAGTCTGTTGCTGAGATCGAAACTCTCAATGTCTCGATCTTCACGGGCTCACCTGCCGCCTTTACTTCAAAGGTGGCCAAAGCCACTGCGGAAGCTGAATCTACCACATCACCCGACAAAGAAGTTGACTTCTTTGTGAAGGTGATGGTTCCAGAAGCAATGGTTTGCTGCCCTGCTTGTACAGGGAATGAACCAGAGCTTGCCTCTGTTGCCAGTACGTTCACTCCATACTGCGTGTCAACCATAGTGGCGTCTGCCGCTACCCTTACGGAGAAGCGGAAGGTCTTTGAAGACCCGCCAATAATGTCGGCAACGAGTTTGAAGGTTCTTGTTCCAGTCTCCAATCTCTTTGGAGTTGCAGTGGTGTCGAACGTCACGTAGCCGTTTGCGTCAAGCAGGGGAATCGCGTTCCCAACCTGCACTCCGTCTATGTAGAAGCGGAAGTTCTGAAGATCGTCTGAATCCACGCTTCCAATGTTGCGGAAAGCAATTCTGCTGAAGTCCACGGCTCTCGAGGTGATTTGAACCGCGTTCTGCCAAACCGTAAGGTCGTTCTGGGGATTAAGATCGGTATTCGTACCAGGCGTTGTGCTGGCATCTACCGCGAATTGCACTCCTGCCAATGTTGCCGTAGCCAAAGTCATGAGGTTCCCGTTCAATGGGAATACTCCTGAAACTGCGGCTGAAGCAGTAATGTCAGAAGCTGCGGTAATTCCGAGTCCAACAGTTTCTCCGCTTGTTCCGTCAATGTCAGCCCCTGCCGTAATGGTTTTGGAGCTGTTCGCGGGAACCGCGAAAATTCCGTTGCTTGCGTTGAAGGTAATGACACCCGAAGAAACGGTTGCTGAATCAGTCAAGCGCTGTGCACCGTCGAACAAATAAATGTTCGTAAGGGACGCGTCTGCTGATACTCCCAACCTCTTCAACTTCAGGTTTGTTACCGTCACCGCGCTGCTTGTTCCGTTGCTGAAGACAAACTTTGCCAATGGGGCAAGTCCTTGCCCGTCAACAACAGTCCCTGCTGCTGCAGTGTCGGAAGCCAACGACACCATGAATATTCCAGTAGTTACTGGAGGAGGTGGAGGCGTTCCGGGGGTTGGGGTGGGCGTCGGTGAAGGCGCTGCTCCAACCATCGTGTTTAATTTCGCTCGTGTTGATGCTCCTACAAATCCTGTTCCTGCGGATAATCCAACAGGAGCCAAGATTTCAGCAGCATACTTGTTCTGGAACTTCACTACTGCGGCTTTGGTAAGGTTACCAAAGTACACAGTTTCGCTCCCTGCCGAACCCACTCCAGAAGCTGCCACTTGCGTGTCAGCAGACTGGTTCAGGATCGACTGCAAGCATTTGACATCGGTTCCAGAGCTTCCAACAGCCAAGTTTCTTGTGAAGGATATTCCTGCACAAGCTCCTGTTCCTGCGCTGGGCGTGCCGCCTACTTGCGCTAACTGAGACTGCAATGACTGCAATTGCGCCAAAAGGGCGGTGATCTGCGCCTGGAGCTCGTCAGCAGTTACTGCTGAAGCAGAGCCGCCGGGCACTACAACTCCCACAGCCACAACCGCAATCGTTGCAGTTAAGATAATCTTTCGTAATTGACTCATTTTGTAATTCTCAATTTCTTGAATTTAATCGAATGACCTTTTAACTAACTGAGTTTCGACCTTTGGACCGATTTTCTTTATTCGGTATCAAAATAATTATTGGGACAGCATCCAGACTTTTTCCAGGGCAGTCGCGTAATCAGCATCGTCGTAAGCTGCCTTTGCCTCCGCGAAAAGCTGCTGCTGTTCTTCGGTTAACGTTCGATTTTCCAAATCAGAAAGCTCCTGTTCGATCAGAGTCTTTGTCGCGTTTTCCAATTCTTCGTTCTTTTCTTCCCCAAGAGTCGTGCCTAAAACTCTCTCCAGCTGAGATTTCTCTTTTTGCAATTGTACTAGCTTCATGCCTGCCTGTAAAGCCTTTTTAGATGAGTTTTCCACAAGCTTCACAAAGTCTTTTGAGGCCTGGGCGTTCCGCTCTTCAAAACTCTTTACGGCAAGCGATACCTTCTCGGTATCGTTATCTTCAACCGCAACTCTCAATTCTTGCAGCTGCGCCTGGGCAAGTTCCAAACTCGCCAAGGTGTCTTGGTACTCCTCTTCTGCCAAAGAAAGGCCGTTCTGGAGTTTCTGGTTGGTCACCTGCAAGGCAACGCCTCCTGCCAAAAGCAATATAAAGGCTGCCAAGGCAAATGCCGGCTTCCTAACCAGATAGGACAGGTTGGAAATCCTGAAGAATGAAGGATAGGACACGATATCAATAAAGCCGAAACGCTCATGTATCGGTACTCCCATTATCCTTTGTTTAGTCAAACGCACCCATTCTTGTCTGGGCTCAATTTGCTTTAGAATAGTGAATTTTGCGATAATGTCTTTTTCCCGCATACGTTGTAGAGGTCG
>Ga0209542_10000685_pt1 | contig 80887 bp, 93 predicted proteins | sample RifCSPhighO2_01_FD_184028 | JGI IMG/M metagenome (GOLD analysis project Ga0209542, IMG submission 184028) | Soil microbial communities from Rifle, Colorado - Rifle CSP2_plank highO2_0.1 (SPAdes) (version 2) | ecosystem: Environmental > Terrestrial > Deep subsurface > Rock core/Sediment ...
ACCTTACGGGAACTAAAAAAGAAACAGTCCACATATGTGGACTGGTACAACAACGAACGTGAGCATCTGGGGATCGAGGGGCTTACGCCTATGGAAAAACTAGAAAAGTGTCAGATATGATCTTGTAGCTTACAAAAATTCCATCTTTAAAATGATGTTTGTTTGTAAAAATCGCAATACGTAAGTTGCGATATAGACTTATAAACAAAAACTCGCGTAGTTTGCGCGAGGTGTTTGTCTTATATAGTTTCGAGTTTGCCGTCTAGCTTGGCCAGATATCCTTCAACGGGTAGACCGGTTTCGGCTTCAATGGCTTTACGGGCTAGCGCTATTTTTTCGCGGTGAGCTGTTTTTTCGTCGTCAAATGATTCAAATGACGAAGAACCTCCATATACGCCGCAATCTTCATGGTCCACAATCACAACTTTTTTGATGCCGTGAAGATTCTGAGAAATATTTATGGCATCAAGAAGTGGCCTAAATGCCGAATGTTTCTCAGAAGATAGACTCGATGAAGCGCCTGGATAGACCACGAGATCATATGATTTTAGACCTATTTTTTTAAGGCTATTCTGAACATTTTCACGGAAACGAAAATCAATACACATTAAAACGAGTACATCGCATTTGTTGTGTTGTCCGCTTGTGTTCATATGGCCTCGTAATAATGAGCTTTTTTGTTTATTGATTATATGGTTATTATACTAAGAGTCAATTCTGTTAGAGACCGCGCCCGCGCGTAAGCGCGCACAAAGTGTCTGCGGGGCGGGCTGTCTCTAACGGGATCAATCCTTATTCTTCAAACGAGCTTTTGCCTCGGGCATGTTTGCGCGCCACTTTTATGCGCGAAAGCGCGCGTTCAAATGCGGCTGTGGCATCGGCAAATTTAACCTCATCAGTATTTTTATATTCCTCCATAGCCTTGCGCGCGCGTTCGTGGGCTTCTTGCGCTTGTTTCATATCTATTTCTTCAACTCGTTCTGCCGCATCAGCCAGAATAATAACGCGGGTTTTGTTTTCGCCGGGCAAAGACGGTTTAACTTCAACGAATCCCCCGCTTACGGCCATTGGGATTACTTGACCTTCTCTACGCACAATTAACTCTCCGCTTGATAACGCGGAAACAATAGGAATATGCCCGGGCAAAATTGTAATTTCACCGTCTTTGGTTTGAACGGTTATGGAATCAATCTCGTCTTTTAAAGCCGTTTTTTCCGGCGTTGTAATTTCGAAATGTATTTTGGTCATTAATTTTTGCCAACTTCATCAATTGAACCTCTTAGATAAAATTCCTGTTCGGGAATGCCGTCGTGTTTACCATCCAAAATTTCTCTGAAACTACGGACGGTGTCTTTAAGCGAAACGTATTTGCCTTCGCGACCAGTAAAAGTTTCGGCAACAAAGAACGGCTGTGATAAGAAACGCTGGATGCGCCGCGCGCGGCTTACGGTTATTTTGTCGTCATCGGATAATTCTTCAAACCCTAAAATAGCAATGATGTCTTGTAAATCTTTATAGCGTTGCAATACTTTCTGCACGCCTCGTGCTACATCATAATGCTCCTGGCCTATGTATTCTGGAGCCAAAATCGTTGAGTTTGAATCCAGAGGATCTACTGCCGGATAAATGCCCAATTCAGCCAATTGACGCGACAACACTATGGTTGAATCCAAATGCGCAAATGTCGTTGCCGGAGCGGGATCGGTTAAATCATCGGCAGGAACATAAACCGCCTGAACGGAAGTAATAGAACCCTTATCGGTTGATGTAATTCTTTCCTGCAATTCGCCCATTTCTGTAGCTAGGGTTGGCTGATAGCCTACCGCCGAAGGAATGCGTCCAAGCAAAGCCGAAACTTCGGAACCGGCTTGGGTAAAACGGAAAATGTTGTCTATAAAAAGAAGCACATCTTGCCTTTCTTCATCGCGGAAGTATTCGGCCATGGTAAGACCGGTTAAACCAACGCGCAGACGAGAGCCGGGCGGTTCATTCATCTGGCCAAAAACCATTGCGGTTTTATCAATAACGCCCGATCCTTTCATCTCATGCCAAAGATCATTGCCTTCGCGAGTTCTTTCACCCACTCCGGCAAATACAGAAACCCCTCCATGCTCTTTGGCTATATTACGTATAAGTTCCATTATAATTACGGTTTTGCCAACTCCTGCGCCGCCAAACATCCCAACCTTGCCACCCTTAACTACAGGAGCGATCAAATCAATGACCTTAATGCCGGTTTCTAAAATCTCTGTTTTGGTAGATTGCGAAACAAACGATGGCGATTTGCGATGAATTGGATATCTTTTACCAACCTTAACCTGTTCACCATTATCTACGGTTTCGCCCACCACGTTAAAAATGCGGCCTAGGGTCTCTTTACCTACAGGAACAGATATTGGTGCTCCGGTTGCATTTACGTCTTGTCCGCGTTTCAAGCCATCGGTTGCGCCCAAGGCAACACAACGCACAACTCTATCACCCAACTGCTGAGCGACTTCAAGTACCAATTTGGCATTTTCTCGCTCTATTTCTAAAGCATGATAAATTTCAGGCAAACCTTTGGTTTGTTCGAATTCTACGTCCACAACCGGCCCTATAACTTGTAAGATTTTTCCTTGCATGTTTAAGAATTAAAAATTAGCATTTATTTCACTGCCATCCTGCCGCCAATTATATCCGCCAAATCGGCGGTAATTGAAGCCTGGCGCAATGAATTATAAGTAAGGGTAAGATCATTAATGATGTCGCGCGCTGAATCAGAAGCGTTTTTCATGTTCACCATGCGCGCCGAGTGCTCTGATGCCAGATTTTCAACTATTGATTGATAAACCTGCAGTTCTATCAAGCGCGGTAAAAGAGAACTCAAAATCTCTTCGGGCGAAGGCTCAAACAAAATTTCCGTTTTATTGTTTCTCTCACTGTCTTTGGTATTTATATCAAGTTTAACTCCGCCGCTTAATACAACATTATATGGCGTCAGCGGTAAAAGTTGTTTTGAACGTATTTTGTATTGAAGCGTTGATATGAAATCGGCATAAACAACGATAACGCGTGAAACTTCACTGGCCAAAAATTTATCCATAACTATTTTAGCTATGGGCCGTATCGCATTAAAATCTGGCTGATTTTCAAAACTGTCAAAAGAAGCCAGAACATTAAATCCTTGACGCAATAAGGAGCGCAAGCCTTTACGACCAACGGCAACAAAAGAATAATTATTCTTATCGCTCTTAGCTAAATTTAAAGCCTCGTTCACTAATTGCGAATTAAGGGAGCCGCACAATCCCCTATTTGAGGTTATCAAAATAATAAGCTGTTTTGTTTGGTTTTCATTTTCTGTATAGGAACCCAAAAATTTAATATACGAACCGACCTGTTCTTCAGATAAACTTTTATCCTTGCCATAAAGCGAAGAAAGTATTTCCCAAGCCAAATCCGCATACGGTCGAGATGCCAAAGCGGCCAGTTGCGCCTTGCGCATCTTGCTTGCGGCAATCATCTCCATGGCTTTGGTTATCTGCCGAATGGATTTAGTCGCTTTGATCCTTCTTCTTAATTCGCGAGTGTTTTGTGCCATCGTTGCTTCTCGCCACTGCGAGATTGCAACGATGTGCATACCAAGCGCAGCGAGGGATTATCTTAATAAAATTATTCAATAAATTTAAAGGTGGAAAGGATTTGCCCAATAAGTTGGGCGGTTTTATCGGTTCTGGGACCACTAGTCTGATTCTCATAGAAAGATATATCGTATAAATATCGGCCTTTAAAAGCGATGATTTGGGTTGTTGCTCCGTCACCCGACCATACGAGTCTTTCTAACGAGGTAACGTTATCAAGGATGTAATCTTTAACCTCAAAAACAAACCCGCTTGGGGCGCGGAAATCGTTCAACGTTTTTCCAGATTCATTTTTCTCACAAAATATTGTGACCTGCTCATAGACATTACTACTGTCTGGTCCGTTAAGAAAAACGTTGGTTAATTGAGCGATGAGTCCCGAACCAGAAAACTCTATTGTCCAATCTTCCGGATATTTTATATTATAGCCGCATTTATCGTTGCGATACGTTTTCCAGTTTGCGGTATCTATCTCACCAGAACTTAGCTGCTCTTTTGCTTTCGCTGCTTTAATAATGGCTTCGGTGCGCTCCATATAATGTTGACGGGCTTCGTTAAGTTTTATATGCGCATTGTTGACCCTAATTTCTGTTAATACGGTTTCTTGCCAAAGTATAAAAAGCTCGGATGAAATAAGTATTGCGCCTATAATAACAATTACCCTTTTAAGAGGGGCTTTAAACGCGATCATATAATTTTATTGTAATCTTCAATAGCTTGCTTCACGGCACTCTCTGTTTCGTCATCTAAATTTTTGGTGTCTCGTATATTTGTCAGAATTTTTTCGTTTTGTCGTTTTAAATATTCAATAAATCCGCTTTCCCAATCACGCACTTTATCTGGCGCAATGGTGTCCAAATGTCCATTAACTCCCGCATAAAGTACTACAACTTGTTCTTCCATTGACGCTGGCGCATATTGACCCTGCTTCAGGAGTTCGGTTAAGCGTTTGCCGCGCTCAAGCTGTTTCTTAGTTGCTTCATCCAAATCCTGTGCAAACTGTGCGAATACTGCAAGTTCGCGATATTGCGCCAAATCAAGACGCAATTTGCCGGCAACTTTTTTCATTGCTTTGGTTTGCGCCGCAGAACCCACGCGAGAAACGGATAAACCCACGTTTAAAGCCGGCCTAATACCTTGATAAAAAAGCTCGCTCTCAAGGTAAATTTGACCATCGGTTATTGAAATAACGTTTGTGGGAATATACGCGGAAATATCACCGGTTTGTGTTTCTATTATGGGCAAAGCGGTTAAAGAACCACCGCCGTATTCTTTAGACATACGCGCGGCGCGCTCAAGCAAACGTGAATGCAGATAAAATACATCACCCGGATATGCCTCCCGACCCGGAGAACGTTCAAGCAGCAAACTTACCTGCCTATATGCCCATGCGTGGCGGGATAAATCGTCATAAACAACCAAAGCGTCTTTCCCTTGATCCATAAAATATTCACCCATAGCGCATCCAGCATATGGCGCAATGTATGAAAATGCGGCTGGATCAGAGGCGGAGGCCACAACAACAATTGTATTATCCAAAGCTCCGCGTTTTTCAAGTTCTGTAACTATTTTCACCACGCGTGACATTTTCTGGCCTATGGCAACATAGATTGATTTAACTCCAGTATTTTTTTGATTTAATACCGCATCTACGGCTATTGCCGTTTTGCCAGTCTGTCTGTCACCAATTATAAGTTCGCGTTGACCGCGACCTATTGGAATCATGGCATCTATTGCTTTAATGCCCGTTGCTAAAGAAGTATCCACAGATTTTCTTGTGACAACGCCGGGCGCAATTCTTTCAAGCGGATTATATTTACTAGCTTTTATTGGACCCTTGCCGTCCAATGGTTCGCCCAAAGGATTAACTACTCGTCCCAAAAACGTATCGCCAACAGGAACTGATAATATCTTGCCGGTACCAACAACCTCGTCTCCTTCATTTATTTTCTCCCAATCGCCCAAAACGATTGCTCCAACCTGATCGGCATCAAGATTAAGGGCCATTGCCGATACCTCGCCTTCATGCGCTCGAACAATAAGCATTTCCAAAGCGCCTGTGGAATAAAGTCCGGATATGCGGATCACGCCGTCCTTAACCAAAAGGACGCGGCCAGTCTCTTCGGCACGAACTTTTAGTTTTGCGCCAGCAATTTCTTTTTTCAGTTCATCAATAAGCTTTTTGGTATCCATCCCGTTAGAAACAGGAAGCGCTTTACGAAAGACACTAAAGCGCTTCCGTAATAATTCGCAAAACCTGTTTTAAAGATTAATCACTTATTATATCTCGTAAATTTTCTATTGCCCGCTATGTGTTTCTAACGGGATCCACGATATTTCAATTATTTATACCTTTGAACAGCTGCTCAAACATTCTTCGAACCGTTGCATCAACCACTTTATCACCTATCTTCATTTTTAAACCTCCAAGCAAACTATTGTCTTTTATGTGCTCTAGATCTCCGGCAAGGGAACCTGCCATTTTTGCTATATCTGCATCGGAAAGGTCACCTGCACTCTGAAATGTCATCGCTGTAATACCCTTACGTTTCATTGCTTCTTCCTTAATTGCCACAAGCAGATTACCGGCTTGCGACAATAAATTATTCGCCAAAAGGAAACCGACAAATTTTTTTATGGCCTTCGGCTGTTCGGAAATCGGAATTTTCTCTATTGAATCAAGAAAGGCGGCGGCAATCGCTTTTACATCAACTTCTTTACGCATATCTTATGTGTTCTTCATTATTTCAAGGGCTTCGTGCGCCAAACGCACGCTGTCTTTATTTGTTACTTCGCGGGCAAGAACTTTTTCTGCAGCAAGAATGGCAAGGCCAGCAATATCTTCTTTCGTTTTAGCCATAGCAAGCATTCGTTCTTTTTCTATTCCCGCAAGCGCCTTGTTCTTCATGGACATTAAGTCTTGTTCAAGTTGCGCGGTTGCCTCAACCCGAAGAGCATCTGCTTTTTTTATCGCCTCCACCAACAAATCATCGGCTTCTTTGCGCACACGGATCTTTTCTTCTTCTATTTCTTTTCCCAAATTTCTTTTGGCTTCTGCAAGCTCTTCCGCGCTCTTTATGGTATGCTTGGCCAATACTTGCCTATCAGAAATTATCTTCAGCAGGGGTTTATACAAAAACTTAGTCAAAACAAAGGCAAGTATTGCAAAATTAACCGTTTGCGCCAAAAGAAGACGCCAGTCTATTCCTAATTTTGTGAATAATTCAGTCATTAAATAAAACAGTCCTTTGGGCGGCGATTCCGTGAGCGAAATGGAGGGTGGGTGGGAGCGCCGAGTCTCGTGCGAGACGAGGCGATGCTTCGCGAACGGAGTTGCCGCCCAAAAATTTAAACGAACTTGATTATCAACGCTACCACCAATGCGTAAATGGCTATCGCTTCAGCAAACGCAATACCCAAAATCATTGTCGTCTGAATTTTAGGCGCGGCTTCGGGATTGCGCCCTATGGCTTCGAGGGCTTTGGCGGCAAGAAGGCCGATGCCTATGCCTGGCCCTATTGCGCCGACGCCAATTGCAAAAGCGGCTCCTAGAGATTTAAAATCAAGATTGGTTGCTAATTCTGTTGCTTCTGGCATTTTTTGAGGGTGTAGGGCGAAGATTGTAGGGGGTAGAAAACTAAACCCTAAACTCTATACCCTAAAACCTAAATGTGATTAATGATGTTCTGCTGTGGATATGGTTAAAAATACCAATGTTAACATAGCAAAAACTAAGGCTTGAATAAAGCCCACGAATAGTTCAAGGCCCAAAAACGGAATTGGTACTAAAAAGGGTATCAACCCTCCTATAACCAGTAAAAGCACTTCACCGGCGAATATGTTACCGAATAATCTAAAAGAAAAAGATATTATCTTTGAAAATTCGCTTATGCTTTCCAAGATGCCCACAAAGAAGGCTATGGGGCTTTTAAACGAAATAAATTTGCCTATGTGCGCTCTAAAACCAAGTACGAGAAAACCGAAGGTATGAGACGCTACAACGGCTATAAGGGCAATAGCCAAAGTGTTATTCAGATCAGTGTTCATGGGCCGCAAAATAGGTATAAACTCGCCGTTTTCTTTAATACCTACGCTGGCCAGGCCTGGTATAAGGCCCATCCAGTTGGCGGTAATGATAAATATAAAAATTGTGGCCACCAGCGGCAAAAACAGTTCTGATTTCTTACGATCTTGCGTTACGCTATCCATAAAATTTAATAACCTTTCAAAAATTATTTCCAATAAAGCTTGAAGTTTCCCGGGAATATTGGAGGCCTGACGATTAAAAACCAGTGCAACAGAAATTAAAATAGCCATTGCCAACCACGACATGAGCAAGCTGTTGGTTACAGGAAATCCCAAAACTGAGAATAATTTTTCGGCTGCTATAGAAATATGCATAATACTTATATTCCTTTAATAATCTCTCTTATTTTTCGGTATAAAAGCGCGACGGAAAGAAAAATAGACAAAATAATACCGCCTAACAAGAAAAGCGGCGAAGTGTCTAAAAACTTATCCGCCAAACGACCAATAATAGCCATTAACACCAACGGTATAACTATAGTATAACCCAGTTGCCAGCCCAAAGAAAAAGCCGAATAAAAAACCTTATTATTGTCCATCTTGTTCTCGTCCATATAATAACCTATAATACATTAAGCAAATTCAATATCTTACACAAAATGTAATCCTTCAACAAAACTGTTGGCATATGACTGTTAAACAAATCTACAATTTAGCCGTTGAACTGGGCCGAAAGGCGGACTTCAGATCCACAAAAGAAATCAGCAATCTTCTTAAGCGCGAAAAAGATAAATATAATAAGCTTTCTGATGATGATAAGAAATTCTTTGACGAAGAACGCTTAACTAACCCTTATTCCGACACAAGAATTTTATATGACAGCGGAAAGCCTGTCAAAAAAGTTCTGGCTGGAATAGACGCGGAAGCTTCAGAAATTTTACTTGCAGACCGTTTAGGAGATATTAACCTAGTTATAGGCCATCACCCCGAAGGTAAGGCTCTTGCACGTCTGGATGACGTAATGCACCTCCAAGCTGATGTTTTGGCTCAATATGGTGTGCCTATAAATGTGGCTGAATCACTTATGCATGTGCGGATATCCGAAGTAGCGCGCGGACTCTCACCATCAAACCACGAAAGAGCTGTACAAATAGCCGGACTCTTGAAAATATCTCTGATGTGCACTCACACCATAGCCGACAACATGGCCGCAATCTTCTTGCGCACAATAATAGATAAAGCCAAACCAGAATATGTCAGCGAATTAATGAAATTATTAAAAAATATTCCTGAATATCAAGCCGCCATGAAAGTAGGCGCAGGCCCCGCGCTTTTTGCCGGCTCCGAAGAAAGAAGGTGCGGCAAGATCGCATTAACCGAAATAACCGGCGGCACCGAAGGCTCTACAGAAATATATGAACGCCTGGCCCATGCCGGTATTGGCACAATAGTTGCAATGCATTTATCCGAGAAACACAAAGATGCGGCTCAAAAAGCACATATCAACGCGATTGTTGCCGGTCATATGTCTTCAGATTCAATAGGTATGAATCTCTTCCTAGACGAACTTGAAAAACGCGGCGTTGAGATTGTGTCTTGTTCGGGATTATTCAGAGTTTCGCGCGTGAAGAAAACTACAAAAAAATAATCTTGATAATAAAACACCCCGCATATGCGGGGTGTTTTTTAGATACGAATTAGAATACTTTTTACCGCATCTCTTGCGAAGGCGCTGGCGGCCTATCGATTACTTCCAATCCTCCTTCACCGAAATTTAATCGGTGGGCGTTGAGTATGCGATAAATTGCTAAGGTTTTAGGATCGTAATAACTTTGAATCATGTGACGGTCGTCATCTATTGTCGGTTTTAATTCTTCCCTATTTGATAAGCCTTCGGATATCTTTTGCCGCAAGACAGATAATAACAATACGCGATCTTCTTGAGACATTAGCGGATTTTTATCTCCAAACAAAACCCGGTATTGTGCTGCAAAATCGGCAGCTCTGTTCAGCGCGCCATCGGCTTCTTTTGCGCGCTTGGGATCATGGATTATTGCTAGTTGATCTTCAATGGCTATACGTAGTATTTCCTGAATCATTGGTTCAAATCTTTTATCCATACGTCTATCACCCGAAGCTATGGCATATAAATAAGCATATTCTGCTTTTGAGAAATAAAAACGGTCATTTAATTCTCCACCAACCAATTTTTTAATCCCCAAATCTATTGAATTCATGACTGTACTATCACGAAAAGTAGATGCTATTTCTTTTCGCCGGTTTTTACCAGTTTTTGCGCCTTCCCCAAGAACAACATCAAAAGCGGCCTCGCGCAGAGGGCCTTCATAGTGAGTGCGTAGACGATCTACCGTATCGGTCCAAACATTATCGCCAAATTCTTTCTTCAGATAAGGCAAAACGCCGCCTTCGGCTTCCTGTTCCAGGACGCGTTCTTGAGTCGCTCCCGAAACCCTTTCCATTTCGGCAGATTTAAATGCGTTTTCGTGGTTGAACATTTTAGAAAATTACTTTCTCCATCCGCATTTACCCAACGTGCTTATACAGCCGCAGGTGTATCCGTTATTGGACGGAAAATTAAAATTATAATCGCAAGTTGAGATATCGCCGTATTTTTCCGGCTGATTAGTACACATACCGTGCCCGCCGCCACAACCTTCACCCGCCCACGTGCACTGACTATCATACGTACAATTTCCTTCAGAATAGTCAAAAGTCGTTTCAAGAGAGGTGTTTTTTGGAGGCAAATTTTGCGTTTTTTGCAGCTGCTGTAAGTGTCTATGTATGGCTTCACTTCTATATTTACCTGCCTGCCACAAAACCGCTTCTGTGTTTTGTTCTTGAACTACATAAAAAAACATGCCGCTACTCAAAATAACCAACAAGGCTGCACCAAGCAAGTTTATAAGATCGTGGCTTCCAACTACTTTAGTCAATTTACTCATGTTATATTATTATATCATAAAATCGCTCCAAAACAAAAAGACCTTATTTTTTAAATAAGCAGAAAGAATCAAATAAAATTATATATAAAATCCTGATAGGGAATAAAACGCAGTAATTTGAACCCAAAACCCATCAAAATTCCTAGTTGCGAAGTAAATATCAAATAACCAAAAAGCATAAGTACGACGCCCGATACTGCGGACAGGGCCGGTAAGTATCTGTTGATAATTGAAAAATATTTTTGCGCCGAACCAAACAAAAAAGCCACGATTATAAACGGTATGGCCAGACCTAAAGAAAATGCTGTCAATAATTGCGCTCCGGTCCATATTGTTGCCGATGCGCTTGCCAGTGTTAAAACCGCTCCCAAAATCGGTCCGACGCAAGGAGTCCAACCGGCACCCAAAGCAATACCTAAAACAAAAGCTCGTGTTTTTGGATCAAAGCGGTTTATGTTTTTTAGACGTATCAAATTAAATCCTCTTATTTTTATTGCGCCAAGCATAGACAAACCAGCAACAAAAACCAGGATTCCTGCTATTTTAGTCAGCCAAAGACGGAAACCCGAAATCGAGGAGCCAATTAAGCCAAAACCAGCACCCAAAGATATAAAGACTGCGGCAAAACCCAAAATGAATAGAAGGCCATTAGCAACTATCTTCCATCGTAATTCTTTGCGCTTAAGATGATCCGATAGCTCATCGGCGGTTGCTCCGGATATCAAGCCCAAATATGCCGGTATCAAAGGGAAGGTGCATGGGGCGAAAAAAGTGATGAGACCAGATATAAATGCAGGTATAAAAAGCGAACTGACGTCGTACATAAAAACGTAAAATGCAAAACGAAAAGCTAAAAATTTAGCTAGTCGCCCGCGGAGGGTATTACATCAATAAATTTAAAGGTGGAGAGAATTTGAATAATGTCAATCATACCGTATGGTTCATATTCGGAAATAGTTAAATTTAGAGGCCTTATTGGATGCAAAAATTCATATATTTTCCATCCTTGGTGATATTGTGAAGTCTCGACGTGTCCGAAAAGCCAGCTATTTGGACCAATCTGTTCCTTTTTATCGTAAGGTTGAGGAGACGGATTCGCATATAATCTAGCATATAATTCAGGATAATTTTTTGCACGCCATTCTTCTATCAAACCGTCATCAAAGAAGAAACTTTCTATTCTGATAAAATTGTTGTGACAGTCTTGACTTGTTGGGATTGAATTAGATGCGGGGTATAAACAAATATTTCCTTCGCCCAATTGCGTAATGGACATTTCGTTTGGATATCGAAATTCAAAACCGTATGTATCGTCAAGATATATTCTCCATCCCGAACTATCCGTCTGTTCGGTTAATGCTTTTTTCTGATTTTTATTTGCTTTTTGCTGTGCTAACGCTTGATCCTGATTGGCTTTTTGCAATAACGCTTGTTCGTTCTGCGTGCTTTGCCAATACAAATAGCCGCCAGCGATAAGAATAATGATGGCGGTTATAGCTCCACCGAGCGCAATTAAAATGCGAGAACGAGTAAACATATGGTGCTTAATTTCTAATTTTATATTTATAAGTCGGCTGGCTTGCGAGCGGCCTCTGGAGAAGGACTATATTGCCATGAACGGCATTAATATAAAGAGGACTCCAGCAAGCCGCGAGTAAGCCTGCCGACTTACTCTTCCATCGCCCAAGCTTTAAAGTGTTCGTAGGGCACTGAGCCGCAAATATAGTTATTTGTAGCCGTATTGTAGAAAAACGGCACGCCGCCGCAAAAACCGCGGTCGTACTGCTCCATCAATTTAGCGTTCTCGTCATTATGCCACACCTCATATTTCTCTAAAGTTATATTAAGCTCGCGTTCCAAACGGTCAATAAGCGGTTTCATGGTCACGCAATGCGGGCATTCGGTACCGTAAAATTCCAATAAACGTTTTTTATTATCTTTTTCCATAACAATTATTCTTCGTTTTTGGCTTGAGAAGTAACCAACCGTAATTTTTCCTCTATTTTCCCAATATTTTTATCTACTTCATCTACGGCGTTGGTAGCGTTCTTCATATGCCCGCCTATCAACTTTATCTTCTTATCCAACTCAGATATATCTTTTTCAAACGCAAACAACGCACTCCGTATTTCTTTGGCGCTTTCCGCAATTTGCATGCCACGAAAACCCATTTCAATAGTTACCAAATAGGCAAAAAGAGTCGAGGGCGAAACGGGAATAACGCGCGAAGCAGATGCGTAATCCATTAATGACGGGATGGAGAGTATCGTCGCGTACATGCCCTCTGAAGGAATATACATCAAAGCAAAATCTGTTGTCTTTTCTTGGGGCAAAATGTATTTTTTGCGTATATCTTCAACCTTCTGTTTAACTGAAGCAGCAAAAGCTTTTTCTGTCGTATCTTTCTCTTCAGGAGAGGCCGCAACCAATCGCTCGTAGCTTTCCATCGGAAATTTTGAATCAAGCGGGACAATATAATCATTAATAAAAAGCGCGAAATCTACAACTTCGCCGCTTTTGAAAGAATATTGTCGTTTATAATTCTTATTTTCAACAAGCTTATCCTTCAAAATGTTTTCCAAAATGATTTCCCCTACTATTCCTCTGCTTTTTGACGGACGAAGCAGATCCTGAAACGTTTTTAAATCTCTGGTTTGTTCAAGAACCATTTTAACCGCCTCTTCCTGACGGCCTATTTGTGTTAGCAAACGAGTGGTTGCTTCACCCGACTTATTTGCCTCCTCCTTAACATCCCGAAGGCGATCACCTAAATCTCCTTTCAAACCGTCCATCCGTTCCAGCATTGATTTCATCAATTCGCTTTCGCTCGATTTTTTACTTCTGCTCCCCCACAAAAGCAAAAAAACGCCGGCAGAAACAACGGCCGTAAATATTAAAAGTATAATGATAATGGCATTCATGAATGATTCCCAGTATATCATCTTCCAGTAATAAACGCGTAGCGTTTATTAACGTTTTTATTTAAATAATTACCAAATCCAATGTGTGTCTGGAAGTTGCATTACTGGGTTTTTTGGTCTTTTTTCTTCTCTGATGAGCCAAAACTAAGCATACGCCAAAGGCCAAGATCGCTGTTTTTGAAATAAAAAATAGCCATAATCGTCAGGCTGTAGAAACCGAGAATAATGCCGGCGAAATCTATGAATACCGCCAGTATTTTAGTTATATCTCGAGTCGGCTCCAAAGCGGCTGTACCGACAGTCGTTATATGCATGCCAACGAAATAAAAAGAATCTACCCAAGACCAGCCTTCCAAAAAGTGGTAGGCTATCGTACCCGTACCCGAAACGAATATTAAATTGCCCAATGCTATAGCAACGCCTTTTCTCATATCTACATTTTAGCTTTTTTGGACTTAGCCCTCAACCCAACCCCAATTCTACCAACTTTTTATTGAATTTATTGATTATTTCGTGTTCGGGTGAATCTGGGTGAAATGCCAGCATGTCATCATTTGCTAAAACATGCCCTATATTATTATGCGTAACTGGATTGGACGAAATACGTCTTTGTTGAATATTTTTCAATAGACCCTCAAGCCAACCCCCTATTGGGGTATTAAGCAGCACTTCTGAAACAGATGCAATCTTAAGCAAAATTTTATTCGGTTTAATAGTACGTCTGGAAGAAGGGGGTAGACGGTCATTAACGCCGACAAAATCATTGATCCATTTGTTTGCTTTAAAAAAACCTTCGGCTTCGGCACCGTGAACGGTCATTATAGGTACTAAATTAGCATAGATATGTGCGTTATACAGACTGCGAAAAGGAATCTGTAGTGACGCATCGGTTATAAAATGGTTTAAGCATATCCTGTTGCTTATTTTGGTACCGTGCCTCCGCATACCCAAAATATGCAGCAATATTGTTATGATTAAACGTCCAGTCCATATTCTCTCCCTCTTCAATACAACCAAAATATCTATGTCGCTGGCGCGTTCTGTATTGCCAAGCGCAAATGAACCCGAGGCAAAAACCATTCTTAAATATGGAACAAGGGCCAACATGCTGAAAGCGCGGCGAGCCTTTTTCCATTTTTCATCGGTCAAATTCAATTTATCTAATCGTTCAACGCAAAGATTTTCTCTGCCCGGCAAAAAATTGAACCCCCATTTCTGTTCTATTATTTTTTGAGTCGCCAGATCATCAAGAGATACTATTATTGAGCCCAAAAATATTTGTTCGTTATTTCTCGCGTTTAAAAGATTGCGCCAAATTTCGTAGGTTGTAGGTGCCATATCCAAAACGTCATAGTAAACTACCGTGCGCAAAATATATTTTTCTAACTCGGACATAAAAATTGCCTTTTTATTTGACAAATTATTATTTATCTGTACAATATTTAAACAAACTGGTTCATTGAGATGAGGAGATACTCTGGTGAAATTTTATCACTTTACATATCCACAACACGTCTCCAGGATCTTAACTGAAGGTCTAAAACCTGGTATCGAAACCGGCAATCATAATGAATATTTATTAGGAAGCGGCGATCCAAACTATATATATCTCTGGAGTAATAAAGTAATAAAGTTAATTGGTATTTTAGCTATACTCGAGATTAATCCAGCTATTACTACGCGCAATACAATACTGCTAGAAGTTGATCTCGACAAGACATCAGTTGAACGTGACTATGATCAATTATTGTATTTATATCGACAAATGGCCGCTAATTCAGACATTGAAAAAAGATTTAATAATACCGCCAGGGCACTCGGCGTAACGCTTTTTGAAGAAACGTCTGAAGCTGACATTATTGTGGCTATCAATAACGTACCTGAGGAAAGTTGGGTCAAAAAACCAGGAAGCTATAGGATAAAAGAAATGAGCACATTGCCTAGAATAGTTTCTTGGAAAACAGTAATTCCATTTTGGATAAGGATGATTAACTTTATTGTACGTCCTATCTTACAACGTTTAACACGTAGCAATAATACATCTACTACATAATGCGGAGTAAATATCTCCGCTTTTATTTTTTGATTTTAGCTAAATTCAAAATTCCAAATTCTTGAGATATTGTCCCGTATAACTATTCTTATTTTTGGCGATCTCTTTTACCGTGCCTTCGGCAATAATTCTGCCGCCTTGATCTCCACCTTCAGGTCCCAAGTCAATAACCCAATCGGCGCATTTGATGACATCCATATTGTGTTCTATCACCAAAACTGTATTGCCTAAATTTACCAAACCGCGCAGGATGCCCAGTAATTTATCTATATCGGCGAAATGCAAGCCGGTAGTGGGCTCGTCCAATATATAAAGAGTTTTGCCGGTAGTGCGTCTTGCCAGCTCAGTAGATAACTTTATGCGTTGTGCCTCCCCGCCAGATAAAGTTGTTGCCGACTGGCCAAAGTTTATATAGCCCAAGCCAACATCGTTTAAGGTGCGCAGTTTTGCGGTAATGGTGGGGATGCCGGCAAAGAATTTAAAGGCTTCTTCAACGGTCATTTCTAATATTTGGGCTATATTTTTGCCCCGCCATGTTATTTCTAAAGCATCTTTATTATAGCGCGTGCCATGACATTCTTCGCATTCAACCCAAACTTCAGCCAAAAACTGCATCTCTATTTTACGCATGCCTTCACCCTGACAATTCTCGCATCGTCCGCCCTTAACGTTAAAAGAAAACCTGCCTGGCCCATAGCCCCTTACTTTGGCTTCTTTGGTTGCGGCAAAAAGAGTACGGATGATGGTAAAAGCACCTGTATATGTCGCGGGATTTGAACGAGGCGTGCGGCCTATGGGCGACTGATCAATAACTATAGCCTTATCAATATTTTCTATGCCCAAGATGCGGCTATGTTTGCCGGGCATTTCTTTTGCATTCCAGAAATGTTTCAGCAATGCGCGGGCTAAAATGTCATTAAGAAGAGTTGATTTTCCAGAACCAGAAACGCCGGTTAAACAGACAAATTTTCCGATAGGAATCTTCACGTCAATATTCTTGAGATTATGTTCCTTGGCGCCATAAATAATGAGGCTTTTGTTTTCGTTGTCTTTTTTGGCCGAGGGATTACGGTAAATCGCTTGTTCAACTATCTTGCTTTCCGCTCTACCGACATGTTTTTTGCCGGCGAGATACTCTCCGGTCAATGTTTTAGCCTTAAGCAGTTCTTTTGCCGTTCCGGTGAAAACTATTCTTCCGCCGTGTTTACCTGCCGCTGGACCAACATCTATAACCCAATCGGCCGCAAGAATGGTCTGCGGATCGTGTTCCACCACAACGACCGTATTGCCTAAGTCGCGCAAGTCTTTAAGCGTTTTAATAAGCCTAGCCTGATCGCGTGGATGCAAACCAACCGAAGGCTCATCAAGTATATAAAGTACACCGGTCAAACGCGTACCTATTTGAGTAGCCAAACGTATTCTCTGGCCCTCCCCGCCGGATAAAGTTTGTGCCGAACGATCTAAAGTTAGATAATCCAAGCCGACATCAATCAAAAATTGCAGACGGTTAATGACTTCTTTTACTATCATGCGCGCGATTATTTTATGATTTTTCGAAAGCCTTGAGGATAAATCGCCAAAAAAACGCTGCGCATCTTTAATACTCAAAGCTGTCACCACATCAATTGACCTTCCTCCAACCGTAACCGCAAGTGCCTCTAGGCGTAGGCGTTTACCTTTACACACCGAGCACTCCTTAATAACCATATATTTCTCTATCTCAGCTCTGGTCCAGTCAGAATCGCTGGCCTGATAACGGCGCAGAAGATTTGGTACCACGCCTTCAAATTTAGCCCCTTCTTCGTCAAGACTTCGAAGGGCAAGCAGACCTTCTTTTTTTTCTTCTTGCTTTTCGCCAAATAAAATTTCTTGCTGTATCCCCTTGGGTAGTTTTAACCACGGATCGTTCAAGGAAAAACCTTTTCTATCGGAGAATTCCGAAAGCATCCACCAGTACCATGATTGCCTGCCTAACCTGTGCGATGCCGCCATCCACGGGCGTATAGCTCCTTCGGCAATAGTAAGTCTGGGGTTGGGCACAACAAGCTCAGAATCAACATCAAGCTGATAACCAATACCGGTGCATTTTGGACATGCGCCATGTGGGCTGTTGAAAGAAAAGGTACGCGGTTCCAACTCGGGTAAATTTATCCCGCAATGCTCGCAGGCAAACATCTCCGAAAAAATCATGTCGGTTTTTTCCTTTGTGTTATTAAGTGTAATCCCTCGCCTGCGCTCGGGATGAATATCCTGCTGGATATTCACAATAATTATGCCGTTGCCCATTTTAAGAGCTGTTTCAACCGAAGAAGCCAAGCGCATGCGGTCATCGGCGGAACGTCCAACTTCAAATCTATCTACCACAACTTCTATATCGTGAATTTTATACCTGGCTAACGATTTATTTTGAGCATCTTCAACGCGTAATATTTCTCCATTAATTCGCACGCGACTAAAACCCGCGCGGGCAATTTCTTCAATAACGCTTTTGTGCTCGCCTTTTTTGCCACGGATAACAGGAGCCAAAATGACTATCGGCGTTTTTGCGGGCAAAGCCAAAATTTGATTCATGATTTGTGCGGCGCTTTGCCGCTTAACTTCACGACCGCATTTTGGACAATGTGGGATACCCACGCGCGCAAAAAGAAGACGCAAATAATCATAAATTTCAGTTATCGTGCCGACTGTTGAACGCGGGTTTTTGGAAACACTTTTTTGATCTATGGAAATAGCCGGAGAAATACCCTCAATATTATCTACATCCGGCTTTTCCATGACACCTAAAAATTGCCGTGCGTAAGCAGATAATGACTCCACATAACGCCTTTGACCATCAGCATAGAGCGTATCAAACGCCAAAGACGACTTGCCCGAACCCGAAAGCCCGGTTATGACCGTAAGTTTATTGCGCGGGATATCTACGTCTATATTCTTCAGGTTATGCACTCGGGCGCCGCGAATGGAAATAACATTTTTTGTAATTTTTTTGTTGGCAGGCATAAAACTATTTATTATATATATTTTTGGTGCTATAAGCAAGCCAAAGACGAAAACAAGAAAAACGCCCATTTGCGACTATAAAGCTCTGGTCTGATAAATACTCTCCTCTATAATTTGGCGCAGTCCAGCACCGTGCCAGCGCTGAGCCCGTCGAAGTGCCTGGCTCTGGTGCTGGACAAGATAAAAAATGTAGAATAAAAGAAAAAGTCAGTTTTTATGGGAAACTGGTAAACCATCGGTACTCTTTTGGTGATTCGATGAAGAGTACACGAAAAAACGGCGTGGGTGACGCCGCTCAACTAAAAATGGTTCTATTATTCTTGCCTTGTGCTTAATTCTTTTATCGCGAGAGTTTCTCTGAAATTACACCGCAAATAAGCAAAGCGCTGCCGATTATAGCTAAAATAATGAAAGCCTCTGCGTTTTGCAGCCATAACTTGTTGGCTGGAACACCTAAAATGCCGGCAATGATGGTACTTATCGCATAACCCGATGAAAGGCCGCAAAAAAGGCCTGACATTATCCTTATAGCCACGTTTGTACCTCTCTATTGTAAAAGTTCGATCACTTATAGTATATATTAAATATTAGAATATGTCAATGGCTCCCAAAAAAATAAATAAGACGCCTACAACTTCCGGCGTTTATTTCTTTTGGCAGAAAAACAAAATAATTTATGTGGGCAAGGCCGCTAATCTAAAAAGCCGCTTGAGTTCTTACTTCAATAAAAGCAATATCGATAGCCGCAAAACATCAATGATTCAGATTGCTAACAAAATAACTTGGCGGCGCACATCTTCGTCAATAGAAGCCTTAGTTCTTGAATCACTACTGATTAAAAAACACAAACCGCAGTTCAATGTGGCTCTGCGTGACGACAAACAATATTTTTATGTCGGATTTACCAAAGAAGAATGTCCGCGTGTTTTTTTAACTCATCAACCACAGAATCCAAATTCTAAATTTCCCGGGCGAGCAGGCCAAATTCAAAATTCCATCGAGTATATAGGGCCGTTTACCGAAGGCCATACAATAAAATCCACCTTAAAAATGTTAAGGCATATATTCCCCTACTGCACGCACAAAGGATTGCCTAAAAACTGTCTCTGGTATGCCTTGGGCCTTTGTCCGTTAAGTGCAAATTCCACTTCAGAAGAAGCGGCCGCTTGCCGTAAAAATATAGAAGCAATAAGGGATATTTTACGCGGTAATAATAAGAATCTTGTCCGTCGCTTGGAAAAAGAAATGACAAAATTAGCTAAAGAAGAAAATTTTGAGGGTGCGACAAAATTACGCGATCAAATGACTGCATTAAAAAACATATACGCCCACCAAAACGTATTGAATCAAGAACAATATGTTAACTTCAAACAACATTCTCTTTATGACTTGCCAGAGGGTCTTCTCAAATATCTACCCAGAAAAGATCCTAGGGAATGGCGTATTGAAGGTTATGACATCTCAAATATACAGGGACAAGAAGCAACTGGTTCTTTGGTTTCTTTTGCGGGTTCAAAACCGCTAAAGAATTTGTACAAAAAATTCCGTATAAAAACAGTTAAAGGCGCAAATGATGTCGCTATGATGCGTGAGATAATAGGCCGCCGTTTAAACCACTATAAAGAATGGCCTCTCCCGGATATTTTCTTGATTGACGGCGGGCGGCCACAGATAAACGCTGTAAATAATGCTCTGTTTGAATGGTCCCACTTCGCTTCGACAGACATCGAAGCTCCGCGGGGCAAGCAAAAACTACCTATTATTATCGGGTTAGCAAAGCGCAATGAAGAACTGTACTTAACCACGGTAAAGAAGCCCTATGCGCTAAACAAAAATAATTCCGTACTGTTAATGTTTATGTGCGTGCGCGATGAATCGCATCGTTTCGCTAAATCATACCATAGCAAATTGCACAAAAAGGCTATGCTGTTTGAGTGAAATTTAAAAAATCTCAAAAAAGTTTCCTCTATTTATATAATCAAATAGGATAAGGACAACCTACCGGATAACACTTGTAATTTGGTAGACCGCTGCAAACCATGCCCCGTGGGCATAATTCACCGTTAATACATATGCCTTGCGGGGCGCAACTTGTGTCGCCGCCAATTGCTTCAGACGGAGGTTGAGGCAGTGGTTTTAAAGAAGCCGTCAAAATATCTTTCTTAATTTTACCGTTTACGTCAACATCTGTTGCCAGCATAAGATTGTCGACTCTGCTTCCACCAATTACCATGTCAAAATTTTCTAAATTCACAATGACCACGCCTGAATCATTTTTCTTAACATCGCCCAATGTCACTTTCTTAAAGTCTCCGCGGGTAAATATATTTTGCCATGTGCTTTTTATAGATGCCAAAGATTCGTAATTGCCATCAAAACTATTACTCATCCCCTCGATAGTTAAAAGGGGTTGATCGGCATAATCAAAAAGTAATGTGGATGCGTCCTCATACTTCAAAGCCAGTGCATGTATTTTAACGGCTTGTTCTTGATTTACATTCGGTTTTGAACCCAAAATGAGTGCTTCAAATTCTTTCTGCTTACGGATATTTTCGGAGCGCAACCATAGTATAGCGGCAACAAAAAGCGCTAAAACTACAAAAAAAGAAATAAACCGATAAATTGTTTTCTTATGAACCATATATCGGCTTTTTACGTGCTTATCAGGTCATCGATATCTTCTCTTTCTTCAATTGCCGGTCTTACCATGACAGAACTTGATTCTTTTTCTTTTGTAAAAGCCGCTATTTGCTGTCGTTCTTCTTCCGTAAGGTAAGGCATAGCTTTTTCCAGTTTTTTAGTATCAATGGTTTTGACGATTTTACGTAATAGGTTCTCGCGTAAAACCTCGGCCAATTTTGCGGCATCATAAGCGCGTTTTTTCTGGAAAGAGATAGAAACCGTACCCAAATCGGAAAAAAGTCGCGTCATATTATTTTCTTTCCCAAAAATAGCAATTATTTCTTTTAATTGTTGGGTCTCATCGTCCAATTTTTTTATTACGGCTGTCACGGTAAGCAGACGATCAATCTTGCTTTGGATATCTATCATGTCCTTGTCTTTAATTTTGCCTACGAGAACTTGATCCTTAACGTTATATTTATGAACCCAAGCCGGGCAAATTGGCTGATAGGCGCATGTATTGCACCAAGCACTTGTTTTTGGAGCAAATACGGTATCGGCTTCTATCTTGGCGACCAAAGATAATATTTCGGTGCGTACGCGTTCAAGTTCATCTTTGCCGAATTGGTACGTCAATTTGTGGCCGTCAAACATTATATAAACTAAGCTGGCTTTTATGCGATTGGTTTGAAGTTTGCGCTGCTTAGCAAACTGATAAATAGCCAATTGCCAATTTTCTCCCAATTTTTCAGCGTCGGGTATCTGGCCGGTTTTATAATCTATTATTTCAAAGGAGCCATCCGGCAGCATATCCAGACGATCTATAATTCCCTCTATCTCGTGACCGTTCCCAAGTTCTATCAGAAATTTCTTTTCTATCTCAACTATACTCATATGCGCGGCTTCGTTTTTGCCGAGATAATTTTTTAGCGCCGCAATACCCTTCTCAAAAAGTTTCAGAACTTCGGGATCTGTTTCCTGACGCATTAAACCTTTGTAATATTCTATAACGCGCTCCTGCGGTGGATATTTGTAGCGCTTGGCGTAAGCGAATTCAAGCGCCTTGTGTACCGCGCTCCCGAACCGTAGTGCCAGGGTTCGTGAAGGATCTTGAGGCGCTTTATCTACGTAAAATTTATATTTTCTTGGACACTGCTTATAAGTATCAAGTTTTGTGTGGGAGACGCGCATGCAGATGTTTAGATGGGATTATTTTATCTATGCTGTGAACTGAAGCTAAACGCTTTATCTTGCGCATATTTAATTTCGTGAGCTGGCGTCTTCTCCTTTGAACCAGGCGCACAGCGATCTCTCCACCACTGATAATTAGAATGGTTCCAAAAAACGAGGAAACTATTTCTGGCAAATTGCTGCCTACCGCTGCAGAAAAAAAGCTTTCTTGTCTATTAAAAACATTCTTATCTGCAACACTATAAGCTGACATATAAAATGTGCGTCCGCTAAAAAGCGCCGCAAGGCCAAAGGTAGCGATGAAAGAAAGGAAAATTGTAAAAATCAAAGTTCTCATATTTACAAACCCCCACACCTACGTATAGGTGTGGGGGCGGGGACCTATACGTTTGTAAGTACTTCTACAAGAGTTCAAAGACCACGGTAACCGAAACCCTGACCTCTTGAGTGCCGGGCTGTATTTGAGGCGCTGATGTCTTTACTTCTGCTCCGCCTCCAAGACCGTCCAAGCCGTAGTAAGGTATCGGTGGTACCGAAAAATCGCTTTCAATGATATTCACTATACGCCCGATATGCGCACCGCTTTGACCAACTAACGCCGCAGCTTTCTCTCTTGCCTTGGCGAAGGCTTCGGTTCTAGCTTGGTCTTTTAGATTATCGGGGTCATCTATATCAAACGAAACCCCTCCCGTCTGATTAATGCCCCTAGATACTACACCCTCGAGAATTTCACCGACTTTATTCAAATCGCGTATTTTAACAGTTAAAGTTTGAGTTAATCTATAACCGATTATGGGGTTTGGAAGCCCGGAACCGCTTGGAGTAGGGTAATTCCTATAATCATATTCGGGATACAGATCGTAATTTGTCGTCTTGACATCTTTTTCTGCTACGCCCTCACTTTTCAAGAAGGCAAGAACAGCATTTATTTTATCTGAATTATTTTTTTGTACGGTTTTAGCATCTTTTCCCTCACTAACGACTGAAAAATTAGTTGTAGCTATATCAGGAACCGCCTCTACCTTACCTTCGGCAGATATGGTTATTGATCTTTCCGGTGAACTCGCCTTAAATTCTGCAAAACTTATGTACATATCCATCAATTTATTCATAGAAAAAACAATCAGAAAAACGAAAATTGAACCGGCAACGACATATTTTGGTCTGAAAAAAGGATCTGTAATTTTATTATCGTGTTCCATAAAACTTGGGGTTAATCTTGTACCTTCATTATAGCACGCGCCGCAAAATGCAATAAACAGATTGACAAAATTAGATTTCGTATATAGAATAATTGCACCTTAAGTGCGCCTTGAAAAAGGGGTCTCAACTTGTCAGAACATCAAGCAGACTATAGCCTGACCAATACTGTGGCCGGCTCCACCCAAGTGTCCTTTGTTGACGGGCAAGCGGGTGAGCTGCTTTACCGAGGCTACTCGATCAAAGAGCTTGCAAAATACTCGTCTTTTGACGAAGTGTCGTATCTTCTGCTTTGCGGCAAGCTTCCCAGTCAAGATGAGTTGTACGACTGGAAAACTCTACTCGCCGCAACGCGCAAACTTGAACCAGAAAGCGAACGCTTGCTCTGGAACATAAAGCTTTTCCATGAACCGGCAACTCCGATGGATGTTTTACGAACGGCTTTATCTGATTTAGCGCTAAGGCAAATGAATATAGACAACACGTCGCAACTTTCTTTAATCGCCCACGGTATAACATTGATATCGCAACACCCTACATTAGTCGCGGCTTATCATCGCATACATCGGAATCAACCGCCGGTCGGACCTCTCCCAGAAATAGGCCACGCCGCTAACTTTTTGTGGATGTTAACTGGCACAGTGCCATCTGATGAAGAAGTCAGGGCGCTGGACATCGCCTTAATACTTCATGCCGATCATGGCTACAACGCCAGCACTTTTACGGCCAGAGTCTGTGCTTCAACTGGCAGCGACATATTTTCTTGTATCTGTGCAGCCATAGGCGCGCTAAAGGGTCCCAGGCACGGTGGAGCCAACGTAAATGTTTTCCGGATGCTGCAGGAAATACGTGATCCAAAAAAGGTTGAAGGATATTTTTCTTCTCAACTTGAACAAAATCCAAAATGGCGCATCCCAGGTTTTGGCCACCGCATATACAAAACCAAAGACCCACGTGCTCAAATATTAAAGCCCTTGGCTAAAGAAATTTGCCACCAAAAAAGATTGCCGTGGTTTGATATTGCCTTAGAAGTTGAAAAACAGGCATTAACTCTTTTCCGCAAGCGCGGCAAGGAAGACTTGCAGTGCAATGTCGATTTCTACTCTGCTCCACTTTTTGGCGCTTTGGGCATAGATCCTGATTTCTTTCCGTGTATGTTTGCCTTGGCGCGTACCCCGGGTCTTGTGGCGCAATGTATGGAAGAATATGAAAACGGCAGGATAATACGGCCGCTAAATGTCTACACGGGCTCTCCCTTAAGGTCGTACGTCCAACTTAAAGATCGTTAAATACAAAAACCCTTCGCTTTAAACGAAGGGCTTTAAATTTACTTTGGCCAAATTATCTTCTGGAACTTTATTTGCTCTGACCTGATTTTGCGACTTTAAGTATATGCTTCCAGCGCTTGTTTAAATCCTTTTCAATTTCTCTAGTGTCTCGCTCTGCCATCTTTGCGCTCTTTAAATATTCGGCCATGACCTCCTGAACTATTACATCCCAAATGGGCCTTGACATGGTTTTGGCCTCATGTAATTTCATTGCGGCTTCAGCGGCAATCTTGGCTTTCACAACGTCCGCTGTCAAGCGAAGTTCGGATCTCAATTCCCGTCCGTAGCGAGACGAAAATAGCACTGATGCAAAACCGGCCGCTGCCCCGGCAATAGCAGCCACCGAACTTGCAGCTGCGGCAGCCATCTTTGCTTTTTTCATTGCATCGCTTTGATATTTATAATTGTTTGACATATTTTTGTTCTTTTAAATTTATTCTTTATGATGGATTTTTGAATGGTGCGTTTCTTCTTCGCTTTCTTGTTTAAACTCGTTTACTTTTTTCATGAAATAGGCTATGCCGGCCGTAATTGCACTTTCTTTCAAAACCGCCAGTGCTTTAGCTAGATGCTTCATGGGGTGAACCAAATCCGCCGATATCTCATCTACACGCCCCAAAATGCGGTTTAATCTGAAAAGTACTGGGAATAAAAACGCGCCCAACATAAACAAAAAGGCCACAAAAATAATGAGGGACAATCCGGTTATATCCATAACATTTTTATTATAACACAAACTGCCTACACAAGAAACACCAAAACATTGAATATGCATTCGTTTCGTGTTAAATACGAGAGCAAGAGCGAGGTTCATTAAAAAGGTGTCAACAATGTCTTTACTTGAAAGTTTCCCTAGACTGACCGGCTATCGCTTTCTTGAACGAATGGCTTATGCCGAGCGCATGCGAGAAATATGGTTGAGTCGAGGAGTTATTATTCTAGACCCCATTTCAACAATCATTGACCCAAATGCGGATATCGGCCCGGACACCATAATAGGTCCCGGCACTATAATTGTCGGCTCAACAACCATAGGCCGTTTCGCACGCATAGGGCCTTACGCCATAATTGTAAAATCTAAACTGGGCGACAACGTGAAGATAGAACCATTTGCTTATGTAGATTCATCCGAACTTAAAAACAATGTGCAAGTGGGTCCCTATGCTCACATAAGAAAAGATTCTGTAATTGATGAAGGTGCTTATGTCGCCCACGCCGAAATAAAATCTTCGTATCTTGGGAAGAACGTTAAAGTGTCGCATTGCGCATACGTTGGGGACGCAGAAATAGGCGCAGGAACCAATTTTGCCGCGGGCGCCATAATTGCTAACTATGATGGTCAAAACCACAACAAAAGCGTAGTCGGTGATGATTCTTTCATCGGAGTTAATGCTAATATAGTTGCGCCTATTGAGCTGGCCCGAGAAACGGCTATTGCCGCAGGCACAACCGTCCTTAAAGACGTAGAAGAGCCACATTCATTGGTAATTTCCAAGCCAAAAATAACCGAAGTTATTAAAAATAGAGTTTTCCGTACTGCAACTGGGTGGCAAGGGTTAAAAAAGCGAATTACCAAGAAAAACACGGCTTAAACAAGATAAAAAAATAGCGCTTTCTGTCAAAGAAGCGCTTTTACTTTTATTATAATCCCTATACGCTACCACGAGCTATTGACATATTGCTGGTACTATTATATTATCTTTAAAACTGCACCTTGATAGATAAAAAGGAGTTAGAGATGAGCGGACCGCCCGTTATCATCGAACCCAACTATTTCGAAGAAGCCTATAAACTAAAGTCAAGGCTGTTGGATGAATGGGCTAAGGTCATAAAAGGTAAGTCGGATGCGCTTAAACTTGCACTTGTAGGCTTACTGAATAGACACGGTCATATTCTTATGGAAGACATGCCTGGCGTTGGCAAGTCCATACTTGCCGAAACTGTAGCGCGGTCAACCAGTCTTGAATATAAACGAATTCAGTCAACGCCGGACCTTATGCCTGCGGATGTCACCGGTCTTTCTATCTATAACGAAAAAACCAAGGAATTTAACTATCAGCCTGGTCCTATATTTGCCAACATTGTCTTGGCCGACGAACTCAACCGAACAACGGCCAAAACTGGCTCGGCTTTTCTTGAGGGTATGAGCAATCTCACCGTAACGATTGACGGCATAACCAGAGATCTTCCGGCTCCTTTCTTAGCTATTGCTACTCAAAACCCCGTTGAACAGGAAGGCACGTTCAATCTTGGCAACGCGCAGCTTGACCGTTTCATGATGCGCATTTCTATCGGCTATCCTGATAAAGAAGCCGAACTGGAAATCATTAGAAGCCAAAAAACAGGACATCCGATAAAGAATGTTCAGCCAGTTATTTCTGGTGAACAAATTATGCAACTGCGGCAGGCATTACGTTTAAGCCCCCGTGAAGGCGGCCTTGTTTACATGGATAAATTGATCGAGGAATACATTATCGATATAGTTGATGCAACACGCAAGGAAGCTCTAGGCCCCAAAGCAACAAGACTCCTTGAATATGGAGCCTCGCCCCGCGGTTCGTTAAGACTCGTAGACGCCGCTCTCGCCTATGCTTTCATTCAAGAAATCCGTTATGTTACTCCAAGTATGATCCGGGATCTGGCGGTTCCTGTTCTCGCTCATCGTACTACTCCAAACTACCGACATGAAACGCTTAAAAGAGGCCTTACAACAACCGAAATGTCAGAAAAAGCTATAGAGCTTGTTGTTGATACTGTGCCGCGACCAGACGCATATAAAGATGACTGGGACGAAGAATCAAATAACAGCTCCGATTAAATATCGGGCTGTTTTTTAATACTTGGCTACAAATTTGCCGACTATATTCTTACGGTCAATAAGGCCAAAAGTTCTGCTGTCGGTACCATTTAAATTATCGCCAATAACAGTATATTTATTATCTTTAATATCGTTTATGCGCTTAAGTAGTAAAAGATTCTTTTGTTGCGGATGTCGCAAAACGACAACATCACCGATTTTTGGGCCACCAAAAAAATAAGGCAGAAAACTTATAACAAGTCGCTCGCCTTTTAAAAAGGCGGGCGCCATACTATCTCCTTCAACTATGAAACGTCCGAATATAGAAAACCGCATTATAGAAACTATTTCTGGGCCTTAGCCTTGGCCTCCATTAACATATCACCTATTTTAGCCACGGCATCCTGCAATTCTTGAGCGACTTGCGGATCAATCCCCTGCTTATTTTTTGAACAGAGCTTGGTAGCTTGCCAAAAAGCATCGTGCAGGTCCGGAAACATAGCTAAATGTTCGGGCTTGAAAAAATCGGTCCACAAAATCAGAAGCTCGCGCTTGCAAAGCTCGGCGTGCTGTTCTTTGGTCATAACCATACGGACAAAAGAATTTCTGGTTGGCTTGTCCAATTCTTCAAAGTTTAAGGCTTCTATTTTTTCAACCATTTTGGCTACGGTGCTCGCGGCGATCTTAGCCGGAGCAATATCGTAAATGCCGCATGGCACATCGCAATGGGCGTAAACTTTACTCGGCGGGTTAATTTTATCCAAAGTTCGTAAAAATACCGATAGAAATTTCATATTTTTGAATATTAATAATCAATTCTAATAACATTATACGCCTTTTTACAAAACAAAAAAGCCGATTTCTTGGCTTTAGGATTATATCTTTTTAATATAAAAATGGGCCGGTTGTTTGGGACAACCGGCCGAAACCCTTATGCGGACTTTATCCGCTTGAAGGCAGCGATCTTCTTGCGGAGGCGAGCTCGTTCTTTGGCAGCCTTTCCAGGACGCTTGTCCAGAAGGACAAGCTGTTCTTGCGGACTGCGCGTTGCGCGCACTTCTTGGCGCGTGTCGGCGCGCTCGGCGCGGTTCATGACAAGGCGGCGAGTATCGCCTTTGGCCTGGCGCGCCGCTGCTCCGACTCGCTTGTTGGTGGTCTGACGGTTGCCGCGGTTCTTCCTGATCTGGTCGGACATGACTGTTCTCCTTCACTTGTCCAGTTCTTAAGCAATAAGAACTGGGCATCCAGAATTGACTACTACATTATAGCACAATTATTGATTTTGTCAAATAAAAGCCCGCGTTTATCGCGAGCGGAAAGTGTTTCAGGAAAGTTCCAGCAATTGTTCCGTGTCCGGATCAGAATCGCTCCTTTGACCGCACCAATGCGGATATGTGCGTTTGGCGTGCAACGAACCAAAGGCATTAAGAAGCGTCGGATGCGTTTGATTAACATTACGTGACAATTTGTACCCGCCAACAGTGCCATTTAGGTACATGAAAAGATTACGCGCATCGTTGCTATGATCCCATTCGCCATTCCAAATTATCTCAACCGTAGAACTACCATGCACATCGCTAACAACAAGTACATACTGTTCTTTTTCGCCTAGCGACGGATTGTCGTAGTCATAACGGCGAGAAAACTCGTAGCGAACACCGCTGATAAATGCAACATATGAACCATTTGGAGCGGCTTGCCACTCGATAACGGCGTCCACAGTTGCGCCAAGCAACTCGGTAAAAATGATATTCCTGATACTTGCTTCATGCGACATGTCCAGTTCTCCTTTATTTTAGAAAATCAAGATGCAAGTGTAAACTTTATATCATATCTTTAATATTTGTTAAATTAAAACCGCGCCTGGCGCGGCTTTCTTTTGCTTTGCAAACCTTATGATTAAAATATCCTCGGCAGCCACATAATTAAACCAAATAAGACCAGGGCACTGGCCCGTGAAATTAGAAGCGGAGCCCAATGCTTGCCGACCATAAATGCAACTATGGCCAATAAAAGCATGGATGTAAACAAACTGCTTAATAAAATACGCAAAAGAGCGGGCCCCTTAACGAAGAATAATGATAAGGTATCGGTGTGTGCCGCTTGTAATGAAGTGTCTTCCGAAGCAACCTGCGCAGGTTCTGCTTCAAGAAGAGTTCTTACCATTAGTGGTTTTTCCAATAAAACCTCGGTTTCAGATTTTTCTAATTCAGAAACCTTGTTATCTATTGTTTCTGAAAAATGATTTGTTGCAACAGGCACTTGCTCCACCGCAACAGTTGCGCCAGAAACCGCAGGTGCGGGTACCGAAACATTAGTAGTATTTGATACGTTGCTGTTTATTGTGGTGGGCGGAACGACGTTTTCCGTATTGGTTACAGCTTGTGTTTTGATGATGGCTTTTTGGCCCAAAAACATAACGACAATAGTTGTTTTCCGGCCCTGGAAAACACCGTCGGCTAAGCCTATGCCAACATCACTGAATGTGCCGTTGCGTATATTAGCGGCGTGAGTGGGTGAAGCCATCCAAGCACTAACCAGGGCGTTGGGATCAGAGAAATCTATAGCTAGATTTTCGCCTGCGGCTGAATATTTGTAACCAAGACGGTCAAACCAAACCCACGGCAATTCTCCATTTGGACCCAAATGAGAAAAATAATTGCGCGCGATCATATCCTCAGCCTTCATGCGAGCGGCATCTGAAAGCAAGGGGTCTACTCGAAGCGGCGCCAAAGAAACCGAAGTTCTCTGAGGATTCACATCATCTAAAATCAATTGACCCGAGAGGTTAGCAAGAAAAACTCTATAAGGAAGAGTTTTGGTTAACGGAGAAAATATGATCACTGTGACAATAAAAACCAGCAAACCATAATAAAAAAACGCGCGCGCGTTTAATAAACCTGGGACAAAACTATTCTTTGCCGAAGGATAAAAAAGGTCTTTAAAAATAGCTTTAAAGCTTAAATTCATGAAAAAATGCACTTATTACAGAATTATTATAACATTTATATCCATCAAACTTAAATTAATTCGCTTTTAGCCAGCCGTTATAATGATACAACAAAATTAGCAGTTTGTCAATGTTTTACGGACTTTTTAAGTTAAAACCCGCAGTAAACTTTACTGCGGGCTTGTATTGCTTATGAGCCGGCGGCTTCCTGACGGATCTTGGTTAGGATGTCACAGAATATCGCGGCTGGAAGAGACGTATGCGGCGATTCTGGCCGGCCCAAGTCGTGAGTGATGGTCAACGTGCCTGTCGCCAGAAGAGCTTCCGTGGCTTCTGGATTCTGGTTAAACTTTTCGCGTGTTGCGCGCTCAATAAGTGCGTGATGTTCTGCGGAACCGTACGGAATCGCTACGCCATTCCACCACACGAACTTGGTTTGTCGCTGTACTTTGCCCAACATGGATCTGCCGGCAAGCGAAGTCTTCTGGATCTTGACGAGGCTCCATTTGAAACCGTATCTTTTCGCTTCATAACCATCAGATGCGAAAGCGCGGGCGCGATTAGGATGATCTTCAGGATATTTAATACCCTGAATGAAACCTTCAACCGAAGCCATGTGATGGTCATCGATGATGAAGGGTGTGCCGGCGAAATTGCTCAAGAGACGCGCCCGCCAATCCTCAGATTGGCTGCCGATATTCAATGCCAGCATCTCTCCTCCTGTTATTTTTTAGAAGGTACTAAGTTTTATAAATGTTAACATATTTTTATATATTTGTCAATAAAACCTGGCTGTTAAAAACGCCCTCTGGTGTATAGAGAGCGTTTTAACTTTTATTTTAGTTGCAAGTGTTTTCTGTACTGACGTCGATTTCCATTACTGGATACTGACTTACTGGACCATAGCCGCACAAAGGACCCGGGTCCTGAACAATACTGCAATCTGTCGCCCGAACAAATCCTTGAGCCGCGTGCCAGTGAACTTGCCCGCAACCAGCTTCGTTTTCTTGTATCAACTGGTCAACCGGAAGATATTTATTTTGATATTGAATGGCACTTATCTGGGTCATGTTAGAAGCAGGCGGCGGAGTATCTGATGGCGGCGGAGTCGTATTAGTCGGGGGCGGACTTTGATTACTGTTAGGCACACAGATCTCCATGAAAACATCAAAGAAACTTCCTATCGGACAATCGTGAGTTGAAGAATCGCCCCCGGACGGTGGAAGACACAAGTTTTTACCTGGCGAACCGTCATTGCCTAGAGGATTACCGCTGCCGCCTTTGCCGCCGGCGCCTTCATTGCAACCATCACCGCCGTTGCCGCCATCACCGCCTTTTTCATTTAAAATAGTGCCTGGCGCGCCATCTGTAGTTGTGCTAGATCCACCATTCCCAATTTTTGATTTTGCATCTCCGCCACTACCGCCATTCCCTCCTGGGCCCGTCGGATTACACGAACCGCCATTTCCTCCTGTGCCACCGCGAGAATCGGCATCACCACCCTTACCTCCGGTAGCTGTGCCAGGAGCACCCAATACTTTCACTGAAGAATTACCGCCTTTGCCGCCATTTGACGTACCGTTACCGCCTTTGCCGCCATCACACTTACAACCAGTACCGTTCCCGCCTTTACCCGGCTGAGTTACCGCGAGTCCACCTTCGCCACCAATTACTTCACCAATATTTATATTTTCGGTTCCAGAAACGCCGCCTTGGACATCCAATTCTTTTTTATTATCCCCGCCTTCACCGCCAGTCGATGTGGCATCGCCACCTTTCTTGCCTGGACAGCTATCAACACCGTCTTTACCTTTAGCAGTCGCTTGTCCTCCCTTGCCGCCCTTGCCAGGATGGATGTTAAAAGCTCCGGATATTGAAAAATCATCGGTGGCAACCATCTTAAAGTTACCAGCTGCTCCGCCTTTACCGCCCCTAGCCTTACCCGGATCGCAATCTTTTATGGTTTCGGCATCGCCGCCATTACCGCCATTACCCAAAAACAAATCAAAATTATTTATGGTTATATGCGAGGCCAGAACCATAAGCCGGAAAGCATTCTCGCCTTTGCCGCCAATAGCATTACAGCTTTTATTAACATCGTCCTCGCCCTTGCGGCCGTCTGGACCGGAAAGCGTAAAATCGGCCAATTGTACTTGTTTCCCTGGACCGAAATTGAAATTAAGAATAATATTGTTTACGCCTTTAGGCGGGGTAGGAACATTCACACCGCCTGGAGTGGCTTGCCCTTGGCCGACATACCATTTACCGCTTAACCTTATACAATCATTCACAAGATTGCCGTTTGCATCAACGCATGGTTCAGGGCCACCTTTGGCAAACGCAGTTTTAATAAAATTTGTAGCGTGGAAAGCGCTATGACCTTCGTCGTTGCCAGTAAACATATTTTTATTGTAAACCGATGAGGAATTATTAGATTTGCTGGCGGCATTCTCAAGGAATGGCCCTATGCGTGGTCCAACACCGGTTGGTTGCGCGGCTTCTTCAAAGAGCTTACCCAAAGCCTCTTGGGTAGTAGCCAATTTATCTGAAGCATCAACTATTTGAACTTGGCCATTAGAAACAATAGAAGCGTCTTTTCCGAAAATTATCGAGCCGGATATCACCAAAGAAATACCTAGAGCCGGATTACCTTGCGTCAAATTATCAGCTCGGTTGCATTCGATATTTTTATTGATTACGGCATTGCCTTTAACGTTGATATTCAGGGGTCCTCCATCACAAGCCATATCACCATCAAGCATAAGATTACCTTCTATAGTCAACGTTACGCCGTTATGAACTACGGTCTTTGATTTCGCCTTGACGACATAATCACCGCTTATGGTAGTATCGTTTTCAATATTGGAAACATGAATCTTTCCCTTTGTACCAACCTGGTAGCCAATGCCAACCAAAATTACTAAACCCACAGCTATAGCCAAAACTATCTCGCTAAGCGTAAAACCGTCCTTTTTAAGTTGATTCTTCATAAATTAAACAATTAAAAATAAAAGCATCTTAACCAATATAATAAGAAGTGGCTTATAATGCAACCCATCCTCGCCTTGTGCTCCCGTCATATCTGCTATATAAACAAGTCGATAGATCATTAACTCATTAACAGTGGATCTTGAAGGGGAAAGCGTTGATAGGTCCCAACCTTGATTCGCAAAATACTCCTGGCCTCTTAATACAAGATATCGAAACTTTCATCTTGGAATACGGGCGATATTTTAGATCAGAATACTTACAAAGCTTAAAAAACAGAACGGCAACCTGCTACTTAAAAAATTGCGGCGACAAAATCGCATATGCGCTCTGGACCCAGGGCCCTAATGAGTGGGACTACATACTAGTATGCAACACGCACAAAGAAGAAGCTGAATATTTGCACCACAAAACAAAGCATCAAAATTAAAAGCACTAATTTATTCATGAGACCCGCTTATGCTTCGGCAACAAGCGGTTTTATTTCAAATAAGGCATCTTGTAATGTTATAATACTAATATACAACAGGATATGCTTAAATCTATATTTAAATTATTTTTATTGGTAATAGTAGGCATTAGCATCGGTCTGGGACTTTTTGCTGTATTTTCCAAAGCGCCCAGATACACGGTTTCCATTTCCCGTGAAGAATTGGTAGAAATCGGCGATATAATACTGGTGAAATATCCCGTTTGGACATCTGAAGAAACGGCGCGAAAATCTTTCAGTATCTATCCCAACACCGAAGGACAAACTTTGTGGTCAAACGATCAACACGCATTAATATTTATTCCAAAATATGGATTCGAATCCGGAATAGATTATCTGACCAAAGTCACTCTCAACAATCCACTGTTTGCCGCAATAGCTCCGCTGAATAAAAAATATACTTTTGCTGTGAAAAACAATATAGATATTAAAGCCGATACTTCGGTTTATTCGGCACAAATCACTACGGGCAAATATATAGATATAAATTTGAAAACGATGATTCTAACTTTATTTGAAAATGGCCAAATGGTAAAAACATTCCCGATTGCTGGAAAAGGCAAACCTTCGCGTGGACCAACACCCGAAGGCCATTTTCGAGTTCTTAGAAAAGAACCGAAACACAAATCAAGACTTTCCGGAGTGTGGATGCCATGGAGCTTAAATTTCAGCAGTGCCGGATATTATATACACGGCTGGCCATACTGGCCCAACGGCGAAAAAATTAAAGTCGCATATTCCTTAGGATGCGTTAGACTCTTTGACGGCCAAGACAAAGAATTATATGACTGGGCCGATGTAGGAACGCCGGTAATAATACATTCTTCAGCCTTAGCGGTTCTATCCGTTCCAGAACCGGTGGTCAACGACGGAGACATTGTACGGGAAATTTCTGATAATTCCGTATATCTCATAAAGCAAGTGAGCAATAAAAAATTTAAACGACACGTTCTAACTGCGGATATAGAAAAATGGTACTCGCATCTTGCGCCATTCAACAGCAAACTAAAAATCGTGCCCGATGGTTATCTAAAAGATTTTGCAGTATCGCGTTGGATAAAATTAGCACAAAGCGATTCGTCTATTTACGAAATAGATGAAAATGTCCAAAAACATGAAACCATTTGCAATAATGGATCTCAAGACTGTTTCACCATATGGAACCTATATGGCTGGGATCCTGACGAAATTTATACTATCAACGAAAAAGAGTTAGAGTTTTATGCGCGCGGAGAAAATGTCGTTCTTAAGCCGTCACCGAACCTGGCTAAATAAAAATTATGCCCGGTAGTGAAAGTTCGACTGTTCGCCCAAAGGCGAACAACGAAAACCTCTTCGTATCTTAGCTTTAACCATTGACTTTATAATTTTCGACAACTAACAAAAAATTCGATAAACAAATAGTCGAACTTCTACTACCGGGTATGCTAATTGATGATATAACTATAAAAGTTTCTGCTGGACGTGGAGGCGATGGCGCAGTTGCTTTTACCAAGAACAAAATGAGCTTGGGCCCTTCAGGCGCAAGCGGCGGAGACGGTGGAAGGATATACCTTGAGGGCATTACTGACCTGGAGGCATTGAGGCCTTTCCGATATAAAAAAGAGTTCGTGGCACAAGACGGCGGCAGGGGCGGCCATCGACTTAACGATGGCGCAACCGGCAAAGATATAACTTTAAAGATCCCGGTCGGAACGGTCATTCACAATAAGACCCTGGACAAAGATTATGAGATAACCAAAATCGGAGAAAAGCTCCTGATGGCCAAGGGAGGGCATGGAGGCAAGGGTAATTTCTTGTTCCGTTCTTCACACAATACTAGCCCCAAACAATTCCAACGCGGCCTGTCAGGCCAAAGTTATACATTGCGTTTGGAACTTAAGCTTATAGCTGACGTTGGCCTTATTGGCCTGCCCAATGTCGGCAAATCCAGCCTGCTTAATGAATTGACCAACGCCAAAAGCCGCGTTGCCAATTACCCATTCACCACGCTTGAACCAAATCTGGGCTCATATTACGAACTTATACTTGCCGACATTCCTGGCCTTATAGAAGGCGCATCCAGGGGCCGGGGCTTGGGTATTAAGTTCTTGCGACATATTGAACGAACACGTGTATTATTCCATTTGATTTCAGTAGAATCTGAAAATCCCCTTCGTGATTATAAAGCCATACGCGTCGAACTCAAAAATTACAGCGAAGTGTTGCTGGGAAAAAAGGAATATGCTTTTTTGTCTAAAAGCGATCTGATATCCACCGCCGAACTCAAAAAAAAGATCGGCGTGCTTAAAAAATCAAAGATAGCCGCCTTGCCTATCTCCATACACGACTGGGAAAGTATTAAAATGGTTGAAAAAATACTCAATAAAATAATCAAGGATAAAAAAGCGTAAAAAACGACTCTTATTCATTTCGGGCTAGAAAACGCGGCTATTACAAAACATGCACTACATCCTTGCGTTCAACGACAACTTTCCAACCGCGGCGGCACGCGACTTTAAGCAATTTCTGGTTAGGATTGAAGCAAATGGGATGATCTACCTCCTCAAGAAAACTAATGTCTGATTCTGTATCCCCCACGCCTATTGAACCTTTAAGTCCTATATTAATTTGAGAAAGGCACGCGAATAAGGCTTCCTTTTTGTTATCGTATGGCGATTTGAGAATTTCACCTGTATATCGTCCATTTCTTACTTCATAAACCTGTCCGTAAAACAAATCGAATCCCCAGAAACGAGCGAAATCTTCAATGACTTCTAGCGGCGAACCGGAAATTGCCAGTAAAAAATAATCCTTATGCAGTTTATTCAACAAATCGCGGGTATAAATATATACACGTTCTTTCTGCCTTTGCATAATTTGACGGATAATTCTTCGGACATCCTTTTCTTTATGCCCCCGTATATTCTTTTTATAGATATCTACCATGCCTCGCAAATAATCTTCATAAGAACCCTTACGATCCAGCCAATTATGATAAGATTTATCAACGTCTTTCAGAGCCCTAACCGGGAAAATGCCCTGTTCTATAAGCTTTAAATCAAGTTCAATAAGCCAGCTACTCCTGAATATTGTTCCATCTATATCAAATACGGCTATTTTGTTCTTGGCCATAAATTTTTACCTTAAATAACGGGTCTTTGCTCGATTATGCTCCGTCAATGTTCTTGAAAAAATAGTTGTACCGTCTGGTGCAGATAAATAGTAGAAGTAATTGGAATTTTCCAGGTCAATAGCCGAATCAATACTTGCCAGACCCGGATTGCTTATAGCGCCTGGGGGCAGGCCCTTATATTTATAGGTGTTGTATGCAGAATCTACCTGTAAATCTTCTAGGGTTAAAGTCTGACCTTTAAGTTTAGCTCTGCCGGCGAGTTCAAGCGCATAAAGAACCGTAGCGTCAACCTGTAATGGATACAATTGATTGAGACGCTTCCATAAAATCCCAGCTACAAGAGTTTTGTCCACATCGGAACGCACTTCTTTTTCAAGGATAGAAGCCATAATAACAATATCTTTTATGGATTTATTTTGGATAGCGATATCCGAACGTAAGGGTAGAGAAAGTTTTTTATCGAAATTATCCAGCATTTTTCCTACTATTATATCTGTTGTTGAATCGCGCTTGAACCGATAGGTGTCCGGGAAAAGATATCCTTCAAGCGACATATATTCAACATTACAAACATATTGACCGTCATCATTTTGATGACGCGCAGGGCATTCTGGAAGAAATTCATAAGCATATATCGCTCCCGAACCATTCAATAAATCGCCTTCCTTGATTATTCCGGCGTTGGCAAACCTAGCATCTATTTGAGCCAAAGTGAAGCCCTCAGGAATAACAACATTAACGTCCCGTTCCGGCGGCGCTTTAGCGGTTAAAACGGAGATTATCTCTTGCGGCGTCATGGCCGAGGAAATATCAAACTCACCGGCTTTTATATCGTCTGCTTTCTCTGTTATTAAAAGAAGGGTTCTGAAAACTTTTGCGTTGCGTATGAGCCCCTCATCTTCAAGACGCTTAGCCACGGAAATAGCATTTTCACCTTTTGATATTAAAAACGCTTTTTTATCTGCCCCGGCATCGCGGGATTGCAAAGACCATATGACATATAAAACAAAAAAGGTTATCGCCGATAAAACGGCAATGAATACGATGATGCCCGCAGCTTTTTTATGACCAATGCGTTTCTTAGTCAAAGCCGGCGGGTTGTTATGCACGACTTCGGTTTTGGACGAAGCTGGCGATACCAGCTCGTTATTTGCCAGCATTGAAGTATTCTGAATTGGTTTAATATCCTGCATCATACATATTTTCCCATATATAAAAGTGAAAAAGAAGAGGTTATTCTGCCTCTAACCTTTTGCTATTTCCCTTTTATTAAAGGGACGAATATAAAACCAGGAAATTCTTTCTCCTCAAAAGAACCATCTGGATTTTTTATGAATAAAAAAATACTTTGTCCCACTGGCGCAACTATTCGGCCGCCGATACCAAGCTGATCCTTCCATGTATCTGGGATTCCTGAAAAGGCCGATGCCGCAGCAATTATTCTTTCAAAGGGAGCTTGATCTTCAAGTCCTTCAGTTGCATCCTGGCAAAAACATTCTACAATCCCCTCTTTAATAAAATTATATTTAGCAATATTTTCTGAACCGAACTTACAAAGTTCAGGAACAATTTCAATTGCAAAAACCTTGCCGTGTTTTCCTACAATATGTGCTAGCAAGCAAGTTTGCCAACCGGATCCATACCCTATCTCAAGTATTTTTTGGTCCGATTTTGGTTCAAGAAGCTCCAGCATAAAGGCGACAGTCAAAGGCTGAGAAATGGTCTGATCCCAACCGATAGACAAGGCCGTATTCAAAAATGCATCTTTCTGCGCGTCTTTGGGCACAAAATCATTGCGATGTATAGCATGAAAAGCGTCAATAATGTTGGGGCTTTTTAGCCATCCGTCTTCTACTAAATTATCTAATAGTTTATCTCCTTCGATCATAATTAAAGCTTAACACTGAAATAAGAAAAAACGGAAGGTTTTGCTTCCGTTTTTGTATTTAAATTTGCGTATCTAATGAATCTTCTATTGCATTATTTTCTATATTTGGTTTATCTACAATATCGCCTGGCCCCAAAAGCAGGTTTATAGCTGTACGTTCACGCTTATCGTAAAAGAAGCTTATTTTTTTACCGTTACCAGTCTCGGTTACGTCAACAAAAATGATATCGAGTTTATCTATTTTGCCTCGCATGCCCGCGCGAAGAAGAGGTTTCAGCACACGAGTTTCTATCTTATGTTTTAGAATAGCCGCACCCTCTTCGGGATGTTCTTCGGCTTCGGCAACCAAGAATTCAATCGCCTTGTCAGAAAAAGCCACTAAGGCGCTGAAATTCTTTTTTATTTCATTATGCACATAATCAAGATTATCAGCGCAGATTTGCCTAAGCGTTTCGTGGGTAAACGGTTGAAAAACAACGATGGAGTCTATACGATTGAGGAATTTAAGCGGGAATTGCTTACGCGCCGCTCGCATGGCCGCGTTATAGATATCCCTGGGAGCCTTTTTGTCTCCAGACTCCCTCGAACGAAAGCCTATGGATTTTTCGGTAAGCAGATTCTGGATTTCCCGCATGCCCACGTTGGAAGTCATAAAAATGAACGTACGGTGGAAGCGGGTTACGGTACGGCCTTTCTTTGGTGTTGAAACAGTCAACCGTGCCTCATCCATTACCTGAAGAAGTATGCCTATAAGCGAACGATCGGCTTCTTCTATTTCATCCAACAGCATAATGCTTGGAAAAAATTTTGGCATTTGCTTCTTCAGCTCTCGCCAACGCTCCAATATATTTTCTTTTTCCTCTTCAATAACAGCAATGCTATCTTTAAGCTCACGAAGGTTTATTACAAGCTGAGAATGATCCTCGCTCGTAAGATCAGACCGCTTCAATTGCTCACGAATATCAGCGAGTTCGCGCTTCTTCTCTTTTTTAAGATCTTCCAACTGATTGTATTGATGAACGAGTTCCTCAGCTGCGTTGAACGCCTTGTTATTTTTGCGCGCCGCTTCTTCCAATTTTTCCTGCGAAAGCCCTGGTTCTTCATCCGATCGGATAAAAGCCGGCGGCGCGCCTTTAAGCAAGTTGACGTCGCTTGGATTTTGATAATCCGAACAATCTATCTTGAAAATAGCGTTTCTGTCGCCATGAAGAAATTCTGCAAAGACCTTAACTATTTCTGTTTTGCCGTGGCGGCTTGGTCCTAGAAACAAGATTACAACAATCGGCTTGTCTTCACTCAAATTACCCTGGTGATAATCTTCAAAAGCTTTGCATACAGCTTCAATCGCTCTAGGCTGACCGCGAATTCTACTTGAAAGTAATGCGCGCAAATCCTTAACCGAAGAAGATTCTTCGCCTTCTTCAAGTTCAAACCATTCGCCCGAAGAAAGATTGGGAAAGGCTGGATTATGTATGATTAAAAGTCCGCTTTCGGTTTTTTCGTAATCCTTATCTTCGCTTGCCACGGTTTTTCCTCACCTCCTTTCCTTTAGGTTCCCACTTTTGTTCTATGGGCAGGAATTCACGCTCAATGAAATCTATGGCTTCCTTAGGGTCGGCATTCTCCCCAAACACCGTAACCCATGCCTTAAGATTATTTCCGGAAACACGGCGCTTGTTTAGAGAACCATCCTTATTGGAATATTTATTCTGTACGTCAGTAATCGCCTCCGACGGCAAATGATTCTCAAAAAGAAAGTGATAAGCTTTATGGCGTTCAATATGAATTTCGATGCCTTTGTGGAAAAAATATAAGTTCCATTCTTCATTCGGACCGCCGCGCGAGGATGGCACAACATGATGGCGCATTTTTATCTTGGACACTACGCCGCCTTTTATTTTCAAGGCTCTAGATATTTAATATTAGCCTAACAATTCGGCCAAAAAATTACAAGCGTACTTTTATTAAAATGAAAAACCGTTCCGATGTATGTCGGAACGGCTAATATTAACTATTTAATGTGCGAAAGATCGAAGAAACGCGGGGCAAACCGAATTAGGTTCCCTTGCGCATCTTTGGTCAGTTCGGCGATAACAAAACCGATATCGGGCGTAAGCCAATGTTCCTTGTGGAAACGGTCCTTGCCCTTGAACGAAGGAAGCATCATCGCGGCAACGCCCATGGTGAACATTGCTGTGAAGAAGTGGTAATGGCCCACCGCGAACACATCAAACGATGAGGCTTTATCCGCAATATCGTTGAGATGTTCATCTAAGATATTGGACTCATAGTTTAGTTCGTCTTCCAGACCACGCTGGAGCTTGAAGCTATCGGCATACGAACCGCCACCCGCCGGATGATACAGCCGGATGTTAAACCCGTATTCGTCAACAATACCGCTTGTCTCCTCCGGACCACCAACAAACTTGATGTCTGGACGAAGTTCTTCAAGCGCGTGGAGCACGTGATACCCAGAAGCCGTAAGGGCCCAGGCATCGTGGTTGCCCATGATGACCCTGGTCATCTCTGGCTTGCCAGTAAGGGAGTCTATCTTCTTACGACGCGGATATTCCTCAACCATCTTCTTCTGCTGATCAGTAATACCTGCGGGTTCCACGTCATCTCTATGACCGCGGTAGCCGGTAAAACCAGCTCCGTCGCCAAAGTCACCAGCGTGATATGGACCCACAACATCTTCGTTATCCATGATGCAATACGCTTCACGGAGCGCGGGCAAGCGTTCCCACTTACTGCAAAGATGCGTGTCGGAAGCGAATGCAGCCTTAAGGGTTATGCCGTCAAAAATACTCAAAGGAAGAGCTTTGTAAGAATCGCGATGCGCTCTGTTCAAAATGATATTCGTAGAACCGGCCACCGTTTGCGGAGAGAGTCCGCAAGCGGAAATGCGTTCAAGTAAGCTACGAACATCCTTGTGGCTCACGTTGAGACGCCGGGAAAGCTGGCCTTCGCTGGTGAATGTACCGGACATAAGTTCAGCGACAAGCGCCTGCTCCTGCTCGGACAAATCGCATTTGAGATCGTTAACACCAACCAAATGATTGTCTTGAGGCGTATGATGCGGGTTCAGGTTGAAGAACTCTGGAATTACTTCATCCAGATTTCCATCTTTGTTGAACTTAAGCGTGAATATCGCAAAGCCTATTTCCGGAGCAATTTCATGTTCAGACTGACGGGTTGTCGGCGACTGCAACGAGGGAACCAGGAATGTCCTGATTCCGTAACGCTTGCGCAGTGCCGCGCCTACGCCGAAACCACCCATGATAACGATATCCGGCTTTTCGCGTTTGGCGCTGCCAAACTGCTGGACGGATGTCGCAATACTCCGCAAAATGCTCTGTGGCCGGTAGCTCTTAGCGTAGATAGGTCGATCAGTCATTGGATGCATAAGACGCACGCGGACATTACGAAACTGGAAGTCTTGTTTAAGCGCGCCGGCAACAACAAGGTCGCCTTCGTCCTTAGAATCAGCTTCTGAAGCTTGCTGCACGAGCATAGTAAGCATGTCTCGTCCGGCATCTTTACCCGTAGAGAATGACAAGTCAGTCTGACCGGCAAGCAAGTACTGTCGGAATTTGGACGAATGCGGCCAGTAGGCCACAGCTTCTTCTACCTGCTCTTCAGCAAGCTGACAGAAGTTATCATCCTTGTATTTTGTCGTAACCTTACCGCCAAACACATTGCCGGCATGCAACATAATGTCTACGTCTTCAGCCTCGCATTTGGCGATAACCGTAGCGTGAAGATCTCCTTGGTAGTATCTAGAACCAATACGCGTGTCAGAAACAACCGCGATCTTAATAATACGGTGTTTGGGATGAAACGAGGGTACGATAGTACGCCGCGAGGTCTTCTGCTGCCCCATAAAGTGCAGAACATTATCTTCTATACGAATAACGTAACCAGAACGCTGTAAGGCATCCGCAAGGTCCCAAACGCCAGCAGTACTGACGCCCAAGGCTTCGGAAAGATCCTTATCGCGCGCCGGACCCTTCTTGAGAATCTCAAGAAGTTTCTGGCGCTTCTCCAGATTGTCCACCGTAATTTTGACTTTGGCTGGAGTCAAACCAAGTTGCTTACGGAAAATACTACGCCGGTTTCGAAGATTTGCGATTGATTTATTCGGGAACAAGGTTGTCATCTGTTCATCAGATGTGGCCAGAGCCAAAGCGCTCTTGCGTTCATCGGTCCAGAACTGCGTTTTACCAGCCATGAAGTCTCCTTTTGTGTCATCGCTTTGTTTTTCAAGGATTAGTTTGGTTTCACCATACCATGAATACAATAAATTCGTCAAGACCTAAAAATAAAATTCCGTGTTTTGGACGGAAATGATAACGAAAAACTCGCCTTCGCGGGCGAATCTCTCCTTCGATAAAGTTTTCATAAATTGGCGGGCATTGCTCACCATAGTCCAAATAACCCTTGACTTATTAAAAGAAGGCGGGAGTTGAGGGAATCGAACCCCCAATCGCGGTTTTGGAGACCGCAGTTATACCATTTAACTAAACTCCCGTTAAGAAAATAGGCAATTTGTATATATACAAAAAGTTAAATTCTACCGTTTAGCTTCTTTATGTTTGGTGTGTTTGCGGCAAGATTTACAAAACTTTTTGTATTCAAGCTTTCTTTCAACTTTTTTGCGGTTCTTGTAAGTATAATAGTTGAAACGCTTACAAACCGTACACTGCATTTTAATTAGATTTTCTTGAGGCATATGCCGTGGTTGTCCTTGAGCCGTGCGAGAGGATACAACCACGTTGCATCTCCTCGAGTCTGAGACTTTTCGGAGTCGAAGACCTGAGCAAAGCGAAGGATTACCTTTATTTATTAAATTTGCTCGCGAGCCTGCTCGCGGTTGCAACAACTTGCATCTCTTTGAGTCTGAAGACTCTTCAGAGTCTGAACGACCCGAGGAGCGGAGCGACGAGGGATTATTTTAATTTATGTAGCCCTTCAATCAATTCAGGGCAAATTTGCTTTGCAAATTTGAGCCGATGGTCAGGATTGAACTGACGACCTACTCCTTACCATGGAGTTGCTCTACCACTGAGCTACATCGGCTTGATAAGTTCAAAATTTAGCATAAGAACGAAATCCCCGCAGGACTATATCACTGAGCTACGTTGGCAATAAATTCACTAAATAAATGTACCAGATTTTATGTCTAAGGGCAAATCAAGCTCTAAAACTTGGGGCAATGGCTTACCGAAGTTTTGATTGAAATATCGCCCTCCAGACCTTCAGCTAATTGAGACCGATTATTATATTTTGGGCACACAATAAAAAACCAATTCAATACAAAAAGAGTGGCAAGAATTATGCCACAAATAATGAATACCAAAAGTGCCTTTCTGCTGGAGGACATGAATTACTTACAAGCCTATTTGGCTGATTGCCAAATCCGCACGCTCAACAAGGTAAGCGCGGTCATAATTATAATCGACGCAAGACAAATAATACACCAAACTAATATTACAAAAGCTTCAAGATATGTAAGATACAACGAAAACAAAAAGCCTAAGATAGTAAAAATAACCAGCAATTTCTCCCATGATGCCGGGCGGTGCAACGTAAGAATAAAAATGGCGGCATAACCAATAATACCAAATAATGCGACTGGCATCCCCCCTATTTCCGACCACGAACTTTTGTTTACAAGATCACAAGAAAATTTGTCTGAAATATTGCAAAACGCTGTCCCAACCGGACCATAGTGCTGATACAGAGCGTATACAGATATTACGACCCCCAGCGCCGATAAAAACGAAACAAGGGTTCTAATTTTCATTGTGTTTCAAACGTACACCCGGATTTTTGAGCCAGTTTGGCCATGGTCTGCTCTCCTTGCAGGCGCGAGTCGTCTGGAAAAACCCACGTTGGATAACCTTTAATATCAGCGTCTTTGCATTCTTGAGCAAAAGCATTCCTGTCGCCATTAGGCGAACATTCAATATAGGAGATTTTTCTCCAAGCATCACCGAATTCTTTCTTTTGTTGAGCGCAGTGCGAACACCAAAATGCGCCGTACATTTTTACGCCTTTTGCGGTTAAACATTCCGCCAACAATTGTTTTGCCTCAGCTTTGGGAGATGTGGGACTATATATATTTTTCCACACCAAAAAAACACCGACTATAAGAATAGGAACGACAATATATGGAAGTATGCCTTGTTGATAGCTGGATTTTTTTTTATTGAAGAACATAAACCAATTTAGCCTACAATATTAACGCGCGACCACGGCGTTCCTAATTTCGGAAGCAGCCAACGGTCTAAACCCCACCACCCGGCATTTTTCCATGCAAGCATTAGAAGGATAGCAAGAAGCAGCATAACAGGATTTGTAGATGCGGCTCCGGCAAGCATAAAATTCATATTCAATAAAGCTCCGAAAAACGCCGTAATGCCGACAAACGCGCCGACAATAAGCCCCACGCCAACCAAAAATTCACCCCAGGCAACAAGCGGTGCCATCCAAGATTCAGCATGAATATTAATTAAAAAATCAAGGAAAGAACGATACCAATCATAAGCAATTGCCGGACGCGCTGGAGCAGCGGGTATTACAACTGCTTTATTCCAAAAACCTAAAATTGCTTGCGCTCCCCATGGATGAGCGCCCTCTCCAATAATTTTCTCCCAGCCGGCACTCAACCATCCCCACCCAAGATAAATTCTTAATGCCAACCACACAAAACTCCACGGCCCTACTTCGGAAAATAACTTGTGCACAATGGGCGGATCTTTTATTTCTATTTGTCGTGATTGAAATATATTTTTTAGCTTGATCATATAATTAATTTTTAAAATTAATGTTGCTTATATTATAACACTTTCCGACTATTCCGCCTCGGATATATTGCTTGCCAAGAACGACTAATGCGGCCTTACCTTGATTTTACTCCTTTATTTGATATCTTGTTTGCCATCAGGACCTGCAAACCATTTTAACAAAGCGATAATAGCCAGAAAAATAACAACCCACCACAAAATCATAAAAATCCAAACAATAAAATCGAATATTCCACCATTCATCATTTGATTATACGGAGCATTAAAGGTGAGAGGGAATATCCACCCGCCCAGCATCGTTCTTTGAATATTTATTCCGAATATAATCACTAGAAAGCTTAAGGATATAAGAATCATGGCAAAGATGTTTTTCATAACATGCACTAATTTATAAAAAATATTCCCTTATTAACTATTGTTATATCAAATAAGTGTTTTGCGCCGGAGAAGTACCGCGTTTACTGCAACAATCACCGTAGAAAACGACATGAAAAGTGCCGCCAAGGCGGGTTGTAACAATATTCCCTTGGAAGCTAGAACTCCTGCGGCAAGAGGAATTGCTACGACATTATAACCAGTCGCCCAAAAGAGATTCTGGACCATTTTCGTATATGTTATACGCGAAAGACGGATAATCCTTGGAATATCACGCGGATCGTTGCGAACAAGAATAATACCGGCTGACTCAATGGCAATGTTCGTACCTGCACCAATCGCGATACCAACATCCGCTTGCGTCAGCGCTGGCGCGTCATTGACTCCATCACCAACCATCACTACTTTTTTTCCTTTCTTTTGAAGAATCTTTACTTTTTCGGATTTTTCCTCTGGCCGCACTTCAGAAAAATACTCGTCGATTCCTAGCTCTAAAGCCACCCGTTTTGCAACGGCTTCAGCATCTCCCGTGATCATCCCAACCGAAACTCCAAGCTCTTTCAACGATTTTATCGCATCGCGAGATTCGTCGCGAATAAGATCGGCGAGAGCGATTGCGCCGATAGGATTTCCGTTCCGCAAAACATAAACCACGGTCTTCCCTTTTATCTTCTCCTCTTCAATGCGCTGTTTCAACGCGGCTGAAACATCTATGCGGGCGTGTTCGAGAATTGCGGTGCCGCCAATGAATACCTCTGCTCCTTTAAAAATACCCTTACTCCCTTTGCCCGCAAGCCTCTCGAACCCTTGCACGGGAGTGATCAAAATTCCTTCGATTTCAGCTTGTTTCACGATCGCTCGTGCGACCGGATGTTCAGATGGAGCATCAACTGCTGCAGCGATACGAAGTATCTCTAAAACGTCCTCATGACCACCGGTGATGATATCCGTTACACCATACTCTCCCTTTGTAAGCGTACCGGTCTTGTCAAAAAGTACCGTATCGATCGTCCGAGCTGCTTCAAGGGCAAGACGATTGCGTACGAGAAATCCGTTGTGAACGGCCATGGTCGTTGAAATCGCAACAACCAGCGGAACGGCAAGTCCCAATGCGTGCGGACACGCAATCACAAGAACCGCTACAACGCGCTCGATAGTAAACCCAAACTCCGCTCCTACGATAAGCCAGGCAATAAACGTGATAAGAGCAGTGCCGACCGCGATGACTGTAAGATAGCGTGCCGCACGATCAGAAAGCGTCTGTAGTCGTGATTTAGATGCTTGCGCCTCGCGTACTAGGCGCATAACACCAGAGAGAAACGTTTCCTCTCCGATTTTTGTGATCCGCACGGTCAACGCGCCATCCCCATTCGTTATTCCCGCGATAACGTCGCTACCAGGTTCTTTGCGCACCGGCCGCGATTCACCGGTCACGATTGCCTCGTTCACGTCCGCAACTCCATCTTCAACAACGCCGTCTGCAGGAATGCGGGCGCCGGGCCGCACAAGGATATGATCGTCCACGCGAAGCTCCAATAGTGGAATAATCTGGGGCTTCCCATCCCGTATAATTTCGGCTGTATCGGGCAAAAGTTTAGAAAGTTCCTTGAGCGCCCCCTGAGCTCCTTGTACTGCTCGCATTTCCATCCAGTGACCAAGTAACATTACAGTAATTAACGTTGAGAGCTCCCAAAAAAGAGGTTTCCCTGGGACTCCAAGGACAACGGCGATGCTGTAAAGATAGGCTGTTCCTATTGCCAGAGCGATCAGCGTCATCATGCCGGGAAGCCGTCCGCGGATCTCGCGCCAAGCACCAATAAGAAATATCCAGCCGCCGTAGAAAAAGATGGCCGATCCTAAGATCGCTGGCAAAGGCAGTGAACCCGGAAAAGCTGGCGCTTGCCATTCAAAAAGCTCATCGAGAATATCCGAATAGAGAACAACAGGAATAGTAAGCAATGTACTCACCCAAAATTTCCTTGCGAACATCACAAGGCTATGACCTTCGTGCTTATCGGGCTCCAGATGTACTGCGTGTTCACCTCTTCGCAACTTAGCCTTTTCCAGAACGAGTTCCATTCCGCATTCTAAACAACGTCCGGGAGTTTTCTGCTGGACATTCGGATGCATTGGACATGTGTAGTATTGATCCATCTATTTTTAGAGATTGAATAATAATCTCTTACCCTTCGCGCTCTACTTGTCGGCGATACGCCGCACAGACACCGGAGGAAATCGCGATAAGCTGAAGCACGATTGCGTCATTATAAAGATGCTGTTGAGAAAAGCTGAATGCCGTCCCACCCTTTCCTGCGATCCATGCCGTAAGCAATGCAAGCCCGCCCCAGATCCCTGCAATAATCGATACGCCATGCATTAATGTTGATTTTTTCATCATACCCACCTCCTTTACCTATTTCATATCTGCCGCGCGAAAGATTGGTCGCGCGCGTCCTTAATCATCTGTCGGACGCACCATTTTGCATATGTCCGCCCAAACAGTCTCCCCAACCACGCACTCGTCTTTGGTAGTTCGTAATTAATGGCTACACGCAGCAGTGATTTTCCGTCTTGCGGACTCACTTCGATTTTCATTTGATAATGACCAACCACAATAAGTTTGGGTATCCCAACAGTCTCCCACACTTTCACGCGCGGCGACTCGTGGCGTATGACTACCTCATCAAGAGACAACGGAATTCCAAAAGCTTTGCCGCTCAGACGAATATGAGAACCAACCTCCTGACCGCGCCCGGCATCAACCGAAACATTCATACGCCCGCCGCCCATCATCCAGGATGACTTAGTCATGTGCGATGAAAAACGAGTGTGGTTGTCCACATACGCGAATGTATCTTCAGGACTCGCGGGAATCACGACGCTTTCTTCATACTGATAATGTCGCATAATAACGGTTAATTAGTCTTTGTTAAACGAGAGCATCGTTCCCGCCTCTAAATACTGCGATATGCTGCCCATCAGAATTTGAGGGCTTGATGCAATTTATTTAATGAAGCAAATTATGAGAGTAGCACACCCCCATCCACCACAATCTGCGAACCGGTCATGTAACTTGAAAGGTCGGAAGCAAGAAATAAGGCAACCTTGCCGATGTCGTCCGGATCACCCATACGTTTCATCGGGATCTTTTCCAAAAACTTTCTCAGTATAGCTTCCATGTCGGGAGTTACCGGTTTTTCAGCTCCGGTACCCGGCGTAGCAATGCCGCCTGGAGCAATAGCATTGACCTGAATATTGTGAGGCGCAAGCTCCAATGCCGTATTTTTGGTGAACCCCCAAAGACCGTGCTTGGAAGCATCGTAGACCGCCAATCCCACGGAGGAAGGATGGAGCGCATCAATCGATGTGATATTGATTATTTTGCCGCCTCTGTCTTGTTTGATCATGACTTCTGCGACTGCTTTTGTGAAAAGAAAAGCGCTTTTGAGATTAACGGCTAAGATTTTTTCGAAATCCCCGGGCGTCATCTGCATCACCGGAATGATCGGATAGATGCCGGCATTGTTTACAAGAGTATCAATGCGGCCATACGTCTTTACGGTAAAATCGGTCGTAGCCTTAACCTGCTGTTCGTCGGCAACATCGGTTTTGATATAGACCGCCTTCCAGCCGTTGTCATTTAATTCTTTGGCCGCTTTATTGCCTGCTTCTTCGTTGAGATCGGCAATAACTGTATTCGTGCCAGCCTCAGCCAGGCGGTACGCGATGCCGAATCCGATGCCCATAGCACCGCCGGTAACGATGGCGGTTTTGCCCTTAAGATTAATGAGTTCTTGTATGTGTAGATTTGTATTCATACTTTTTTATTTTATTACTTTTAAATAGGCTGCTGAACTTAAAATGCGAATATCATTAAGGCCACTGAAGTGTCGTCTCAGTAGCACCCGCGAGCTGTAGGAGCACGAGCGCAAACGAGCTACTCGGCGAACCTGGAAAGACGACGATAAGTTCGCGGTGATGTTCCGATGGTCCTGAGCCAGAAACATTCTCGGCGCGCAATGGTACCAGCTCTTCGTCTCCGCTCTTTAAACGAATGTTGCTTCCCGGACTATACATCGAAAGATCTCCGCTATGCGTAGTGAGCTGGATCGAAAACGTCAAATTATCATCATCAAACAACTCCGGCTGCACCACGATGGTTATGCCATCTATAGATGTGGTCTTTTCTTCAAACTGCTGGGAGAGTGGTAAATCTTCAGTCCGTCGATCTTCCTGTAGGTAAAGAAATCCACCAGCAATAAAAATAAGGACTGCTACGACGATAAATTGTTTAGACATTTTTCTCATACTGAAGTATTTTTCTTGTGATGTAGGCGATGCCGAATGCATTGGATACCAACCCGATCCAGAAAAGCTCAATTTGATACTGACCGACGAGCGCCAAAATACCGGTTGCGCCAAGCGCGGGAAGAATATTAGCGAGATAATGCGCACAACATGAAATCATTGCGACCGTTGAATTCGTCCCTGTAACGGCAAGAACTTTACCGGTGCCTTTCCCGCGCTGAATTGCGTGTCTAAGATACTGGTAGAGTCCTACTTGAATCCCAAACCCAGTTGCAAGCGCAAGAATATAATACCAAAAGGACGCGAATTGGCTTTGCGCAAATTCCCATCCCGAAATCGCTGTAACTATAATGAAGTACAGCGCCAAAAGGACAGTAGCGCCAAACGTTCCTGCGATGAACGGGCTTCGCGACATCTTATCTATTCATAACTTTATTGGTTCTTCTTTAAAATCTGTTTGAATAACCATATGGCCGCAAGAATGCCCACAACCAACCATACGAATAGCAACAGACTATATAACCATGTACCGCCCCATACGTTCATCGGATAATTAAAGCCCATCATTGAAGAATTGCCGATTCCGGCATTTTGCATCATGCGCGAAGTCATCATGCCCATCATTCCTAACATGGCTCCGGCTCCTGTTTGTTGATTTTGCATCATTGCCGTCATTTCGCTTTGCTCTTCAGAAGATAACGTACCGGCAAACAATTTATCCATCAACTCTTCCATTCGCTCGTGGTTAGCATCGCCCATCATTTGATCTTCCATTTGTTCCATAGAATAGAGCGTCTGCTGACCCATCATCTGCCGCATAAACGAATTATCCGTCATACTCTGATGGGCGTTTGTATACTGAACAGTTCCGAAGAATGCAATCGCCGCCACGGCTAAGCTATATAAAACATGTTTTGGTTTCATGAGATTTTTAGTTTTTAGATTTAATAATATCCATATTATACGCCTTTTAAAGAACCCCACCAAAAACAGGGAGCAAAAACATCTTGGCATTCTGAGGCCTCTTGAAAAGCTTAAACAAAACACCTTTAATGAATGCTTAATTATATTATGCTCCGCAGGAACCACCGCCACGAGCTTGGGGAAGCGTTCCTTGTTCCTGCAACGCTTGATTAATTTTTTGCGCGCCTTGAGAACTCGCATATTCAGCGCTGACTGCCGTTACAGGGCTAACTTTTTGCCACGAAATATTCTTAATGGTCTGAAAGTAAGCGGCAAGTTCAAGCGTTGAATCTGGAAACCAAAAAGCATTGGCCGCTTTCGCCGCTTCAAAAATCTGGTTATCACTTGCTTCCTGACTAATCATGAGTTCAACTAAACCAAGCATTGCCATACCGTGATTACAATCGGGAAATGCGGTTGAGTTGCCACAACACGGTCTGTATATCTGCGAGGTGATCTGCAAAACTCTTTCCTGATCAGCATCATTTAAATTCAAAAGATTAAATTTGCCGTAATACGACATAGCGTCTTTCTTTCCCAAAGTCCAACCACCCGTTGAGGCCAGTGATGCGGTATCAGTACCTTTCATCGGCCCCTCTAATAAAACTTTGCTTTCTTGAGCAAGACCAAGCGCCCAAAGTGCATCAACCATAAAACGGCTATTTGCTGCGGTGAACACTAATTGCCTATTTTTTATGCCATCGTCTCCTCCAAGTATTGCCAACTCTTCTATTGTCAATGCAGTTCCATCTTGTTCCATAGTCGCGGTGAATTTGTCTTGGTCAATAACGCCAGCGTCAACAAGTTTACCTATCGCATCGCCCCAACGCGCGGCAACAGTAATACCTTTCGTCGGGAAAACAACTGCTTCAAGATTTTTATCTATGCCGGACGCCGGAGTATTTACTGATGTGGCGCTCGGCCTTTGTCCCGAAAACGGAATGTAGCCGATCTGTGCCAGATAGAAGAATACCAATGACACCGCCAACATAAGGATCAATGATCCGCTATCGGGAGAATGGTATTTTATGGACGTAATCATCGTATTAATTTCCTCAAGCGGAGACTGACGCACCTGTTTCCTCTTTAAAAAACGCTTGAATAAACTTTTTAGTGTAAACATATTTTTCATTTTTTAATTTTTTGATTTTTGTTGTCGCAAAACTGCAATAACAATCATGGCTATCGCGACAAATAATCCGGCAAGCCAAAACAAATCCGGTATGACGCCGAGCCATGATAGCTTTTGCTCCAATGCTTGAACCCAACCAACTTGAACGCTATCGCGCCATGTAACCACGCTCATCACTTTTCCTTGTAACGTAAGCCACGCAACAAATAAACCGGCGCCGATAAAAATAATTCCGGCACAGGCATGCGCGACCAGCGTCTCGCTATGCCACGATCCCACTCGCCAGATAATCTTACGCTGAAGCAAAGAGAAACGCTGTAACACTTTTGTTCTATCAATTGTCCAGGACAGAAAAAATAAAGGCGCTACCATGCCCAGCACATAGGCAGCTGCCAACAACACGCCTCCAATAGGCGTTCCCGAAAGAGCTGAAAGCGCAACTACGCCGGCAAAAACCGGTGCGCAACACGCAGAACCAATGCCCGAAAAAATTCCCATTGTAAAAATGCTCGCTATGGTTATGCGACCAGCGGAATGAGTAGTAATCGGAATATGCAACATCGGAAGTTTGCCACAAAGAAGCGTGATACCTAAAACCACAAGCATCGCACTACCGAGATAGAAAAATTGATCGTGGAAACGAGTTAACCACAGACCAACAGCTCCAGATCCTAGACCAATCGGCAAGAACACAATAAATATGCCTGCGGCAAAAACAGCGGTTAAAGCAAAAACTCTTGTGCGTTCCTTAAAAACGGTTCCAAGATAAGACGGTAGCAGAAATCCGATACAACATGGCGCAAACAGAGCAAGCATGCCAGCGATAAATGCCGTAAGCAAAGAAAAATTGGCAAATAGCATATATTATATTAACGAACAACCAACCCCTTAAAGGCTACCTCGATATTTTCATTCTCGGGATCATTAGTCTCAAATGAAATAGTTCTACTGATGGGCCCCACACCGCTTGGTCCGTGAGCATTTGGATCAAAGAACACGTGTAAAATTCCTCCCGTTCCTTCTGGTATGTCCATTGACCAGGCGCGCGATGAAAGACCGTGACCAGCCATACCGAATTTAGGGCTTTTTTCTGTTCCAACTTCCAGCTGTGCGGTTGTGCACATACAAGAAGTTACCAAACGGCTTACGCGCAATATTCCATTCCCTTCATTACGAACAGTAAATGTTCGTTCCACAACGCCGCCAGACATGGGTATCGTTCCAAAATCAATATCGGTTGGTTCTATAACTGTTTTAGGTATGCCTCCGCTGTTGTTATCTTCGGCATTCGTGGATTGATTTGCCGAAATCCACAGCAATCCAACTCCTCCAGCCGCGATAAGTACTATGGCGCCAATTATTACTGCTATTTTGCCCGAGATATTAACACTACTCGATTCGTTTTGTTTTTTATGTTGAGGGTGACAATGACTCATATACGTAACGTTAACGGATAACAAAAAACCACGCGCCCGACGCACTGAAACAAATATTCAGCGTGAAAGAGCAAACGCGGTTATACGATAACGCTATGAGCCTCTTTTCTATGTAAAATGCCGTTACTGAAAAGGTAAGAAAACGCGGAAATTACCAAAAGATTGATATGGCGCAATAAGTAAAAACGGAAAGGCCTATCTAACACCTTAAGCGCGGGAAAAACAATTTTCATAATACTAACCAAAACAAGAGTGGCGCAAATAACCGCAATGACGGATATTGCCGCAAAGTCGTTCAAAAACGCACCGATATGATGCATAGCCGCCGCAACCGCCTGCGGACAATTCTTCATGCCCGGCATATGAGAATTCATTCCGTCTGTACCGCATGCCGCAAACGTGAATACACCGAATACAAACACGGCTGTTATGACTGCAAGTATAAGGAAAATAATCCTTTTATCCATACAGTTTCATCGTACATCTCTTTTGCAAAAATGCAACTCTCTTATGCCATTAGAACAGTTATGAATAAGCAGTGGAAAATCCGGGCCAATTTGAAACTCTCGTTCTTCCGGTAATAAAAATTCCGACGTCGACAAATGACGCCGGAATTGCCCTAGTGCCTGCACTGGGCTTGTCAAAGTGCTGGGGGATGGACTCGAACCATCGAAGGCGTAATGCCAACAGATTTACAGTCTGTCCCGTTTGACCGCTTCGGTACCCCAGCGAGACGCTTTGGTTTAATTTTTGCTTAACGCTTCAACGTTTGGCAAAATATGCTTCGTACTGCACGAATTTCCGGAACGGGCCGCACCCTAATTCTTCGGGATGCGTTTCCTTTTCCGCAAATTCGCTTGTACTTAGCTATATTTTGCAACAAACGCTTCCGCTAAGTCGCAAAAACTAAACCACTACTTAATGTTTTAAAAATCAAATAGGAATATGAGCCAGCGGCCCCGCAATTGCGGGGCGACCTGTTTATCCCGTTACAAATGCCGTGGAGCCGAGGGTGAGCTTTGAACTCACGACCTGCTGTTTATCCCGCCTCTTGCGCCGATGAGCCGGAGGTGAGAATCGAACTCACGACCTATTGTTTACAAAACAATTGCTCTGCCTCTGAGCTACTCCGGCGCAAGAGGCGGGACTCTGCCGCTGAGCTACCTCGGCATTTGTAACGGGACTAGCACAAAACAGCCACTCTGTCTCCGCCAGCCGACGGAGAGCTACACTGACGCCAAGATAATGCGCTAAAAACAATATAACATTGCTAAGATAATTCCTCCAACTTCTGCATTATATCCTCATCGTCCGGTAAAAGACGCGTGGCCTGCTCAAGCGCGGCTCGCGCATCCTTAACATTGCCGGCTATTATATAAAGGTTTCCCAAACGCTTGTATGAAGCGCCGTCGTCATGATGATGAGCTATATACTCAAGAAGCTTGCGCTCTTCTTCAAGAAACGCTTTCCTCTTTTTAATGCGGTCAAAAAACTTAGGCAAGACATCTATACTCTTTTCCGGAGAAAATTTCTGTGAACGCGTCTGTACTGAATGAACCATGCGCTCTGATTTTTTGAGACCCGCAAACAAGGTTATACGCACTTTTTTAAGAATGATTTCTATGCCGTTGAACAGCCAGCGCTGCCAAGGAATTTTCTGGATAAGTTCATGTATCTTATTGACAATAAACAATCCTTGTTTGCCGTTTTCTTGTTCTGGAAGCTCGGACAATATGGGCAGCGCCCGAGCAACAATCAAAATAACCCCTGCAAGGCCTAGCAAGAAAAGCAATGGTGCGAGAATGGAATACATTAGAAAAATTTCTAATCAATGCTTAATGGCAGAATGTTAAACACTAAATCGCGAAAACTTTCCTACAGTTATTTTCTCCCCAAATTTTGCAATCGCTTCGTTTATAAGCTCTTGAACTGTTTTATCTGGTTCTTTAACGAACGGCTGAGTAAGCAAGCATACTTCTTTAGCCAAGGTATTTAACTTGCCTTCGATTATTTTATCGACGATATTCTGCGGTTTACCAGAATCGGCAAACTGTTGGGCAACCAGACGTCTTTCTTCATCTAAAATCTCCTTGGGCATATCTTCCGGAGCTAGATATTTGGGATCGGAAGCAACAATATGCATGGCCAAATCATGGGCCAGACGCTTGAATTCTTCGTTACGCGCAACAAAATCTGTTTCGCATTTTAGTTCAATAATACCTGCAATTTTAGAATTAGCGTGGAGATAAACACCAATAATCCCTTCCTGAGTTGTACGATTCTGTTTTTTATCTACCACTTCCTGACCGCGGGCTCGCAAAAGCTTTCCGGCCTCGTCAATATCGCCCTTCGCGTCGGCAAGGGCTTTTTTAACCTCTATCATAGATGCGCCGGTTTTTTCTCGCAATAATTTAATGTTGGCTAAATCATTCATAAAATCTTAACAAATAAGAAATTCTATATTTATGCCTTATATCCTTAACTCTTGCTTTCGGAGGTCTTATCCGTATGGACGACTTTAGCCACGTATGCCGCCTTCCCTTTTTGTATGGCATCGATCAATTTGGCAAAGACGTATCTTACAGAAGAAATAGCATCGTCATTTGCCGGAATAGGAAACATTATACTTGTAGGATCAACATTAGTATCCGCAATAGCCACCACCGGAATCTTCATTTTCAGGGCTTCGGTTGCGGCAATAGTATCATGTTTTAAAGAAACAAGAACCAACACATCGGGTTTGCGGGTTAGGGTTTTGAGCCCGCCTAGAGCCGAATTCAGCTTAACTATTTGTCTATTGAAATGCACTTGTTCCTGCTTGGTGTACTTATCCAATTCGCCTGCTGCTGCCTTACGTTCAAGTTCTTTAAAGTTTTCAAGGCGTTTTATCATTACGGAAAAATTGGTAAGCGTGCCGCCGAACCAGCGTTCTTTAACGTATGGCATACCAACGGCTTGGGCGCTCTCCTGCACAATATCCTTAACGTGCGGACGCGTTCCAGCAAAAAGTATCAAGCCGCCCTCTTTAGCTTTATTTTCTAAATATGCGCAGGCTTTATCCAAGAATTCCTGAGTTTTGGTGACATCTATTATTTCCACGCTGCCTTTAACAGTAAATATATAAGGCGCCATTTTGGGATGACGGTTGGATTTTCGATGCCCGAAATGCACGCCAGCTTCAAGCATATCTTGAACTTCTGGGGATAAAACTGATTTTATATCGCTTGAGGTTTCCATAATTGCACCTGGACCAGTATAACCGATAGACAAAAAAAGACAAGCCCTACAACTAAATTAGGCTTTTGAATATAAGGTTGATTCTGATAACAATGGACATTTATCTTAGATATGGTATAAGTTGAACAAACCTTGAAAACTTAAGGACTGGAGCGAAGGCAAAATGACAGTCTTAGACTGGCTTCGCAATCAATTTGAACGCCATCCGCATCTGCCGCCAGGCACGTTCCGGACGGTAGTCATAGGTTTCATTGTATGCGCAGCAGCAACAATAGTTATGGGCGTTGCCACCACGGTGGAAGCCTTCCTAGGAGAACCAAAAGCATCTTTCTCGCTGACGCTGACCGTAATTCTGCTTATTGGCGCATATTCCGGCTATGTAATAGCTGTAAACAAATCTGGCATCGATATCATTGATGAGGAGACGAAGGATGACGACTATAGTGTTTTGTGGCGATATGGCGAAGTTTTCGGGGTAGGTCTGCTATTTCACCAAATCCTGCTTGGCTGGTTATACCTACTTAAGATTGCGCCTCACTTTCCCGAACAAAGCGGTTTTCTTACCGAAACTTTAATAGTTGTTCTCGTCGGCCATTCAATAATCAAATTCTTGGTGCATGACAAAGAAAAGATCCGACCGCGCATCAAGCACAACAACCTTTTCTTCCTCGTCAGTGTCGCTATGGCATCTTTGCAAATTCTATCCTTTCTGATTTATTTCTTCGATGGTATCGAGGTGCCTCGTGACTTCAATTATATGTATATCGCTATTCTGGGTACCTACGTAGTGCACAACCGCGCACTGGAAATTTATTACTGCAGTAAAGCTAAGAACGCTTCTATAGACACTCACCAAAGAGGTGAATTGGTAGGCTCAATGGTGATGCTTACTGGTTTATCTCTATATCTTATGCGTTCATTATTTGGCGCATTCTGCCAGCTTGGCGGAGAAATTTACAGACAGTTTGGCATAGTAGTTCCGTGTATACGCGTTAATGATATGCCCAATGATTTCTTTTCTGATCCAACCGCACAAATTATCGTAATCACTTTCGTCATGCTGGTCGCAAGCTCCGCAGTGAAATTCTATCACACCAGAAGAAACGGATGCGGTCATACCACAGAAAACCCAAATCAAGAATCTGATACTAACGACTCTGATAAATAAGGCTCCTTAAAAAGGGCCTTTTTCTTTTGTGTCTGTATTGCCAAAACACAGTGTTTTTGCTATAAAACTAAACATGAAAAGCGCTATCCATCCAACCTATTTTCCTCAAGCTAAGGTTAAATGCGCCTGCGGAAATCAATTCACCGTGGGTTCCACCCTTGAAGAAATAAACATAGAAGTCTGTTCCAATTGCCATCCGTTCTTCAGCGGCAAGGCCAAAGTTATAGATACAGCTGGTAAAGTTGAGAAGTTCAAAGAACGCATGGGCAAAAAGAAGTCTTTGGCTTCTATGCGTGGCGGCAAAAAACACAAAATGGCTAAGCGCGAAGCGCGCCGTCAAGCCGCACGGAATGAGGGCAAAAAGGTATGAGTCAAGACGAACGCACTCTTGAAGAAATAAAATCGGAATACGGCGATTTAGAAACAAAGCTCAGCGATCTCATCGAGCCTGAAAGTTCTCAGAGCCGAAGGCCTGAGCTTCTTTCTCGTCCTAAAGATTTGGCTGAACTTGGCCGGCGGCTCAAGCAACTTGGACAGACTATAAAAATAAAAGAGGAAGAAGAAAGATTGAAAAAAGAACTTGAAGATATCAAAAACCTTATAGCTACAGAAAAGGATGCGGAACTCAATGCCATGGCGCAGGAGGAAAAAAATACTATAGAGAAAAAAATTGCCGCGTTGGTTAATGGACAGACCTCAAGGATCGCAACAGAAAAAGAAGGGATTGTCATGGAAATAAGGCCGGGGGCTGGGGGAGATGAAGCTGCATTGTTTGCCGGAGAAATAACGCGGATGTATATCAAATTCGCTGAAAAATCGGGATGGAAAACACAGCTCGTTGAAGATAACAACACATCAATTGGCGGACAAAAAGAAGCGATTTTTATAATAAGGGGGGGAGATGCATACAAAAAACTAAAAACGGAATCCGGCGTGCACCGCGTTCAACGCGTACCCGAAACCGAAAAAAGCGGCCGCCTACACACTTCTACGGTTACTGTAATGGTTATCCCCGAAGCGCAAGAAACGGATTTGGAGATAAAACCACAAGATATAAGAATAGATGTTCAGCGCGCAACCGGACCAGGTGGACAAAACGTAAACAAACGAGAAACAGCCGTGCGTTTAATACATTTACCCACCGGCATAATCATTACCTCCCAGAAAGAACGCACCCAACAATCTAATAAGGAAGCGGCTATGTCTATCTTGCGCTCAAAACTACTTGCCCTTAAAGAAGAGGAGGAAGCGAAAGCGAAAAGCGAAATACACAAAACCCAAGTCGGAGGCGGAGACCGATCAGATAAAATACGCACCTATAATTTCCCGCAGGACCGCGTTACCGACCACCGTATAAAAAAAAGCTGGCATAATATTGCCAGCATCATGGAAGGAAATATTGAAGAAATAGTAAAGGATCTGCAGGCAATAAATTTATAATTTTTATTAACCTCCAATAAGATTTATCTTCTCCTGTAGATCATCGGCTAGAACCATAATATCGTCGGCATAAAAAGAAAAGGCTGGATTTTGCCAGTTTGAACCGGCAAAATATATCATCGCCGCTTTCCACTCTGCGTCACGCGTCTGTTGATCTGCACCGGCTGCGGCTAACTTCAGTGCCGAAGCAGTGAAAGCATCTTCTATATTCCAAGGCGAGGGCGGGTTATGACCGGTTAACGCCGCAACTTTATCACGCCAGGCCAACCAGGTCCTGGGCAAAAACTGCGCCGGCCCCATAGCTCCACCCCAACCGTAATCGGGCGCCTTTGAAACAGGCGTGGTATCAGGATCCAAGCCCAATTCCTGCGTAATCTTTATAAATGCGGGCCAGTCTTTAGGATTCATGTCATCACGCCAATTGCCCGTACCCACAGATGCGCCCCAATGCGATTCTTTCTGCAATACCGCAAGCAAAAATGCAGGCCGTATATTTCCGTATGCTGAAGTTTTTTTAGCCAAAAGCAAGGCTGCCTCAAACGGCATGGACACATTTGTACCCTCCAAAGCAAATATCTGCTGTCGTATGATAGCGGCATCTTGAACGGCTCTTATCAACTGGGCATTAAAATTCTTTTCTTTGCCCTTTGTTTCGGCCAAAAGCATGGCTCTTTGTTGCCTCTTTGCTTCAAGCTCTCGCTTCTCAATAGACGACAAGGTGCGAAGACTAACCAATTCTTCCTTCTTGACCTCTAAAACATCTTTTTCTTTTGCCAAAGTTGACTTTATTTCTGCAATTTCATCTATGCGCCTCTGAACATCCGCTTCAACCAGCTGAATATCCTGAATTTTGCCGAAAACTTCAGAAAAATTATCTGCGCCCAGTATTATCTCTATCGGTGATTCATTATCATTGTAATCTATGGTCAGCAATATTTTCTTTAAATTCTGTCTTGCCAATGTCAATTTTACCTCCACTTCTGCTATCTGTTTTTCTTTTTCCGTAATCCCCTGCTCATTATCAGCAATAGATAAATCAGTACGGCGTATCTGCAACTCTACCTTGCGAATATTGGCGTCAAAAACCTTAATTTCTCTAGCAAGAGTTGCTTGTTGAGTCTTTAAATTACCTAAATTCTTATTTATTTGATCCATTTCTGCTTCAATGGCGTCGAGGCTTTCATCAAGTGTTTGTTTTATCTGTGAAACGGTCAGTGAATCCTGTGAACCCTGCGTGAAGAATAGTGGCGTCAACATCGCAAAAAAAACAAGAATTCCACCCAGCCATTTCTGATTTGAGTGGAATTTTGAAATCATGAATTTTTGGGGCGAAAATTTTTGCATTACAGTATATCAACTTAAACTGGAAAGAATTACTCTTTTTTTTCTTTCTCCGCAGCCGCTAAAACCGCTTCGGCTTCCTCGGCTTCCTTCTTCTCTTTTTCGCCCACAACCTCAATTTCTTCAACCTTCACTTCGGGAGCAGTTTCAAGAGCCGCTAAATCTTCCTCGGAGATGGGCTTATCAATAAAAACTATGGTGGCATCTTCGTCTAAACGCACTCTCACACCAGAAGGCAACTTAATATCTTTAATATGAATTGCGTCGCCTATTTTTTCCAAAGGCGTGATATCTATGGATAATTCGTGTGGTAAGTTCGCCGGCAAAGCCGAAATTGGCAATTCATAAAGCGCCTTGACCAAAACACCGCCCTCTGATGAAACCGCCATAGAGGTTCCGGTGAACACCAAAGGCGCATCCAAATCCAATTCCTCATTCATATTGACCTGGTGAAAATCGACGTGCAAGGGCAAACGACTTAAAGAATCGCGCTGGACATCGCGAATAAGCACCGTGCGTGTATTCGATGAAGAATCGTTCACAACCAAAGAAAGCAAAGAGGTTTCCCCTGATTTCTTAAAAATCTTCTCAAAATCTTTAACCGGAACAACTAAAGCCTCCGACTCTATACCATAACCATATAAAACAGCCGGGATTTCTCCTTTTTTGCGTAAAATACGCACCTTTTTGCCCGTTATGTTTCTTGTTTTTACGTTGAGCGTTTCCATATTTGTTTCGTCTTTAGCAGAACTTAAAAGAGGATTGCATTATTCGTACCTAAAAAGCGTACCAAAAACAAGGCGTTTTGTCAAAAACCATTTATAAATAAACTTTTTCGATTATTTAATCTGAATCAAAGTAGGTGGCGTTTTGCCTTCCAAGGCGGCAATGATATTTTCTGCCGCAAGTTGAGCCATTTTTGCACGTGTCTCTATGGTGGCCGAGGCGATATGCGGCGTGATGATTATATTATCAAGTTCTGCGAGACCATCTGCCATCTTTGGCTCATTTTCAAAAACATCTATAGCCGCTCCGGATATAACATTGTTCTTAAGCGCTTTCACCAATGCCGCTTCATCAACAATGGGTCCTCGCGAAGTGTTGATAAGATAGGCAGTTTTTTTCATCATCGAGAGTTCTTTCTCGCTTATTAAATGGCGGGTTGTCGGCAATAATGGAACGTGTATGGATACAAAGTCGGCATTGCGCAATAATTCCGGCAATTGAACAAAACGCGCGCTATATTCTGCTTCAAAAGAAGGATTGGGCTTAACATCATAATAAATTACTTGGGCGTCAAAACCACGCACCGCATGCTTAACCACCAAAGAACCTATGCGGCCCAAGCCCACAACGCCTACGGTTTTATGCGCAAGATCTCTACCCAAAAGCAACATTGGGCCCCAGCCCTTATATTTGCCAGCACGCATAAATTTATCTGATTCCACAATACGGTGTGCGATAGCCAACATTAAAGCAAAGGTGTGTTCGGCGACGGTCTCGGATAAGACTTCCGGCGTATTGCTAACCATGACGCCGCGTTCTTTCGCCGCGGCAAGATCAATATTGTCAAAACCTACCGCATAATTTGCTACTATTTTTAGCTGTTTTCCGGCCGCATCCAAAACCTCACCATCAATTTTATCCGTGAGAAGGGGCAATAAAGCATCTACTCCTTTAACGCTCTTCAATAATTCACTTCGGCTTATGGCCCCATCTTGCGGAGCAATGGCAACATCGTATCTATTATCTTTAAGCATCTTTATTCCAGATTCAGGAATTTGTCTTGTTATGAAAATTTTGGGCATAAAATTTGTCTAAATTATAATTTCTAAATTCTAAATCTTATTCGCACTACCGCAAATATCTATCCAGCGCTCAACGACAACCTGCACGGAAGAAACAACCTCCGAGAAAATTTTATACAATGCAACCGTATCCGGATTGTCTTTAAGAACTTGTTCCAAAGCCGAACGGAAAGCCACGCGCAAATCCGTATTAACATTAACCTTGGTTATTCCGCCAATCTGAATCGCTAAATGTATATCATTTGAATCAATGCCGGAACCGCCGTGAAGGGATAAGAACTTTTCAGTGGCCTCGCCGATCTGCTGCAATAAAGCTATATCAAGTGCCGGCTGGCCCCCAGGCGGAACGGTTCCATGAATATTACCGAAAAATGCGGCAAAAATATCCACGTCAGTCGCTCGCACGAACTCTTTTGCCTGCATCGGTTTGGTGTAGCCAGATTTAATCTGTTCTTCGGTATACATTTCCTTATGAACCTCGGAGCCTTCGCCGGCGATACGATCTATCTCGCCTTCAACCAAAATTCCTTTGTCGTGAGCGACTGCAACCACATGCTTGGCTATTTCTACATTTTTTTCGTAAGGAAGCTTTGACCCGTCAAAATGTATTAAATGATAACCTGATGCAATTGCGACAAGACAATCTTCAAGGTTTTCGGCATGATCAAGATTAACCATAATGGGCACGCCATATTCTTGAGAATAATTCTGCGCGATATCGGCGACATTAGCCGCGCCCATCCATTTAGTTTCTCCGGGAGATGATTCTATTATAACCGGCGAACGCTTTTTAGCTGCGGCCTGGACTATGGCTTTAAAGGTCTCTAAATTTCCGACGTTAAAAGCGCCGATGGCAAATCCTTCTGCTTTTGCTTTTTGTAACCAATCTTTTACGGTCATATGCCTAGCGTTTAGCGTGAAGCGCTTAGCGTTTAGTCACGTTATGGATCCTAAACGCTATACGTTAATCCCTATACGCTCAAAGTTTAATAAACCCGTCAGCAAGGTGTTCGGCAACTAACTCCTCAAGTTTGGTAGCGTCCATATATTCTATAAAAATACGGTTCCACAAAGCTTCCTGTTGATGATAAAGATATTTTGTAAGAATATTGGCAAGCCGGTTATAAGAAATAAGGTTATCAATAAGATCAAAAGATAAAAGCGCGTTGCCGGCGATGCCAGAGGAACGGAACTCGCCTTCACCTGATATGGTGAAAAAATCACCCACAAAATCCAATCCCGGCCACAATGCCAAACCAAATTCCGGATGCGCTTGGGCAACTTCGGTTAGGCGCTCTTCAGCTTTGGCCCAGTGAATGGCTTCGGGGTTAACATGAGGCAAGAAAAGCCGCGGATCAGAAGGATTATCCTTGGCCAAATATCGCTGTATAACCATCCAAATGGGCCTGTCTTCGGTATCTGAAGGCATAAAACTTGGCACGTCACCTCGCAAAGCCGAGACAAGCTTCTGTGAAAAATTATCACCCTTGGAATAACGCAGGAACAGGCGCGAATAAAAACCTACTTCAAAGAAATAATGCAAAAGCAGGGTGAATATTTGCATGGTTATACCGCTTGATTGATCGTCTTTATGCTTGCCGCGTATTTCACCTATTTCCGGCAAACTGATTCCCTCTTCGCCTATTGGTATAACAAAAATCACGCCGAGTTCCTTCAAATGGCTGATATTATGCAATTTCTTGCCCATGAAATGAGAACCGATGGCCCGCCAGCGTTCTGGCAAAACTATCACCCTTATAGGCCGCTCTTCAAAATCCTGCGGTGTTAAGGTCTCATATGGCTTGAAAAAAACTTCGTTAAGCCACTGCGGTGATTCTGCAAACCGAACCGATGCAAAAACAGCGGCGAAATCTTCTTTATCCAAAAGCTGGTCCACATCTTTATATCTCAAAGCGCGTAATAAATTTTGCGGAGGATTTTTTCTCAAGAATTCTTCGGCTTTTTCTTGCTTCATAAAAAATCCATTGATCTCGCCTACCGCCTCGGCAGTAAAATTGGCCAATATTTCACAACCAACCCGTGTAGCCGGATCAGGTTTTTTAAGATATTTGTTTATAGCCACATCGCTCTCTTCAACTTTTTTTAAAAGCGTATTATAAACCGCTTCCGCATTTGATGTTCTAGCCAGGCCAAGCGTGCTTAAAGCTCGGTCGGTACGATGCTCTATATCTTCAAGAACATGTTCAAGCGCGTGATCTGAAAACGCACCTATTTTTATCATCTGTGCGGCAAGTTTATCCAAAACCTCCTCTTTGGTCCTTAAAATATTAGCCAATTTTTCTATTTGCGGAGTCATGTGCTAGTTGTTGCTCCCGAGCGTAGCAAAGGATTGCAACAACTGCATCCCGAGCTTTGCGAGGAACTACCTTATAAGTTCTGTTTAGTTATCTTCAATTTCCCCCATTTTGTTGGCGATTGTCCCTTTCTTAATATACCTTCTTGGGCTCCTATATATTCTATCACCGAAGTGGCGTTCGCGCTTCCAAACTGTATAGCACGCGACACATCACCCTTATTCTTATACAATTCTGCCACAAAACCCGAACCGAAAGCATCACCGGCACCGGTCCTATCAACCATACGCCTTTCTTTAAGTACGCCGGCATGATATCTAGTGCGCCCATCTGAAATAGAAACGCCCTTTGGACCATCGGTCATAACAACCCAACCCTTAACCCAACTATCTAATTTTGCAAAAACAGCATCCGTTTTAGAATATGGGATGTTAACAAGATAAGAGGCTTCTTCTTTATTGACGATAAAAACATCAACGTGACGGAGAAGCGGTCGCAAAAGATCAGGTTTTGACAATTGCGTTGATCCTGGGTTGGTGGCGATACGAATGCCATGGGCCGCCGCAAAACGAATTAACTTTGGATAAAGCGGCGCGCATTGACCGGCAAGGTGAGTTATATAAAACCATTTAGCTTTAACTAACCTCCTCCATGGAATATCCTTGTCCAAAATAAATTCACCGGCGCCATGATAAGCAAGAATCGAACGCTCGCCTGAAGCCGCAAGGAGAATAGTTGAATATGCGGTGTATTTATTTGCATCAAATTGTAAAAGGGAAGTACTGACATGTTCGTCGCCTAAAACTTTTTTGATTTCGTGGCCACGGATATCATCACCCACTCGACCCACGCAAGCAGAACCAAGCTCTTGCCTTGCAAATGTCACCGCGGCGTTAGCGGCAGAGCCTCCAATAGTATAATAAATATTTTCTATAGCTATTTTTGAACCAAGCGCCACGCACTCACCAACGCCGGTCTTGAATGCGCTTGATCGTAATGTCTTGATGCCCTTACTTTTTATAAAGACATCACGTGTTATGGAGCCTATAGAAACGAAGGTGGACATAATTTATTAATCCTGATGAGTATCATGAACAAGATCGTCTATGTTTTTATGTATTGCTAAAGCCCCTTGGCCGAATATGGCGTTGCCGACTATAACCCTTGTCGCGCCGGCCTGAGCCAACTTACGAACGATACCGATCTTAGCACCGCCATCAACCTCAATAGGCAATTCAGGAAATTTACTGCGCATCGCTTTTATCTTATCAATAACTTCATCATGAAAAACTTGTCCTTGAAATCCCGGTTCAACTCCTAAAAAAAGCACGGCGTCTATTTGCGGCACAAAATCATATAAAACATCAATTGGCGTGCTTGGATTTATGCTCATGCCTATTTCTATATCGGCTTCTCTGGCGCTATTTATTATATATTCGGGGTTTTTAGCGGCTTCGGCGTGGAAAAAAATGCGAGAAGCTCCGGATGTTATCCATTCATCAATATGTTTTTCGGGTTCGGCAATCATTAAATCTATCTCAAAGCGCAAAAATGATTTTACTTCAGCTAGATCTTTAGGATTATTCCAGGTTGTATTTGGGGCGAATATACCATCCACCACATCTATCTGTACCCAAAAAACATAATTCTCAACCTGCAAAATCTTTTTCTTAATTTCCGAAAAATCTTTCTCTAAAATTGCGGGGATTATTTCAACGGCCATAGTCAACTAAAATACTAAATTCTAATATCTAAATCCTAAAACTTATCTTGCTTCTATTCTATCTGCTTGATACGACGCCCATGACGCTCTTCGTTACTAAATGGAGTTTCAAGCCAAACCTTAACAATATTTAAAATTTCTTCCTCTCGCATATAATCGGTGGCTATAGAAAGCACATTGGCATCATTATGCTCACGAGATTTTTTAGCCATTTCTTCATTGAAAACCTGGGCACAACGTATGCCTTTTATTTTATTAGCCGTAATATCCATGCCTATTCCTGAACGGCAAAGTAGAACGCCGCGATTTTCCGTAGGATTTTTGACGACTTTTTCGGCTACGGCATGAGCAAATTCCGGATAATCGTCTTCAGGATCAAAACTTTTTGCGCCCATATCTTCAATATCATAACCCCAGCCGTTTAAAGCCTGCTTCAATTTTTCTTTCATTTCAAACCCGCCGTGATCAGCGCCAAGAAATATTTTCATATTATTATAATAACTTTCCTACTCTCAAAACATGCTCCAATAAAGTATGGCTGTAAGCCCACTCGTTGTCGTACCAAGAGAATACGGTAACCAGATCGCCATCAACCACGCGCGTAAAGATGAGATCTATTATCGCCGCTTCGGTGGTGCCTTTAACGTCAGAAGATACAAGTGGCTCCTCGGTTACGGATACGATTCCTTTCCACCGTGGCGTTTGCGAGGCTTTACGGAAAATCTCATTTATCTCTTCTACGCTTGTCTTGCGCTTAGCAAGAAACGTTATCATGGCCAAAGAACCTTCGACTACCGGAACGCGCAAGGCAATACCATCAACCAAATTATTCAAGGCTGGTAAGGATTTAACTACGGCATCTGCCGCACCGGTGTGCGAAGGCACGATGTTTTGTGCCGCAGCACGACCTCGCCGGTAATCGTCTTTGCCGCCAGGTCCGTCAACCAATGATTGAGTAGCCGTGTATGCATGAACTGTTTGGACAATAGATTTTTGAACGCCCGGCTCTTTCATTAATATTGCCAATGGCGCCACGGCGGCATTAGTTGTGCAGGAAGCATTAGCGGTTATTTCTCCAAGCTGGGGTGATGACAAACGATCATCATTTGCGCCTATCAAAACATGCTCAACATCGCCTTTGGCCGGAGCAGAAATAACGACTCTTTTAGCGCCTGCGGTTATGTGCTTTTTTGCGCCTTCATCCGACGCAAAAAATCCTGTGGACTCAATAACAACATCAATATTTAATTTACCCCAAGACAGTTTTTCTGGTTCTTTTTCGGCAAATACCCGAATTTTTTTGCCGTCCACAATAAGCCAGCGCTCGGCACCATTTTCTTTTGTCTCAACCTTGCCATCAAAACGACCGTACACGCTGTCGTATTTCAACAAATAAGCCAAATTGCCGAGATCGCCGAGATCATTAATCGCGGCAACATCAATTTCCGGATGATTATAGGCCTGACGAAAAAACGTCCTACCAATACGGCCAAAACCGTTAATAGCTATTTTGATCATGGGTTTTGGGTTTAGGGTTTAGGGTTTAGGGTTTTAACTGTACCCATACCCCCTAACCTATGCCCTAATTTGAATTATATCACAAAACAGGTTCTATTTAGAGACCTTAAAAATAAAGCAAATATGGCTTGAAAAATACCTCGCTTATGTTATAACAACAGCGAAAGATCTTTACTAAAAGGAGCAAAAGTAAATGGCCTGGCCTAAGACATGGACATTTGTTCGTCATGCTGAATCCGAGGGCAACGTATTGCCTGGAGAGAGCCGCATTCAACTACCTAGTATCAACTCATAAATATGCCCTCACGGAACGCGGCAAGCGCCAGGCGGAGATAACCGGCGCATGGCTTAGAGAAGAATTCGGCATCTTCGATGTATATTACACGTCCTACTATCGCAGAGCGCAAGAAACCATGCGACTTCTGTATCCAGATGCACAGATATTCGAAGATCCTCGCCTTGCCGAAGCACAACGCGGCATATATCACGTACTCCACAGCGATGAGATAGAACGACTTTCCCCTTGGGAAACCGAACGAAGACGCCGCGAAGGACCGTATCACTACCGGCCGTGGGGTGGCGAAAACTAGGCCGATGTTGAAATGCGCGCCCATAGTTTCTTTGGAACCGTGGCACGCGATTACGCTGGCATGGATGTACTTACTGTTGTTCATGGGCTTTGGCTTATTCTTGCACGAAAACTTATACATCACTGGAATATTGATCAAACCGTTGCAGAGTTCAACGATCGCCCAATTGAAAACGCCTCAGTAACCGTTTACCGCGGCATTCAAAAAAATGGAAAGTCCCGCCTTGAGCTCGACACTCTTAACTTAGTACCTTGGCAAGACCAACTCTAAAACAATCAAAAAACCACCGCATGGGTGGTTTTTCTTTTTTATATAATTCTTAATTTAGGAGTCGCGTTGAGCGACTTAGCAGAAGCATAAGCTGCAAAAGAGCGCTGAACACAAACGAAGATTCGGAACTGGAGCGAGCGAAACTAGCGGAATTCCGTGAATTCGTGAAGTGTGAAGCCTCTTTTGCTTTGTGCTGAAGCGTTAAGCGAAATGCGACTCCTAAATTAACTTACGCCCAGCCGCGAAGTTTTATGGCTTTGCTTAAACGACGCAATGCGACAATGTAGGCGGCGGTGCGGAAATCGGTTTTGTATTCATAGCGCGCGGCATCTATCTCAGTTGCGGCTTTAAGCATAACGTTTTTCAACTTATCGGCAAAATCTTCATTACTCCAAGTATAACCCTGCTGATTGCCCACCCACTCAAAATAACTGCCTACCACACCCCCCGCATTGGCAAGAATATCGGGCAAAACAACAATGCCCCTTTCTTCCAATATTTCTTCTGCCTCCGGGGTTGTGGGACCGTTAGCCATTTCAAGAACAAGTTTGGCCTTAATTCGCGATGCGTTCTCCGCTGTTAATTGATTCTCTATAGCCGAGGGTATCAATATATCAACATCGCTTTCTAAAAGCTGGGCGCTGGTTAAAGTTTCACAGGCCACGTCTTCCTGTACTTCTTTTATTTTTACCGGATAGCAGACATTTTTTGCTACTTTCCCCTTCTTCTGTTGAGACTTCAGAACCGCGTCTATATCAAGCCCATTTTTGTGATAAAGCGCGCCTTCGGAATCAGAAACCGCAACCACCCTATAGCCGTTATGGAAAAGTATCTGGGCTATGGTTGCGCCAACATTACCGAAACCCTGAACGGCTACGGATATATCTTTTGGCTGACGGCTTTTAAACTGTTCGCTGTTGGCTAAAAACCATTCAAGAACAAAAACTCCGCCCTGCGAGGTTGAAGCATCTCTTCCGGCAATTCCGCCAAGTTCCACCGGCTTGCCGGTAAAGGCCGCGGGTACCGCGTATCCGTGAAGACGGGAAAACTCATCTACCATCCAAGCCATTATCTGCGGGTTGGTGTTAACGTCCGGCGCCGGCACGTCTTTTTCCGGACCGATTATTGGGTAAATCGCATCAACGTATTTGCGCGATAATTCTTCAAGTTCACGCGTGGACAATTTCTGTGGGTCAACGGCAATACCACCTTTAGCTCCGCCATATGGCAAACCCACCGCCGCATTCTTCCAGGTCATTAATGCGGATAACGCCGTCACCTCCTGACGGCTTACCAAAGGATGGAAACGGATTCCACCTTTATAGGGTCCTAAAACATCGTTATATTGCACGCGCCAGCCAGTAAAAATTTGCTGGCTGCCGTCATCCATGCGTATAGGCAAATTAACCTCTACCGAGCGTTTAGGAGCCTGCAGAATCGCAAAAGCCCGTGGATCTATTTTTACAAGTTCCGCGGCGCGTTTTAAATACGTTAAAGTATTTTTGAATAAAGAATCGGTCACGAAATTATTTAGCTCTTTGCAGCCACAGATAACAATCCTCAAGGGCTTTTACGGCATCGCCCATTGAGATGTTGTTTTGTTTGTATGGCTGATCTGTTACGTCGCCTGCGGCCCAGATGCCCTCAACATTAGTGCGCGCGGTCTTGTGGTCTATTGCCACCTCGCCGCTGAGAGTTATATCAACAAGGCCTTTCACCATATCGGAATTGGGTACCGAACCTATCTCAACAAAAATACCCTGCACGACGATTTCCTTGATCTCACCGGTTTTGGTGTCTTTATAGGAAAGGCCCGTAACGAACTTGTCGCCCTTCACTTCTGCTATATCGGCATTTACAAGCGGGACAAGTTTGGGATTTTTAAAAATACGTTCTTTTGTTATTAGATCGCCTTTAAATTCCTCGCTGCGATTCAAGATATACACCTTTGTAGCGTGCTCCAATAACTGTTCGGCAGATTCTAAGCCAGCGTTGCCGCCGCCTATTACAGCAACTTCTTTGCCGTTAAAAAGCGGTGCGTCGCATGTAGCGCAATAAACAACGCCCTTACCATCAAATTGTTCTGCACCCGGAACAGTTAACTTTCTTCTTCGCGAACCAGAAACTAAAATTATAGCTTTAGTTTCGTAAGATTTATTTTCGTCGGTCGTAACTTTAAAACCGCTGCTGTTCTTTTCAATTTTTTGAACCATAACACCAGTTTTTATTTCCAGAACGTCGCCGGCATACATACGCAAATGTTTTTCTAAAACTTCAGCCATCTCCAAACCGCTAAAAGAAGGAACGCCTATCCAATTTTGAATGTGGGCCGAAACGATAGATTGACCGCCGAAACTGTCGGCAACAAGCATTGATTTTATTTTCTTGCGCGCAGCATAGATGCCCGCCGCCACCGCGCCGGGTCCCCCGCCAACTATTACCAATTCGTACTGCATTCTAATACAGTAGTTAGAAGGTGGTAGTTAGTAGATTGGGTTCCCGTCTACTATCTGCTATCCGCCAACTACTTAATATTTAGTAATTCAAGTAATTTTGATTTGTTGTAGCCCACAACAAAATTATTGTCTATTTCGATGACCGGCACGCCAAGCTGACCTGTTTTTTCAACCATGTATTGTAGCGCGTCGCGGTCTTCGGCAACATTTATTTCCTGGTACGCTATATTGTGTTCATTAAAAAGCTGTTTGGCGGCCCGACAATACACACAGGTCAATGTTGTGTAAATTTTAACGGTCATAAAAATATTATAGCTTGTTTTTATTGTTGAACAAAATTGCTCCTATGGCCCCCGAATATTCACCAAGCTTTGCTACTTTAACCACAAAACCTCTGGCGGCTTGAGGCGACAAAATTTCTTTCTTGGCTAAATATACAGCTCGCTTAAGAAACAAATCGCTGTCTTGCGCGATGCCGCCGCCGATAACTATTGCCTCGGGATCCCAAATATTCACAATATTGGCCAAAGCTATAGCCAAGTATCCTGTCATAACATCAAAGACTTTTTGCGAACGCTTATCTCCTTTCCGGGCCTTAACCGCAATAACACTAGGGCTATATCCGCCAAGGCGCAGAAAGGCCCGCGTGGTGATATATTCCTCAAGATGACCGTGACCGCCGCAGGTACACTGCTTGCCTCCGGCAACAACAACACTATGTCCAATTTCTCCAGCGCCGCCATTAGCGCCAATTTCAAGTTGCCCGTTTGAAAACAAACCTCCGCCAACTCCAGTACCAATGGTCATACCAAACACGCGCCTAAAACCTTTGGCTGCACCCAGCATACTTTCACCAAGCGTAAAAGCGTTAGCATCATTACCTACAAAAAGTGGCCTTTTGACAGCGGCTTTAACTACCTGATAGATATTCCAATTATTAAACGCGGGAAGATTTGGAGAATGCAGTATTTTTTTGCTTGAAGCATCAAAAACGCCGGCTAACGCTACACCCACCCCAGTCAATTTTCGACCATATCCTTGTTCAAATTCATTAACATGACCGGATATCAAGCGCAACAATTCTTTTCTGGTTTTTGGCGTTTTGTGTTTACAAAAATTATTAACTCCCATGCGTGGCAACGAAACCACGACGAATTTTGTGCTGCTGCCACCAATATCCACGCCCAGATACAAATTTTGTTTTTTTGATGAACGCACAGTCATTTATTTAACTAAACCACTTATAAAAGACCCCGCCATATACGCAGCTGAAGCAGAAATTATGCCTACGGCAAGCATTTCTATGCCTGAAATTACTGGGTTTTTCTTTATTGCCAACCCGCTCAAAGCTCCAACCACAAAAATAGCCATACCGGTTAGAGCCGAGGCGGTCAAAAATTTATTTTCCACGGAAAAAACCGGAATATAAGCCAATAGAGGTAAAATACCGAAAATTGCAAAAGCAATTAACGTAACCAATGCGCTTCGCAACGGCTTGAATGACTCTTCGCTACTTAAACCAAGCTCATCATACATCATTGCATCAACCCATCTTTTTTTATCGGAGGTAATAACATGAACGGCACGCTCTAAATCTTCGCCTTCAAAACCCTTATTGCTATATATTTCTCTTATTTCCGCAATTTCCTCTTCAGGCTTATTATCGATCTCCCATTCCTCACGCTTTCGTTCACTTATTACAAAATCCTTTTCCGATTTTGTGCCCAGATAATTACCAAAAGCCATTGAAATGCCGTCGGCAATAATATTGGCAAAGCCTATTATAAGCACAACCGCAGGCGACAGATTCGCACCAGTCACTCCTGCCACCACCGCAAAAGTAGTTATTATGCCGTCATTTGCCCCAAGCACGGCATCACCAACTATTCCGCCCCATCTTCCGTGACCCTCGGCTGTTTTTTGGAACATTTTATCCATTGATATAACTTGCTAAATTTTGCGATGCGTCTGCCAGCACACCGATATCTTTAAACTCAACTTTGTTCTTTATAAGAGAAGTAAGCGTCATTCTGTCCTTTGGAACATTAATTAGTGTAGCGCCGATGATAAAATTGTTGCGGACAAAAAGTTGTTCCTGCCAACCGCTTTCTCCGCGCTGCACAATTTGAGCACCGTCTTCACCCGAAACATCGCCCACAAAACTAACCGGCACGCCGAAATAAGTTGCGCCGTATCCGGAAATGAAATCAACCGCGTGCCTGCCGCCCAGCATATTCTCTGCCGCAAGACGTCCCTGAAAAATAGAGTTGGTCCAATTGCCAAAACGCATCTTCCTGCCGATAATCGGATTCATAAATTTGGCTACATCTCCGCCGGCATAAATTCCTGGAACCGATGTTTCTAAATATTCATCAGTTTCAATGCCGTCCGAAACCTTCACGTGGCTCTCCTCAAGGAAATCCGTATTCAAGTCAATGCCCAAACCCATGCCGACTCCGGCACATTCATACGTTTCTCCGGATATTATTTTCACGCCTTCAACTTTTTCTTCGCCCGAAATATGATCAATGCCCGAAGACGAAATTATCTTGAATCCATTATTTTCAATGGTCGAAGCAAGAAGCGAGCTTGATACTTTATCCAGTTTGTCTGCCCAGTAATAAGGCCTTCTTATAACTATAATACCGCCTATGCCGTGCACGGCAAAACATGAAGCAAGTTCAAGGCCTATGAAACTGCCGCCTAAAATCACTATTTTTCTTTTATTTTCGGGTGATTTTTTGATGCGCTCAATTGTTTTTATAATAGAGTCGGCATCATCTATGGTGCGCAGATAGTGAACACCTTCCAGATCTTGTCCTGGAAGATCCGACCGTTTCACATCGCCGCCGGAAGCTACAAAAACCTTTTCAAAACTTATTTCGCTATCATCGCTTAAAATAACCTTTCGTTTTTCATCATCAAGTTTCACAACGCTTTTGCCGCCTAAAAATTCGATATTGTTGTCGCGCCAAAACGATTCGGTTTTAAGAAACACATTTTCCCGTTTTATCGTACCCTTAACATATGCCGGCAAAAGCACACGAGAATAGAGCGGCTTATTTTCTTCGTCCACGACCGCAATAGTACTTTGGGATTCTTTGGCACGTAAAATTTCTGCGGCCGTTGAGCCGCAGATGCCGTTGCCTATAATTACATACTTGAATTTTCCCATTATTTTTTACGCCCGATAGCTTTTTTTGCCGCATCCACAATATGATGGTCGCGCAGGCCGAATTTTTCCATAAGTTCGTTGGGCTCGCCCGATTCGCCGAAGCGGTTTTGCACAGCAATAAACTCCTGCGGTGCGGGATGGTTGCGTGCTAATACTTCGGCAACAGCACTGCCCAAACCGTTCATCGTCTGATGCTCTTCACAACTTACCACCGCGCCGCATTCTTTTGCGGCTTTTATTATTAGTGCCTCATCAATTGGCTTTATAGTCGGGCAATTTATAACGCGAGCCGAAATTCCGTCTTTGGCTAACACCTGTGCGGCCATCAATGCTTCATAAACCAATGGTCCGGCCGCGATCAAGGCAACGTCTTTACCATCGCGGTAAATATAGGCTTTGCCGACTTCAAAAGGCGTGTCGTCCGTAGTTACGATTGGCGTTTTTTCTCTGGCATAACGAATGTAAACTGGTCCTTTAATCTTTGCTGCTGCCGCCGTTGCCCTTCGCGCCTCATGTGCATCTGCAGGCACAAAAACAATCATATTGGCGATGCCACGCATGATACCGATGTCTTCAATAGCCTGATGCGTTGCTCCGTCCGGTCCCACCGAAACGCCGGCATGAGCCGCGGCAATCTTAACATTTTGATTGTTATAACAAATGGTTGTTCTTATCTGCTCCCAATTACGACCCGGAGAAAACATGGCGTAGGAAGAGATAAAAGGCACCTTGCCCACAGCCGCAAGGCCGGAAGCCAAAGAAGCCATATTCTGCTCCGCCACGCCTACTTCTATATAGCGATCTGGATACTTCTTCTGATACGTTTGAGCGCGAGTGGATTCTGAAAGATCGGCGCATAAAACTACTACATTAGGATTAGCATCGCCGGCAATAACCAAGCCCTCGCCAAAACCATTACGGATAGGCAACTGCTCCACTTTAGAACGGTCGTACAAAGTATTTTCAGAAACAAGTTTTAATTCTTTGTTTAACATATAAAAGTGTAAAGTTTAAAGCGAAAAAGGTAAAAGAACATCTTTTGCGTTTTTCGTTTTGCCTTTTACGTTTTCTTACTGGTGCTCGCTGGTTATTTTGCCGCCAAGAGTGCGCAGTTGTTCAAGGGCTTTTTTAGCCTGTTCAGCCTTGGGTGGCGCGCCTTTAGGTTCTATAGAGCCGGGCGGACTGCCATGCCACTCATAACGATATTCCATATAATCTACGCCTTTGCCGGGAATGGTGTGCGCAATAATTAATGAAGGACGGTTAAATATCGCTTTTGCTTCTTCAACGGCGTTAACAATTTCCTCAAAATTATGTCCATCTATTTCCTGAACATGCCAATTGAACGCTTCCCATTTTGCCTTTAACGGCTCAACGGGCATAACGTTTTCGGTGAAACCATTGATTTGAATATTATTGCGGTCTATTATGCCGATAAGTTTACCTAATTTATTGTTGCCCGCCCACATGGCTGCTTCCCAAATTTGTCCGATCTGCTGTTCGGCATCAGACATCAGACAATAAACCCAATTTTTCTTTTCATCCATGCGCAAGCCATATGCCATTCCTGCCGCTTGCGACAAACCAGAACCCAAAGGGCCGGATGTGGTTTCAAGTCCGGGTAAAGAAGTTCGGTGGGGATGACCTTGCAGGCGCGTGCCAAGCTTACGCAATGTTTTTAATTCCTCAATAGGAAAATAGCCGGCATGCGCCATGGTTGCATATTGAACCGGGCAAATATGACCGTTGGAAAGAATTAGACGGTCACGCTCTTCCCAATCAGGATTGTGCGGATCATGCTTTAAGATATGAAAATAAAAGGTTGTAAAAACATCCGCCATGCCCAATGGGCCGGCGGAATGCCCGGATTTTGCTTCAACAAGCATTTCAATAATGCTCTGACGAACCTCGTTCGCCTGATGGGTTAATTGTTTTATTTTCTCGTCATTCAAATAGGCCATAGTTTAATTATAACACAAAAACCTAAAAAAGCGGCTTTTGATATGGATTTTAAAAGCCGTTTCCGCGAACGGCTCTTGTGGGATAAATTCATCTTATATTTGTAGCGTAAACTTATGACAACATCTATTGGCCGTTTTGGCTATTTGGTGCAGATCGAGCCAAGGTTCTCATTAGCGCGCTTTCAAATAATTGCATTTCCTCAGCATTCATAAACTGTTCGGGGCCGCCGCTGGGTTTTCCGGCATCCAGCCATTGGTTGAAATAACCAGTATAATCAAGTTTTGGCAGAATAACTAATACAATCTCGTCTGCTGGATGCTGAATAACTTGCTTAATAGAATCTACCTGCTCTTGAAGGCTTTGCTGTCCTTCCGTTACAAGCTGTCTGTGCTTGCGCCTTCCATGCCTTTTTTCCGTAACAGTAAGTTGCAATCCTATAGATTTTTTGCCCTGCACGATTTTAAGATCATATTTTAAAATATCATCCTCATAACTTGTAGATTGGCGTACCCGAAAACCCAAAAAACGATCATTGTGTTGAAGACGAAGAAGAAAACTGCGTGCTATGACTTCAGCTATTACCCCTCTGGCCGCATAAGTATCCTTTAATTGATGTATTGCCTCCAATCGTTTAAGCGCATCTGGTCGTTTGACAATTTTCAGATCCTGGCGCACATCTAGGTTATCTGCTAAATCTTTTCTTGTCTCAACAAGTGCCGAAACTTTCCTTATTCTAGCCCAAATGTTGTTATCCATAGCATCATCGGGTCTATAGCGAATGCTCCATTCCGCATCGCCAGCAATATCTCCGATGGTAATGGGTTTTTGCTGACCGTTTTCAATAACAAATAACTTTCCGAGCTGCTCGTCATAATAAATGGTTCGTCTGTTCAATCTTTCTTCCTCAGGAAAATCTTCGTGTCGATCAATAGATTTAATTGTCTCGCGTAAAGTCACCAGTTGCTTATGAATTTCATCGGCCTTGGTGAGATCGCTCAACGACAAAACATCATAGGCGAATTCTTGTAAGTTCTTTTCTTCATCTTCAACATTGGTATCTGCCGCAACACCCAATAATTCAACATTTTGGGGCGCTTCTTTTTGAAAAGACGAGTGGTCTGGATTAATCATGGATAAATCTGGTTTCCGTCTTCGTCGAATACTTTGATGGCTTTGGTGGGGCAGGATTGCGCGGCCATCAAAATAGTCTCATCGTCCGCGCCTTTGGGGTTTTTAACCACTGATTTATTCTCGCCATCCAATTCAAAAACCTCGCCAGCAATTGAAATACAGGTTGCGGCACCGATACAAAGTTCTCTATCTATTTCAATTCTACTAATTTTCTTTTGCGGCTTGTCCATATATTTATTATATCAATTTATGCGGTTAGCGGTTAGCAGTTCAACAAGCTCACTGCAGGCGTACAGCGTTTAGGGTACGTAAACGCGACTAAATGCTAATCGCTACACCACAAGCCCTAAAGTAAAGCATTGACCAATTTCAAAGCCATAACAATATCCTTGTCTTTATAGCCATGGACCTTTAAGCCTGCTTCGAAAGAATCAAGGGTATTAGCGAAACAACCGATACATGCCAACCCATAAGCCTCCTGCAAGAATTCAGCGACTTGCGGATATTGATCGGCAATAAGACCAAGTTTCATATCTTTAGTTATTCTTGTCTTGGCTGGTTTATTTTGAGTTTTTTTCTTCATTGTCATATTCTCAAGCATTTACTAGTTTATTCAAGGCTTCAAAAGATAAAAGTGCGCATTTTGTACGCGATGGCGTAAGCTCATGACCGAACATTGCAAGAGCGTTTCTCTCTTTCATTTTTTTTAACTTCTCTACCGGTTTGCTATTAATATATTCCGTAAGCATGGATGCGCCTGCCAAACAAAGTATGCATCCCCTGCCTTCAAATGTCGCCTGATTAACAATTTTTTGCCTGTTTTTCTTGCCGTATTTAAGATATAAGGTTATTTCATCGCCACAGGATAAATTTGCTTCATGCAAAAACGCATCGGCTTTATCTAATTTGCCGAAATTATGAGGGTTTCGGGCATGATCAAGAATTTCTTGGCGATATAGTGATGAATTCATGTTTAAATAATCAAGATACAAGAAACAATAACCAGATAAATCTCAAATTCAAAATTCTAAAGTTCAGACAAACGGTTAATTATTATTTATTGAATATTGGATATTATCTGTATCTTGTTTCTTGGGATTTGTATCTTACTTCTGTTCTTCTCCCAACAAATCATGCTCTGGTTTCAACATATCATAAATTTTCTTTAGAGCTTCAACCAGCGTATCAATATCTTTCTTGGTAGTATAAATGCCGAAGCTGGCCCTAACAGTTGAGTCCAGATGCAAATAAGTATGCAAAGGCATTGCACAATGGTGTCCTGCACGCACAGCAATTCCATATTCATCCAAAGCGCTTGCCACATCATGCGCGTGTATACCTTGCAAATTAAAAGACACTAAACCAGTGCGCAAATTTAGGTTTTTGGGCCCATAAATGGTAACATAAGACAATTTTGATAATTTCTTTAAAGCATAAGAGGTTATGTTTTTTTCATGCTTTCTTAATTTGTCCATACTAAAATGCGCCAGATACTTAGCTGCTGCGCCCAAACCCACAACACCGGCCGCATGCGGCGTTCCGGCTTCAAACTTCCAAGGCACATCATTCCATACGGTCCTATCCAGATAAACTTCTTTTATCATATGGCCGCCCACTTGATATGGCGCCATGGTTTCAAGTAATTCTTTGCGACCCCATAAAACGCCTATACCCGTGGGGCCGTATAATTTATGCCCTGAAAACACAAAAAAATCACAGCCGAGCTTTTTAACGTCTATGCGCATGTGCGGAATGGACTGTGCGCCGTCAACAAAAAATACCGGGCGAGTTCTTAGCTTATAGCGTTTAGCGATTAGCTTACTTATTTTCTCTATAGGGTTGATTGTGCCCAAAACGTTTGAAGCTTGGGTTAATGCAACTAATTTTGTGCGCCAGGATAGTTTTTTGCTGAAATCCCTAATATCAAACAGACCGTCTTTGGTTAAACCGACAACAACAAGCTTAGCTCCTTTTTCTTTAGCTAATCTTTGCCAAGGCAAAAAATTGGAGTGGTGTTCCATTATTGAAATAAGTATTTCATCGCCGCGCTTGATATTTTCTTTGCCCCAGGAATAAGCAACTAAATTTATGCCTTCGGTTGCACCGCGCACAAAAACTATCTCGTGCTCATCTCTTGCGTCGATGAACCTGGCTATTTCCTTACGGCTATTTTCAAACAATTCGGTTGCTTCTTCAGATAAGGCGTATATTCCTCGATGAACATTGGCGTTATGGTTTTCTGCAAAATCGCGCACGGCATTAAGGACCGCTTTGGGCTTCTGGGCAGTTGCGGCAGAATCGAGATAAACTAAGCGTTTACCGTGGAATTTTCGTTTTAAGATTGAGAAATCGTTATAAATTGGCATGGTTATAAAATTCGCTAGCTATATTACAGCGCTATGATTGTTAACATTTTTGATTTTGGCATATTTTTTATAGACTCTCAATGTAAGCTACAAGATCATATCTGACACTTTTCTAGTTTTTCCATAGGCGTAAGCCCCTCGATCCCCAGATGCTCACGTTCGTTGTTGTACCAGTCCACATATGTGGACTGTTTCTTTTTTAGTTCCCGTAAGGT
>Ga0209542_10000687_pt1 | contig 80840 bp, 95 predicted proteins | sample RifCSPhighO2_01_FD_184028 | JGI IMG/M metagenome (GOLD analysis project Ga0209542, IMG submission 184028) | Soil microbial communities from Rifle, Colorado - Rifle CSP2_plank highO2_0.1 (SPAdes) (version 2) | ecosystem: Environmental > Terrestrial > Deep subsurface > Rock core/Sediment ...
TTAGACTTAGACCTGAAAACCTTGATGAATTTGTCGGGCAGGAACATCTGGTTGGAAAAGGAAAAATTCTCCAAAGAATGATGGAGCAGAAACAGGTATCCTCGATGATCTTTTGGGGACCACCCGGAAGCGGAAAAACAACTTTAGCTCAGATCATCTCTAAATCTACCGAGTCTGATTTTTATTCTCTCTCTGCTGTTCAAACTGGAAAAGATGATTTAAGAAAAATTATAAATTCTGCAAGAGAGAACCAAAAAAACAATAAAAAAACAATTTTATTTATAGACGAAATTCATAGATGGAATAAGTCGCAACAAGACGCATTATTACCTCAGGTTGAAAGTGGATTGATAACTCTTATCGGAGCAACCACAGAAAATCCTTCTTTTGAAGTAATAAGCCCTCTCCTGTCCAGGTGCAGGGTTTTTGTCCTGAAGAGCTTGTCTTATGAAAACTTGGAAAAGATTATAGACAAATCGCTTTCTGACAAACAAAAAGGAGTAGGGAAGTACCGCAAAAAAATAGATAAAGATTCTAAAGAGCTTCTTGTTAGGCTCTCCGGAGGAGATGCGCGTATTATGTTAAATGCACTGGAAATTGCCGTAACTAATTTTAAAGAAAAACAAATAACACAAGAAATTATCAGAGAAGTTTTCCAGACAAGAAGCGCCGGTCTTTATGACAAAAAAGCCGATGAACATTACAACATAATAAGCGCTTTTATAAAATCTATGCGCGGAAGCGATCCGGACGCTGCTCTTTATTACATGGCAAGAATGCTTGAGAATGGAGAAGACCCGAAATTTATAGCCAGACGAATGATTATCTTTGCGTCAGAGGATATAGGCTTGGCAGACCGTGGGGCGCTCATTCAGGCAAACGCTGGATTTGAAGCAGTACACAAAATCGGTATGCCTGAAGCTCAGCTGATACTCGCGCACATTTGCCTCTATCTTTCTACCGCCAAAAAATCAAGAGCTGTTGTTAACGCTCTTTCAGAGGCAAAGCAAGCAGTTTACGAATTTCCTAACGAACCGATTCCCCTTCATATCAGAAATGCTCCGACCAAACTTATGAAAGACTTGGGATATGCCAAAAATTATACCTGGAGCAACAGCTATGTCGGTCCTACTTCAAATCTTCCATTTCTACCAATAAAACTCAAAGGCAAAAAGTTTTACAAACCATAAATTTTGTTTCTTACCATAGATTAGATTTATTTGCTAAGTAGCGCGGGCGAAGATGCCGGTTGATAGGATTCTGCCTTTGGATTTTTCTTTTATCCCAAGCTCTCCTGATTCGACGATCATTTCAGGAAAAAAATCCCGCAGTATATTTTTTAAAGTTTCTGAAGAGGACGAAATCGCATATGCGTTCATTATGACAAATAAAGGATTTTGTGAAATTATTTTTGAACAATTATCAAGAAGTATTGGCAGGCTTTTATTGAAATCCCAAGTTTCACCTCCTGGTCCGTGTCCGTAAACAGGAGGGTCCATAATTATCCCATCGTAAGTTTTTTTTCTTTTTATTTCACGTTTAGTAAATTTTATAGCATCGTCTAGAATCCATCTGATTGGTTTGTCGCCTAAATTTGAAATCGCCTGATTTTCTTTGGACCATTTCATGGATTGAATTGACGCGTCAAGATGCGTGACTCGTGCTCCTGCACTTGCCGCGACAAGCGATGCTATACCCGTATAGGCAAATAGATTTAGAATATTAACTTCGCGATTGGCGTTTTTGACCTTGTTCCCAATATATTCCCAATGTATTGACTGCTCGGGAAATACACCTGTGTGTTTGAATGGAGTTAATTTCGCGTAAAAAGAAATATTTCTCCATCGAAGAAGCCATTTGTCAGCCATCTTTAATCTTTTTTTCCACCTCTCATTTTCAAATACAACATTACAACTGTTCCACTGCGATTCATCCAATCCTTTTTTCCATATGATCTGCGGATCAGGCCTGATAAGTTTGTATTTTCCAAATCTTTCAAATCTTTTACCATCACCCGAGTCGATCAGCTCATAATCCTCAAAATCTTTAGCAACAAGTAAATTCATAGCCCTGATCATACCAAAATTACGATGCATAAACAAAATTAGTGTCCAAAATGATAAAATACAATCATGTTAATAGATGAAATAACAATTAAAGTAAAGGCCGGAAATGGAGGAAATGGTGCTTCTACGTTTCATAGCACCCGATGGCAACCAAAAGGCGGGCCTGATGGAGGAAATGGAGGAAATGGAGGATCAATATACTTCGTTGGAATAAACGATATTACATCACTCTCTCAATTTCGATACAAAAAAGAAATAAGGGCAGAAAACGGTATTGACGGAAAAAATAGAAAAATGTACGGAAAAAATGCAAGTCCCTTAATAGTAAAAGTGCCCATTGGGACAGAGATTACAGATATTCATTCAGACACTGCTATTTCCGTCAATGACGAGGATACAAAACATCTGATTGTAAAAGGAGGAACTGGAGGTCGCGGAAACACGGAATTTAAAAGCGCTACGAATCAAACCCCTACATATGCCGAAAAAGGTGAAATAGGCGAGGAAAAAACTCTCCATTTGGTTCTAAAAATTATTGCGGATGTCGGACTCATAGGACTACCAAACGCAGGCAAAAGTAGTCTATTATCATCTATCACAAATGCACATCCAAAAATTGCAGACTATCCATTCACAACGCTTGAGCCAAATTTAGGAGCAATGAGCAAGCTTATAATCGCGGATATTCCCGGCCTTATAGAGGGTGCGTCAAAAGGCAAAGGTCTTGGAACAAGTTTTCTGAAACACATTCAAAAAACAAAAATCCTACTTCATTGTATAGACCCGACAAGCGATGATATTGTCAAAGATTACAAGACCATAAGGAAAGAATTGAAAGATTTTGCCAAAGAATTGTTCGAAAAAAGGGAAATGATAGTCGTAACAAAAGCAGATCTTGTTGATGAAAAGCGAACGAAAGAGGTAGAAAAAAAACTAAAAATGTCAAACAAAAATCTTATCTTCACCTCAATCTTTAACGACCAACTCCTCTCAAAACTAAAAGACAAAATTTTTGATCTGGTAAAAGTATAAATAAAAATTAAATTTTTCAAACCCTAATGCGAAGTCTTGATACATTCAGCCTGCATGAGAGTATCTTGACAAATAAGTCATTCTTGTGAAACGATGATATTATGGAGGGTAATTACCAATACCATCCGCCAGAGGGTGTTGTTGATAAACAGCAGGCAGAAGGCGGGAGTCGGAAACTGTTTAGTCTGCCTCACAAATACTTAGCAATTCTAGTGGGTGTTTTATGTGTAGTTTCTCTTGGATCCGCAACCCTTCTTCTTTCAGACCATTTTAAAAAAGACAATAATATTGTAAGTCTTTTTAGCCAAAATTTTCTGCGCTTCCCGTTTCCAACTCCAACCCCTGAGCAGATACTTGAAGACGACCAAACAATAGACTGGAATATCTACTCAAACGAGCAATACACATATTCAATCAAATACCCTCGAGATTGGGAAGCAACAAAAAGCGCGCAGGAGGACGAAAAAATTCTCGATTACGTAGTCTTCAGACCTCTTTCTGCGACAAAATCAGGAGAACTGCCTATTACATTAGGCTACACTACAAGAACATACAAAGAAGTTTTGGACTCAGATCCTCAAGTGGGGGAATCTATTTTGGTATCCTCTTATAGCGCGACTCGGAAGTTAAAGGAAGATTCACAAAGAAACGTTCTGATAAGCGTTGCTTTTCCTCGCGACCCAAATACAATGATTCTTTTGGGAATGGAAAAATACAAAGACATATATAACCTCATGCTCTCAACTTTCCTCTTCGAAGTCCGCTAAAAAACCCTAAGGATTAAAAAGTAGTTTTACTTTTTCTCTTCATGTAATTTACCATCCACCCAACGCCGAATTTGTCCTTCAGAGATCCGTAATAATCGCCCCCAAAACCTAATCGGTATCACCTTCCCTCAACAACAGCCTCAAATCCTCCATACGCCATTCGTTTCATGTCAAAGGGCATGGGAAAATCCTTCTGATCCTTATACTTTTCGTTCATCTCATCCATTACTTTTTTATTTACCTCATCCCGATGTTCTTTGGACTTATAGACAATAAAGGAAAACCACACCGTTTCGTCTGCGTTTGCTTTTGTCAGTTCGGTAAACGCAAGCGGCTTCATGCCTCCCATTTCTTTTGTCTCTAGATCGTCGCCCATGCATTCATAATACTCAAGGGCGCCGTACTTCATCCATATATCCCGGCCCTCGCTTGCCATTTTTTTATATTCTTCAGTTTTATTTTTTGGAACTACGAGAACAAACCCGTCTACATATTTTGTCATATACTCTTTCACCCCCTTAGGAACCAAAAGATCCCGTTTTTACCTCTCCTTTTCGTTTGTAAGAAACGATGATAACACCGCTTGGCGAAGTTTTGGATTTCTCGAGTTTAAAGGCGGCGGGGATTGTATCTTCTGCAAACAAACGCTTTCCTTTACCCAAGGTTATCGGAAATACCTTAAGCCAAAATTCATCAACCAGATCATGTTTCAAAAGCGTTTGGATGAGGTTACTACTTCCATAAACTTGCAAGCTAGGACCGCGCTGGCGTTTGATCTTTTTTATTTCATCCACAACATTGCCTTTTATGAAAACCGAATTGCTCCATTCGTGCTTGCCAAGCGTTTTTGAGACAACATATTTTGTTGCTTTATTGATACCAGACCATTCACTTTCATGGTCTGGCCAGTACGATGCGAAGATTTCAAATGTCTTTCGACCCAAAAGTAAAGCGAAGGGTTCGCGCATCTGCTCAGCCATTGCCTTACCAAGAAAATCATCGAAGTATGGAACTGTCCACCCGCCGTATTTGAAGCCGCCTTCAGTATCCTCTTCGGGGCCGCCTGGTGCCTGAATGACGCCGTCGAGAGTTATAAATTCCAAAATGATTATTTTTCTCATATTACTTACCTTCGTATGCTTTTTGTAACTGCGCAATATCAAATTTCTTCATGGGTAGAAACGCCTGTGTTACTCGCGCAATTTGCTCTTTCGAACCCTTGCTCATCATCTCGCCCATTGCCGTGGGAACTATTTGCCAGCTTACTCCATATTTGTCTTTTAGCCAGCCGCATTGCTCGGATTCGGGTACGGCAGACCTCCTGGGCTTAATTTGTTCCATAGTCCGTCTATTTCTTCTTTGGTTTTGCATGCTACCGTAAAGGAAATTGAGGGATTGAACTTAAAAAGCGGTCCGGCAGAAATAGCCATAAACTTGTACCCCCAAATTTCAAACGACACAATGTCGGCATCGCCCGAGGGCGTATCATGCAGCGTGGTTACGTTTGTAACTTTAGAACCATTGCCAAACACTGAAGCATAAAACTGTGCCGCTTCTTTAGCTTCCTTGTCAAACCACAAATGAGGAATAATTTTTTGCATAGATTTATTTTATCACAAACCAATCGGCGCAAGGAGCACCCAATTCTTTGATACATATGGCTCAGAACATAGATTTCTGTTAAAACAGCAGGGGCGTCTCATGTCTTTGTTAAGTTTTGACAAGGCAACTTCAATATGTTTTTGACGTGTTTGGGGAGTTTTGACAGCGCGTATCCACCGGATCCAATCCCAACGGGCAAGTGGAGTAATATCTTTCCATAAAGCCTCGGCCTTGGGGGAAGCTGCTAAGGCTTTTTTCAGATCTGCAGGTACTACCGGCTCTATCCATTCTTTGGTAGGCTCAAGTGAAACTTGTACATTGTCTCCTGCCGCGGCGTTAGCGTCATCAAGCAACTTTTTGTCGGGGGCAAACCAGTGACTCGGTCTTTTCCCCGGTCCATTTCCCCGGTCCATACCTTCCATCCGGCTCCAGCAAGGCTTTAAAAGGAACATCATTGAGAGTACCCGCTACCATTGTCATGCCCCTTGACGGAAGCTTTACAGAGGCACTCTCAGGCAGTCTGAGAATGATCCAGGAGTTAATTTTGAAAAGTTTTGTCTTAAAACGTATTGTCGACATGAAGATATTATATCAATGAACTGCCATTTGATTCATCTACGCTAATTGTACCAATCTTTTTTAAATAATTAAATTATTGACAAATAGAAAATGAGACTATAAAATCATCTAATTAAATACTTATGTCTGAGAGACAAAGTCCTTCATCATTCGAATTCAACAATTTCCATGAATCAAGATTCCAGGCAATTCCAAAATACGATGATGTTGAAAGAATTCCAAAAACAATCATAAGCCAGACTGATTCGCTTCTTGGTATTTATTCCAACGGAACAATCTGGCAACCGGACCTTGCAAGAGAATATCTCCACGATTATACCCTTGAGTTCTTAAAATCTGCAGAACAGGGAGCGGATCGTGTATTTACAAAAGACCAAAATGTTATAGACAGTCTGCCACTTGAGGCCAATGAAGCTGCCGACTATACATATGTCATTTTCGCATGGATGCACCAATTTGCCACGTCTAAATATCTTCCAAATGGATTTTCAAGAAGAGGTATGCTTCAAGCGCCTGCGACAAAAAGACAATTTGTCCAGAGAACAAATGAAATAAAAAAAGAACTGGGTCTTATTGTGGCAGGACTTGGAAACAAAGATTTACCGCTTGAGACAAGGCCGTCCTCACTTCGCGCTCATACTTTTTTCCATGTAGGAAATATCATCCCATTCAAATTTCCAGAAACCAATGAAGAATATATCAATTATGAAAAAGATAAATTTAACAGATTGCTGGGAGACACAATTATTGATTTGTGACAAGCGTTCACCCCAGAGTGTTCACCCCAGGGGTGAATTTACCTTGACACCTTAGGATATACCTAAACAAAATGAATTTTGGTGGGTAGACTACCGAATGATGCCAGGAATTATTATAGCTGTTTAGCGCATCAAGAATTACAGTTTTACACTCAATCATTTGCTATGATAAAATGATTCTATGAAACTTGTTGATAAAACTATTTCAAAACTTGAACTTAAAAAGTTGTCTGAACGTTTTTCAGGTGGTCTGGTAAAAGCAGTTGTTGATATTGAAAAGGAAATTATGATAATTGACGCCCCAATGCATGCTGATGAAGAAAAGGAATTACTTGACCTGGGTTCTCACCAAGATAATCTTTGGGGAATTAACTTATACCCCGACTTAGCAAACGAAGATTTTATTGAATTCGACTCTATGATAAATGTCCGTCCAAGACTCAATAATTTTACAAGGGGAATTGATAGTACAGAACTACAAAAAAAGATTGTTTCTATTGTTACAAAATTAGTAAAATGACTAATATTTTTCATACGGGTTTGGAGGAAAGATGGAATAGCTTTTCACTCCCCGAACAAATGGCAAATATTGGAGCTGAAGTCGGAAGAACGATTAACTGGAAAAGGAAAAAGAATATTAAGATGAGTACAAATTCATTCTATAGGAGCTTAGAATTATTGGACCTAACGATTAATGATAAAAAAAATAAGAATTCCTTAAAGGAAATAGTCAGAGTTAGAGAAGCACTCGTAGACTTTTTTATTGGTGACAATATATATAAGTCTTCAAACAAACTTTGGGAAAAATATTTTTTATACTTTAACCTCGCCGCGAGAAAAAACAAGTGAACTTGGGTGGCATACCGGATTCGAACCGGCAACCCCTAGGTCCACAACCTAGTGCTCTACCATTGAGCTAATACCACCACGGAAAATTTACAGCTTAAGTATATCATAGTCAAAACCCTCCCTTCAATTATTTTGTGCCTCGACTTGAACACTGATACTTGATCGTAGGGCTTAACTTGTTTATAGTATTAGAGTGTGAATAAGCTCAAACTTACACTAATTATTTTCTCCTTTTTTATCTTCTCTGCAATAATTACTATCTTGCTGATATACTTTCCCTCTACTAATAATCCTCAAGAAATTCCAGAGCTAAAAGATATATTGGGAGACGATCAAACTGCACGTTTAACTGCAGCGAGAAAATTGGCTGAAAGAGTGGGCGTTGAAGAAGCTCTAGAAATTTTGGAAAAATCTTCATTGCCTCACACAGGCGAAGGACACCTGGTAGTTCATCAGATAGGTTTTTACGCTTACAGCAAATATGGAATTGATTCTATTCTGAAATGTAAAGATTACTTTTTGTACGCTTGCTATCATGGGGCTATTATAGAAGCAGCGTCAGATGGAGGATTTGAGGCTGTAACCAAAATGACCGATCAATGCAAATCCTCTTCCCTTCAGTATTTTCAATGCGTCCACGCCGCAGGACACGCTATTCTGGCTATGTGGGATTATGATCTGCCAAAGGCACTGGAAACATGTGACGATCTTTATGAAAAGGAAAACCGTTTTCCAGATGCTTTATCATCATGCCACAATGGTGTTTTTATGGAAAATATTTTTGGAGTACATGACTGGGGAGCTGGCAAAGAGACAAAAAGAGAATGGCTGTCGGAAGATCCATATTTTCCATGTAATTTTTTCTCCGAAAAATACCAAAAAGGCTGCTGGCTCAACCAAGCAGCAAGGATCATTGAAATTCATGGAGGAGATATTGGCAAATCAACTTCTACCTGTGAAGGAATCGGTAATGACCAGCATACATTTTGGTGTATAGACAATATTGCCAGACAAATCCACCCTCTCACTCTTGGTGATCCCAAAAAAAGCTTTGATCTTTGCCAACAGGTTGGAAAAAAATGGCAGAATGATTGCATCCTAATAAATGCGACAGCATTTTATTCCGTGGGCGGAAGAGAAGAGGCGATATATATTTGTTCGGAAACTCCCCAAAATATAAAAAGCGAATGTTATATGCGTATAACCGAACAAATAATTTCTGATTCCATAGACAGAAATACCAAAGAAGAAACTTGCAATAAAATGGAGCTTCCTTACAGAAATCAATGCGTCTCTGGTTTGGATTCCTCATAAATTATGACAAAGACAGTAATTATTCTTTTTATATTTTTTTCTTTTTTACTACCCAACAATATTTTTGCCCATTCTCAAATCCAAATCATAGAAATAACACCAGATGGTTTCATCCCCCAATCGGTCACAATTGACCAAAATTCAACGATTATTTTTGTTAATAAAGATGAGACAGATCACTGGCCTGCCAGCAACACCCATCCCCACCATGATTTATACCCTGAATTTGACCCAAAAAAACCAATAAAACCTGGTGAATCATGGACGCTAAAACAAGACGGTGGATTGAAAATAGGAGAGTGGAGATTTCACGATCACCTGCATCCGCATCAAAGAGGAATATTGACTGTGACAGAGGAGGAAGCTTCTGAGAAAAAAGAGTCAAACTTCATAAATGAATTTGGGAAATTTCTAGAAGATATTTGGACGCAAATTAAAAAATTATTTACTTTTGAATCAATATCGATCGGTCAAAAAAGTCTTCCTGATAAAAATATCTTCTTCGCCCAAACCTCATCTGAAAAAGAAAATACAATAAAAGTAATTGCAGAAAGCCATGGAGCGGATATGGCGTGGCAATATTTAAAAAATACTTTCAAAGGAGAAGCGGGAGCGGATGGAGATATTCACGATCTATCGCATCTGGCGGGCGGTCTAATTTATGAAAAAAATGGGTTTAATGGCTTGGGAAATTGCACAAGCGAGTATGCATTTGGGTGCTATCATGGATTTTTGGACGTTGCTTTTGCCAAAAACCTTGATTTGCTTCGTGATGCCGAAAAATCCTGCCTGAAAATGAATAGCCGAAACACCGGCTACGTCTCAGGCCCGGCCGCAAGCTGTATTCACGGCATCGGACACGGAGTCGCAAGTTTTTATTCAACTGCCAACCTAAATGAATCCCTAACCTCCTGCGCAAAACTCTCTATCGGGAAAGAGTATTGCTATGACGGAGTGTTTATGGAATTTGTCAGAAACGCGAAGGATTCTTTTTTCAATAAAAATGATTCTTTTTATCCATGCAGTCAATTAGAAATAGAGTTTGGCGATGAATACTCATTTGCCTGCGGAAGAAATCAACCTTCGCTTTTGATGGGAAGGTTTGATATGGAGTTTAATCAAGTCATTTCCGTCTGTCATTCTTCAAATTCGAAGCCTTTTAAAGAAGGATGTTTTGATTCTTTGGGTTTTACACTTGCCGCATTAGAAGACCCAAAACAGGTTATAGACGGCTGTCAAAATATTGGCGAAAATGAATTTGCATCGAGATGTCTAGTAGCAGCAGCAGGAGAAATGGTGTTTCAAGAAGTGCCTAATTGGCGGGAAAAATCTAGAGAAGTTTGCGATGCAGCTCTGGAGGAAAAAGAAAATTGTCAACCCCACGTTGACAGACTTATTCTGACAGCCGTAATACGGAAGATAACCAAAAGATAATCGCTCTGTCATTGTTTATTTCAACTGGTTTTTGGTCTAAATGCTCTCGCGATTAAAAAACCAGCCAAAAACCCTCCAATATGCGCGAAGAAAGCGACTCCTCCTGCCTCCCCAGAAAACGGAAGAGAAACTGCTCCGGAAATCAACTGAAGCACGAACCAATACCCAAGCATGAATGTCGCGGGGATGCTAACGATAGATGCAAACCCAAAAAAAGGAACAAGAGTTTTTACTTTCGCGTGAGGAAAAAGTACAAAATATGCTCCAAGCATACCTGCGACTGCTCCGGATGCTCCAAGCATTGGAATCTGGGAATTTGGCATAAACATATATTGGGCAAGCCCGCCAATAATTCCAGAAGTTAAATAAACAGGCAGAAAGAAAAGCCAGCCGAAATGCGCCTCAACATTGTCACCAAAAACCCACAAAAACAGCATGTTTGAACCTATATGCAATAGTCCTCCGTGCAAAAACATTGATGTCACAAAAGGCAAAAGAGTTTGAAAATCTGAAAAGTCAACATTCGCGGGAACCAATGCATACTCATAAATAAACGCGTCCGGATTTGGAGTGATAATTTGCTGGATAAAAACAAAAATATTTGCTGCGATAAGCAGAATATTCAAAATTGGAAGTCTATGCGTTGATATAGAATCTGAAATAGGAATCATGTTCTATAGACTCTCTGGCAAGTTCCAAAGCTTCAGTCCGATTTCTTCATCATGAGATTTAGTGTGACTGCTGTCAAAAACTGTTAAGACAATTTCAACTGTCGCCGATACCACTCCGCTGACCAGATGCCCGCCAAGAACATTCATATCCTCATCCGAAATAGTTACATGATTATGAACCAATGGCTTGCCTTCAAAAATAGCAACAGAACCAACAAGACTCGTCAATTCAAATATTCCTTTAAATGTTTTCTCTTTGTACTTTTTGGTATCCACTCGATAATGCGCAAGACTCGGATTTTCGACCGACCCAATTCCTACTATTCCAGCATTCTTAACATCCAATTTCTCACAAAATTTTTTAACAGACTCATTAATCTCCTCGCCTTTTAAGAGCCGAATAAGGTATTTATCCGCACTTACCTTTGAATAAAACATAATCAAATCTATTATAAACAATGTACCAAATACTCTCAAGGAAGAAAGTTATTCAGATTTGATAAAATAATTCTTAATGAAAGAGATTTTAGGAGCTTATTCAAGAGATCAAAAGCTCGCTGATCCCCACGTTCATACCAATAAATCCAGAGATGCCTACTTAGCTCCGGAGCAAATTGTTGAGATAACAGTCGCAAGCGAACTACTGCATACAATCGCGATAACCGACCATGATAAAGTTTCCCCATCAATAGAGGCTTTTGAATACGCTCAGAGACATGGATATTCTCTTGAAGTAGTCAGCGGATCGGAAATTTCTACACTTGATGGTCATTTATTGGCTCTCTATATCGAATATGATATTCCGAGTCACCAATCGGTGGAACAAACAATTAAAGAAATCCACAAGCAAGACGGCCTTGCAATAGCAGTTCATCCGTTTTTTAAAAGAATAAGATCTCTAAATCAACAAAGAATTCTGGATGTTATCAAAAATGATGACCCTGAAATATATCTGGACGGATTTGAAATATTCAACGCGGGAGTAAACAGTTATCCTAAAACAACTGCAATAAAAGAGGCAGGTGAATTTTATCTTCAACACAAAGGCTTTCTCGGAGCGCCAATCGGATCAAGCGACAATCACTATTTTACTCCCGGCAGGGGATTAACAGCTTATAAAAAAGATCTTAAAGAATCAATAAAATCTAGAGAAACTGCTGTGCTTATGTTAGAAGATCATGAAAGCGCACAAATTAGACATCACGCTATCAATTTATTTCCAAAAGAAATAAACCCGCTAGTTGCTAAGCTTGAAAAATATAGAGAATTGAGAAACAAAAGAGAATAAACAAATAAACCCAAGGAGCTTTTACTTGAAGCTAGTTTTAAATGCCAAAGAGAAGTCTGACAATAATCGCTAATACCAAAGTTATTATAAAAGCCCCGATGGTTATACCGGTAACTCCGGCGATCTTCAAGGCCTTACTTTTACTCGATTTCCATAATTTAATATTTATGGCAAAAGCTCCTCCTCCAATAGCTCCCCCAATCAAGCCGCCAATAAAAATTAAAATGAGTGGGATGCCGCAGACGAAATATTCATACCATTTCAGACCACTCCAAAAACCTGGTTTTTTAATCTTATGTGGTTGAGATGGGGAAGACTTTGGGTTTTTGGCTACTTGAGGTTTAATATTGTCTAAAGCTCTGAATTTAATCATCGAATGTGAGTCTAGTGGAGGCTTCAGTGATGTCAAAGGAAGAGGGGAAATTGGGCTTGCATTGTTCGGAGTATTTAATTTGGGACCTTTTTGCGGATCCATAATTATAGCTTCCAACATAAGGACTAAACCATGTTGTGTGTGACCCTGGAGGGAGTCGAACCCCCAACCTTGTCGTTAGAACCGACCTGCTCTATCCATTGAGCTACAGGGCCAAGAACATATTTGCTTGTGAGCGGGATAGGGGAGTCGAACCCCTCTTTTTTGCTTGGAAAGCAAATGTTGAGCCGATCAACTAATCCCGCTAAATCTTATACAATTTTATCAAAAAGTCGATGATATTACTATACCTAAGTGGTGTATAATTACAATAGCATAGTTTTCCATGAAACCACGAAATCTTAAAACAAAAATATTTCTGGATAGCGGGGATCCGGAGGAGACAAAAGAAGTTATAAAACTCCTTAGGTTTCTTGATGGTCAAACCACAAATCCTACTCTTATTTCTAAAAATCCGGCAGCTAAAGTCCGTTTGGATAAAGGAGATAAATTCACAAAAGAGGAGATTCTGGGATTTTACAAAGAGGTTGTTAAAGAAATTTCAAATCTAATTCCGCAAGGATCAATATCTATAGAAGTATATTCTGATAAAAACACTAACTCTGAGGAAATGTTGGAGCAGGGAAGAGAAATGTTTTCCTGGATTCCAGGTGCCCATATCAAATTTCCTGCGACCAAAGAAGGTCTTAAAGCTGCAAATCAAGCTGTCAAAGAAGGAATGCGGGTAAATATGACTCTTTGCTTTTCCCAAGAACAAGCAGCAGCGGTATATACCGCGACTAATAATTCCAAACAAAAAAGCTTAAAAGGTTTTAAAAACGTATTTGTCTCGCCTTTTATCGGAAGACTTGACGATAAAGGAGAAAACGGCATGGACCTTATTGAAAATATTATTCGCATGTATCAAAAAGGAGACGGACACGTCGAAGTTCTTACTGCAAGCGTCAGAACTCTGGATCATTTTTTGTATGCGATTAAACTCGGAAGCAATATTATTACTTCTCCATTTAAGATAATCAAAGAATGGGCAGAAAAAGGAATGCCAATGCCGGATGAAAGTTTTGAATATAAAGCCTCAGGACTAAAACCAATTCCATATCAAGAAATCGACCTCAACAAACCCTGGCAGGAATATAACGTCAAACACGAATTAACTGACATCGGAATAGAAAAATTCTCCGAAGACTGGAACAAGCTTATTAAATAGCCAGTTTTGACAATTAGAGTTAACCGCTTGCTTTTTTAGAATAACCCAAGTATTATTGAGCTGCCAAGGGGGTGGTACTATGGCAAAGAAAACCATTCTCATTGCTGATGACAACGATGAACTTAGAAGTTTTCTGAGAAAGGCCTTAATTGCCAACAATCATAACGTAATTGAAGCTTCCGACGGAGCAGAAGCGCTGGAGACAGTAGAAAACAACCCGCCTGACCTCATAGTGCTTGATCTCGTGCTGCCAAAAGTATCAGGAGAAACAGTATGCACCAAGATCAAAAGCACGCATCCGAATATAATCATAATCGCGCTGACAGCAAAATCCAACACTGACGATATTGTACGAGGATTACAAATAGGCGCTGATGATTATGTGACAAAACCGTTTGTAAAAGAGGAGCTTATAGCTCGAATAGAAGCAAAACTCAAATCATCTACAAAAGAAGAAGGATACCAGTAAAGAAACCGTGCCCAACGAGGTTAAAATAACATGCAGAGAAAGCATTGCATTGGTTGTGACAAGAATTCTTGGCATAGAACTCCTTTTCGGGTTTTTGTTCTTTCTTACGACTATGTTTATTTCTTTCCTCTCCACGTCTTTTCAATTAATTGACATCTTCCTTTCATATACTTTGGTTTTGATTCTCTTTTCCATAGTCAATGCTTTGATTATATTTTTCGTTATTCTTCAATGGTACTCCCGGTACTCGGAGGTTACAAAAAAAGGTGTTATCAAGCATGAAGGAATTCTTTATAAAAGAAAACAGACATACGCATGCAGCTTTATCGAGACAATTACATTGCATCAATCATTTATCGGAACGATTCTTGATTTCGGGACTCTGGAGTTGTATGATCCTGCTCTAAAAGAACAGGTATATCTTCATAATATTCCAAACCCAAAAAAATACAATGATATTTTGCATAATATCTTCCCGAAGAACAACAAACAATATACGCCTATAATCCCCAGGTGAGCAAATCCGATCCAAATCCATTCTCGCCAAATTTTCCGCAGAATGGAATTTCGTTCTCAAAAAATCCGCTGCTCTTGATAGACCTCGGAATTTGAGCTAAAATATAGAGGTTGCTTGCCGAGGTGGCGGAATGGTAGACGCCCGGGACTTAAGATCCCGTGTTCTTTATGAACGTGTGGGTTCGACTCCCTCCCTCGGCACTCGGGGACTAGCTCAGTTGGCTAGAGCGCGCGGTTTGGGACCGCGAGGTCGGAGGTTCAAGTCCTCTGTCCCCGACAGTATCCTTATGTTCGAACCTAAATGAAATGATTATCTCTCATCGCGGGCATTATAACGGAACTCCGGAAAATACCATTCCTGCTTTTGAAGAAGTCTTAAAGTTAAAAGGTCACTTGGAGGGTGAATTAGCTTTACACCCTATTCCTTACAAGATTTTATTGCCGTTTTTAAAGAAATGCCGGATGAATACACAATACTTATTCCGTAACAGCCTCAAAATATTCCGTTATTACTTCCCGAACGATTTGAAGAAGCGTTTTTTCTAAAATGTCCTGTGCTATATGTTTTTCCGCCTGATGAATTACTTCCTCATAATTTTTTTGATCATTGGGAATAACGGAAACCACATCATCAGGAAGAATTGAAACGAGTTTGTTATAATACCTGATCGCTACTATTTTTTCTAAATCCGCAATTGCCTGTTCCGTTAACTTATCAGAAAAATTAAGGGTTTTTAATAATTCTCGTATTTGTTCAGATAAATTTTTATTTTCCATCCCTCCCTCCAAATCTTAATCTACTTAATTTATCTTTGATGTATGCTCTCATATAGTGTTGTCTCGCTTGATCATCAGGAGTTTTTCCAGCCATTGTTCCAGCAACAGAACCTATCCCAACAGCTATTTTTGCTTTTGGGTCTGCTAAAAGAATAGACATATGTTTGCCAACTTCATTATAGCCTGGAATATTTAATACATTTATAGTAGAGAAGAACTCGGGGGGCAAAGGATTATGTCCAGTTATAGACTGAAAAACTCCCATGCCAATTAATGATGCTCCTGTTGCTAAGCTTATGTCTTTCACGACTAAACCCATATTCTTGTTTCGTAATTTTAAATATTCTCCAACAGCACTTCTTGAATTTGTAAGTACCCTATTTATTGCTAAAGAATGTTTTTGCTCAGGAGAAACTTCTTTTGACCCTTTCATTTGAAATCCTTCCGCATCATCTATTCCTGCACCACCGATAAACTCTTCTGCTTGTTTTGCCGCATTAAAATTTCCCGGATCACCTCCTGCTTCTCCACCCTCGGGAGTTACAAAATCAGCCTTTGAAGAATTTTCGTCCGACTCTGGAAGTAAATCACTCATGAAAATATATTAACTTATCTCACTAGGCTTGTCAAAGTGATGTCCTGAAAAAAACACTTGGCTTTTCTATGGTATAATTAATTGTATATGGAAGGGGTACCTGAACAACCACCAGCTCCAAAACCAGAAGCTCCAAAAAACATACCAAAACCAGACTTGGCAAAGCCAAAAGGAGGTGTTTATAGCATCACCGAGGCTGATGGAGGATTTGATATTACTATTCCGGGACTTCTTGACAAAGAGCGAGAAGCTTTTGTAGGAACTGCGAAAAAGCATTTCTCAACAAGAGAAGAGGCAGGGCAAGCTGTCACAAATGCACAAGAAAGCAACAGAGTTTTGCTTGAAAGGACATCTCTTGATAAATCTTTTGTGGGTGATTTTTTTGGGATTGATGAAACAGAAGGTGGAAAATTCCGCGTGACACTCCCAGGACTCCATGACTCAAAAACAGGTTTTTATATAGGAACAACGTATAGAGATTTCGATTCCTGGAATCAGGCAAAAGAGTACTTTTTGCAACAAAGAGAACAAGACGAACAACTTACTGACAAACCAATTCTTGAGATTCAAACAGCGGATAATGAAAGAATTGCTTTTTCTCAATGGGAAGCTTTTAAACCAAGAGTTGCTCCTTCGGAAAAACCACTAGAAATCCCGCCTTCTGTTCGAAAGTATCTAATGGATAGAGGAAGACTGGATGGCAGTGACCCAAGCGCAAAAACATATCAGGAAACAATCAAAGAGCCAGGATGGGAGGGAAAGTTGTTTTCTTTCGTCTCTTCTTACCTAAAAGGAGATGGAGCGGAAATTGCAAATCAACTAAGAATTAGACACTTGGACGCTCTCACCCCAAAACAGTCGGCAGAACTGGCTACTCGCATAGTAATAGATCTAACAAAATATAAATGGAGCGATACTCGCCAAGAGCACTCCGACTTGACATCAAGACAGGAAACAAAAGCGGATCAAAACACTGCACTTGATCTGCTTAAAGAGGGACTCCAAAGAAAAGACGATCCAGAGTGGGAAGGGAACGGAGTGTGTAGGAATTTTGCTAGTTCTGTAAAAGCAGTCTTTGAAGCAATGAAAGCTAACCAAACAAGATTCAGTCAACTTCGCAACACATACTGCCTATATGAAGGAGGCACAGATGAGTTTGCTCCGCGAAGGCAAAGAAGAAATGTCACGGAAATTTACAAAACAGGACATGCATGGAATACATTTATCACTGTGTCTAAGGAAGGCAGGGCAAACGCAACTATTGCCGATGTGACATGGGCTAAGCAAAACTTGGATACAAAACAAATTGAAGGTTTGGATCATACCCTCACAAGAATGGAACCAGTGGTTCATGCGGTAGGACAAGAAATTAAAGAAAACTCTCCAGATAGAGAAGGGCAAGTAAAACACCTTTTGTCATATTATGCGCTAAAAATTGAAGGAGCAGATCAAATCCATGTAGATATTCCGCCAGTTGAATCACTTACAGAACAGCAAAAGGCATATTGCAAAAAAATTGCACTTGAAAATTTTGCAGATAAGATCGATCTTTCAAGTCTTGACGAGTATCAAACAATAAATCTAGGTCGATCTTTTATCGCAGAAGTTGAGAGACTCAAAAAACAAAAAAGGGAAAGGCAGTTTTTCACAACAAGAGCAGTGGAGCTAATGAAACAACAAGGGGTACCAAACGAAATACCAGAACCACTTCCAGCTGCTATCGAACAAGAGTATCAAGAACTAGCTTCTGATGCTGATATCTCAGAGATTGAAACCCTCAACAAAATTTACCAAAATAACCCTGAATTCAACTTCCGTCCAATCTTTAAGAAATACTTGGAAGAAAAACAACTTTCTAATCACCACGCTCCCTCGATTATATTTAGAGACGATGAGCTGCAAAAAATGGTCTTTGAAGAAATAAAAACTCATCCTGATTTTGAAAGACTAATGAATGAAAGTCCCAGATTTCGAATACGGATGAGAGAAGTACTACCACGGCTGTTTGTTGGTTTTTCCCCAACCTCTAAGCTAGAAGACGCTTTGGAACTCGAGTATTTGATTGACAGATCTAATCTTTTGAGACAATCTAATTTCATCAGCAGGTACTCAGGAAAACCCGCTGATGAGACTAGAGCTAAAAGTTTCTTCGAGAATACCAGACAAACATTACAATCAATAAATCCACAAAAATTTGAGGAAATAGCAGCAGGACTTGACGATTACCAGTTGGTTAAACAATACGATATACTATATGGAGATCTAAAACAAGAATAAAAATGATTATCTCACATCGCGGACATTATAATGGGCTAAAAGAAAACACTATTCCTGCTTTTGAGGTAGCTCTAAGAGCGGGGGCAGAGGGGGTAGAATGCGACCTTCGATTAACTCAAGACCATCAGGCTATAGTTTGTCATGAAAATAAGTTGATAATAAATGACAATGAATTCAAAATATCCAAAACGTCCCTAAACACCCTTGTCTCCCATGCTAAAACCCATGACCTTCTAACTATCGCTGATCTTTTTGACTATATAAATCAGAAAAAAATACCGTTTTTTTTGGAAGTCAAAACCAAATCTGCAATTCTTGTCGAAGAAATAGCCACGGAAATAAAAGACAGGAATCTCTGGGATTACGTGCATATCATGGGATTTTCTATTTTTATCAAAAACGCTCTTGCCGCCCAGGAAAAATATCCAAAACTTAAGGTTCTTCCCATTGTAACCAATCCTTTTTACTCTTATGTAAGAAGGCCTAAAAAAAGCTATGGTTTGTTTCTTGGTTGGATTGACCAGTGGCATGGGAGCCAATGGCTTTTTAGAAAATCTCTGTCCAAAAAACGTTTGATACGACTTAAAAATTTTTATGAGAAAAGAGGCCTCAAGGTTATGGCCGGGGTAATAAATAACGACTCCGGATTTGAATATTTCAAACAAGCCGGAGTTGAAGATATAGTAACAGACAATATCAACGGAGCGGTTAAATATTTTAAAAAAGCTAAGGACTAAACTTCTATATTTTTACTCATGCGGCGGGGGAATGATACCTTGTGTTTTTAATGAATAGTCTAAAATTTCTTTCATTTCCTCTCTCCTATTGTTGCTGCCCAAAATTATACCGATTATTTCATGCCCTTCGTAATCCAAATAGCTTACCAGACAAAAACCAGCCTCCGACGTATAGCCGGTTTTTACTCCTTTAACTCCCGGATAACTTGTAAGAAGATTTGTTTCATTATAAAGCAAATATTCTTTATGAAATCCTGTTGGCGCAATGTAGAATTCAACAGTTGACACAATTTGCCTAAACAGATCAAAATTCATTGCATATTTTGTCATAATCAGGAGATCATAAGCTGTTGAATATTGCTCGCCATCGCCTTCCAAACCACTTGGGTTTGTAAAATTTGTGCTCAGAGCTCCGAGTGACTTTGCTTTATTGTTCATTGCCACAATAAAACTATCTCTTCCCCCCGAAAACTTTCGAGCAATAGTTTCCGCGGCATCGTTTCCGGACAAAAGTACCAATCCATAAAGAAGTTCTTTTAGATTTAATTCTTCGCTTTCCGCCAATCCCATGCTGTTTTCACCAACCAAATCTTCTTGTGACACACGGAAAATATCCTCTTCCCCGTAGCTTTCAAGGGCAACAACTGACGTCATAATTTTTGTAAGAGAAGCCATAGCCATTTTCTCAGACGGATTTTTTTCAAAAAGAATTCTATTGGTCGTAAGGTCATAAATGAGTGCTGACTTTGCCGAAATTTCAGGCTTTTCCAAATCTCCACTCGCAGCTTCCGCGTAATTTTTTATAGGCACCCATATTGATAGCGTAGTAACTTGGTCATTTTTGAAAAATGTCAGAAAGTCGGGGACTGGAGAAGATAGAACAATGTCTTTTCTAAAAAACTTTTGCTCGGATACAATATATGCCAAACCAAAAAGAGCTACAATAAATAATATTATATTCAACAACTTCTGCTTGCTCATGCTCCTTCGCTATTTTATCTGCCTCTCATCAGATTTTGAATCGTTTTGTTATTCATGATATTTTTTCTCATTTTTAACTTGTGCTTCGGCGGCATGGCCCCTCGAAGCCTTGGCGAAATGGGCCACAAATAAATATTTTAGCATAAAATTGCAAGTTGACTAAACCCCCCCGTTGTGCAAAAATAGCAACATGTTTGTAGATTTCAAAAATGTCCCCAAGCACTTTGCATCAAGATCACACGAGAAAATGCAGGAAGTGCTTATGAATCCTCAGTCTCCTGGCCCATCTGTCCATTACTACATGATAAGAGGCGACATGAAAGACGGAAGAGGAAACAACATCACTGTTTGGGAACCGGGAACTATTGGTGGAGAGTATATAAAAACCTATGGGCATTATCATATAGGAAATCTGGATGAGACATACAAATTTATATCAGGAGAGGGAATTGCTCTTTTGCAAAAACTGGCAGTTGATGACAAAGGAAATATGATTCCAGAAATCGTAGAAGAATTCAAAGCAATCCCTGTTAAAACCGGTGATGAGCTTTTTATTCCCGCGGCTTCCGGACACTTGGTAGTCAATACAGGAGCGGATTTTCTCGTGACATCCGATGACAGCCCTGTAAACTTTGATGAAGTAAATCCAGCAAGCCTCCCAGGCCATGCTGATTACGAAATGGTCAAACAAATGCGAGGATTTGCATATTATGTCATCGAGCATGAAGGAAAACCCAGCCTTGTCAAAAACAAATTATATAAAGAGGTTCGCAAACAAGAACTATCCAACCTGCCTGTTATTGAATAGTCTTAATAACTTTAAAGATGGCAATAAAACCGCTAGTATTTTCAGAGGCTACAGAATTAACCGCAATTTCTCCCCTTGATGGACGATACCGTAAAACAATTCAAGAATTAGCTCCTTTTGTATCAGAAATGGCGCTGATAAACACAAGAATTGAAGTCGAAGCAAAATATCTAATTGCATTGTCCGAATCTCGCATAGTAAGAAGCATTACAAACAGGGAGAAAAAGTTATTAATAAATCTAGGTCAGAATATGACCACAAAACAGATAGAAAGAGTAAAAGAGATTGAAAAAACAACAAGGCATGATGTCAAAGCCGTTGAAAGAGCTTTTCGCGAACTACTAAAAGACACAAGCCTAAATGACCTAGTTGAAATGATTCATTTTGGCCTAACATCAGAGGACATCAATAATCTTTCATATCGCTTGCTTCTTCAACGAGCAACTTATTCTGTGTGTCTTCCAACTATTGAACAAATTGTGGAAGAACTTGTTAAAAAAGCAAACAGATATAAAGCAACAGCCATGATTTCACGTACACATGGACAGCCTGCTTTACCAACTACTCTTGGGAAGGAATTTTCTGTTTTTGCTATACGACTACATACCCAGCTCCAAAAACTAAAAAAACAAAAATTTACCGGAAAACTAAATGGAGCTGTTGGAAATTTTAATGCTTTACATTTTGCCTACCCTAATGTTAACTGGATTAATTTTTCAAAAAATTTTGTCTCATCTTTCGGGTTTATCCCAAACCTTAGTACAACACAAATTAATGCGTATGATGACACAAGCGAATGTTTTCAGACATATCAAAGAATCAATAGTATTATCGTTGATCTTGATCAGGACATCTGGCGATATATAAGCGATAATTGGTTTATTCAGGAGGTAAAAAAAGGCGAAGTAGGATCCTCCACTATGCCTCAAAAAGTAAACCCGATTGATTTTGAAAACAGCGAAGGAAATTTAGGGATGGCAAATGCAATTCTTGGCTTTATGTCCTCCAAGCTTATCGTTTCTCGACTTCAACGGGATCTTTCAGACAGCACAGTTATTAGAAATATTGGGACAGCGTTGGGATTCTGCTTAATTGGATACAAAAGTACCCTTAATGGATTAAAAAGAATAATACCAAATGAAGATAAAATAGATGCTGAATTGCAAAAAGATTGGGTTATCTTAACAGAAGCTGTGCAGACAATTCTTCGAAAAGCTGGTGTTTCTGACCCATATTCTTTAATTGCCTCTATTAGTAGGGGAAATCATATCAAAAAAGACGCATGGAAAGTTTGGGTTGGTAGTTTGCCAGTTGAGAAAAAATACAAAATAGTACTCAAAAATCTTACACCCAACAAATATACCGGTCTTGCAGTTAAATTAACAGAAAGAGCAATCTCTCAGATAAAAAAATGAATTATCCATTGCGAATTGGTATTGTCGGAGGAGGACAACTGGGTAAAATGCTCACTATTGCTGCAAAAAAGATAGGCTTTTATGTTACCATAATTGATCCTACTCCCAATAGCCCTGCCGGGCAGGTAGCGGATTTTCAAATAGTTGCTGGTTACAAAGATGAAAAGGCTATAAAAAAACTTGCAGATATTTCAGACGTTATTACATTTGAAATAGAGCTTGCTAACGATAAGGTGCTAAATGGTCTTATATCCAAAGGAAAAATAGTTCATCCCAGCCCGCAAACACTTGGAGTTATTCGAGACAAATTAAGACAAAAAGAGTTTTTGAAACAACATTCTCTTCCAACAGCTAAATTTATGGAAGTTTTCTCAATTGAAGATATTATTCATGCAGGTAAATTGTTTGGTTATCCTATGATTTTAAAAGCGCGTACAGATGCGTATGATGGTCGTGGTAATACGCTCATAAAAACAGACAAAGATATTCAAAGAGGCCTAGAGAAATTAAAAGGCAGAATACTATATATCGAACAGTATGTGCCCTTTGTTAAAGAACTTGCTGTTATGGTTGCACGAAACCCAAAAGGAGAAATTGCCGCATTTCCTGTCGTTGAAACTATCCATAAAGATAATATTTGCGATACTGTTATTGCACCGGCTCAGATATCTAAAAAGGTCAAACGCGACGCACAAAGACTTGCAGAAAAAGTAATGAAATACTTAAATGGAGCAGGAGTTTTTGGCATAGAAATGTTTTTAAAAAAAGATAACAGTGTTATTATTAACGAAATAGCTCCACGAGTCCATAATTCGGGACATTATACTATTGAAGCATGTTTTACCTCGCAGTTTGAGCAACACATTCGCGCCATATCTGACCTTCCGCTTGGCAATACTGATATGCTGGTAAAAACGGCTGTTATGAAAAACATATTAGCAACTAAAAACGGAGAAGGATTTCCTAAAGGCATTGAGAGAGCATTGGCAATACCGGGCATTTCTTTTCACGTATACGGCAAGAAAGAAGCAAGGAGTGCGCGAAAAATGGGACACCTAACTGTCACTGGAAGCAAGATAAAAGAGTGTCTGGACAAGGCTAACAAAGCCCGTAAATTTTTGGAGATATAATTTTATGCAAAAACTCCTAATCGCTATCATCATGGGATCAGATTCTGATCTTCCGATAATGAGCGGTGCCGCAAAAGTCTTGGATGATTTTAAAATCCCATATGAATTAACTATTATGTCAGCTCACAGAACGCCTAAGAGAATGTACGACTATGCCAAAAAAGCGCATGAGCGGGGAATAAAAGTCATTATTGCCGGTGCAGGAGGATCTGCTCATTTACCAGGCATGGTGGCGTCTTTAACTTCCTTACCGGTTATTGGAGTCCCAATTAAAACAAAAAACCTAAATGGATTGGACTCTCTTCTTTCAATAGTTCAAATGCCTCCTGGAATTCCTGTTGGAACAGTTGCAATAAATGGCGCTAAAAACGCAGGCATTTTGGCGGCAAGTATAGTCGGGTCAAATCATAAAAAAATCCTAAATAAAATTCAGAGATACAAAAATAAACTTAAAAAAGAAGTTACTCAAAAAGCGAAAACTCTTGAAAAATCAGGATTTAAAAAATATTTAACTGATGAAAATCATTAAGACAATTAATTTTAGAGGTTTTGGAAAAAAGTTCGGTGGTAAAACTCGCGATTTTTATATTAAAGATGACACAAGAATTATTATTTCAACAGATAGAATTTCTGCTTTTGATAAGGTTCTTGGGTATATCCCAAACAAAGGGCAAGTTCTAAGTCAACTTTCTGTTTTTTGGTTTGAGCAAACAAAAGACATAATTTCCAACCATTTAATTTCAGTCCCGCATCCAAATATTATAATTGTAAAAAACTGCAAGCTAATTCCAATAGAAATGGTTGTGAGAGGTTATATGACAGGCGTGACCGGAACGTCTATTTGGGGATCATACGCAAAAGGAGAAAGGGTAATTTATGGACTAAGATTCAAGACTGGTTTGAAAAAAAACCAAAAGCTTCCAAGACCGATTATTACTCCCACTACAAAGGCAACAAAAGGACACGACGCTCGCTTGACAAGAAAGGAAATTTTGGAGAAAAAGATTGTGTCATCAAAGCTTTATAGTCAAATGGAAAAAACAGCCCTTAAACTTTTTCAAAGGGGAACAAAAATATGTAAAAGAGCCCGTATTATACTTGTTGACACAAAGTATGAGTTTGGCCTCGACAAAAATAATAGGCTTATTTTGATTGACGAAATTCACACTCCGGACTCTTCAAGGTTTTGGATTGAAAAAACATATAAGGAAAGGTTCGAAAAAGGTTTGGAGCCGGAAAATTTTGACAAGGAGTTTTTGAGAATCTGGTTTAAAAAAAGAGGCTATGCCGGAGACGGTAAGCCTCCCAAAATGCCCAAAAGTTTTATTTACAAAGTTACTAAAAGATATATAAGCATTTATGAAATGATCACTGGCGAAAAATTTGTTTCCTTATGATTCAAACAGTTCGAGTATCATATCTCTCAGAAAAAAAAGACAGCTACAAAATCCGCTCGGCACGCGTATATCGTCTTGAAGGAATTAAAAAAAAAGATGCTGAAATTCTTGCTCAAAAGTTATTTTGTGAACCGATAAATCAAGTCTATTCATTAAATAGACCTCTAATTAAGAACACTTCGCAAAAAGTCGAAATCGCATATAGACCAGGCGTGATGAACCCTGAAGCCGCTTCAATTATTAAATCTGCCAAAGATATGGGAATCGAGTTATTGGCGGCTGACTCAAGCTGGGAATATTATTTTTTTGAAAAAATTTCAGAAGACGAAATACACGAAAGGGTCCGAAAATTAAACCTTTTCAACGAAACAGTCGAATATATTGTTAAAAAAGAACCAAAAACACTGCTTATTAGAGGGAATGTCGGATCAACTGCCATAGTTCCCATAAGAAAAATGACCGACGAGGAGTTACTTTCTTTATCTAAAGATAAACTTTTTCTTAACCTAGATGAGATGAAAATAGTTCAAAATTATTTTAAAAAAATAAAAAGAGATCCGACCGACTGCGAGCTTGAAACTATTGCCCAAACGTGGAGCGAACACTCCGGACATAAAACTTTTAAAGCAAAAATATTTGTTGACGGAAAAGAGAAAACTCCGCTTATAGAAAGAGTAAAGAAAGAAGCGCTAAAACACAACAAAAATATCGTCTCAGCATTTGAGGACAATTCAGGAGTAATGGATTTTTATGAAGGCTTCGCAATTTCGGCAAAAGGAGAGACTCACAATAGTCCATCTGCAATAGAGCCGTATGGCGGAGCTATGACCGGATCAGGAGGCGTATTTCGAGATATTGTAGGGACCGGTCGTGGAGGAAAAACGCTTATCTCAACTGATATATTTTGTCTGGCAAACCCTAATTTACCCTCCTCAAAACTCCCATCCGGGTGTCTCCATCCTAAATATATTTTAAAACAAGTTGTCAGAGGCGTAAAAGATTACGGAAACCGTATGGGAATCCCAACTAATAACGGGTCATTTCATTTCCACGATGACTTTCGCGCAAAACCAACAGTACTCGTCGGAGCGTATGGGATATTGCCAAAAAGATACGCGAAAAAAGGAAAGCCAATGAAGGGTGATTTCATTGTTAGCATCGGAGGAAGAATTGGAAGGGACGGCATTCATGGCGCGACTTTTTCTTCAGGAGTTATGACAGAGAGAACCAATTCTGTAAACAGCCAAGCAGTACAAATTGGCAACGCGATAGAAGAAAAAAGAACATTTGACGCAATTCTAGAGGCAAGAGACAGAAACTTAATAAGCGCAATTCAAGACTGCGGAGGAGGTGGACTCTCCTCTGCAATTGGAGAGATGGGAGAAAAAACCGGAGTAACTGTGGAGTTAAAAAATGCTTTATTAAAATACCAAGGCCTAAGTCCCTGGGAGATCTGGCTTTAGATCGGATGAATCCCAGGAAAGAATGATTTTGGCGATTCCAAAAAATAGGATTCAAGAGTTTAAAAAAATCTGTAAAAAATATAATGTTGAGATTTCTGTTCTTGGCAAATTTGACGGAAGTAAGAAGTTAAAAGTTTATTACAGTAAAAAACTTGTGGCAGATCTTGACATGAAATTTCTACATCATGGCCTTCCTCAAAGAAAAATGATTGCCAACCACTCCAAAGTTATCGTTACCCGAAGAATTGCAAAAAAAAATAATTCCTTAATAGTATCTAAGGCTCAAAAACAGTGGGTAAATATCATAAAAAAAATTTTATCCCACGGAAATGTTTGTTCAAAAGAACCAATAGTCAGATTATATGATCATACTGTCCAGGGAACAAACGTGCTTAGCCCTTTTAGCGGAGAAAAGATGGACGGACCAAACGATGCGGCAGTAATCAGGCCGCTACTGGACAAGCCTTATGGAATGGTAGTATCTCATGGACTCAACCCAATCTTAAATAGAATCGATCCATACTGGGGAAGTATCTGGGCGGCAACCGAAGCTATTTCAAATTTCACGGCAGTTGGGGGAGATTATAGAAACGCATCGTTAATAAACAATTATATTTGGCCGTTTCCTGACGAAGAATCACTATGGTCGTTAGACCAGTCAGTTGACGCAGTTGTAGATTTTATGAAACTCTTAAAAATTCCGGTAATTTCCGGCAAAGATAGTCTATCCTCAACATACAAAGGAAAAAATGAATTAACAATAAAAATTCCCCCTGTCCTTTGTATCTCTGTTTTTGGAAAAATCCCTGATGTCACAAAAACTATTTCCTCGGATTTCAAAAAACAGAATTCCGTAATCTGTCTTGTTGGAAAACTTGACATAAAAGGAATGGCAGGATCAGCTTATTTTGAAGTCCTCAATCGGAATATGGCAACTGAACAATTTAACAATATCCCCCACGTAGATTTAAAACTTTTACCAAAAACATTAAACACTATCTACAGAGGAATTCAAACTGGAAAAATTTTATCCTGCCATGATGTTAGCGAAGGAGGGTTAATTACTGCAGTTTTTGAAATGTGTGTAGGCGGAAATTTTGGAGCTGAAATTTACCTCGGACGATTGATGGGAAATCGAGCAGATTATATTTTGTTTAACGAAACAGCAGGTTGCTTCATAGTTGAAGTCCAAAACGAGAAAATTGCTAAAAAAATCTTCAAAGACATTCCATATTTTATTCTGGGAAAAACAAAAAAAGAGAAAAATATAACTGTTAAAAAGAAAAATGAAACGCTTTTTAGAGAAAATCTTGAAATTCTAAAAAAAGTCTGGCAAAAACCCATGAAAGAAATTTTTAATTAAACGATATATGAAACCAAGAATATTGGTTCTAAAAGCTGACGGGACAAACTGCGATGAAGAACTCGCATTTGCATTCAAAATTGCGGGAGGAATCCCAAAAATTATTCATATCAACGATCTAAGAAGCAAAAAAGAAAATTTTAAAAATTATAATATTCTTGCGATCCCGGGAGGATTTGCATACGGAGACGATATCGCGTCCGGAAAAATATTGGCAGGAGAGCTAACTTCATTTTTCTCAGAAGAGCTAAAAAAATTTATAAAAAGAAAAGATACTCTTACAATAGGCATTTGCAACGGTTTTCAAGTTTTAGTCAGAACAGGACTATTGCCTTTTGGTACAATTGGAAAAATGCAGGCAACCCTGACCGACAACGATTCTGGTCATTTTGAATGCCGATGGATAAATCTCAGAATAGATAAAAATAATTCTTGTGTTTTCTTAAAAGATTTGGAAGATCAAATAATCTCTTATCAGGTCGCCCACGGCGAGGGAAAATTTTTTGCCAACAATAAAACTTTAAAAACAATCGAACAATCCGGTCTCGTCGTTTTCCGCTATATTGATAAAAAAGGTAAGCCTACAAAGAATTACCCGGAAAATCCTAATGGATCCCTTAATGCAATCGCGGGAATCTGCGACCCGACAGGCCGAATTATAGGCCTTATGCCCCACCCCGAAAGATTTATTTTCAAAGAACACTATCCTAATTGGAGAAGGCAAAAAATTGATAGACCACAAGGGTTATCAATCTTTAAAAGTATGATAAGTTATATAAAAGAAGTTCTATGAAAATTGGAATTTTTTCTACTTTTATCGAACCTGCTGCTTTAGATCTTGTAAATTCTGTTCAAGGTGCTGTAAAGAGTGGAGAAATTCCCAATACAGAAATCTCCTTTATTTTTTCAAATCGGGAACAAGGAGACGATCCAGCAACAGACAAGATTTTAGATACATTAAATAGACAAGACACACGTCTTATGACATTTTCAGCACCCAGGTTCAAACCTGATATGAGAAGAAAAGCAAGGCAAGAAGAAAAATCTGGGAGTACCTCTCTGATGCAAGAATGGCGAAATCAGTTTGGAGAAGAGGTTTTAAAAAGACTTCCCCGAACAGACGTTGATTTACTACTGGGCGACATGTACATTTGGGGAGATAATATGTGTGATGAAAGAAATGGAATCAATCTTCATCCGGCACTCCCCTGGGGGCCAAAAGGTGAATGGTATAAAGTTATCTGGCAATTAATTCAAGATAAGTCGCAAGAAACTGGCGTTATGATGCATAAAGTAACTCCTGAATTGGATCGCGGCCCTGCCATTGCTTATTGCCGCTTTCCGATCAGAGATTCTTTCCTAACCCCGCTGTGGAATCGTCTACCAAGAGATCCACGCAAACTCGAAGAGGTAATTAGACAGGGCTTGATAGAGAAAGAAAAAGCAAACCATCCCCTTTTTAAGGAAATAAGAAATAGAGGGTTTACCCGAGAAACGCCGCTCATTGTCCAAACAACAAAGGCTTTCACAAAAGAATCACTTAGGCTCGAGGGGGGAACTCCCGTTGATAGAAATGGAATTATTCTTCGTGAAGGTTACGATTTAACGTCTCGGATTGACACAATAGTTAGCCGTCAGCTTGAAGGACAAAATTTTGCGAGAAAGGAGGTGTTTTAAATGAAGCCAAAAGTATTGTTTACAGATGGAGAGGGTCCTATTGTATTTAAAGATCTCGCAGCAGATGTGACTGAAAAAGTTGTTCCGGGACTTTTTCCAGTATTAAGTTTTTATGATGATTATCTTGCTGAAATTGGAACTGAGGGTTACCAAGCAGGAGACACTCTGGCGCTTGTGGTCCCGCATTTTCTAGCTCATGGCGTTAAAGATAAAGATATTGCAAACGAAGCAAAAGACGCGAAGTTATGCTTTGGCGTTGAAGAATATGTCTCAGAACTAAAAAAAGACGAGTGGAATATTAGAATTATTTCAACCGCATATAGCCAAATGTGGGAGCTGGTAGGTGAACATTTGGGAATTCCTATCCAAGATATCGCCTGCACAAAACTTGACTTAAAAGCTCTCAAAGAAAGTTTTGGATCAAAAGATTTTTACGCTAGAGTTCTTGCCGCAGAAAAAAATATTCTTGCATCTACACCTTTAGCCAATGAAGCCATGCGGGAAGTTGATCAAGGCAAATCCGTGGTTGAGGTTTTGGGGAAAAATCCTAAATTTACTCCTTTAAGAGAAAGTCTTGATCATTTCTACTGGGATGAGCTAAAAAATTTAGGATACCAAACGCTGGAAGCAGTAACTGTTATTGGAGGAAAGAGAAAAATTGACGCAGCGCAAAATTTTGCGCGGGAATTAGGACTAAGCCTTTCTGATATCCCATACGTTGGAGACAGCATAACTGATGATGCTATTCACAAACGTTTGAAAGATGAAGGAGGCCTACCGATTGCGATAAACGGAAACGCTTACGCGCTTCGTAATGCTCGCGTCGCTGTGGCAACAGAAGATATGAGAAATGTTCGTCCAATTCTTGACGCATGGCAAGCCGGTGGATTTGAGGCAGTAAAAAGTAGAATTGATGAATCAAATCAATCATTTATGGTTGGTGGCAAAGAGGGATCGCCTATACACGAGGAGCCAAGCCATTATTATCATATCGTTAAATGGGATAATCCCGCAAACCAAAGGGAGCTAAGACAAGTTCACGGAGAGTTCAGGCGCCGTGTTCGCGGAGCAGCAACCGCAAAACTGGGGTAATTATGCAAAAAAATATAAAGACAAACTGGTACGTGATTACTGGAGCGCCGAGTTCTGGAAAAACTACTACATTAAAATCTTTAGAAAATAAAGGTTATAAAGTTTTCTATGAATGGGCTCGTATTTATATTGACCAAGAAATGAAAAAAGGCAAAACTCTTAAAGAAATAAGAGCTGATGAACTAAAGTTTCAAAAAAAAATTTTAAAATTAAAAGCTGATTTCGAAAAAAAACTTGATCCAAAAAAATTACTTTTTATGGAAAGGGGAATTCCTGATAGTAATGCTTATATGAAAATACTAGGTTTTGAAAATAATAAGTCTCTGAAAAATGCGCTGAAAAAATGTTATTATAAAAAAGTTTTTTTATTAGAGCTTATTAAGTACGAATTGGACTACGCTAGAACCGAAAGTCAAGAAGAGGCAATGATTATTGATTCTCTTCTTGAGAAAAGTTATACAGATCTTGGAATTGAAGTTTTGAGAATTCCAAAAATGTCTGTAGAAAAAAGGATTGATTTTATTTTAGACAATTTATGAGCAAGAATACAATTACATATTCTCAGGTTGGGGATAATTATGATACAAAAGATCCTGTTAAAAAACTTTTCCAAAAAGCAGCTTCTAACACAGCAAAAAATCTAAAAAAACACGGTTTTGAGGAAATTTCAGATTCTCGGGGCGAATCGGCATATGTCTGGTCTCCCATTCGACAAGCTCAGGGCAAGCAAGACTTTATGTTGGCTTCAGTTATCGAAGGACTAGGGACCAAAAATCTCATTGCTGACGCAATGTATAAAACAACAGGAAAAACTTACTACGATGTAGTCGCCCATGATACAGTTGCGGCAATCATAAACGATCTTTCAACAGTGGGAGCAAAACCTCTTGTTATCCATGCATACTGGGCAATTGAAGATAATAAGTGGCTTTCCGATCAAAAACGCATGAAGGATTTGATCATGGGCTGGAAAAATGCATGCGATATTGCCGGTGCCTCCTGGGGCGGGGGAGAAACAGCAACGATGAAACAAATTGTCGTAAAGGGAGTGGCTGAATTCGGTGGATCGGCTGTTGGAATAATAACCACGAAGAAAAATCTGATTACCGATAAAAAGCTAAAAGAAAGGGACAGAATATTGCTTTTAAAAAGCAATGGCGTTAATGCAAATGGCATATCTCTGGCAAGAGCAATTGCGAAAAATCTTCCAAAAGGTTACTCGGAAAAGCTTCCAAACGGAAAAATGTATGGAGAGACACTACTTACAAAAACAAATATTTATGCGAAGTTAGTTCAGGATTTATTAAAGGACAATGTTGATATTCATTATATCTCCAATATTACCGGTCATGGATTTAGAAAAATCATGAGAGCAAGACCGAATTTTACATATGTAATCGAAAAAATGTTTAATCCGCACCAGGTATTCCTTTTTATCCAAAAACACGCAAATCTAAACGACTATGAAATGTACCAGACATACAATATGGGAATGGACTACGCGATTTTTCTTCCAGAAAAAGAGGTTACTAGGACGCAAAAAATTATCACAAAACATAAATTTCAAAGTGTCAATGCTGGATTTATCGAAAAAGGAGAAAGACAAGTTATTATCAAGCCAAAAAAATTAGTCTATAAAGGAGAAACCCTTGATCTACGCTAAATCGTCTTAAGGATAAGTTAAAATTTATGACCTTATGTAGAGAAGATAGGGAATAGTACCCAATAGATTAACAGCGCTTGCCAGGAAAAACAATATTTGAAAACCATACTGACTGGCTATAAAACCCCCAACAACTCCAGCAAGTGCCATACTGAAAAAATGGGTCGCGTCATAAACACCCCATTCAGTAGGCTCTTTATCTTTATCCAAGTGAGTTGAAAAAAGCGCGTGTTTTGCAGGAGAACCGATCCCCAAGCCAACTCCAGCCATACCGTAAAAAACAAAAAGAGGAAAAACAGTGTTGGAAAAAGCGAAACCCAAATACGAAAGGCTCATTATGACCATTCCCATTATGACAAATAAAATTCTTTTGGCTTCCGGGATTTTTGATAAATAACGACAAATAACAAGCTCCGCAAAAACTCTTGATATAAGAAAAAAACTAAAAGCAGAAGCCGCAATTTGCACATTACCCCCTTGCACGTTATCTACAACAAATATAGCAAAAATGGGAACAATAAAATTATAGGCGGACCAAAGAAGCGTTTCTGAGATGATAAATGCCTTGACCACTGGATTTACTTGAAAATGAGAAGGATTTCTCCCAATAAACTGATCTTTTAGCATCTAAATTTATCTTAGCAGCAAAGCTTCGGAAATTACAAGAGGATATGTCTGAATCGCACTCTTTGCTTCGTATACAGACAATTTGAGATTCTCGCCGTCATAAATAAATTCAAAAATAACCGGATTTTTTTTATTGTTTGTTATATACAAATTTTGCCTAGCGTTTGCCGTTACATGACCCGGATAACTATAAATCGAAACGCCGAACTCTTTTGAAATCTCTGGAATTACCGCAAAGTCATGGCTGGTTGGAGCGTACGCGTCAAGCCCGGCTGTTTTTGCCGCCAAATAGATAAGAGAAGCCAAATGACATACTCCATTGCCCATAAGATAGCCGTCGGATTTAAATCCTTCCTGATGGTTAAAATGTGCGTTTGTAGTTGCTGCCAAATTACCGCTAAACTCGGGATAAACATCATCATGAAAGGCAAAACTCTGATTTGGGGTGAGACTAAATCGATAAGCAAATGGCTTCCTGAGCTCTTCCCAATCTATCTCCTGTTTTTTAGCCACTCTTCCATCCATGTAGGCAGTTGTAAGGAGTATGTTATCTTTAAAAACGCCGTTTACGAAGCTATTTGGTTGTCGATTTTCCAACGAAATTTGCTCCGAAGCCAAGACACTCAATGCCGGAGTAATTTTAAACTCTGGCTCAGCTTTGGGAGAGAAAAATATAAACCATGCTAGAATAAATTCTCCAAACATAAGAGTGAATTATAACATACTATAAGATATATGTCAAACCTATAGGATAGGGTTTTACGGTATTTACTTTTTCCAAAAAATAGTATTATTATGGATATAGGATGCAAAAATTGTTCGTTTTTTGCCTAGTGATCGGAACGTTATTTGTTTCTGGACTAGTTGCAGCTATGGAAAGAAATGACAGGGCTGCCTGCGCTAATTCAATTAGCTGCGTTAACAACCTCAGCAGTAATTATGATGAAAATAGCAAAACCGCGGAGTTTGAAGGAAAAATTTTGCCGCTTCCCCAAGCACTTGCCCAAAATCCAGTCGTACAAACTTCCAACGTTTTAGGAGCGTCTTCCAATAAAAGAATAGAAATTGATCTGACGAACCAAAGATTGTATGCATTTGAAGGAGATAGAAAAGTATTTGATTTTCTGGTCTCAACTGGTAAATGGGGGAGAACACCAACCGGTACTTTTAATATCTGGATAAAACTCCGCTATACGAAAATGGAAGGAGGAAACAAGGCTTTAGGAACGTATTATTATCTACCCAACGTTCCTTACACCATGTATTTTTATAATGACCAAATACCCAAGTGGCGCGGATTTGGAATACACGGAACATACTGGCATAGCAACTTTGGCCATCCCATGAGTCATGGATGTATTAACATGAAAACCGAAGAAGTTGAACAACTATACTATTGGGCAGAGCCCCCAAGCACGAAACACACAACTTACGCGAGCGACTCTAATCCCGGAACCAAAATAATCATCTACGGCACCGCCCCAAACGAATAAATTAGATGATTTCTGCTTTGACTACCAGTCTTTTTTCGTCAAACCAGCCGTCGCAGGTAAACAGTGTAATTGTATTTTTTTTATTTGTGTCAATTTTTTCTATCTGAGAAGGTTTAATATATTCAAGAGAATAAACTTTGTATATATAGGTTTTTCCATTTGAATCTCCCAATTTGACAGTATCTCCAATAGAGACCTTCTTAAGATTCCCGAAAAGCTTGTCCCGATTATGCGCGTAAAAAACAGTATTGCCGCCATCGCCTAATTTGCCGCTTGTCGGCAGATATAAGACGTATCTAGAATCCAATACCCATTTTCCATTCTCGTATCCTCCTGCTGCGACTTCAGAGCTAATTTTTGCACTATCAATCTCCATCCATTTTGGCAGCCCGGAGGAGAGAATATCAGCAAAAGTTTGTCTAAAAACAGACGCATCTTTTAACGGCAAACTGGATGAGCTTTGCTTTGCCAATGCAAAAACTCCACAGACTACAAAAAACAACCCAAGAATTATCAGTACAATCTCACGCTTCATATATGTATAAATAAGTATTATATGAGCTGTTAAAAACCTTGCTATATACCTTCCTGCCGAGAAAGTAAAATCCGAGGACAAGTGATCCCAATCCTGTAACAATCATGCCTAATCCGAATCTAAGTTCTGAATCACCAGTTGAGGCAAGCGTAGAAGCACCCAAAACTTGCCCTGTAGATTTCTGTTCTTGCGGGTAATAATTGTTTGTTACATTATTTGTCACATAAACAATTTCTTTTTTCTTTTCTTCTTTTGGATCATCTTTTTCAGGTGATTTATCTTCCAAGTCCATAGGTTTTTCATCCTTGTCTTTCTCTTTATTATCCTTCTTTTTATCTTCACAATCAGGTTCACCATGCCTGCATCCTGTCTCTGAAGCATTGTTTTTCCCTGAATCACAAGGCTTACCATTTATGTCTCCTGTAGAACCGTCTGCATCGCATCCGCCTTCGTTTTTAGAAGGATGTGGTATTTCTACCTCCTTGTAGTCTTTCTTTTCATCCTCTTTATCTTTATGGGACTCGTGATCTTTATTTTTTTCTTTATCTTCGTTTTCAGATTTATCTTTATGCTTGTCATTATCCTTTTGTTTTTCATCATGATTTTCTTTTTTTTCAATAGAGTTATGGACCTTACCCGAAAACGCAAAGGCATCAAGAGGGAAATAAACGTTTGTAAATACAAAAGCCGCAACTAAAATAGTAATAATTATCTGCAATCTCATGATCAAACAAGTATTATACTATAAGATTATTCTTTTGTCAATAACTATAGGCTGGAATAATATGGTTTTAAATTTTATATATTGACTTAGAGAGATTATTTGTTTAAACTGGGTCATAGAATAAAAAAGAGGGGAGGTGAAATAATAATGGATAATCAAGGAAATACAGGTACTCCAACAGGGGGAGGCGGAATGCCTTCTGAACCAACAGGAGGAAACATGCCGCCAACAGGAGGTGGTATGCCATCAGGAGACACATCGCCAGATCAACAAGGAGGAAACATGCCGCCAACAGGAGGTGGTATGCCATCAGGAGACACAACACATCGCCAGATCAACAAGGAGGAAACATGCCGCCACCACCATCAGCTCCGCAAGGATAAATTGAAGTAAAAAAACTTATGGGCGGATACAGAAAAATCTCATGTTATAATCGTGAGATTTTTCTGGTGATACAAGCACTACTACAAACTAAATAGGGGGAAGAATTGAAAAAAATTAGGCCTTTGTGTCCTGCCTGCCTCAATATCCATAAGAGAGTTTATTAGATTTCTTCCGTCTCTAACAGCGATATTTAGATTCTTATGGCTGGCTCCAACTGTAGCTTTTGCGCTAAGTAAAACTGAATTGTAATTACCTTGGGCTGAAGTCAGAGGCAACACTTCTACCACTGCCGTCTCAGCTTTGGCGAGGGCATCTCCCAAAACAAACAGTATATTACCGAGATTTTTTTGAGCTTCCAAAACGTCTTTCTTTTCGACTCTAAGCTCTTCTATTTTTTGCCCCATTTCTATCGCGATACCAGTAAAAGATTCTCCAGAGACGTTGATCTTGTCAGCAATTACCACAATTAGAACCTGCGAAGCAATAATCCGAAAATTATTATAGTTATCAGAAAGAACATTGATATCAATACTTAGCTGATCGAAGCTAACCCTATCTATCACTCTTGCTTTTAAAGAATTGAGAAAATTAATTTGTGATTCAACTTCACTCGCATATAAAGCCTTCTGAATTGGTGATGTTTTCTCAGTTGCTTCAATCCGTGGGATCAAACTTTCAAGAATAGCGACTCTTCTGTCAATCTCAAGCTCTGCCCTTGCACGGGCAACTTCTGCTTTTTGTGACCCAAAGCCCTGAGCTTGGGTAGGAGCTGGACTGAGAACATCTGAGAAATTAACAGACTGATACGAGAAAAAAATATCCAGCTCTCTAAGATCATTTCCTATTTCAATTACTTTTCCTTCCTGTTCTTGAATGTCTTGAAATAATATCTCATAAAAAGTTGGTGGAGGCTCTGGAGTAATCTCGGCAATGTCTCCGTTTCCAGTCTGTGGCGCGATCGTCCTTCCCCTGATAAAAAGAAAAACAACAACTACGACAGCCAAAAGAATTAGAATACCAACTCCTATAATTATAAATGTTGTTATATTTCTTGATGGCGGTTCATAATCCGGAAGTAACTCTAAATCTTCATCTCTCTGAAAGTCATCTTTTGGATCCATATAACTTACACCTATACTCTGTCATATTATAGAAAGCCTGTCAACAGTCCGAAAATCTTGATATAATCATAAGATGGTCGAACTAGTTCTTTTCGCAATTGGTTTAATAATACTTGTTAAAGGAGCAGACTTTCTTGTCGATGGAGCATCCAGTCTTGCCGCGCGATTTAAAATCGCTCCCATTGTAATCGGATTAACTATTGTTGCCTTTGGCACATCTGCACCAGAACTTGTAGTATCTTTAACAAGCGCATTAAAAGACAATACAGACATCGCGCTTGGCAACGTAATAGGATCAAACATATTCAATATTCTTTTTATATTGGGAATCAGTGCCATGATTTATCCTCTCGTGGTTGCGAAAAACACTGTTTGGAAGGAGATACCGTTTTCTTTCTTAGCAGCAATACTTGTGGTAATTCTTGGACTCCAACTGCCCATAAACACTGGGAATTTCAATCTCTTGGCAATATCAAGCTTAGAAGTTGAAGGGGTGATTACGCGATCTGGCGGATTTGTACTTTTGAGTTTTTTTATAATTTTTCTTTACTATTCCTTCGGTATAGCCAAAGTAACTGGAGCCTCGCAAGTATCTATAAAAAAATTAACACTGCCCAAAATAATACTACTTATAGTTCTTGGTCTTCTCGGACTAACTTTTGGAAGCCGCATAGCAGTTGATAACGCTGTAACTCTTGCAAGGCTCCTTGAAATAAGCGATACTTTAATCGGACTCACGCTTGTAGCCGTAGGAACAAGTCTTCCAGAGCTTTTCACAACTATCGCGGCCGTGCGCAAAAAAAGCACAGACATTGCCATTGGCAACATTGTAGGCTCTAATATATTTAATATCTTTCTGATTCTTGGAGTTACAGCTTTAGTAAAAGATATACCCATCAAAGGAATACAAATAATTGATATTCTGGTGCTTTGGTTCTCAACGCTTATACTTTTTGCATCTCTGTTTGTCTGGAAACGCCATAGAATAAGCAAAATTGAAGGCTTTATAATGCTTTTGTGCTATGTTGCCTATACAGTATTTCTTATTATAAGAGGCTAAAATCGTTGGATATTCCAAGTTGTCAAGGTGAACACCCAGTATTCTTTGAAAAGTATCTAAGATTAAGAATCCTAACACTCTATCCAAAAGTAAATGCAAATAGCTGGGAATTGCTATCGTCAAACTCGAGTCGTAACAAATGCTTTTCCGGAGAAGAAAGGTTGATAAGTTTATACAATCTATCTCCATCGACCGTTACAATTCCATTTTCGTTGTCTTCTCCAAAATACTGCATTTTATCATCTATAAAAACTCTTACTTTTGACTGGTCTGCTGAGGTCCTCATTACCAAATATATTTCTTTTGCTTCAAAGTTAAGAAATAGCTTTGCTCCTTTTTGAGGACTTGCGTATTCTTCCATAATCAGCCATTCTCCCTCAAAGGCTACATTATTGTCTGGCAAAGTAGGTGGTTTTGTATAAACATAAGTTTTGTTTGGCAAGATCTTCTCAGAAGAAGCAAAATTACTTATTCTCCCATAACCTAGATAGGTCTCAGGAGTTTTTGAATAAACTTGATATAGAGGATTATTAACATCGCCGCTTACATCCTCAGCTCCGGCTTCCATCAGAAGCTCCTGAATAACTTTTTCGCTTTCATCATATGCTCCTTCTCCAAAATGGGAATAGCGAATATATCCATCTTTATCGATGAAATATTTGGCAGGCCAATAACGATTGCTGTATGCGCGCCAAGTTGCGAAATTATTATCCTGAACTATTGGATATTCAAGGGCAAAATCAGAAATTGCCTTCCGAACGTTATCCTGGTTCTTTTCAAACTCAAACTCTGGTGAATGGACGCCTAGAATTACCAATCCCTTATCTTTATACTTTTCCCACCACTGACGAAGATACGGAAATGTTCTTTGACAATTGATGCAAGAGTATGTCCAAAAATCAACAATAACAACCTTGCCTCTCAGGCTTTTAACTGTTAATGGGTCGGAATTAAACCAGGATCCGCCGGGAATAATTTCTGGAGCTCTTGTGCCTTTCGGCTGAAGTAGATTAAACATTGGTTTTCCCATGTCCTCTTTCTGCATTTTTTCTGAACCCATGTCCTCCAAAAGTCCTCTGATAAGATCATTGTCCTCGAATTGAGTCAAGCCAACGCCATATTGTGGGAATCTATCCAAGATAAAAGTCTGAAATTTACGATCAATGTTGAACAATATTCCCAAGGCCGTTGCAATCATAATTATTCCAAATGCTTTTTGTATGTTTGCCGAGTTGACAAGAAGCCAGGGAACTTTGCGAAAAAGATTCTGTCCGCCAATTATAATCATAAACATTGGGATAGCGGTTCCAATAGAGTAGGCAAGTATTATTAGGAATGCATCAAGCGTTACAGTACCAACAATCGCCAGCGATATAACAGAGGCAAGAATTGGACCGACGCAAGGAGTCCACAGAAGTCCTAAAGATAATCCAATTATAAATCCTGAACCAAAACCTGTCCCTGCTGGTCTCGTTGGCGCAAAACTGGAAAGCTTTGAAAATAATCTCTCAAGCAATACCTGAAATCGAGGAACCAGAAATGACACACCAAATCCCGCAATCACAATCACTGCCAAAAATCTTAAAGTATCAACGGGAATTCCGCTTATCCTGACAATTGTTGATAGAAAGAGTGTAAAGAAAGTAAAACTAGCAACAAATCCAAAGACAACTCCAAGAGGTCGTAACCGCCCAATATTCACTCCTCCAAGGGAGGAAGAAAGGATAATTGGTAAAATTGGTAAAATACAAGGCGAGAGAATAGTTACGATTCCTGCCAAGAAAGCAAATATCACTAAGAAGATCATAAATTATCTGATGTTATTCAGAAGCTCATCGATCTGACCGCCATTCCACTTGAAAACCTCATTACCTAAAGAGTCAACCTGAACATAAGTATGCTGATAAGTAACCCCATATTTTTGCGCCAAATCCTTCTCTTCATTGTCTGTATCGGAATCATTGTAATTAACTCTTATCAGTACCACGTCCTCAGGAATACGACTTTCGTTTTCTCTAAAGCTTATATCCGCGGGTCTGCAAGTCGGACACCAGTTGGCATAAAAAAACAGCACCCGGCGTTTGCCAGATGAAGAATCAAGAGCTGATTTCGAGTACTCTACATAGCGTGAATCACTATCTGAATGCGTCATCGTCTCATCCCCACCCATCATATTCTCATCATCCATCATTGTTTGATCAACAGCGGAATTTGGACTAGAAGCGGGATTTTGAGAAAGGACAAAAACGCTTACGCCAACAACACCCAAAACAGCAACACCTGCAATAATTACTAACGAATTTTTCATCAAATCATCCCACCTCTAATATAATCTTAGCATAACCTCTAAATATCCTCAACTCATAAATAAAAGACAAGATCAGTACTCAAAAAAAGCTTAAATTATTGATACAATTATACTTTATGGATAAAAAAACTGCGATACTCCTTCTGGTAGTTTTCATAGATTTGATAGGATTTGGGATAGTAATCCCTATACTGCCTTTACTAATTGAAGATATCGGAGGCGGAGTTTTTCTTGTCGGAGTAATAATCGCGCTTTTTTCACTCTTTCAGTTCTTGTTTTCTCCAATACTGGGCAGGTTATCGGACAAATACGGCAGAAGACCAATACTTATTATTAGCTCACTAATAAATGCTGTATCCTATTTTTTTATCTTCATCTCTCAGTCAATATGGATTATAGGTTTAGCAAGAATTATAGCTGGCATTGGAAGTGCTAATATATCTGTTGCTCAAGCATATATCGCCGACACCTCTAAATCTCACGAACGTACAAGAAAAATGGCTCTTGTTGGCGCGGCTTTTGGGTTGGGATTCATAGTCGGACCGCTTCTTGGAGGAGTGGTATCTGAAAAATTCGGAATTGGAGTAACCTTTTTGATTCCCGCGATACTTTCTTTTGTAAATGCTATTTTAATTTATCTCATTCTTCCTGAATCAAACAGTGTTCTTCAAAAAAATATAAAAATTGAGCTTTTCAATATGAAAGTAACCAGAGAGGTAATGCGCCCAAAAAATATGTCTTTTCTTCTTTTTCTCTTCTTTTTTGCGAATTTATCCCTGGCACTGATAATCGGCGTCTTCCCAATATTTGCCAAGGATAAGTTTGGATGGAGCGAAGCGCAAAACGGATATTATTTTGGGCTAATTGGAGCCGGATCTTTTGTAACCCAGGCATTTCTAATTAAACTGATGCTTAAAAAAATAGATGAAACTCAAATAGTAAGACTGGGCATTTTAACTTTTGGAATAGTAATGATAGCAACGGCTATAGCACCATTCGGCTGGATTATTTTTTTGCTAGGCATTATCAATGCTTTTGGTTTTAGCCTTATAAATATAGGCGTCCAGTCTTTGATTTCTCTTGAATCAAAACCCGAGGAGCAGGGGATTGTCTTGGGTGTTGCTCAGTCTTTTGGCGCGTTGGCTAGAGTAATCGGACCCCTTGCTGGAGGAATTATCGCAAGTTTTAATATCAGTCTGCCTTATATTGTCTCGGGTATTGTTTCTATCGCAATTCTTGCCTGGGGACAAAGTTATCTAAAATACATGCGTGCAAACTCCAAGAACAAATTAAAATAGAATTAAACATCATCAAGCTATAAACCTCAATCGTGTGTTATAATTAGCTTATTGTTTATGAGAATAGCTATTGTTAATTCAAATTGTGTATCATTAAATAAATCTACAAAAAAAGGCACAGAAATATTTGACTATATCCTTATTCAAAGTCTTTATAAACAAGCAAAGCGGCATAACTTAGAAATTACCGCCTTCGCATCTGGCGATTCTCGTCTTCCGGTGCCCATAGAAAGCGTAAGCTATAAGTCATCTTTTGCCGATAAGGACGTCGGCGTCGAGCACCACAAAACATTTGAGATGGCGCTTGTTTCAAAAGCATTTGCAATGCAGGATCATTTTGACCTCTACCATGTCAACATAGGCAACGGGGATGTTGTGTTGCCATTTGCGCCATTCGTGAAAAAACCCATAATCGTTACCATGCATGGCAGCTTTCTTGAAGAAAAGTACAATAAAAAATATCTTTCTCTTTTTAAAAATCTTAAAAATATATATTTTGTCTCGATATCAAAAATACAAAGAAATCCGCTACCCGCACTTAATTATATTGCTAATATCTATCATGGTGTTGACGCCAGTGGCATGTGGAAATTTCATCCAACGGGAAACGAGCATATTGTGTGGGCTGGCCGTGCTATCAAAGAAAAAGGGATAGAAACAGTTATTCACGCTATCAAAAAGGCAAATAAAAAAGCAAAAATATTTCCTTTGGTAAAAGACGAATCGCCGAAATGGATTAAACAAATAGAAATAAATGGGAAAGAATTGAATAAAAAAATTTCTATTCATTTCGGTATGAATAGATACGAATTGGCTCCTCACTATCAACAGAGCAAACTTTTTTTATTTCCAATTAATTGGGAAGAACCATTTGGCCTTGTAATGATCGAGTCTATGGCATGTGGTACTCCAATTGTTGCATATGCACGAGGATCGGTACCGGAGGTTATTGTAGATGGGAAAACAGGTTTTGTTGTTAATCCTTCGGACAAAGAAATTAATGGAAATTTTATTATAAAAAAAACCGGTACTGACGGTTTGCACGAAGCAATTGATCGAATATTTTCTATGTCACAAGAAGAATATGCGACGATGCGAAAAAATTGCCGAGATCATGTAGAGAAAAATTTTACCGTAGAAAATATGATTAACCAATATATCGACGTTTATAAAAAAGCATTGTTAACCTCTAGAAAGAGAGGAGAAAAGACATTCCCCGAAGTTAATAAAATTATCAACTTTGCTCAAGAATATCGCCGTGTTTTGATATAAAAAGCTTTGTACTATCGGTTAACAGAAGTTTTTTAATTTCTGAAAATGAGTAAAAACTAATAAGCCGCCCCTCTAAGCGCTCCATATTGTTAACATTATCATCACTCAACTCTGCGAAGTAAAAGTACTCTGTAATATCTTTGATCCTCTGTCTCGATAAAAAATGAGCAGAAGGAAGTTTTATACCCGTTTCGTTTTCAACCAGTTTTATAATGGTTTCCAATTCTGATTTATTTTGTTCTTTTACTCCTCCTATAAAATTCCACAGGAAGTTTTTTAAATCAATTAAGTTATTTTCCTTAGCTGTTAATAGTATTTTTCCTCTGTATTTCAACAGTATAAAAGTGAAGTCGAATTTATTCACAATTTAATTATAACACGAATAGCAAAACTCGTGGAAAGGAATTAAACTCCCAATCTTAAACACTCTATTGCCCAAGCAAGAAATGACGTATATAATGTATCTTGATGAGCAAAATTGTAGACTTTTTTCATACCATTAGTCCGAAAATAATAAAATCTACTAATAATACATTTGGAAACATAAAAGAAATTAAATACAAAGACAAAAATAATCCCTTGGATATAGTCACAAAAGGTGACTTTGACAATGAAAAAATTATAATCTCAGAGATCAAAAAATGGTTTCCAGACCACAATATTGTTGCCGAAGAAACTTTTTCATCAACTAAAAACCCAGAAAAAGGTAAGACTTGGATAATAGACCCAATATGCGAACACTCAATTTCAAAAACGGCATTCGATTTTTCTCTCTTGCGTAATAGATCATTGCAAACAGGAATATGTTTGGAGCACTGGTAATCATGAAATCTATATTAATAAAAAAAAATTTAACTCGAATAGAAAGAGTAACTTTACCACAATAGAGGTAGATCTTTCTTCAACAACACAAGCTCCTTTAGAAAGGATCGAAAATATTTTAAAATTAGTTTCCTTTCTTGCCCGCAGTAAAAAATATTACCTATCAACCTTCTGCACATCTCTTGCGTATACCTATACTTCATTGGGAAGAATAGACGGATACATAAATAGTTTTAGCCACGCGTGGGATACAGCAGCAGCAAATTTTTTGCTCTTGCAAGCTGGAGGAATTGTTAGTCAGCTCGATGGAACACCATGGAATTTATCCTCGGATAATGTCTTGGCCGCCCGCGATAAAGAACTACATGCAGAACTTCTAAGTATCCTTAATTCGTAAAACAACTTATATCGTCTATCTGGGAAGGTGGACAAGCTAGGCGCCTAGGGAAAATTCCGATGTGTGTTTATTAGATGCGGACATTGTACTTTTATCACGAAAAAACTTTTGAACATCAATCACAATCAACTCCTTATTCATTCAAGAAATTATACCATATAACAAATATAAACTATCTTACTAGGCACTTGTTTTCTTTTCTCTATAAAGTAAACGGTCAAAAAATTTCATCAGCTCAAGTTCGTTTTCATGTGGATCCTCATAAGACTTGCGACTCTTAAAATCATTGTAAAAATCAAAAAACTCATCAATCCCATCCATTGGGAGCTCCATAGCTTTTCCGGCAACCTCAAAATCTCCCATAACGACATTTAATAACCGAACACTATCAATATCAATTTCCTTACCATTTCTTTTATGGACACTGTTAGCTACGTCTAGTATCTGATTCATAAGAGTACCATTCACGACAAGAGCACTACACAACTCTTCTGGTCTTTTGGTTCCAGATTCCATGCACAATTTTGCAATAAATACTCCCTGAGCCTGAACAGATGCGGGAAATTCTGTACTGGCTTGAACGAAAAATGAAAATCCCTTTAGCGCATTTTGCCCGTGGGACTCTGCTCCGTCAATATTTACCTCTTTATGTATTTCAGTCATATATTCTATATCATGCTTGGTATAACTCTATAAGAATATCATTACAATCTTTGAAAAAGATATATCTTCCTCCGAAAAATGCAGTATCTATCTCTCCAACAAACTCAACTCCTTTTTCTGTCAGCTTTTTAATTACACCATCTAAATCATCAACTTCTATACACAAATGTTTTATGCCGATTACGCGCAAACCGCTCATTACGTCTTTCATGTAATTTGGCAGAGGTTTTATACTGCTGTCAAAACAAAACAATTCTATCCTTATATCATCAAGCTGAAGAAGCGCTATCTCCATACCATGCTTATTGTATTCCTTGATAATTTCAAAACCCAATTTTTCCTCGTACCACTTCGCGGATTCTTCCATGTTTTTTACACTAAGTGCGACATGGTGAGGCCGAAATTTCATAACTTATATTCCTGTCTTGAATCATTTGGATAATTCAGAGTGTCAAACAAGACAAAAGATTTTGGTCTTACAACATAACACAGGTGCCCATCGGTATTTTCAATAATAGCTTTTACTCTTTTCCCTGAGACTCCAAATCTTTTCGCGTAATACTCCATAGCAGATGAAATCTCATTCTTACTTTTCAATACCTTGGCAACTCCTTCGAATTGCAACCCTCTTACTTCATCACCGTGTTTGTGCGGCAAAACAATAGTGCCGGCAACTTTTTTGTTTTTCTCAATTTCTTTTGAATGTCTTGCTGAAGACAATGAAATCCAATAAAGGTTCCATTTATCATCATACGCAAAGTAGACACTACAAGCCCAAGGTCGATTGTTTCTGGAGGTCGCAACCTGCATTAATTTGGCTTTTTCTATATACTCCTCAATCAGCTTTCTCAGCTTCATATGATACCCTGATTATATCATGGGAAACTTATCTGTAAATTGGACAAGAGAAGGATGGAACTGTCCTTCTTTCGCGTACGAACTTTCTTCATTTCAATATTTAATTTATTATATAATTTTACAGTATTCAGGGCAACAAAGAAGATAAATTTCATGAAGGAAATTTGATATAATTTGATCTATTAATGGTTGCGCCGGGCATTGCGAAGACGCTCTACGTCTCGATACCCAGGCGTAAAATTTGGATCGCTCCAATGGCGAAAAGCACTCTTGGATTTCTGAGGAGTCTTAGGTGTCTACGACATTGCTGATGCGGCAAATTTTTTTAATCTATCATTCAAATCTTCAGGCATGTTTAATCCTTCACGAACTGTTCTACTTGCAACATTTGCGATCTTGTCAAGGCTGGAAAAAGCTTCATCCTTCATCCCTTCCATGCGTATCTTCACGCCAGCCCGGGAAGCTAAACTTCTCCAAGTAGGATCGAACCAAAACTGTCCCCCCTCAATTTCTCTCACACTTTCCCCATCAGATCCCTCTGTAGATTTTTCGTTCGAATAAGCTGGATACACGTCTCTAACAACAGCGCTTACCAATCCCAAATTAGAATTTGCAGGCCAGTCACAGCTAAGGATTTTGGAGTCCTTTGATTGAGTCACATTAGCCACAAATATTACACCCTTCCCATTTTCCTGTTCTATCTGCAAGTAATCTCCATTTGGAACAACTTCCTTATTACCCATACCAAATATTATACTATACTTCAAATATCAAATAAATCATGGGGGCTGTCTTTTTCAATAGACCAAAATCAGGAAGCAGATTTCATAAGCATTAAGTTCACAAATCAATCAAGTACATCCTTATTTTGATAACATATCAAAAGATTAATCAACTACCCAAATTTGTGAAGATACCGACAGCAAGTTCGGCCCAAAGCCGATGGTTTTTGTTTAAAGAATTATTAACAAATAAAATGTTCATGTAAATTTAATCGACAAATGTCAGTGCTTTTCCTTTTTTTCCAGCTCTTCCGGTTCTTCCTATTCTATGAATGTAGTCATCATAAGACTCTGGTGCATCAAAATTAATAACATGAGTTACGCTATCGATGTCTAAACCTCTTGAGGCAACATCTGTTGCAAGGAGCATCTGAATTTCGTTATTTTTAAACATTTGCAGGGCTTTTTGTCTTTGGTTTTGGGTTTTGTTTCCATGAATTGCCAGCGCTTTAAACCCACGCTCAACTAACTGGTTTGTCAATTTTTGAATACCCCATTTTGTTCTTCCGAAAATAATTATTTTATCAAAGCCAGGTTTAATTAACAGATTATGAAGCGCGTCAATTTTTGACTCTCCGTTTGATAATCTTATTACGTCCTGATCTATGTTATTAATTACCTCCTGTTGTTTAGCGGAAATTGTAACAGCATTTCTCACAAAGCTTTGTAAAATTTCCCTTGTTTTAACGTTAACTGTCGCAGAGAAAAATAATGATTGGCGGTTTCTGGAAAGTAGAGAAATTAAATACTTAATATCATGTATGAAGCCGATATCTACCATTTTATCTACTTCATCAAGTACAACATTTTGAAATAATTGCAAATTTAACTCTCTTCGATTAACTAAGTCTTTTAATCTCCCGGGAGTTCCAATTGCAAATTGAGGTTTATGTTTTAGAGCATATGTTTGTCTTTTTATACTAGCTCCGCCAACAAACGCAACCGCCTCAAGTTGTGTACCTTTTGCAAATATTTGATATTCGTCTCTTATTTGAATTGCTAATTCACGGGTAGGGACAACAATTAAAACACGCTGATTTCTATCAAGAAATGATTTATTGATTAGGGGAATCAAAAATGCGGCAGTTTTCCCAGTTCCCGTATTTGCCATAGCAATAACATCACGGCCAGACAGAATTTGGGGAATTGTCTTATCCTGTATCTCGGTAGGAACTTCATATCCATGATCTTTAATATTTCGTTTCAGTTTATCAAAAATTGCAAAATCGTTAAAACTGTTTTTAACAGGTTCTTCCAAAGATAAATCAGGTGTAACCTTCTCAAAATCGTCTACTTTTCTTATGAATAGGTTATGATCAAGTTTTTTTATATTTTTTTTAAACATTTTTTTACCTTCTTTCTTGAAATCTAAGTTATATATAAATAAATCTGCGCAAAAATGAAATGGTTTTAAGTTTTAAGAAGATACTGTGTGGAAATTTGAAACCTCTTTATCTATTTAAAAACAAAATCAAATATGAGCAGGTGTACATAGACACAATCTATACTCATAAATATTATATTAAATTACACTATCAAAGTCAACATAAAACTATAGGCTCCGAATTGGATAGCTATACGCAAAGTCGTTATTTCTTGTACTCCAGAATATCGCCTGGCTGACACTCTAAAGCCTTACAAATTGCCTCCAGAGTTGAGAAACGGATGGCTTTGGCTTTATCATTTTTCAAAATAGAAAGGTTTGACATAGTAATGCCAACCTTCTCACTAAGTTGCGTTACACTCATTTTCCTCTTTGCTAACATTACATCGATGTTTATTATAATTGCCATATTTGTGCCTCATACTGTTAAATCATTTTCTGACTTTATATCCACAGCATTTTGGAGAAGTTTTTGAAAAACAGCAGCAGCGGTTGCAATAACAGCGACTGCGAAAGATGCAAAAAGGCCAAGCGCCGTCGGGCCTGCTGGATCATCGCCCTGTGCAAAGAAGCGGATGTAAAACACTGCTAATGTAATAAGGCCGATAAGACTGAGAGAAGCAAATTTCATATTCTTGAGTGTATTAACAGCACCTTGGGAAAAGGCTTTATTCGCATCAATGAAGTTTAATAATTTGAATGCCTGGTATAATCCAGCAAAGAATGGGATTGAAGCTATATAAGCATAGATAATAAGCGGATCTGTATAAATACTGATTTGATCTAAGTTAACAGCTCTTCCCTCAGTCTGAGGAAACCAAACCATACCTACAATTGCTCCGACTGCGATTAGCAAAAGTACTACCCTTAGGAATAATGTCGAGCCACGTTTCATAATTAGATAATAGCACACGATTTATCGTTTGTCGATATATTGTTATTGTTATGCGCTATCTTGGACACCAAAGAGATCTAGTATAAGAATCAATTTTGAGGGTATTTTTTGCTGAATCGCTATTCTCTCCCTAAATTCAACCTTGTGAGAATTTTTAGATGTATTTTCTGGCGGATGCCCATCTTGACTACCGGACATAGACGCTATTTGAACATACTAGCAAACTTCACAGGAACAATTTTATATTCCTAGTTACTACCTATTCAGAATATTTAAGAGCTCTTTAGCGATTTCTTCGATTGGTTTATTTGTATTTATTACATCATCAACTAAACCTTGTTCCTTTATTTCTTTTTGGTATTGTAGCATTGAATCAAGCCACTGACTATGGTCTTCGTAACCCTCATTTTCCATCCTATTCTTGTTTCTTTTTTCTAGTTCTTCTTTGTCAACAAATAACTGGATAATTTTAAAACCCTTTTGATGAGTAGTTTGTAAATCTTCAGATGTAAAGTAATGGGCATTAGTAAAAAATAATATATTCCCTTCTAGAACCTTTACTTTAATCTGTGGAGCGAGAATATTATTTTTATAAGCATCATCTTGGGGATAGCTTCCACCATTTAACTGAGTCAACTCCTCATCCATCTCTTTAATTGAAAGGTCACTTGTTTTCCGTAGATAGTTAATGAGAGTTGTTTTCCCAGTTAGAGAAGTGCCAATAATAATTACTTTATATTGCTTCATGACTGGATAAATTATAACAGACCCAAAAAATCATAAACAACTTTGTTTGAGGGATTTTTTTTAAACTCGCACCTCTAGCGTCGTCCACCTGGAAGGTGGATTAGCTAGTACACCTGGGGAAGCCTATAGTTGAAAATGGTGACGATAAGTGATATAATTTGTTCCACTTATGGGTCCAGAATCTGGTAAAGAATACTTACAACGATTAGGTGAACAATATCAAATTGCTCGCACAACTTTGCCTCGTCTTCCTGAAGATGAGTTTGACAAAGTTAGGCATGAATCAGCACGCAAAGAACTGGGTGTTGAGTCTTTTCTCATGGACTTTGCAATTGGGGCAGAAACAAGACGCAGAAATCTTGAAAGATGGGCTGCTGGACGAGTTATAACCCCTGCAAGCGCAGAGCACGCAGCTGCGATTGTATCGACATTACCTTCTTATACTACTGTGAATCCTGAAGCTATGGGAGCAATGAGAGTTGAGGGTGCAAAACAATTCCGACTGGATGTTGTCGTAGAAGATATTCTTTCAGAAATTGCCCAAAGACTTCCTCGCACAGTAGATTCTTACAGATTCCACCAGGATTATGCCCATGACACAATTACTGTCCCAGGTATAGGTGAAATCAAAGTTACAATGCACGAAACTGGTGATGGGATATTCAGAACAATTGGAACTGTAGATAGTGACTTGTTCAGGGTATGGAACTGTCGGGCTAGTGGCGTCAAATACATGGATAGGTTTAATGACATTTCAAGACCTTCTGATGTCGAAGCTAAACCTCTTGCCACAAAAGTCACATTGTATGATGATACAAGCGGAATTTTTGTCACTCGTGAAGGAAAGCTATTTACTAACTCAAGAGTATATTCTGCTGAAGGCAGAGGTTATGCCTCTGACCATTTAAGAGATGACTTACACAGAACTTATGATGGACCAAATCCTGATGCCCCTTCATATAGAGATGCAAATAGAGGCTGGAGAGAAGATAAAACAGTATTAAGTTTCAAAGAAACTGAAGATGAAATGATTATGTGGTTAGCAGAGAATGTGTTAAACCCATTAAGAGAAGCACCAAAACCTGATATCCAAGCAACTGAACTTCCAGAAGAAAAACCATTTCCAGCAGATAAAGTTGGTCCTCTCTATGCTTTTGTTGATGAGGAAGTATTAAGAAAGATTGCTCTTATTAAAGAAAACCCTGGCAAAGCATATCCTGATGAAAGGAAGGCTGCCAGACCTGGTAAAAGACTTTTGTCTTTGGGTATGCCTAGAGGTGATGCTCCAGAGATTGTCTATGACGGGTTCGTTTGGTGTGGAGTAGGCACGATTGATGAGCAAACAGACCTTAATGATTATAAGCATATTGGTCTTGAATACAGATGGGATGACAGACCGTTTAACTCGCAAGGCGTAGCTGTTATCAAGCCAAAAACTGCAACTGATGTTTATGTAATAGATTGGCAAAAAAGGGATGACTATAGGGAAAGAACCTTCACACCAACTCATGATAGATTAACCGATGATGAATATAATGAAATGCATCTTGCAGTTGCAAGAACAATAGTTCCAATTACAGAATATCAGGGAGATTACAGAAAACCAGTTGTTTTAATTGGTAGAGATTTAGAGCTCGATGAAGTAGAAGCTGTTTATCTTCCTCCTGACACACCCAGACGCTAATTAGGATTAATAACCCTTTTTCAAAGGTACCCTTATATACTCTGCAATGGAGATGCTCTAGGCATGCGCATCTTAATATAAACATTAAGATTATAAGTATTCTTAATCACTTATACACACCATGTGTGGAATAGGTAGACACATAAGGATTTCTAACTATGTGTACGGGGAGTCAGTAAAAAATATAGACATATGTTATAATTTACACTATAAAGTGTACCATTGCCGAGTCGTCTAATGGTAGGACAACGGACTTTGGATCCGTTTATTCTGGTTCGAATCCAGGCTCGGCAGCATTACTGGATTTTGAGAGTACAAGACGAACACCCTACGCTGATCGTATTCTCTAAGTTTTATGTGGACTAATAAAATTAGCCGCGCAAAACAATTAAAAAAAGAGCTACAGAAAGAATTAGAGTCTTTTTTCATAGCACATCCATACAGGATTGATACAAAACTTGACCCTCAATCAAAACGCCTCATATATTTCGTAACAAAAGCTGATCAAGTTCCTGAAGAAATATCTCAGATAACTGCGACATTATTCAAAACCTGAGAAGTTCTTTGGATCATTTGGCATATAGGCTTTTCACTGTCGGTCCTGGGAATGGAACTGAAGGGCGTCATATCCATTTCCCAATAACAGATAGTTTAGATCAACATGAAATAGATAAAGTAAGAAAAACTGAGGGACTTGATCAAAGAGCGAAAGATCTAATAGATGACGTTAAACCATACAGAGAAGGAAACAAGATTTTATGGAAAATTCATAAATTAAACAACATTGATAAGCATCGGTTACTGGTTACCGTCGGTTCGTCATTTGGAAGCCTAGATTTAGGAGCGCATATGATAGCCTCTATGAGAGAAGCATTTCCTGATCGAAACATCCCTTCTTTGTCTGCATTCTTTAATCCAGTAGATAATTTATTTCCACTTAAAGTTGGGGATGAGCTTTTTATTGATGGTCCTAACGCAAAACCAAATCTGGACATGCAATTTAAGTTTGAACTCGTTTTAGATGAGCCTGGTCTTGTGGAAGGAGAGTCATTGATTGAGATTATTGATTCAATGATTGATGAAGTTGAAGGTTTAATTCCAAAGTTTAAATCCCTAATTACTTAGTTATAACGACTAAACGGGTCTTGACCGGCACGCTCAGTTCGAGATTTTAGCCTTATTCCTACTTGAATATTAGCATTTTTGTATAATCATTTTGTATAATCATATTGTGAGCTCATATTATAAAATAACTGTCAATGTGCCGCTTGAAAATTCGGATGATGTTAGAAAAGCTATGGGAGAAGCAGGAACGGGGAAGATAGGAAATTATTCATATTGCTCATTCTCTGTAGCGGGTACTGGAAGATCAATGCCTAATTCAAATGCCAATCCGCACATCGGAAAAGCTGATCAAGTAGCTGAGGTTCGAGAAGAAAAAATCGAAACTTTTTGCTTGAAAGAGGATCTGGAGAAAGTAATAAGTGCCATAAAAAAATCCCACCCCTACGAAGAACCCGCGATTACATATTGGGAAGTGAATATAGTTTAATCCCCACCTTATTCAGCAAACCGGTGATATACTTAAAATATGCCGATTTTCCTTACAGTTCTTGGATTTGGATTTTTGCTGGGACTCAGGCACGCGACTGATGCGGATCACGTTGTGGCTATAACGACTCTTCTTGGCAAACATGGGAAAATCAAACACTCGACAATTATTGGAATATTGTGGGGGATAGGGCATTCTATAACTGTTACTCTTATAGCAATACCTATCATATTTTTCTCCCTTGTCATATCTCCGAGTCTTGAACTGGCTCTAGAATTTTTAGTTGGAGTAATGCTTGTGTTATTGGGAATTTTTACATTAACTGGAATTACAGAAAAGGTTTCAAAACGTTTCACTCCTGTGTCAATACACAGACACCCTCACAAGGCCAAATCAGGATCTGACCATTCACATTTCCATTTCCATATCTCTAAATTGATTAGCGAAAACATCCACCACATAGGAATTTATCAAACGATCAGACCAATTATCATAGGACTTATTCACGGCTTGGCAGGAAGTGCGGCTGTTGCCATACTCATTCTCTCAACAATAAACAATCCTCTGCACTCCGCGTTTTACCTTTTCCTTTTTCACTTTGGAGTAATATTTGGAATGATGATTATAACTACATTCTTGGGAGCGTCTGTAATCCTTGTAAAGAGAAAGAGCGAAAACTTACACCGCTATCTCATAACAGCATCTGGAGTCTTAAGCTTTGGTTTTGGACTATTTGTTATGTACGAAACAAGTATGTCCTTCTTCAATTAACTCCACAATCGTGCTACAATTAATGTTTAGTCCTTATGCAATCTAATACTGCAGAAAAAAATGAAAGCCAACGCTATGCCGCCTTAAAATACAGAGACTTTAGGTATCTGTGGACAGGTCAATTCGTCTCAGTTGTTGGACGGCAAATTCAAATCGTTGCCGTTAATTGGCATATTTATCTTCTTACCAATTCCGCCATCGCGTTGGGGCTGGTCGGACTAATGCGGTTTGTGCCCATCGTAATATTTTCCCTAATAGGGGGCTCTGCTGCAGATGTTTTCAACAGAAAGAAGATAATGTTGGTTTCTCAAATTCTCATGGCCTTTTTTGCAGTCATTCTAACTATTTCAACATTCACAGGTACGGTTAACCCGCTTATCATTTATGCCATAGTTATCCTGTCTGCGACTGCTACTTCTTTCGATACACCGGCCAGGCAAGCCCTGATCCCAAATCTTGTGGAGAGAAAACATCTGGCAAACGCAATGTCTCTAAATGTAATTATGTTTCAAACATCCATGATTGTTGGGCCATTGATTGCCGGACTACTTCTCGCGAGATTCAATATTGGAGTTGCGTATGGAGTTGACGCTATTACATATATCGCGTCGATATTTTCTATTCTTCTTATTAAGGCGCCCGGGAAAGTACAGGGCGCGTCAACTGTTTTCTCCCTTGGCTCTATCAAAGAGGGGCTTGTTTTTGTAAAAAGCAAGCCGATTATTTGGTCAACCATGGTTTTGGATTTTTTCAGCACATTATTCGCATCAACCCCAGCGCTTTTTCCTATATTTGCCAAAGACGTTCTAAATATCGGAGCGCAGGGACTAGGCATGCTGCACGCCGCGCCCTCAATAGGAGCTGTGATTACAGGATTTATTTTAGCCCACATGAGAACACTTTCCAATCAAGGAATTATTCTTCTGGTGTCCATTGCTTTTTATGCAGCCGCAACAATAATTTTCGGTCTTTCCAAATTTCTGCCTCTTTCACTTTTCGCCCTATTTTTGGTCGGAGCAGGGGACAGTGTGAGTACCATAATTAGAAATACCATAAGACAAATAGCGACTCCTGACTACATACGAGGAAGAATGACTTCTATCAATATGATCTTTTTCAGCGGGGGTCCACAGCTTGGAGAATTTCAATCGGGAATTATGGCGGCATTTATAGGCGCTCCTTTTGCTGTGGCAATTGGAGGCACCGCGACTCTTGTAGTGGTTGGGATAATGTCCTGGGCAGTTCCTGTGCTTCGGCGCTACGACAACCACAAAACATTACCACTGTGACTTTACAATTACCTTTACATATATATTTACAATTGTTTAGGTTCTCCGCAATCATATGCCTAGCTTTACATATATATTTACAAATACCTTGACAATTAAGTTATGGTATAGTATAATATACAAGTATGTTTGAGCCGAAGTTCAATTTCACCCCAAAGATGGTCAACGAGCTTGGTACGATCGAAAGAATCTATGGCCAGATTTTGGGAGAAAAATTGATCCCTTCGCTTGCGCTCAAGCTTTCAGAGGAAAACCTGGTTCTAGCCACTCACCATTCTACAAGCATCGAAGGAAACCCATTGTCCCCTCAGGACGTAACCAATATTGTCCTTGGCGACCAAATACCTGTTACCAAATCAGAAAAAGAGGTAAAAAACTATTTTGCAGTACTTAACCGAATCGCGGTTCTTGCTAAAAAACATGAACAGATAACTACAGATCTCACCCTGAAGCTTCACCATGACCTTATGTCCGACCTTCTAAAAGACGGATTGGGCAAATTCCGTGACGGCCCGGTTTTTGTAGGACACAAAACCAAAATTGAGATTGTCGTCAAACACAACCCTCCATACCACAGCGAAAAAGAGATAGAAAAAGCTTTGGTAAATGTATTTGAATGGCTAAATAAAAAAGATGAACTTCATCCGCTTATAAAAGCAGGCATATTCCACCACGAATTTGCCTATATCCATCCGTTCTTTGACGGCAATGGACGCCTCGCAAGAGCACTGACAACTTATTACCTACTGCTAAATAACTACGAAGTCTCCAAATATTTCATACTTGATGACTTTTACGATGTAGATAGGCAACAATACTCGGACACTCTTCACTCAGCGGACAAGGGCGACAAAACACAGTGGATAGAGTATTTTCTGGAGGGTATTGCCGTATCGCTTCAAGGGGCAATCGCGAGGATTAATGAGCTTAAAAACGTTAACCTTGAGGAAATAAAAGGAGAAAAGAGGGTAATAGTCACTTCCCGCGAGGAAGAAGTTTTACAAATAGTTCTGGACAAAAAAGCAATAAAAACCTCGGACATTCAAGAGGCTCTTTCCGTCACCCGCCAGCAAGCACATGCTCTCTTGCATTCACTGGTGAAAAAGGGGCTCCTTCAGAAATTCGGCAAAACCAAAACCTCCTACTACAAACTAGCCCAACGGCCCCGGGGATGATTGAAGGTTTTGTTTGAATTTTCTCTATTCTCTAAATATCCTTTTGCGACCACATAGGATCTCATCAGACGAATATATTTATCTGTTTCTCTTTTACTGTCCCTTATTTTCAATAAATTACTGGAAGAAAGATTCACAAGATCATCTTCTGTAAAAACTCCCATTTCCTTAAGACGAATTATAACTATACTAAAAAGACGACAATTTGAGGGCAAACTATTTCCAATGTATTTCTCACCATAAATTTTAGTTCCATCTACTATTTTACTCTCATTACCCTTTATAGTCCGGGTAGTTAGTGACCCCATATCTCTAATCTCTGCTTCAACCGTTCTCCGAAGCTTGTTCCTTGCCATTCTAGCATTATCCTCTAAGATATCACCTTCTTGAGGTAAATATGAATTGTTAAGTTCTTTGTGCATATCGGCAAAAAGTATACAAAACTATATACGCTTTGTCAAAATATGTATGTGTTAGGGAAAACATGCGGGGATTTGAGTAGTTGATGCTTGTGATTGTTCAATTGTAAATACTCCACCTGTGCTTTGCGAAAGATCAAGAGAATCACTGCTGTCTGAAGTTCTTGGAGCAGCAGATCCATTGACAAAAGAGATCGCTGCTTGACCTTGTTCTTTGGCAATAAAACTAATAGTTGCAACTGACACATTTCCTACTTCACCTGTATAACTTCCTCTTGAAATCTCTATAATTCCATTGGTGTCAATTTCTGCCGCCTCAACAGGAAAAGCAGTCCCATAAGAAATTCCCGTTACCTCAAGTTTATCTGTTGGATAGGAAAGATAGGCTGAAATTCCATTTATAGATTCGCTGTTTGTATCAAGAACGACATCAACTGAAAAAGTATTTCCAGAAGTAAGCAATCCGCTATTTTGAGATAAGTACAAGGTAGAAGCAAACGCAGTATTTGAAACGACGCTAAGCATCACAACAAACGTGAATAACGCGCTGAGTAGATTTAAAATCTTTAATTTCCCAAATTTCATATCCTGTAGTATATACTATTGGGACGGTAAAGTCAAGGGGGTATTTTAGAAACCAAGCTATCTTCCGCAACAATATTTCCTCCAGATTTAAGTTTGAATTATTTACGCCAGTAGGTGTTTCACGCTGAAATAATAGCATATTATATCAACCCTCCAAATCTAAGTCATAATTCGACAAGTGCTAGATACCGGCGTATTTTGGAGAAACAAGGGGTTCCAAATGTTTATATACAACGTTATCTACCTCTCTCAAATTTCCTCCTGCTTTTTCAAGAACCTCATTGTCGGTGAGCGTTTCTCCAATAGTAAGCTTGTATTTTTTAAAGATATTAAATCCTCGAGTTTTTGAGTAATCTTCAACTTCTTCTGCCAGGTCAACTCCTACAAACAAAAACCCCATTCTTACATCTGCTCTTTTTGCATAAAGCATAAGGCTGCCAATTGTTTGTGGGTTTTCGGAAGAATAAAGAGTTTCTCTTCTTGTGCCTTGAGGGAAAAGAATTAAAATACCTCCATTTGAAAGTACCCCTAATGCATTATTAATATATTTACTAACGCCTTGATTTTTTCGAAGTCCGTGAGCCCCTTTTTTCTCTGCTTGCTTAATTGTCTCCTCAGTCACTATATATTTCAAATCTACTGCAAAAATGCGACTCAAAGTATCCATAAAAGGGAATTTCTGATGTAGTGCAACCGGTGCTACGATTTCTCTTTTACGAAACTCTTTATCCCCAAAAGGAATCTGAAACATTTGGACTGTTTCTTTTCTTGAAGGATGATTGGCTACTATACACAATCCCGTTCCATTTTGCAGAACCTCTCGTGCTTTCCCGAGTCTCTCTGGATAAAGTATCTCACTTCTAAAAAGGGGGGTATGTGTTAGAGTTTTTTCAACTAAAGCCCTGAAAGTTTGATGTCTCTTTGGAATATAAGCTTCTTTTCCCACCTCAAAAACTATCTATCTTCCTTACTTGGGAAGAATTAATAGTTAATCTAAACTGATCGCTAACGCTCAAAATCATCTGTAGCTTAGCATGTGTCGAAAAACTCTTATTAAAGACACCCTCCAAATCTTTTAATGGTCCTGAAGAAACCTTTATTTTATCTCCTATATTAAGAGGGTACCCAGTTGAGTCAATAACATCGGTATTTTTTAGTTGATGTTGTATAGATTCGACGACCGTTTGAGGAATTCTTGCTCCATCCAACACCAAATCCAACACTCCGACTTGTCTTTTTATCAAAAGCATCTTATCTCCTGATTTTTCATCGATTTTTACAAATAAATAATTAGGGAGTAAGCTTTTTTTGCTAATTTTCCCTCCAAAAGAATATCGAGGAATAAATGAATCTATATTTAATGCTTTTAGCTGCACTGCTACATGCGGCTCTTGACCTCGTCTGCACTTCAAAATTACCCACTCAGGTTCTCTCACTGTTTCACTACCTTCCGTTTTCGGGTAATCTTTGATCCTGCCTTCAATTCCCATAATAAAATGGGTGACTATACTCCACTATATAATCCTATAAGCTCCGCTTTGTCAAGAGTGTGATGTTGCATTTTTTTCTCAACCATTTCTTTGGTTGCGTTTTTGGGAAGTTCAAGCGCGCAGTCCAACGCGTAAAGCCTAAAGAAATATCGATGGGTTCCTGAAGGGGGACAATTTCCTCCATAACCGGGCCTCCCAAAATCTGTAGTTGCCTCAAGGCCGCCACTGGGAATAGTATCTTCCTCAACTTCGCTGGTGTCAGAATCAATATTGTATACCACCCAATGAACCCAGGTTTTGCTTGGCGCATCAGGATCATCAACTATGAGAACTAAACTTTTCGAATCTGGAGGAACATCCGAAAACTGGAGCGGGGGATTTACATTGTCTCCATCACATGTATATTTGCCAGGAATCTTTTGGTCGTGACCAAAGGCTGAACTTGTGATTTTCATTTGAGTCGCGTCTGACGCGACTCAAATGAACAAAAAAGAAACCCTTTTACCAGTATTTTTAAACAGGAAGCGAAAACTATTTTTTTTCTTTCCTACCCAATCCTCGCTCCCAAGAATTTAAATCAAGAGAAAAAAAATGCAAACTTATACCTTCTTCAAAATAATTAGGCAGATCTCCTTGTTCTTTAAATCCAAAACGCAATAAATATGGCTCTATATTGAAATAATCCTGATTGTCATCCGTTGTTTCAACCCACATCATCCTGTAATTTAATTCTTTTGCTTTACTTATCAACTCAACGCCCATTCTATAAGCTAGCGTTGAATTTCTTTTTTCAGGATCGATAAAAACCAATCACCCCAAATAACATCCTCCGGACAACGGTCGCCCCTTTTATACAAACCGCACACACCTACGGTTTTATCATCAATTAAAACCTGAAACTGCTCTGTTTTTTTATTATCCAAACCTAATTCCATACATTTCCTCTGAAACTCCAATGACGCAAGCACACCAGTCCTTGATTTATCAGGATATGATCTCCTTGCAAGATCTATCACTCTGTCCATATCCTCAGTTTGTAGAGGTTTTAACAGCTCAGTCATTCTATTTGGTACCCATCATGATTATACGACTGCTTATTTGGGTAAAATCTTCCTTATTATACCCGCCAAAGACCTTGATATCTTTAAAATCAGATTTTAAAAACAACTCCTTTAACTCACTCTCCGAATAACAATAATACCCTACATCCATTGACAGTTCAGTCTGTTCATCTTGTCTCCTGAAAACAAATAGATTTGGCATATTCAAGATTTTTGTCTGCCCGTCATATGATATCGGAACACAATACCAGTCAATTTCAGTATCAGGATCAGATAAGCTTTGCGACTGCTTCATAAGTATCTTTTCTCCCCACCCTGTAATAAATTCAGGATTTGGATTAAATACGTCTGTTATGAATTTCCCGCCGCTTTTTAAACTCCCGTATGCTTTGGCGAATGCTTTTTCCTGATCTTCAGCAATATGTAAATACTGAAGTGCGCTTGTGGAAACAAATGCGAGATTAAAACCCGATGGATACTCATCGTCTCCCGACATGGAAGATAACTCATATGTTAAATTTTCGGGATTTACTTCCATCCTGGCTACTTTTTCTTTTAGTAAAGCAAGCATTTCCTGTGAATTGTCAATACCATGAACTATTAAACCCAATTCTGCAATAGGTATAGTCAGTCTTCCAGAACCGCAGGCAATCTCAAGAATTGGAGATCCTGCTTCCTTGGCCTGATTTAGCCAAAAATCCCGATCATCCCGCCAGAGCCCTGCCAATTCATCAAGCCTTTTCCCCTCATAAACGTCGTCATAAAACCTAGAATATTCTTTATACATTCATGCGAATTATAAGACTAAACGTAACGCTATTCAAGTTGGAAGCATTTAAGAGAGAATAAGACCTATTTCGTTCCTTCTGTCCACGAAGAAAGATAATTTTTTTGTTCTTTTGTAAGTTTGTCAATAATAATTCCCATTGACTTCAGCTTTAATTTAGCGATCTCATTATCAATCTCTTTCGGCAGTACGTAAACTTTTGGAGACAGCTTACCTTTGTTTTTTACAAAAAATTCTGAAGCCAAAGCCTGATTGGCAAAAGACATATCCATCACCTCTGCCGGATGTCCCTCTGCGGCGGCCAGGTTTACCAATCTTCCTTCACCCAAAACGTACAATTTTTTACCTGACTTCAACATATATTCATCCAGAGAATTTCTCAACCTCCGCTTGCTCTTTGCGGTTTTTTCCAATCCAGCCATATCCACTTCAACGTCAAAATGACCGGAATTTGCCACCATCGCTCCGTCTTTCATTGATTTTATAGTTTCTAACGAGATAACATGCTTGTCACCGGTAGCAGATACGAAAATATCGCCAATTTTGGCAGCCTCTCTTATATTCATCACTCTATATCCATCCATGGCAGCCTCAAGCGCCCTTACAGAATCCACCTCAGTAACAATTACATTTGACCCCATACCTTTTGCCCTCATCGCGATTCCCCGGCCGCACCAGCCATATCCCGCAACAACAAATGTCTTCCCGGCCAGTAAAATATTTGTTGCTCGCAGTATGCCGTCTATAGTTGATTGTCCTGTTCCGTAACGGTTATCAAACAAATGTTTGGTATCCGAGTCGTTAACCGCAATAACCGGAACTTTAAGGGAGCCCTCTTTCTCCATTGCCTTGAGCCTGATAACGCCCGTTGTGGTTTCCTCAGACGATCCAATTATATTTTTTATTTGATTTTTTCTTTTTGTGTGTAATAAATGAATCAAATCAGCGCCGTCATCCATGGTAATTTGAGGACTGAAATCTAAAACAGTATTCAGATGCTTGTAATAAGTCTTGCTATCTTCTCCTTTTATGGCAAAAGTGGGAATTTTATAATCTTTCACAAGTGATGCCGCGACGCTATCCTGAGTATGAGTAGATAGGGGATTGGAGGCACATGCAACTACACTTGCTCCACCCAATTTAAGAGTCAGTAGCAAATTGGCTGTCTCAGATGTGATATGAAGACAGGCGGCAATCGTCAATCCTTTCAAAGGCTTTTCTTTTTTGAAGCGCTCTTGAATGCTTTTTAGAACAGCCATTTGCTGAGAAGCCCACTCAATCTTCAATTTACCTTCGGGAGCCAGAGACAAATCCTTAACATCGTAGTCTTTTTGCTGCATAAACTATAAATCTAACAGACTTTTATATGTTTGTCTATATCTATTTTCAAAGTCTTTAGTGCTAAACTTATGTTCCTGCGTTCCATACTCCTCAACTGCAAAAGAGCTGGCAACAGATCCCATCCCCCCGCAAGTTTTTAAATCAAATCCTTTTTCCATTCCGGCCAAAAACCCGGCCCTCCACGCGTCGCCGGCACCGGTTGGATCTACCACTTTTTTGGGCTTTGCCGGTTTTATATTGTAGCTAATTCCATTGCATTCTATTTTCGATCCCTTTTCACCAAGCGTCGTGATAACAGTTTTATTTTTAAACATGCTTTTCCACTTTTTTACTCTCTTTTTAATAAGATTTATTTCATAATCATTGCCAATCAAAAAATTACAATGACCAACTCCAAATTCCAAATCGTTATCATTCACTTGTGTCAATATAAAACCAGGATCAAAAACATAAGAAGATTTCAAGTCAACGCATTGTTTTACAAAAGATAAAGATCCCTTTGCGCCGGATGGACCAATAAGTACAATGTCTTTTTTGGTCGCGATATTTTTAAGATTAAGTTTTGAGATTTTTTCTGCCGCTCCATAAAAATATCCCCAAATTTGATTATCCTTTTTATCTGTCATCGCAAAACCTGTCGAGGTATAGTTGCTTTTGTCTACCAAAACATGATCTGTATCAATATTTAGCTTTTTAAAAGCCTTCTTATAATCATCAAAATCTTTTCCCGCAACAGAAAAAAGAGTATGGGGAGTTTTAAGAAGTCCTAAAGAATATGAAACATTTCCGGCTGTCCCGCCGCGTCTTCTTGCAAATTTATTAACGATGAAAGATAAATTTATGTTGTGAATTTGATGGGGAAGGATGTGGTCGCCAAATTTACCGGGAAAATCCATTATATAATCGTAGGCGATTGTACCTGTAACAATAATCATTTTGGCGAGACACCCAAAGTGTGCAGAAGCTGATGCGGTGCCGAGAGCAGGAGTCGAACCCGCATAACGTGTTCTTCAGACACGCGCCATGACCACCTAGGCTATCTCGGCAGAAAATATATTATAACAAAAATATTTATTTTGTGGGCACTGAGGGACTTGAACCCCCGACATGTCGCCTTAGGCGACAACCCCGCCTGACTGGACTTTGTGGACCCGAAAGGACTCGAACCTTTGACCTTCTCGGTGTAAACGAGACGCTCTACCAACTGAGCCACGGGTCCATTCAATGTCGGGCAGGTCTACCACTGAGCTAAGTGCCCCGCGTTTGACGCGGTGGGTCGGAGAGGAGTTGAACCTCCACCCCTTGCGGGACATGCACCTCAAGCATGCGCGTATACCAGGTTCCGCCACCGACCCTCGTTTTATTGTATTAAGCCCCTCTCTCTGGGTGTCGGAGAGAGGACTCGAACCTCCATGGATTGCTCCATACGGCCCTGAACCGTACGCGTCTACCATTCCGCCACCCCGACAAAAATACAGTTTCATTTTATCAAAACTCCATAAGGTTGACAACTTTTTTAAAATATGCCAATATAAATCTATCTCCAACGCATGACGAAAATTTTTCTCACATTTTCTTTTTTTGGATTCACAGCATCTTTGCTTTTAGCCAGCATCTTCTTCCTTCTATCTGTGTCTTACAAACAAAACAAAAACAACGTATATACTACCAGACCTCATTCAGTTGCATTTGCGGCACTGCCCTCACTGGAGAATAAAATTGAAGATAAAATCTTTGAAGAGGGAGCCAGAGTTGAAATTGTCAGGCAATTTTTTGAGCGTTACAACTCTCCGCTCGAGCCGCATGCGGCAACTGTTATTGAAGCCGCAGACCTGTATGATCTCGACTTTCGCCTCATCCCCGCTATCGCCATGCAGGAATCAAACCTGTGTAAAAGGTCTCCCCCAAACTCCCACAACTGCTGGGGATTTGGTATTTATGGAGATAAGGTAACGAGATTCTCAAATTTTGAAGAAGCAATTCACACCGTGACGAAAACTTTGGCTTTAAAGTACAAGGCAGATGGATTAATTACACCATATGAAATAATGAAAAGGTATACTCCTCAAAGTCAAGGAAGCTGGGCAGAGGCTGTTGAATTCTTCATGGATAAACTCCAATAACTCATTATTAACCCATAGTTACAAACCCGCTAGACTTCGTCTACGACATTAGTCAAGTTTTATCAAACAATTGACTCGGTAATTTCGCTGACGGTCGGACTTGACAAACCTATAGTTAAATGATACAATACTCGATTAGATCCTAAGGTATGCCATCTCCAAATGCATACGTTAGGATTTTTTTATGGTAAAAAAGTCCTATTTAATGTTCTTTGTATTTTTCGTGCTTCTCTTGATACTTCCAAAGAAAGCTTACTCGTATCAGAATGCTTCGGGCTCTTCTGCAGCACTCGAAACAGAGCTTGTAACAAAAGCTCAGGATAATCGTGCAAAAATTTTAAAGAAATTCTTGGATAAATATAACTCTCCTCTTGCGCAATATTCAAATGTTTTTGTTAAAAAAGCCGACGACTACAACCTCGACTGGAGACTTGTTGCTTCTATCTCCGGAGTTGAGTCAACTTTTGGTAAACACATTCCATATAACTCATACAATGGTTGGGGATGGGGGGTATATGGAGATAATGTTATTTACTTTTCCTCTTGGGAAGATGCTATAGATACAGTATCAAAAGGGCTTAGAGAAAACTACCTAAATAAATGGAAAGCGACTGACATCTACGAAATTGGTAGAATCTATGCGGCATCACCCAGATGGGCAGGAAATGTTACTTATTTTATGGAAAAAATCCGTGAGTTTGAATATCAAAACCAAATAACCCACCTTTCCATTTCCATTTAAATTCTGTATAATAGTTTCGTTATCCTATTAGATCGCCAGGGTGGCGAAACTGGCAGACGCGCATGGTTTAGGACCATGTGGGGCAACCCTTGGAGGTTCGAGTCCTCTCCCTGGCACTATGATTTCAGCAATACAAAAACAAGAAGACGGAACAATTAGGCTTACCGTAAACGTGCCTTCTGCCGACGTAAAAAAGACGTGGGACGAGGTAGTTGGGGAGGCGGCAAAAGAAATTGAGCTTCCCGGATTTAGAAAGGGAAATGCGCCCAGACACTTGGTCGATGAGAAAATAGACAAAGAAAAAGTTAGAGAAGAGGTGCTGAAAAAATTACTTCCCAAATTTTATATTGACGCTGTCCAAGAGCACAAATTAAAACCTATTACAAATCCCAAAATCCACATCGATCCGGGATCGACACTGACAGATCTATCAAAAGACCTGCCTGCCGGCAGGCAAGACTGGCAATTTACTGCGCTCACTTGCGAAATGCCGGATGTAAAACTTGACGACTACAAACAAAACATCCAAAAAATTACAGCCAAATCAAAGATAATAGTGCCGGGAAAAGAACCCTTCGACGCAGGACATTCGGCTGAGCTCAGTCGAAGCCCTCAGGGCAAGCAGCAGGAAGTTAAATTTGATGAAATCGTAAATGCGCTCCTTGAAAGTACAAAAACAACAATTCCAGAAATTCTGATAGAACAAGAGATAGAACGCCTGCTAGCACAGACTTTAGATGATGTTAAAAGGCTCGGACTAACACTTGACCAATATCTCTCCTCAACAAAGAAAACTCCGCAAATCCTCAGAGAGGAATATAGAAAAAGGGTAATTAATGATCTTACTCTTGAATTTGCTCTGCAAAAAATAGCAGTTGAGGAGAAAATTCATGTTGATGAAAAAGAAATTGATGAGGCGATACTAAAAGCAAAAGACGACAAAGAGAGAGAACACCTCAAAAACAACCGCTATCTTTTGGCAAGTATACTAAGACAGCAGAAAACACTTGATTTTTTGAAGAATTTGTGATATGTTGCGGGTGCTAGCCCTTCCAAAGCTCGAAGAGCAAAGGCGGGTAAATTATGAATAAAACACTCCGCAGAAAACAGCAATTTATAAACGATAACAGCATCGAAACATTCAGAAACCTCACTAGGACTGTAGGAGATTCTTTTGTTAAAGATTTAGTAAAAGAAGGCGGATTGGATGCTAAAGACCAGGTTCTTAAAACTTCCCACACAGAGCAAAAAATACATCCAGAATTAAGCGGAGATCTTGTTGAGGGCAAAGAACTGGTTCTAAAAGAGCATATAGAAAACGAAGAAAAAAATGAATTTTTTGGGATCGAAGGGGGAGAAATAGGAACCACGTATCTTCGAGAAATGCGTCGTGGTGAAAGTACCACGCAACTGGAATTTAATAAGGAGACAAAAAGAACTCTTGAAGAAATACAAATTGAACTACAGCAGTTGATTGAAAGCACAGATGAGCTGCAAATTCAATTTAGAGAAGTTACAGTTCAACAGCAAGTAGTAAAACCAGGAAGATACCATGTCAACTTTTTCCAGTGGCTTAAATCTGTAATTATAATCGCCCGTATGAAAATTGAAGACTCCGGAGCGTGGCTTTCCGCATTCCAAAGCAAGAAAAACAAAAGACAATACTGGGCAATGTTTAAAAAACACGGCACTACATTTGGCCTCTCTAACGAACGCGTGGTAGCAACGCAGACGGGTTAATTTCCCATCTTGACAGAAAGTAGTAGGATTGTGTAAAATCTGTGATAACAATGAAATCAAAAAGTTTATCTATTAGATTAGTCCTCCTTCTTACCCGTTAGGGCGGGAGGATGGTTTAGTTTATAAACCGTTTAGAAATCCCGCCAATAGGCGGGTTTTTTTTGTGGCAAAATATGGTGTTGTTAGAATCAGAATTTAGATCACATATACCCGATCCGGCATCCGATCCTGAAGGCGAGTCGTATGCCTTCTATAGCTCGTTCTATAATCTGGATACAAAGAATGCGAAGAATAAACTTTGGAGAAATAAAGAAGATAGCCCTGATCTAAGTAGAACCTCGCTAATTAAAAGGGTGCATCCTTATATCAACGCTCTACCTAAAGACAGTTATGTGCTTGATCTTGGAGCAGGAAGACAAATCCTGGAAAAAGAATGGAAAGATATCTACGATATTAAACCACCATGTCAGGTTGTCACATTAGATATCGCAAGCATTCCCAAAGCTAGCCTACTGGCAAAAGACTATGAACACGTACAAGCAACAGGAGGAACTTTACCATTTAGAGACGAACAGTTTAACGCAGTAGTAAGTAATATGGCTTTTGACTTTATGCCATCACAAGCTCTAGCAGAAACTTACCGTATAGCTAAACCTGGCGGATTAGTTTTTCTGAATCTACATCATCCGTCTTTGGTAAATTACGACATAAACAGAGAACTAAGTAAGCTAAGACGAAAAATTAGACACAAGACTGCGGCTAATTCAGAAATTAGCGAACAAAAAAAGTTAAAATTTGCAGTTTATCGCTACCACGAATACCTTAGGGATAACAACAAGCTATTTAAAACTGCAGATCAAATACGATCGCATTTTGGAGAAGGTGGCTTCAACGCATCCAGAATTGATCTTAATTCTGATGGAAACGACACATGGTGGGAAGTTGATCTAGTCAAACCGTCTACAAATAAAAACGAATCGCTGCCTCTTGCTGGAACTATTTTTGACGGTAGCGCAAGGTCAATTATTAAGTAAATAAAAAAACCCTTCTTACAAACCCAGTGACTGGAGAAATGAAGTATCTAATATACTGTCATGCGTGAATTTATAGATTATCTAAAGCCCCTTGACTATCCACTAGATAATTTGATATATTACAATTAATGAAATTGAAAACACTCTCAATTATTAGCATTATTATTACCTCTCCAAAGGGAGGTTATTTTGCGTAGTTAGAAAATTCTAAACGCAAAAAGCGCAAGCCTCCCAAACGGGAGGTTTTTTTGTGGAAAATTAATATTATGAGAAACCGAGCTGAAATACTTTTGTCTAATAAAACATTTCCAGATAATACAGCAGATAAAGCTATCCAAAATGTTGATAGATGGACAAAAACAAAATCTGGATTATCAACAAAAGAATCTATACTAAAGCAGAATCGTCCTCGCTCGCATATTTTATATGTCTCTCCGCTCGTCCAACAAACCACTGAGCCTAACACGCCAGTAAAACAATCTCAAAAAGTAAAAAGTCCAGAAACAACAAGGCTTGCAGAACTAAACCAAATTCTAGCAGATTTATCCCAGCAAAGAAAAAATAAACTAATTTCCAGAGCAGAATTCAATGCGCTTCATGCTCCACTTGTGAATGAGTTAAATGAAGTAACTCAAATGGCAGGCTATAAACCGCTTAGGTCAAAAATAAAACAGGATTAAATTTAAATCTAAAAACATAAAACAAGTTTGATAGTTGACATAGAAAACTAATCTTTGCTATAATTATTTCAATATGCAGAAATCAGGAAAGACATTTTTGTTTTTCTTTACCTTCGCTTAAGCGGAGGTTGGTTTTTGTAAAAAAAATCTAACTAGAAACGACCTCCGATACCTGCAAAAGCAGGAATTAAGCGGAGGTTTTTTTGTTGGTCGCGTTACACGCGATTGGAAAAATATGACTGAGCAATTACATGCCAATAATAAAATGGTAGGGCTTGAGGTCAGCGGATCGCTTGTTAAGGTAGAACTTTATCCGGGAAGACTATCTTCAAAAGTAGCCTGTTTGGGACCTGAAGGAACTTATACGGAAGAAGCCAGAGAAGTTTTACTAACCGGTAACGAGCAGCACAGAATGCAAAAAGATTTTCTTCAAAAAAATACGGAAGTTGTGGAAAAGGTAGATAAAGGAGAATACGACATCGGGGTTATACCGGTTGAGAACTTAATTGAGGGAGACGTTGTAGATGTTTGGAAAAAATTAGTTCAAACCAAAAACACCTCTATACTTGCCGAAGCTATTGTACCCATTCGGCATATGTTGATAGGAAGAACGAATGAGGAGATAATTACAATTTTATCTCACGAGCAAGCACTCGGTCAATCGAAGAAATTTATTGCACTAAATTATCCAAAAGCAGTATTGCAAGAAACAACAAGCACAGCTAAGGCTGTTCAAGAAATTAAAGACATGTCAAATGCAGCAGCAATTGCCAGCAGAAGAGTTGCTTTAATTCACAAAATGCCAATCCTCGCCGAAAATATAGGAGACAATCCTTATAACGCTACGCGTTTTTATCTAATTGGGAGAGGGGAAACAGAACCGACCGGAGATGACATCACGACAGCAATAATTTATCCTCAAGAAAATCGCGTAGGGATGTTAAAAGATTGTCTTACCGTCTTGGCTGGCAACAACATCAACCTTACGAATATTCGCTCATATCCTACGTCAAATCGTATGGGAGAATTCTTTTTCCTGATGTCTTTTAATGGCCACCGAAAAGATACATCTGTAATAGATGCTTTAGAAACGCTTAAGGACCCAAAAAAATACAATGCTCCGAGTAAAATAATTGGATCTTATAAAAGAGCAGAATTACCCGAAGGAACAGTGGAACCAGGAGCAATAAATGGTAATTAAATTTTGAAAGGAGTTTTAGAAGTATGTTATGCCATTAAAGGAGGTGACTTTATTATGTCTAAAGAAAGAATGAGCGTTCCTTTAAGAAAACTGATAAGCGAAACGTGTAGAACGATTGACCCTGCGAATCGCAAGGCTATAGAAGAAAGGTTACGTATGGTCAAAGAGATTGCAGGTGATGGAAAAATGAATATTTCTCACTTTCGTCAAGCTGAAGCTTTACATCAACAAGTAAATGGTGTAAAACATACCTCTTAGTAGGTATATATTCCAAATTTAGAAAAATACCATCAGATACTTAAAGATTTTTTATTATCGGTTTGATTAAATTGTGGGCCCGAGAGGAGTCGAACCTCTGACCTTTACAATGTCAATGTAACGCTCTAACCAGCTGAGCTACGAGCCCAAATTTACTCTAAATATTCTAACAAAATATACTTTCAAATACAATCTGTTGAGATCATACTGTAAACATGAGATAATTTAAATATGACAAGAGAGGAAGCCTACAAAATATTAACTAAATACCTTAAAAATCCAAACCTTATCAAGCATTGCCTTGCTTGTGAAGCTGTAATGAAAGCTTTATATAAAAGATTAAATTCTGAAGAAAAATCCTCCTTCGCTAAAGCTTCGGAGGAGAACTGGGGGATTACAGGACTACTGCATGATGCTGATTACGAATTAAGCAAGGGCCATCCGGAAAAACACGGACTTTTGCTCTTTGAGATAGAAAAAAATATCCCTGATGATATCGCTCACGCTATAAAATCTCATAACTATGAAAATACGAAAGTAAGCCCCGAAAATCTTATGGACTGGGGAATCACATGCACAGATCAGCTAACAGGTCTTATCGTTGCCTGCGCTTTAGTTCATCCTGATAAAAAGCTTGCATCCTTGTCTCCGCATTTTATTCTCAAAAGAATGAAGGAAAAATCTTTCGCAAAAGGGGCGGACAGAAAACCGATTTTTATGTGCGAGGAAAAACTCGGAATTCCGCTGGAAGAATTTGTGGAACTGAATCTAAAAGCAATGCAATCAATTAGCAAGGAGCTTGGGTTATGAGAATACTTTTGATTAAAACAGAAGACGCAACTCCACTTACCACTAACAAAAAACATGTAGAGAAAATTAAATCTCTTTCAAAAGACATTCAGGTGAACGAAGTTTCTTCTTCAAACAAAAACGAAATTGAAAAAAAACTTATAGACGCTGAGATAATCGCTGGCGCGCCCGGATCTATACCTTCAATCAAGAAAGCAAAAAAACTCAAATGGATTCAGTCGTTTTCTGCCGGTGTTGAGAAGGTCTTAACCCAAGAAGTCAAAGAATCTGATGTTATAGTAACCAATGTCTCAGGGATTCACGCGATACCTATTGCCGAACATGTTCTTGGATTTATGCTTATTTTTACAAGAAGGTTCTATGAAACATTTAAACAACAGGAGAAAAAAATCTGGAAAAAAGATAAAAAAATAACTGAGCTTAGAGAAAAAACTGTACTAGTAGTTGGGCTTGGTCATATCGGCACAGAAGTCGCGAGACTATCAAACTATCTTGGGGCTTATGTAATTGCTATCAAGCAAAATGTAAAAAATAAACCTGATTTTATATCCAAAGTTTACTCGGCAGATCAAATGGATAAAATTCTTCCAAAAGCTGATTTTGTCATCCTCTGCCTTCCTCACACCGAAAAAACTCACCATATTTTTGACAAGAAAAAATTTAAGCTAATGAAAAAATCCGCGGTAATCATAAATATAGGTAGGGGAGGATTAATAAATGAAATGGATCTATTAGAAGCTTTGGATAAAAAAATCATTGGCGGTGCCGGATTGGATGTTACAGAAGAAGAACCCCTGCCAAAAAATAGCAAGTTGTGGGAGATGGAAAATGTAGTAATCACACCTCACCATTCGGGTTGGTCGGAAAAATATATGGATAGAGCTATTGATATTTTTTGCTTGAATCTAAAAGCATATCTCAAAGGTAAACCCCTCCCAAATCTTGTTGATAAAAAAAGAGGATACTAGATGAAGAAACGCTCCCTGTTACTATGCCCGCCCGCCTATTTTTCAGTAAAATACAAAATTAACCCATGGATGAACCCCGCTGTTCCAGTAAAATCTAGTCTTGCGCAAAAACAATGGCAGAGCTTGGTTGATGCTTGCAATAATCTTTCATCTTCTGTTAATTTTATTAATCCCGCACCTAACCAACCCGACATGGTCTTTGCCGCGAACGGGTTTTTCTCAATTGGCAAAAAAGCAGTCCTTGCACGATTCAGATACAAAGAACGCCAGGGGGAAACAAAATTTTACAAAAAATGGCTCGATTATCACGGATACGAAGTGATTGATCCTAACCCAATTAAATATGAAGGAGAAGGGGACACCCTTCTGACGGGTGACATGATTCTTCAGGGATACGGATTCAGATCTGATAAAGAGTCCGCAAAAATAATTGCCGCGGCATTTCCCGATAAAAAAGTAATTCCTCTGCGTCTTGTTGATGAGCGGTTTTATCATCTGGATATTTGTTGTCTTCCGATAAACAAAAATTTGATTTATTTTTATGAAAAAACATTCGATAAAGAATCAGCAGATGCAATTAAATCACATTTTAAAAAAGCGGTTGCAATATCCGATGAAGAAGCGCTATCGTTTGCTTTAAATTCCCTAATCTTTGAGCAAACAGTTATTACCAACAAAAACGCCAATCAATTTACAGAAAGGGTCTCAAAAGACGGACTCAAAACAATAACACTCGATATGAGTGAATTTATCAAAGCAGGCGGATCAGTAAAGTGCCTTGCTAATGAAATTTGGTCTTGAAAAAAACATACAAGAATGTGGTAAGCTTAATGAATAAACCTGTATGGAAAATTACGAACAAGTTCACCTTGGTAAGAAAAAAGTATTTTTCAATAATCTACTTGGCGGAATAGCCTGGGGGATTGGAGCTACTCTTGGCGCATCTATTATTCTTTATATTTTGGGATTTGTTATATCAAAACTGGACTTCGTCCCAGTAATTGGAGATTTTGTTTTAAGAATATCTGAATTTGTCGAACAAAATTCTACCCGTTGACTAATTACAAAAATAACAAGCTAAATTAAATAAAAAAACCGAGAATCACGAAATGCGATTTATCAAACTTGAACTAACATAACAATGCCTATCTCCCCTTTTACAAAATCACTCCTACCTGATAAAATAATCTTGATGGACAAACCAAAAAATAAAGATCATAAACAAATAGGACAAGCGTTGGAATTATTTTTTACAAACGATATCGCCCCCGGTGCACCTTTTTGGCTTCCTAAAGGAATGATAATTTTTAAAGAGCTCGAAAAGTACATTCGAGAACTCACCGAAAAAGCAGGATTCCTTGAAACCTCAACGCCAATAATGGTAAAGTCCCAACTTTTTAAAGAGTCAGGTCATTGGTCAAAATTTGGTGAGCATAATATGTACAATCTTATTTTATCTGATGAGGCAGATGATACAAAACTGGTAAGCTACACCATAAAACCCATGAATTGTCCAGAGTCAACAATTATTTATAGATTTAGAACAAGGAGCTATAAAGAACTCCCATTAAGGTTTTCCGAGATAGGAAGATTACACAGGCGCGAAAAATCAGGTGAGGTCAACGGCCTTTTAAGAGTAAGACAACTAACAATGGATGACGCACATATCTACGCTACAGAGGATCAGATATTTGATGAAGTTTCAGACATACTTGATATGATGATAGATTTTTATAAAAAATTCGGATTTGAATATGAATTCAGATTTGCGACAAGACCGGATTCAAGGGCAGGAACAGATGAAATGTGGAATAAGGCAGAAAAAGACCTTGCTGGAGTACTTAAAAAGAAGGAGATTAAGGCCGGGGATAAAACAGGAGATGGTGCTTTTTACGGTCCGAAAATTGACGTCCATATCAAGGATTCTCTGGACCGTGAATGGCAGCTTGCAACCGTACAACTGGACTTTCATCAACCCGAAGCATTCAGGCTTGTTTATATCGACGACGAAGGGCAAGAAAAGCGTCCGGTAATGATCCACAGGGCAATATTTGGATCATTTGAACGCTTCATAGGAATTCTCACAGAGCACTACCAAGGATCATTTCCATTGTACGGTTATCGCCAATACAAGCAACCATAATCCCTATTGCCGATCGTCATGCAGAACAGGCTAGAAAAATTAAAATGTTAATTGAACAGGAAAACATAAGGACAAGTCTTGATGATCGAAATGAAACTCTTGGAAGCAAAATTAGAGATGCCACTTTACAAAAAGTGCCCTACATAGGTATAATAGGAGACAAGGAAGTTAAAAGTTCCGAGGAAAGTATAATATCGGTTAGAGCACGAGGGGGGAAAGATCTCGGGCAGATGAAGTTTTCTGCCTTTGTAAATAAATTAAAAGAAGAAATTGATAAGAAGATTTAAAAGAAAACAAGAAAGCAAAAAGTATTATAGAGTTAATGAGCGTATTTATGCGTTGACCCTTCGTGTTCTGGACAGCTTTGGTAAGCAAATCGGAATTCTGCCTAAATTTGAAGCTCTAAAAAAGGCAAGAGAAGAAGGATTGGATCTGGTAGAGGTCGCGCCAAAGGCTATCCCGCCGGTAGCAAAAATAATAGATTTTAAGAAATTTTTGTATCAGGAGAAAAAGAAAAAGAAGGAGGAAAAAAGAAAAAGTAAAATTTCAGAAACAAAAGAGGTTAGGTTGGGACCTTTTATGAATAATCATGACCTGCAGGTTATGATTAGACGCGCGGAGAGCTTTCTAAACGACAATGATAAAGTAAGGTTGGTTGTAAAATTTGCAGGAAGACAAATTACCCACCCTGAATTCGGACACGAGATAATCCGAAAGGTCATAAATTCTCTAGGTAAAATTTCGAAGGTTGAACGGGATGCTCACCTTGAAGGAAGACAGCTTATCGCTCTTTTGACGCCGGAAAAAACAGCCAAAAACCCGCCCAAATCAACATATGAAGAAAAAAATCAAGAAATCAGTCGCCAAGAGGTTCAAAGTAACTAAAACTGGAAAAGTTCTTTTCACTCATCAGTACGGTCGTCATCTAAAAACAAAAAAATCCAAAAGCAGGCAGAGACGACACGCGGAGCCAGGACTTTTAAAGGGTAAATTCGCGAGAAAAGTTAGGCAAATGATGGGAGCAGCATGAGTCGTATTAAACGTGGGGTCGTGTCCCGCAGAAAACACAAAAAAGTATTAAAGCTCGCAAAAGGCTATTTGGCCCTAAAAAGCAGATCTGTCAGAAAAGCAAAAGAGGCAGTTCTTCACGCCGGTCAATATGCGTATCATGGCAGAAAACTTCGAAAAAGAGATTTTAGAAGTTTATGGATAACCAGAATAAGCGAAGCAGTAAAACAGGAAGGTCTATCATATAGCATTTTCATGAATCTTCTTAAAAAGGCAAATATAGAACTTGATCGAAAAATACTAAGCGATCTTGTTACAAATGACCCCTCCACATTCAAACATATCGTTGATGAAGTTAAAGTGAAAAATAACTAACTTTGTGCTATTCTAATTCTAGTGGAAGAAAAACTCATAGCAATTAAAAACTCTGCCCTTTCTATAATCCTCGATACATCTGACAAAAAAACCCTCGAGGAAATTAAGCTTCAATTCCTGGGAAGAAACGGACAGCTAACACTGGCAATTAAAGAGATCGCAAAACTTCCAAAAGAAAGACGACCAGAGATAGGAGTCCTTGCCAACGAAGTCAAAAAAGCAATTGAGCAAACTTTAGAAAATCAAAAATTAATAATCAAAAAGTTTGAATCTGAAACAAAGAAAGAACAAATAGACACAACAGCCCCGGGCATTCAGCCCAAAATTGGACATCTCCATCCAATGACTCAAGTTATATACGAAGTCGTAGACGTTTTTAAAAGCATAGGATTTCAGACTGCGGATGGACCAGAGATTGAGACAGATTATTACAACTTCGAAGCTCTAAATATTCCAAAACACCACCCAGCCCGAGACACCCAGCAAACCCTTTATCTTGACACCCAAAATAGCAAGGTAACGCCGGGAGAAGCAATCCTGCGCACCCAAACCTCCGCGATGCAAGGCAGGGTAATGGAAAAAATAAAACCGCCGATAAGAGTGATCGTTCCCGGGAAAAACTTTCGCTACGAACAGGTCGATGCCTCACATAGTTTTGAATTCTGGCAAGTTGAAGGATTCTTGGTAGACGAACAAGTCAGGCTTACCGATCTTTTTGGAACTATTGACTATGTCCTGCGAAAACTGATGGGGGAGGGAACAAAACTAAAATTTGCAACCACCAATTTTCCTTTTGTTGAGCCTGGAGTTGACACTTACATTGAATGTACTGTGTGCAAAGGTAAAGCCCGCCTGCCGAACGGGCAGGGATGTAGTTTTTGCAAACAAAGCGGTTGGAGCGAAATCATGCCAGCAGGAATGATCCACCCATATGTTTTAAGCGCCGCTGGATATAATCCCAAAGAACTATCCGGTTTTGCTTTTGCTATCGGTCTATCTAGATTGGTAACACTTAAATACCAAATGGATGATCTTCGACTTTTGACAAACCCGGATTTGAGGATATTAGAACAATTCTGATATAACTCTTATGAAAATCAAAAATCATATTAAACATTTAGCCGTTTCAGCTGCAATTTTCAACGATAAAAACGAAATACTGCTATCAAAGAGGAATGAACCAAGATGGTCTCATTCTCACGGCAAATGGCAATTCCCTGGAGGAGGAATAGAGTTTGGCGAACATCCTGAGCAAACTGTTATCCGAGAAGTATTAGAAGAGGTTGGAGTAAAAATAAAACTTTTAACAAAAAACCCATTAATTCAATCTGTTATTTTCAAGAAAGAGAATGTCCATGTTGTGCTTTTAGTATATCCATCCTTATACATATCTGGAAGAATAAACATAAAAAATGACCCTTATACCGCAGAAGCAAGGTGGTTTAAGCCTCGTGAAATCGATTCCATATTTTCCATGCCTGAGGTGAAAAATGTAATTAAAAGTTCACAAAAATACTTGATATTTGATATTTGATATTTGATATTTGATATGTTAGCACCACTTTCTTGGCTCAAAGATTACGTAGACACAACTCTAGCGCCTTATGAATTAGGAGAACGGCTTACCGAGGTCGGACTTGGTACGGAAAAGATTATCAAAACAGATGACGATACCATATTTGAATTTGAAATTACCCCGAATCGTCCAGATCTATTATCTATCTTAGGAATAGCCAGAGAAATTGCCGCTGTTGAAGGAAAAAAAATAAAACTTCCCAAACTTCCTAACTTCCCTAATCCCAAAAAAACCCTGCGTTTTGAGATAAAAACAGACAAAACGATAAATCCTCGCTTCACCGGAATTATTATTGACGGAATCAATGTAAAAGATTCTCCAAAATGGCTGCAAGAAAGGCTTATTAAAATCAACCAGCGACCGATAAATAATATTGTAGATATAACAAATTATGTCATGTTTGAATTGGGAAATCCTATCCATGCGTTTGATTACGACAAAATAAAAGATCACGTAATGATAGTTGAGAAAGCAAAAGGCACAGAATTATTTAAAAGCGTTGATGGGATTTCATATCATTTGCCAAAAGATGCGGTAATAATAAAGGACAACGAAAGAATAATTGATCTTTGTGGAATTAAGGGAGGATTTAATAGCGGCACTTTTGAGGATACAAAAACAATTTTTATAAGAGTTCCTGTTGAGGATCCTATTCTGATAAGAAAAGCTTCCCAAGCGCTAAATCTTCGCTCGGAAGCTTCAAGTATTTTTGAAAGGGGAGTAAATGCGGGAGGCACAATAGATACTCTCAAAAGATGCGTTGATTTGGTCCTTGAGACTGCAGGCGGAGAAATCGCAAGCAATCTTTATGATCTTAAAATATCTGACTTCTCGCCGTGGAATGTAAACCTTAATATTGAAAGGTTAAACAAAATTCTAGGAATTGAAATTCCAAAAAACAAAGTGATAGACATCCTTGATTCTTTAAATTTATCACCGGTCATTACCAAGGGATTTATCGAATGTACCATACCTACTTATAGAAACGATCTAAAAACTGAAGAAGATCTTATAGAAGAAGTCGCGAGGATATACGGCTATAATAATTTTCCCAAAACAATTCCGACTGGTGAAATACCCATAATACTAGTTCCTTATTTTAAAGACTACAAAATTGAGGAAAAAGCAAAAAATATTTTAATTGCTGCAGGGTTTTCAGAAATCTATACTTATAGCCTGATGAGTGAAAGTGATCTTGAAAACGCCCACATCAAACCCGAGCGGGTTCTAAGAGTCGATAATCCTGTCAGCAGAGAATTCGAGTATCTCAGGCCAACGCTCAAAATCAACCTTCTAAAGGCTTTCAGCCAAAACAAGCCAAATTTCAAAGAAATTAATCTTTTTGAACTGGGAAAAGTTTACCTTGGAAAAAATCTAGACGAAACGCAAGAAGTATACTTCTTGTCAGGAATTTCAAATGTAAAAAATTTTTATGAGGTTAAAGGAATTATTGAGAGACTCTTTCTATATTTGGGAATCAAAGAGGATCCGACAAAATATATCGAAGGTATAGACGACGGGGTATTTTTTGAAATCAATTTCTCTGAAATTCTGAAAAAAGTAAATCTAGAAAAAATATTCATTCCTCTCCCAAAATATCCGCCTGTATTAGAAGACCTAGCGATTGTAGCATCTGATGATGTTAAAACAGGGGATTTGATAAACGAAATAAAAAATCAATCTTCGCTTATTCACATAGTCTCGCTTTTGGATCAATACGAAGAAACCCGAACATTCCACATAGTTTACCAACATCGCGAAAGAAACCTGACTACAGATGACGTCTCTAAAATCCGCGAAAAAATCCTAAAAACGCTTGGTGAAAAATTTAAGGCAAGATTAAAACAGCCCTCTACGGCGTAGGGGTTGGAGTGAGGGTCGGCGTTGGAGATGCCGTCGGAGTAACTGCTGATGTTGGACTAGGTGTTGGAGTCGGGGTAGGCTGGTCGTATTTGTGATCCGAAGTTTCTGTTGGCGGATGATATTTATCGTCACCCTGGTAATTGCCGCTTAGCCACTGATTGATTCCCTCTTGCCAGCGATTTACACCGTCCCATGACACAGCATCGCTTTCATTAAATATGATATAATCTTTTGTATCATAGTCGTTTCTGTTTATTTCCTCTTGGTTTGCTAGTTTGCCGTTTTGGTGTTTGGAAAGTCTCAATGTTTTATAAATAGGACCACGACTGGTTGGCTCTGTTCCTTTGACAAAATACTCTGCCCTTGTTGGCTGTCCATCAACCGGAAGACCTCCTCCCAAAGAATCTACAGTAACCGCAACAACTCCCTCGGGTTTTGCCAACACATCATCTGGTTTGTCCGCAAGAACAATTCTCATAATTCTATTCCAAATTGGGGACGCTCCTGTTACTCCAGATGCAATTGCTTCATTCATAGGGGTATTGTCATTGTTCCCAACCCACACTCCCACTGCATATGAAGGCGTGTAGCCAACAGTCCAGTTGTCTCTTTTTTTATCAGTCGTACCTGTCTTTACAGAAACAGTTTTACCAGGCACTACAAGCCAGGAATTCGGGCCAAAAGCAGCTGTGCGAGCTACATTATCCAAAAGAATATGGGAAATAAGAAAACTGATCTCTTCCGGCAAAACTCTTCTCCCTTCGGTTTCTTTTCGCTCAAACAATGCTTTTCCTTTTGAATCGGTTACCTTAAGAATCGCGACTGGATCTTGCCGGATTCCACCATTGGCAAATACTCCGTACGCAGTTGTAATATTAAGAAGCGACGTCTCCCTTCCTCCCAGGACAAGTGACAAACCAACATCACTAAGGCTATCTCTTGTAGGCTGCCAATTCGCGATTCCCATATCATACGCTGTCTGCATAACATCCCTAATTCCGACCCTAGCCAACATCTTTACAGCCGCTATATTAATTGAGTTCCCCAAGGCAAACCGCAACTGGATTGGACCATTATACTTTCCATCATAATTAACAGGTGTATAAATAGGATTTTGGGTATCGTTTGTTGGAAAATCTGTTTTTACATCCATCACCACGGTAGAGGGTGTGTATCCCTTGCCAAAAGCAGTTGCATACATGATTGGCTTAAGAGATGACCCTGGCTGTCTATTTGCAAGGGCGGTGTTGAAATTTCCATCGTTTTCCGTATCAAAATAATCTTTGCTTCCAACCATCGCGAGAATTTCTCCGCTCTTAGGATTAATCACTACAGCCGCTCCATTCCCAACGTTAAATCCCTTTAACTTGTCTATCTCTTCTTTTACAATTTTCTCAGCTTCTTTTTGAATAGAATAATCCAGGCTAGTGGTAACCTGAAGACCCCCATTCGCCACTACTTCTTCTCCAAACTGATCTGCCAAAACCTCTCTAACATACATAACAAAATGCGCGGCCTTTATTGTCTTGTCTTCCGTGGAAAATTTGTAGTTTTTGATTTTTTCATACGCCTTCTCTTTCTCTCCTTCGGAAATATATTTTTCCCTTACCATTTGTTTTAAGACATCATTGGTTCTGTCAATATAAAATTTATTCCCCGAAAAAGGCGAGTAGGCAGTTGGTCTTTGCGGAAGACCAGCCAAAAAAGCGCTCTCAGCCAAATCCAGCTCTTTAACCTCTTTTCCAAAGTAAGACTGTGCTGCCGCCTCAACTCCTACATTTGCACCGCCATAAGAAACATCGTTAAGATACATTTCCAAAATCTGATCTTTGTTGTATCTGCTTTCTACCTGAAGGGCGAGAATTAGCTCTTTTATTTTACGCGGAATTGTTTGCTCAGGAGTCAAAAGCACGTTTTTAACAAGCTGCTGTGTTATGGTAGAACCTCCTGTAAGCCTCCTGTACAAGACCATATCTCTTGCTGCGCGTACGTAGCCAGTAATTGAAAATCCTTGATTCCTGTAAAAATCCTTGTCCTCGATAGCTATCGTAGACTGCTTTAAATAATCAGGTATGTCGGAAAGCTCAACATAAGTTCTATTCTGGTTTTGATAGACGGAGTAGAGAAGCTCTCCTTTTTTGTCATAAATTCTTGTGGACTGTGCTAGCGGGGCGTCTATAAGCTTACCAGGCGTAGGTAAAGACCTGCCATACCAAACGAAAAGAAATGAAACTCCAATTATAAGAGCAATCAGTCCGAAAAAAGCAAATCTCGCAATATTGCTCAAAAGAAAAATACGAGAGTACCTGGAGAGCCGTCGTCTCCTTCTGCTTTTAAGCCTACCAAAATCCCTCATCCTAAGAAATTATACTAAATTTACCTAACTTTTTAAATATGCTATACTTTGCCTGTGGATAGAATTGAAGAACTGTTAA
>Ga0209542_10000688_pt1 | contig 80781 bp, 84 predicted proteins | sample RifCSPhighO2_01_FD_184028 | JGI IMG/M metagenome (GOLD analysis project Ga0209542, IMG submission 184028) | Soil microbial communities from Rifle, Colorado - Rifle CSP2_plank highO2_0.1 (SPAdes) (version 2) | ecosystem: Environmental > Terrestrial > Deep subsurface > Rock core/Sediment ...
CTATCTAGATCTGTAAGTATATATTGGCCGCAGGTCTCTAATTTTTGCTTCAGATATTCTTCGACACCCATGAGATGCGGGCAGGAGTTGAACCTACAAGTACTGTCTTGCGGACAGCAGCCTTCCACTCGGCCACCGCATCAAATCACTTCTTTTCCATCTTCAGTCGAGCTTCTGTATCCACCGGTCAATAACCTTTTTTGATTCTTCCAAATGTTCTGAAGCAGTAAAATCGTGCGGAGCGCCTTTGACAATATGGAATTCTTTTTTGCCGGGGAATATATTATAGAGCATTCGTTGTTGTTCCGGGGGACATCCCGGGTCTTGATCACCGAAAATCATGAGCACCGGCATAGTCAGTGCATGCGCTTTCGGAAAAAGATCATGTTTGATTCGATCTTCCATATGCGACCACTTGAGTCTTTTGATCAATCCGGGTCTTGAATTGCTTGGTGTTGAAAGCCAACCAGTACGTTGCCATTCTTCGACAATTTCCGGGGATCTTGCTTTTCTGTTTTGCAAACTCAACGGGCCGGAAATCATGGCCGATTGCAAGATCACCCCCCCCACTTTGCTAGGAAAATTTTCAGCATAGAATCCCGCACTAAAACCACCCAGACTTTGTCCGGCAAGATAAAACGGTTCTTGATACCATGATTGCAATCCGGCCCATGCAACAGCATCTTCAAGATCTTCATAATAATTCGTAGTGGTGGCATCTTCCGGATTCCCGTCACTCTCACCAAAGGTGTTCGTGGTATCAAACCGCACAACAGTGTAATTATTGTCCCGAAATGCTTCCGCTATAACCGCAAGCTGTGGCTGTTCTTTGTATGCCGATAATCCATGCATCGCGAACGCGAGACCTTTTTGATTTTCGGCTTCCTCTACAAGCACCGCGATATTTTGATTTTTTCGATTTTTAATCGTGAGCTTCATTGTTTCTGCACGTAATACAACGTACCTCCGAAATCATCGGTGAAGAAAAAAGAGCCCGGGTGTGTGGGATCGGCAAGGATATCGGCGGGACGGGCGTAGCGCTTTGTCGCGTTGCCAAATCCGGTGATGAAGTCGGAGACGCGGCCATCCGGCATAACTTTGACGATCTTGTTGCCACGATTAAGCTTCATATTGCCAGAGCCATGAAGTGCGACCAAGAATGCATCTCCGAAATATTCCAGTCCTAACGGAGCGCTGTGAGCCTCGAATTCCGCCTGCGCAAGGATTTGTTGCGTGCATACAATTTTTTCTTTCCAACTCTTGGTAGTATCGGGATATATCCGGCCATCGGATTCATAGCAATGCGGCCATCCATGGTTGGTCCCCTCTCCTATTCGGTAGAGCAAATCATTCGGCTCGTCATCACCCAGATGATCAACGCCCATACCTGTTGCCCAAAGATCATTGCCGACGAACTTGAGGCCGACCGCATTGCGAAGACCATCGGCATAAGTGCGCAAATCACTGCCATCCGGATTCATGACCACAATTTCCGCCCGTGTTTCTTCTGGTTTTTCTTCGCACGCATTACAACTGCTTCCAACAGAGACATATATCTTGTCATTTTGAATCGCAATCGTCCGCGTCAGATGCCAGCCGCCGTACTTATAGCTCAAGCCGTAATCGGGGAATGTCGCAAGAATCTGCGGATCCCCGGTCGGCGCGTTATCGCCGGCACTATAGCGATAGCGCACCAAATGATCCGTCAGTGCAACATAGAGCCACTGCTGTCCCTGGCGATCTTTGTAAAACGCAATGCTGTTAGGATTGCGAAGATTGGCGAGATACGTACGGATCGTCTTAAATCGTCCTGCCACCGCATCAAAGTCCTGCAAAACATATACCTTGCCCTCGGAGTTATCCGAAAGGTCCTTCATATCTGTCATAAACAGTCGGCCATCAGGACTCCACGCCATGAACCGAATCCGCTTGAGCCCTTGATAGGCCGGCATCATGGTATAGCCATCCGGCAGCGTAACGCTGAATCGCGTCCCATCAGCGAGTTGTATGGTCTGTTGGTGGGGTTCTCCCCGTTGCAGAAGCTCCGGCGGGGGTGTTGTATCGCCCCCGACAGGCTGTTCCTTGGTTTTCTGGAAAACAACAAAACCGACAATGGCAACGAGTACAACAATGAGCGGGATGTATTTCCTTGGCATAATTAACACAATAACACTAAAAAACCACGAAAAAAAGGTCTCAGTAATGAAGGCCCCCCGTCCTGCAAAGCAGGGCGAGGGGCGAGTCCTTACGGACCCTTGAAGATAGGAGTCATACCGATGATGTCCATGTATCTTACCTCCTTTCGTTGGCGAAGCTCTTCGGACTGGCCGTCGTGCGTGTGAGTTCCGCAAGTGACGTCGTTCTCCAATCTTGCTCGTACGTCTCGCATACATCGCGAAGAAGCCGAAGTGTTCTCGTGAACAATATGCGACGCATTTCATTGTACCGCTGGGAAATGGCTGCAAACCGCGAGAGCTCGCGAAAGAGACGATGGTCGCCTCTCTCGATCTTGCGGAGAGGACTGACGCTTGTACGCACCGCATGGCACTGCGACGCCCTTGAGATCCGCCTGGCGTCCCTCTGCTCTTGGCGATACCGCCAGAGGGAGGCGAAGTTTGGGAACGTTTGCAATGCGTGACTGACCATCATGCGTGCGTACGAGATGTCGTCTTCGCGGGAACAGATGTCTCCCCAGCGAAGATAGCTCGTGTGATCCGCGTAGGATCGGACAGCTTCACCGTACGATCGTTCGTTGACGAAGACTTGTTCAGCCGCATCGAGCGCGCGCTGATACAGCAGGTCCCACGAGCTTATCGGCGATGTGAACAACTCTGTCGAATTGATCTGCGGGAAGCGCTGCGAAAAAAGTTCGAACGGGAATGCGTGATCGAGCCCGAATCCCGCAAAATGAGACACTGCGGCGACCATATCCGCAAGCGGAAGTTCGCACTGTCGGCGATGGAGCGCCTCAACACGCGAGATCTCCGCATTGCAGACGGTCTCTGCTTCAGATGCGCGTGCCGTGAGCTGTTCAAGCACATGGTACGAACCGTCGCGAAGCCAAGCACCTACGACATTCCGCGGTCTCCTGCCTCGGTACTTGAGAAGCAAGTACTCTCGGTCGAAGACGATCTCTCCACTGGCTGTTGTGTCATAGATCGCACGAACCTGTTCGATGTACTGGCTGTACCAGTCTTTGAACAGGTGGGTGAAGTCCGGCAGATAGAAGAGCCAAAGCGCTGTGCCTGCTTTACCCTCGATCTCTATGTGCCGTTCCGCCATGTGCTTGATTGCGAGCAGTGCCTTGTGGTCGGCCGCTTTCTGCGCTGCCGCGACGGCATCGCGTTCAACAGAAGTTAGAGAACGCAACTGTAAGACCGACATATGACACCTCCTACGCCGAGACGACGCTGATGAGGGCGAGGATCAGTCCGTGGAAGATCTGGTCGGTCATCACCGTCAGCCAGAACGTCGCGCGGATACTGTCATCGCTGTTGTGGTTGATGTGCTTCCGCCACCAGATGATCGGCCACCTGCGGTCGAGGAAGAGGTGGGACGTGAAGATGAGTACGAGCCACGCCGGGTGCAGGGAACTGATCCAGAACACCGGCACGAAGGAGAGCGTGTACTTGAGGCAATGGCTCCAGAGCGCACGGTTGAAGAACCGGCCGAGCGCCTTGTTCATCGCCTCGTATTCCGTTTGGGCGAGATAGTCGCCGACAAAATGCGCTACGAGAAGAAGTTCGAATGGATACATGGTATCCTCCTTTGTAAAAGAACCATCTTCATCGTAGAGCGTTTGTATCAACAGTGAAATATTATGTGACGACTTTTTCGACACAAATTGACGAATTATTCGACACTTGATATACTCGTTTTATGGATCATCTTTTAGTTGCGTTGCAGGGTCTCGGCCTCTCAAAAAGCGCCTCTAAGGTGTATTTATCGGCATTGGAGCTGGGGGAATCAACCGCCAGCCTCCTTGCGCGAACCGCCCAGGTAAAAAGGACGACTCTCTATTCCATACTCGAAGAGCTGAAGATGCGCGGTGTTGTTGCGCAAACACGACGCGGCAAGCGCACACTCTATATCGCCGAGGCTCCCGCCGTGCTATTGAAACGGGCAAAAGAACAGATCGACGATTTCCAATCTTCGCTCCCCGAGCTTGAAGAACACCGCACCGCGGTATTCCGAAGATCACGCGTGTACTACCTCTATGGACCGAGTGGCTTCAAGCAATTGTGGGAGAAGATTTTTGAATCCAAAGAAAAAGAATTTCGCATTATAACTCAAGGAGAGAACTTCCTGGATTATGTAAAGGAGAGATATATTCTCAACGAGATCATCAAAAAGAAAAAGGAGCTGAACATTCACAGCAAGCAGCTTATCTCCGATTCGAAATACGCCCGTGGTATTATCGCCAAGGATGCACGCGAAAACCGCGTTTCCAAAATCCTCCCCCCGATCTACAAGCTCCCTTTCACCGAGATCACGTGCGGGAACTTCGTCGCCTTTATCGCTCCGCGATTTGAAGAACTGATCTTCCTCATCGAGGACGAGATGTTCGCCAGAACCCACCGTTCATTGTTCGAGATTTTGTGGAACTCCATTCGCTAGGCATACGCCTCCGTCCAGCATTCCTTGCAGAGGATTGATGGGGCATCGGCCGCAGAATACGGCGTCTTGAATTCCTTCTTGCAGGTATCGCATACACGGTCAACGAGACGCATCTGCTTGATCCATTGCTGAAATTTCTCATCAATTCGGCAAAATGGACAACGCCGGGGCAGAGGCAATCGCATCTGGCGCAAGAATTGGAGTTCGGCCGAAATAACCCGGTATCCGCGCTGGCATTTCTCGCACGCAATCACCTGCTTCAAAATCAGATCAGTCGTATCGGAAATATGGTCCGGGACTTGATCTGCGCGCAGATCAATTTTGTATTCACGCTCTTCCGGCTCGTGCCAGCGATACCCTTTCATGTGGGCTTCGTCCTCATCCAACGGGAAAAAGCTCTGGGCGAGTGTTTCGTTGTAGCCGAAGTTACTCAATGAGGCAGGAAAGAATTGTCCATACTCCCCGGTTTTTTTCATGTGCTCGATGATGCGTGCTCGAAGCGATTCAAATGCCGCCTTATCATACCGCTTGTTGAAAATAACATACTCTCCCTGCTTGATCGCCACGCAACCAAAGTGATGCCCCCCTCCGGTGGATAAGTGCGAATATTGGCAATCATATGCATTAATGCCACATTCCAGGCAGAACTTCATCTGTGATGCGTTCTCCCCGACTGCAAGGCATTCATATGAAAGCTCGAGATTATTTCCCCACCCGGTGATATCATGGCAATCGCGAACCGGCGGCGTCAGGATCATGTGGAGGTACTTGGAATCTTGCGAACCCTGCACTTCATAGCATTCTTTGCAGTTCTTCGATTCGAAAACATAGTTCCCTGTCGAATCGGTGGAAAGAACATTGTAGACTGGGCGTGGCGGGAATTTCTTCCAATGCTCATGCGCAAGGCGTTTTACTTCTTGATATGTTCTGTACGATCCGAGATCCCATTCATTGATTTTTTTGAAATAGTCTTCGCGAGTATACGGCTGGTTAAAAATATAATATTTCTTGCTGCGTACATTTGCCGAGGCGAAACAGTTCTGGCAGTTCTTGGAATCGCGCAGAAACATAGAGTCTATGGATTCATTTGTGTTCTCAACGCCTACGCACTGATTATCTTTGAACGTATTCCGGCTATCATACATTCGTTCACACTCTATGCTCAGTGAGGTATCAAGCGTATGCTTCGTGCGAGATAGATGGAACCCGTAGGCACAATCTTCGGCTGGATCGGCGAAGAATACGAGATAGCAATTCTTCAGATGCCCGGCGTCATTCGTATAGGGAGACGTACGCGCGGTAGGAAGATCGGTACTCATGCCGGGCATAGGAACAACCGCGTGCAATTCTTGCCACTGCTCGAAGAATGGCCGATTGAAATCGAAGTCGCGTCCGTACGAATACGCATCCCAATCATCCGACCACCAACACGGCGTACAATAGACCGGTGATTTCATCGCGGGACTGAACTGTGAAATCATATTCTTTTTGCACAGATCGCAGGTGCGGTGATAGAGATTAAAGATATTGCGCTGTGCCAACCGCCGCCGAAATCTGCACTGCGGGCACCATGTTGGCTGCGGAACTTCGATTCGCTCGTAAAACACAAGGTCCTCTTGATCGATTGAGAATTCTTTTTTGCAATTTTGACAAGATTGAATCATATCCTTATTCGCCTATTCGCGGGAATTAGATAATAGCGTAGTCTCCGATCACGCCACCTCCTTATTGTAACATTCCTCGCAATAAACAATCTCGGGCCTATCGGGAGCATATGACGTTTCGATTGGCGCACTGCATTTCATACACTCCCGCGACCAAAGCTTGCGAGGATTACGGCGGGCAAGGCGGGCGCGGAGACGGCAGGGGAAGCAGAGTTCGGGCGTCGGCAACTTTCCGCCGGAGGCCGATCCTCCTCCGGAGGACATCTTTTTATAAAACTCGATCTCCATCGGATGCAGACGGAACGCCCCAACACCGGCACATCCGCTCCCTTCGTCTCCTGTTGTACTAGTACAACGAAACACATCTCCGCCGATTGTATATTCTTTGTGCGGTTTATCGTACCATCTCCAGCCCTTGGCGAGCACTTCGTCTTTCGTCATAGGAAAATAGTCGAGCGCGACCGTATCGTTGTACGGAAACGGCGAAATCGTCGCCGGGAAAAATTCTCCCCATTCCCCCGTCTTTTTCATGTGCTCGACAATCTTCTCCTTCACCGCTTTCCAATCCTCCGGCGAATATTGCTTGTTGAAAATACAGTAATTCTTCTTGATCATTGAAACGCATCCGAAAAGATTATCGGCGTGAAAGGTTAACTCTGAATAGTAAACATCCGACCCATACCACTTCTTTGATGTCGAGACATTGCGCTGGCCCCACCCCGTTCCCTCAACTTCATAATCCATCGTATTGTCGAGCGTCTCGGTAAGATCCATGCAATCTTTCGCTTCCCAGGCGTCTTGAGAATATTTGAGATTTTCGTTTTTGAAACAATTAAAACAATTCTTCATATTTTTGCTAAATCCTATATAATCTCCCGTACAGTTAAGAATCTGGCTGCCATGATAGTATTCAACAGGAATTTTCAGCCGCAATTCTTGGAGTTTTTTTCGAGATGACCCAATCGCCTCATGAGACCAATCAAATGCCTCAAGGCGTTTTTGGTATTCATCCTTGGTTAATTGTTCATTGAACCAGCAATACGATTTTTGCCGCAACCCCACGCACCCAAAACAATCGTTGCATCCCCGCAAATCATTGCCAAAATAGCAGTGACTGGAATCGACACATGTCTCGAGCCAGGCACTGTGGTAACATTTGAGACAATCAAGCGATTCGTATATGAGCTCGCACTCCTTCACATTCCAACAATCAACGCACTCCTTGCTGTTTTGATTCCAGTTTCCATACATACAAAACTCACATTCGTTGGCCGCTACAATCATGTAGCAGTTGCGGTTGTTGTTGGCCTGATTCGTATATTCGGAATTAACGCTACTCTCATTGGCAAGCGTGATACGTGGCACCGTGAAGCGATGTTCTTTGAATTGTTCGAAGAAGGGCCGGTTGAAATCAAGATCTCGCCCATAGTCCAGTGCATCCCAATTATCCGACCAGTAGCACATGTGGCAATACACCGGCCCGGGGTATTCCGGATTATACAGCGACACCATCCCCTTTCCGCACAACGAGCAATTCCTCTTATAAAAATTCCACTCATTCCGATTCGCCAGTCTCCGCTGATACCGGCAATCCGGACACAACGTCGGCGATGGAACTCCAATTTTTTCATAAAAACTCAGGTCGTCTTGAGTGATTTTAAAATCTATTCGGCAATTTTTACAAAGTTTTGTCGTCATTGGCTTTTCCGAAATTGCATGATATAGGAACCACTGTAGGTTTTAAGGATTGTGTTTGAAAAAGCATATTTATCCCACAACGTGGCAAATTCTTTCGGGGTGAAAAATCGGCTTCCGAGACGCAGGAGTTTTTCAAACACCACAACTCCCCACCCACGAAGCGTCTTCGGATTGAATTCTGCGATGACCACATATCCCTGCGGAGCGAGAACGCGACTGATTTCTCTGATCGCCTGTTCTTTGTCGCCAATATGATGAAAAACATCATGCATCATAATCAAATCGAACGACCGATCGGGAAACGGCAGTTGCTCCGCTTTCCCCAGAACGCACTCAATCCCGCGCTTCTTGCATTCCTCAATCATACCCGGCGACGGATCGATGACCACGGCGCGCTTCACCATGGGCGCAATCCACGACAGTATCTTCCCTGTCCCGCCGCCGATATCCAGGACTGACACGGACTCGTTCAAGATCCCCGCTTCTTCCACCGCCTCAATGATCTCCTGCTTCTTTTTGCGGATATTGAAGTACCATGCCATTTTTGAAAAAAGCGAATATTGGTTCATGCGATTACGATTCCTCGACTCGTACAATACCTTGTCGTGCATTGTTGATGAAGTAGCCCTTCCTGTTTTCCATAATGATCGTCGTCGCAAATTCTTTCTCATCGATATATTTCTGCAAGGGTGACGCATTGAGATCACCCGAGAGAATTAACTTGTCTGATTTTTCGACAACGAGCAAGAGTTCTTTTGTAATGGTTACTTCGGCATTTTTGATGAAGAGAATATGCTCACCCCGCGGCACAAGTTCGGCGAATGCTTTTTGGGCAAGCTCTGCATTCCCGCTTTCCACCATAATGATGTCCGAATCATCCTTCCGTGTTCCGATCTGCCGTTCAAACAATGTCCGCGCATCCGGCTTGAGACTATAGAACAGCACCGGCAAACCCTGAAGTGCGAGCGAAGAAACGACGCTCACCGAAAAGAACGACGCCCCCGATCCTTCCCCGCCCGAAATCATCATCGGCAAAAACGAAAGATCAAACGCAATCGGCTGTTCTTGATTGTTCCCATTGAGATAGAACTTGATCATACCACTTCCGCATTATAACACTGCTCACAATAAACTATTTCTGGGCGGTTGGGGGCATAGGTTGTCTCGATTTTCTTCCCGCATTTCATGCATTGCCGATCATAGAGCGCGGGGAGATTGCGCCATGAGACGAGTTCTTTGTAGCGGCAGTTGAAACAAAGGGTCGGGAAGGGAATCCTGTTTTGTTTACAAAACTCAATCTCCCGCGGGATCATCTTGAATCCGCCGGAACAGAGGTGATCGCATGATTGATCATGTTCGCACTTGATCACACCTTCCGACACCCCCACCCCCTTGCGTTCCTGCTCTTTCCAATTAAACCCTTGCTTAATCGCCTCTTCTTTAGTCAGCGGGAAATAATCCTGCGCTTGCGTTTCATTGTAGCCAAACGGACTCATGCTCGCCGGGAAAAACTCGCCGTACTCTTTGTCATTTGTCATTTGGATTTTGATTTTTGCGACGAGTTGCTCGTATTCGCCGCGGGTATATTGTTTGTTGAAAATACAATATTTTTTATTCCGCAATCCTACACATCCAAATAAATCACTGGATTGCGTACACATTGCGATGTACTGGCAATTACGAATGCTGTCACCACAATCATTTACAGCAACGACGTTGGACATCTGCAACCCCGCACACAATGACTCATAGGCAAGATCCACGGAGCTCCCCACCGACGTAACATCCATAAAATCCTTCACCGGCGTATAGATAACGCTCTGACTGTATGCCCCGTTTTGTGCTCCGTTGGCAAAGAAACACATACGAAGGTCAGCAGAATTGAAGATATAATCACCCGTAACATCTTTGTTTTGAAAGCCATGCATATATTTCACCGGGTACTTGAGCCACACCTCCATTGCTTTTTTCTTCGAACCATCAAAGTCTTTGAGCAGCCCATCCAGTTTTTTATTATATTCTTCTTTAGTATACGGCTCATTGAAAATATGATAGCTCTTGTTTCGAAGCCCTGTGCATCCAAAGCATGAAGTACACCCAACACAGTCCTGCAGAAACCAACTATCCGTACAGGACACGCAATTCCGCGAGAAAAACGTCTTATACGAACTGTCAGTATTGATGCAGAAATAACAGAGCTCACAGCGTTTGCAGTTCACCATGTTGTAGCAGTCCTTGCTGTACTGCACGGAAACACAATAGGCCGAATCTTCCGTGTTATTGCCGGTATCAAAACATAGATAGCAATTCTTGATAAACGCGCTGATGCTGTAATCAGAATTTACTTTTTGGTAATTCCACTGCTCCGTCCAGGGCACGGAATAGAAAAGCTCCTTCCACTGGTCGAAAAATGGCCGCGACGCATCATAGTCTTTCCCATATGACATAGGGTCCCAGCCATCGCCGATCCAATGCTCATAGCAATAGACGGGTATGGCCACACCAGGCGGCATGTGCGTGAAAAACTCTTCTTCTCCGATATCGCATGTCCGCTTGTACATGAGAGTCATATTCCTCCACGCCATCCTCCGCATCGCCCGACACCGCCAGCACAATGTCGGACCCGGCACGCCGATTTTCGCGTAGAAAGACTGATCGTCTGGGGTGACTTCGAAAGGTTTTTGACAATTTTTGCAGGATTTCATATTATGCACGGACTCAATATATAAAGGGGATTATTCGCCATGTTCCAATCTGATACTCCTTGTACTTCTCGCCGAATGTGGCAAGCATCATGTGCTCCTCCCAATGTATTCTATACGAATAAAAAACAACCATAATACTTACCAAAGTCAGTAGCGTGAAGATACTTCCTGAAGAAAGTCCTAATCCTAATCCAACGAGGATAATTCCAAAATATCCAGGATGACGGATGAAGCGATAAGGTCCTGTGGTGACGATACGATGCTGATCTTGAATTGTAAGAGTCCTTGAATAGAATCTTCCCAGTGTCGACATAGACCACATCAGAAACAGATATCCAGCAATCATGATAATGATCCCCGTTTTTGTAAGAAGGGAAGATAGGGTCGCGTTACCGAAGTGGACCGCATTAAAAAGCAAAGGAGTAACAAAAGCAAAAATAAGGAGCAGAATTCCTAGATACGTACTTCCCTTATCTTCTTTTTTTGCTCTGATCATTCGCGCTTCATCCCCTCTCCGCATCAATTCTCGACTTACGAAAGATATGAAGAAAATGGCATAGCCAATGATCAACGTATTGGGTAGATCAAAAAACAAATTCAAAATTGTTGTATGGTCGTTCATATTACTTCGGCATTATAGCACTGCTCACAATAGACGATCTCTTTTCGATCAGGAGCATAGGAGGTCTCGATTTGCTTGCCACATTTCATGCATTGCCGTTTCCAGAGCTTAAACGGATTTTCTATTTTCAAACGTGCGGCATGGCGACAATAAAAGCAGGTGCGGGGCAAGGGAATGCTATGTTTTTTGTAAAAAATAAACTCATCGTGCACAATTTTATAGTTTCTCGCACAGGTGGCACACGACAATACTTCGCGTTCGATGGCATCAGAAATGTCCTCAATAGAATCGGGGATTTGTTCGTGGGTCATCGTTTCTTTGCCGGTTGTTTTTTGCACATCATCCCACCACGTAAACCCTTGTTTGAGTGCCTCTTCTTTTGATAGCGGGAAGTATATGTGCGCCATCGTTTCGTTATAGCCGAAATGCGACAACTTCGCGGGAAAGAATTCTCCATATTCCCCCGTTGATTTCATATGCGCTATAATTTTTTCTTTCAATATCTTGTATTCCTGCGGCGTATACTGTTTATTCAAAATACAATAGCGTCCCTGCTTGATCGCGCAACAGCCGAAGAGATCCTTTGATGACTGGCAATTCTCCACATACTGCAAGTCGTGGCTCTTGAGAGAATAAATGGAGAAGTGCACCCGCTCATCATGATCGGGCGTCAATCCCTCATAACAAGTGGAGTTTTCTCCGGATGGCGTCATGTCGTAGCTGTCTTTGACGGTCGTTCCTCTCCACATGTAGCGGGTATCTTCACATCCGACGGCCCACGCGGAATCTTTGACGTTCTTGCAATTAAACAACACATTGCCCGTTGAGTTAGTATTATTTCTCATATACGCGAATCTGCGCGGCTGGGTCAAAAGAAATTGCTCGAACTCCTTTTTTGCCCGCTCGGTACCGGAATACGTATCGAGTCGGTACGAAACGAGAATCTTTTCATATTCCTCTTTGGAGTACTGCTTGTTTAAAATACAATATTTTTTCTGGCGAAGATTGACACACATAAAACAGTCCGAGCATCCTTTGCAATCATAGCAAAAATTGCAATCGGCAAGCCCCGTGGAGTAGTAACAATTCCGGCACTGGTAGCAGTGATCAAGACACACCGAATCGTACACAATCTGCGTATACCCAAACATATCAAGGTCGTCCACGATATCTTTGCCTTCGGGACCATCGATGTGATAGGAGTACATGACATTTTCTCCTTTCCAAGACATCGAGACCATGTAGTTGTTTTTGGCGAAGGTGACGTTTTGGGTGTATTCGCAATTCACACTCCCGACGCCGTCATCATTGAAGAGTGCCAGAAGCGGCACCGTGTCCTGAAGTTCTCGAAACTGTTCGAAAAAGGAACGAGAAAAATCAAAATCTTTGCCGTACGATTTCGGATCCCACGTGTCCGACCACCAGCATTTATTGCAATAGACCGTGAGCTTTTTGGCTGGATGGTACAGAGAAATTATTTTCCTCTTACATAGATCGCACTGGCGATTATAAAACGTCAGGTCATTGCGCCACGCGAGCCGCCTCTGCAACCGACAATCCGGACAATACGTCGGCGGTGGTACGGCAATTTTCGCGTAAAACGTAAAGTCATCGGGTTCAATGATGAACTCCTGATTGCAATTTTTACATGTTTTCTTTTCTTCGTTCATCTCTCACTAATTCTACTTTCCTTTGGGAAAGTAGCGCGGGTTATATTCTTTCGTTGAAAGGTGCCACGCTCTAAGTGATAGGCGATGCGGCCATCGCGGTAGAGCATCGGGGTTCCGATCACATTCCCGCAGGTACAAATCAGATTTTTCATCTTCTTGATGGTGCTCGCGGTGAACTGAAATTGCAAATTAGCGAATGCCTCCGGCGCAATAATACGGTTCAAATAACACCGCTTGAGCCAGCCGGATCCGTCTTTCTGATACGCAAATAAAATATTTCCGCACTTCGCACATGCAAGATTAATAATCTTCGCCGTCCCTCCCCGCTCTCGGAGATATTTATCTTTTTTTATTTTGATTCTCTCTTTCATATTCTGCTTTATCAAACTAAAGTAGCGCGGGTTAGGACGTTTTTGTAAAGAAAGCGAAGATTTGTTTTCGTAGGGCTGAAAATGCAAGGGTAATATTGGCAATGAGAATATAGATTTGAAAAGCAGAGTTTTCGATATTCCACACAGGAATGGATGGGAATACAAGCAATACCGCGACGATGCCAATGAGCCAGACCGTTCCGGTTTCGGTCTCCGGATGATGCCACGCCTTGCGGATTGTCGGAATACAAGCAAACGCATCAGCTATGACCAACAGTAGGAGAGCGGCCCCGGAAGAATTGATCGTCAACCACAGGATAATCGCAATAAGCGAAATGAACCCACATGCGAGATCAAAAAAGGTCAACTTCCAGTATGCACGCGGATTGAAGAAGGAAACAATGAAGACAACCAACGGGAGAAAGCCCGCCAGAAACGTCCTTGATGTCGCCCATGGATCGGCATGCGCCGAGAGAGCCACGACCGTACCCAATATCGGCGCCAGAGCCCACATGGACCAGGTAACCCGATTGGGCTTCGTTGTGCCACGCAGTGTGTCGCGAATATATATCGACGATCCGACGACGGTGATGCAGGCGCTCAATATAACCAGCCAATGTTCAAATGAGATCATTTTGAATTCTTTAAAACCATATATACTGCTTCAGTTCGCTAAAGTAGCGAGTAGGGTGTCGATTTGTTTTTTGTTCTTGCGAGCTTCTTGCTTACATACTGACAATGTTAGATAGCCAAACTTCTGACGCACTTTATAGCGAATATAGTCGACTGCCTCGTCTATATTCATACCACGCATACCAAGGTCATGAAAGAACAATATAATGCCTTCAAGTGTCAGAAATTTGAAGCACTCGGCGTTTTTCATAACCTCGGCTTCTCGGGATTTTATCGGAACATGACCATGATGAGCCTCAATCGCATTGCAGATGATCTCTTGCCTTGATGCGTCTATTTTCCATCGTTGAAGATACGTCCTCGCAAATTTACTGCTAAGTTTTGGGTGGTGGCGCTGAATATCATTTTTTGGCTTCTTCGAGAAAACAACATGGGCAAGATATGGACTTACAACTACTAATTCTTCGTCTACCCCACACCTTTTTGCGAGTTCTTTTCCTTTACGCACAGCGAGTTCTGTAAGCGCCCAAGCTGGCGCTCCATTTTTCTTGGTTTGTCGCTTCATTAAGTCTCTGGATTTTTGAATTAAATTACTCATACAATTTCGCCATACAGGCATTTAATGCAATAGATAATGCGGGGATCGTCAGGAGGATAGGCGGCTTCGAATTCGACAGGACAAGGCGAATCACCGTGCCAATGCTTGGCACTATTCATGTATCCTTTAGCATTCTTTGAAGCTCCCGTACACTCGCAGGTGCGGGGATACAAAAACGCTTTCGCGCGTTGGGCGATGCGTTCGTTGTGGCGGCAGTCGGAACATTGGCGTGGGATGGGAAGTTTTTCTTGCTTTAGAAACTGCAATTCCATCGGAATGATGCGATAGGCCTGCTTGCATTCAATGCATTCTAGAATTTCTTTGATGATCGTGTCTTGCACATCCTCAATCGCATCTGGAATCCGATCAGGAGTCATGGTGATTTCGTATTCTTTCTTCGGCGCATCATACCACGAATATCCCTGCTCGATCGCTTGTTCCTTCGTCAATGGGAAATGTTCGTTGACAAGCGATACGTTGTACGGAATGAGTGAATGTTCGGCCGGGAAAAACTCGCCGTATTTGTATATCCTGCCCTTCTTGTCAGCGAACGGCATTTTTGACATGTGATCTTTGATTTTCGATTTGAGTGATTCGTACTCTTCCTCGGAATACTGCTTGTTGAAAATACGATACTGTTTCTTCTTGAGACCGACACAGCCAAAGCAATTTGATATTCCGCGGCAGGCGATGCAATATTCCGAGTCGACGATCTCCGCCCAGCATCCCTCGAGAAAATGCGAGTTGGAAACGCCGAGCCCGCAGGTCGAGTTTTCGTACGCGCGGATATTTTTCTCTCCCCAGATGGTAAGGTCCATCGAGTCTTCCACGCCGGGTACTTGCAGGTACTGGCCGTATTTAACGTCCTTGGCACCGTGGACGAGGTATCCATAATGCACATTCTTGGACTCGCTGACATATTCCCCCGTAACATTATCGTTGAGCACTCCGTTGAGATATCCAATGGGGAACTTGAGGGAAAACGCAGTGGCTTCGGCTTTGGCCTTTTGAAATCCTGACCATGTATTGAGTCTCATATCGGCAATACGGCGATGATACTCTTCCTTCGAATATTGCACGTTGTAGATGCAATAGCTCCGGTTGATCTGGTTCACGCATCCGAAACAATTCGTCAGTCCTTTGGATGCATAGCAAAACATGACCGATGTGTTGTCGATCGAGCGCGTTGAGAAATGCGACTGATACGAGTTGCTGATCCAAAACGACCCGTAGCATCGCTCACACTTGGTAATGTGCGAATTATCAAAGCATGCGCGAGAATGATCCACCGCATTGCCGTAGGCGGAATCCTCCGAACCTGATGAGTTGCAAATCAAGTAGTCATTCTTCCCCCAGCCGGAATTGATGAGATAATCGCAATTGACGTTGTCCTCGGTATGCGGACCGTTGCGCGGAACAGTCTTGGCAAGCTCATGCATCTGCTCAAAGAATGTCAGCGAGAAATCGTAATCCCGTCCGTAATCCAGTCCATCCCAATCATCCGACCGCCATTCCTTTTCATCATAGACCTTGAGGCCCAATTCGGGAGGGAAAATGGAGATGATCCGTTTGCCCGACTTTGCACTGGTATTCCAGAACGGCTTGCGTTCATTGCGATACGCCAACCGCCGCTGAAATCTGCACTTCCAGCAAAACGTCGGCGGCGGGACATTGATTTTCTTATAAAACTCAAAATCCGAAGCGTCTATCACAAAAGACTCTTTGCAGTTCTGACAAACCTTTCTTTCATTACTGGCCATGTTTATACACCAACATAAGCGTAGTCCCGTAGTGAACCGCAAGCGGTTCTACTACTGGGGCTCGGGTTCAAAGGTGAAAATCGAACTACAATTCTGACATTTATTTTGTTCAGAATTCATTTCTTTACGGATCGACGCCGGATTCAGTAACTTGCCATTCTTGTCCGATGTTTTTTACATAAAAGAGAGGTATCTCATCATGGCCGCCGGTTTCTTCGCTATAATAACCTTGGACGACAAATTTTTGGCCATGCTCGGGATCACCGATGGTCGTTGGGGTTATTTTGAGGAACAATGCATCAAGCGGATTGCCCCGGCGGAAAACTTCTTTGCGTATCGCGCTCTGCGGACTGTGCGCCGGCGTCAGCACCCAATAGATAACCAGCAGAACGACGATCGCAACTAACCCTGACGAGATTCCAGCAATATGTTTTATTTTATTTGTCATGTTTGGTTGTTATTGTGCCGGAACGGCGAGATTAATATTTTTTGAAACCGCGAGAATTTGATCCAGAATCTCGCGATTGTTGGCGGCGATGATAGATCGTTCCCATCGAAGACTTGCCTGCGTATAGTCCAAAGGCTTGCCGTCGATGTCAGCCATAATGCCACCAGCCTCGGTCAAGATAAGTTCCGGAGCAAGCGTATCCCATTTGCTCAGCCTAAAATTTGTGTGAAGTGTGGCTTCAGCTTCTCCACAGGCAATCCGACAGATTTTAATCTTACTGCTTGGATCTTTTTCCCTAGCCTGGAGCTGATCAACCACGGGATCAAGTGGACGACGTTCGGAACTGGGCGTGCGTGTAAGTAATCGAGCTTCCTCCAGTTTTTTCACCGAACTTACATGAATCAGCCGGAACGTACTATCGGACATTCGCTCATATGCCCCTTCCCCAAGCTCAGCATAGAACAACCGACCAAGTGCGGGAGCCAACACCACGCCAAGAAGAATTTTGCCTTGCGACCATAGACCGATATGAACCGAAAAGCCGTCGGTGTGCTTCAGAAACTCCTTGGTCCCATCAAGCGGATCCACCATCCAAATGCGCTTTGAGTAGTCAGCGGGAATATGGTCATTTTCTTCCGAAAGTATCTCATCTTCAGGAAACATTTCTCCAAGTCGTCGTCGAACATGCGCATCCGCCTCTCGATCTGCGATCGTCACCGGATCAAAGACATCATCGTTTTTCGAATCAACTGCAATATCTTTCTTGTAGTATGACATCAAAATCGCTCCGGTTTCTTCGGCCAGCTTGATAATTCTTTTCGCGAAATCAGAGGGTCTATGGTTACTCATTTTTTGGTTGGTTTCGCTATTCCGAGGTCTTTGCATATTTTTTCGGCAAGATGATTATCGATTTCGCTATGGCGGGGTATCGTTGAAACTCGATCGTTGCGAAGATTTCTAAAAAGCGAGTGCCTCCTACCTTCATGCTCAAAACGACACCCGTACTTCAGAAGATGTCGGATAAGATCGGTGCGTTTCACAAGAGAATATTAAAGCGTGGCCGGAGTGATCAAGGTACGAATGAGGTGTTGCCCGCGATGAGAACGATGTGCTTGTTCCCGATTTGATTCCAATACCATTGCGAGGGCCTCTTTGAGATTTTTTTTGGCCTCGGTAAGAGTCTTGCCCTGTGTATTCACGCCGGGAATCTCTTCAACCCAGCCGATATACCACTTGGTGGACTTCTCAAAAACTGCCGTGAATTGTGGTTTTACTTTTGCCATATTGATACGATGTTAGCATAAGAAGTGCCGTTACACAATATTATTATTTTTCAATTTCCTCGCGCTTGGGCATTGATGAAGATGCGCCTGGCCGCTGGACACTGATTGCGGCGGCGGAAGTGGCGAAGGCAAGGGCGTCATGCAAAGATTTATTTTCAGAAAGTGCTACTGCCAGGGCTCCGACGAAGCAATCCCCCGCACCAGTCGTATCAACGGCTTTGACCCGATGCGCAGGAACACGGATAACATCATCACCTCGAAGAGCGATCGATCCGTGCTCGCCAAGTGTCGCGATGACTATTTGTTGTTCGCTCTGTCTGATTTTCTTGATACGCCCAATGACTTCGGCTTCGACTGAAGTAACGGGAAGCTTTGCGTATATTGCTAATTCGCTCTCATTCACCACCAGATAATCTGCAAGGGAAAGTAATTGATCATCGACCGGTACCGCTGGAGCGGCATTAAGAATCGTGGTACCGCCATTTTGCTCTGCTTTTTCAAATAAATATATTGCCGGCACTTGCGGCGACTCAAGCGTTGCAACTACAATATCGCCTTTTTTGAGATTACATGATGCGACATCATCAACAGTCAATTCAGCATCAGCTCCAGAGCTTACTATAATTGTGTTGTTGCCTTGTGGATCTACAAGAATTATAGCTATGCCCGAGGGCTTGTTTTTTGAGTGGCTTATTTTGGCGGTAAGCCCTTCCGTACCAAGAAAATCAACCAGTTGTCGGCCAAATGCGTCATTGCCTACTTTACTGACGAACGTCACGGTACCTCCCAGTCGTGCCGCCGCAACGGCCTGATTGGAGGCCTTCCCGCCGGGTATATAGTCGACACTGCGTGCGACAACCGTTTCTCCATTGTGCGGATGTTCCCGCACCCGCGCCACGATATCCATATTGATTGAACCGATGATGGTGATCATTGTTTAAGTTTTTTTGTTACAGACTCTATTAATTCCGGAAAGGCATCAGCGGGAAAGAAGTGGCCACGGTCGGTGAATTCGTGGTAATCAGCATCCAGCTTATCGTGAACAAATCGGGCTTCGGCGACGGCGATGTAAGGATCGTCCGTCGAATGGAATTCGATGATCCATTGCTGGTTGCGTTTGATAGCTACCCAATCCCATGGCGTATCAAAGTAGCCGCTTGCTTTTTCTTTTACATCGCCGCCATCGGTATGCGCAACGCCAACGAGAACTGATCCGAGGATGTTGTGGTGCTCCGCATACCGCATAGCTGCCAGCGCGCCCGATGAATGGCCGATCAAGATCGTATGCTCGTCGGTGCCAAGCTTTTCGAGAAACGGCAGCCAATACTCCGCCCGGGCAAGATCCGGATCAGGAAATTGCTCGGCGATCACCGTGAGTCCCAGCTTCTCAAGCTCGCTCTGAACATATGGAAACCAATTTTCCTTCGTGCTGCCTCCCCCATTGCCGGGAATAAAGATGACATTGATGTTTTTCATATTATATTCCAATTAATAATTTTATCCCAAGTATACCACCAACAATAATAAATAAAGTTTTAATAAATTGATTGCCTTTATAGCGGCCAAGGCGCGAACCAATAATACTCCCTATCGTAGAACCGATAATCGCAAAGATCATAATGTGAAAATCATAATATCCATGGCGAAAATAAAGCAGTGCCGCGAACAAAACCCAAGCGGTCGCCACGGCATAGTAATACCCGAGCATAACCATAAAATCGTAGCCGCGCGTGTAGTAGGTAGTAAACGCGAAGGCAATACCATTGCCCGAACCAAAAAAGCTTTCATAGAAACCAAGCATAAAAGCGAATGGGTAGGTAAGCAGTTGGCGCCATCGAGGGTATCCCTTGATTTCCACCATGCCGAAATCTTTTTTAAAAAACGCATGCACCACGAGAAGTACGATCAAGATGCCAACGATGATTTCGAGCGTCCGACGATTCAGACCTAAGAGCACATCCACACCAAAGTAGGCACCGATAAGTCCAATCCCAGCAAAGAGAATCATGAATCGCCAATTGACTTTCCTACCTTTGAGATAGGTGTAGGCAGCCGGTGGGCACCAGAACACTGCGCTGATTTTTTGTGTCGCCACTGCAAGAGGAAACGACATGCCCATCATGAGAAATACCGGCACTGCAATCATTGCCGCTCCGCCGCCGGACATGGAGCTCAATGCCGTTGCAATTAGAGCAGTGAAAAAAATAATAAAATAAACGGTCATATGATCTCCCTATTATAGCACTCCTCGCAGTAAAGAATCTCGGGCCTATCCGGGGCGTAGTTTGTTTCAAATTCGGCGTTGCACTTAGCGCAGTTGCGCTTCCAGAGGCGATTCGGGCCGCGTGCGGTGAAGCGGCGGAGGTGGCGACAGTCAGGACACAGACGCGGAAGCGGGATTGAGAGCCGAATATAGAATTCAAATTCGCGTGGGATGATGCGGAAGTTCTTCGTACATTGGGCGCATGCGAAAATATCCTTCCCGTTTTCTTTGCCATACGTCCCCCGCTCCGTGTCTTCCCACTTGAATCCCTGCGTCAGCGCCTGCTCCTTGGTCAATGGAAATTGTTCTTGGGCGGCAGATTCGTTGTACCCATAGCAACTAACATCGGGCGGGAAAAATTCGCCATATATATCCTTGCTTTTAAGTTCTTCGATGATCTGACTACGGATTTTTTCGTAGGTCTCCGGATCGTACTGCTTGTTCAGGATACAATAAGACTTCTTGCGCAAACCAGTACATCCGAAACAATGCGACGATGAAATGGAATAAAAACAATACTCAATAAACGTCGAGCTCCAACACGCACTTGTACAAATGTGATTCGATGTCTCCATCCCGGAATTCATCGAGTTGTAGATTGTTTCGGCGGTGCGGCCGGCAGTATCGCAATCCATACAATCTTTTGCGCCGCGCCATACATGGACACAGTAACGACAGTCCTCCGCTTCATACGAATGGAAACACTGCCAGTCATTTTTAACATTGGCCAGATACGTGCCGGTGGAGTTGGTTACGTTATTCCGCTCGGCGAATTTATGCGGTTGCGTTTTTGCAAACGTTTCAAATTCCGCGCGAAGTTTTTCTACTCCTTCATACGTATCGAGATGCATTTCAGCGAGGCGCTTTATATATTCTTCTTTGGTGTACGGCTGGTTAAAAATATAATACTGCTTGCTTCGCAAATTTACACAGCCGATACAGTCGGAACAGTTGGTACAATCAAGCAAGAAGTAGCTATCGCGGCAGTCGTAACAATTTCTGCAATAGAGTATCTTATACGAATCATAACAGCCGTCGCTTTCGTAGGAGAGCTGGGTCCGATGAGAACATGAGAGGTCAACGCTGTCCTTGCATAATTGGATCCAATAGCAATGGATACAATTCTCGTTGTTGGATGACTCAATGATGAGGTAGCAATCTTTGTTGTCTCCTGCAAAATTGAGATATTCCGAATTCACGCTTCGGGTATGCATAAGCGCAACCTTGGGAACTTTCGCCCAGAGTTCTTTGAATTGATCAAAAAACGGCCGGCCCGGATCGTAGTCCATCGCGTACTCCTTGGCATCCCAGCCATCGCCGAACCAGCAATCATGGCAATAGACGGGATATGGCTTGTTGGGACTGTGGACAGAAATCGTGTCCTTCGCACAGAGACCGCATTTCACTTTGTAAAAATTCCGCTCATTGCGGAACGCGAGGCGCCGTTGCGCCCGGCACTGCGGACACATGCGTGGCTCCTGGACGCCGATTTTTTGGTAATACAAAAGATCGTCGGGAAATAGTTCGAATGATTGTGAACATATGCTACAAATTCTTTCCATGTTTAGAACTTAGGGTCTTTGAGTTCCAATAGTACCTTAACAAGCGCATCGTCTAATGGAATACCATAGCTGTCCACAACCGTTGCCGTATCTGCATCGTCATCCAATTTCTTGTCTTCAAAAAAATTATGGGATTGTTTCACCCTATCAAGAAAGGTCTGAACTTTTTGTGGAATATGTCTTGGAGCTTGTTGCACTATAAAACTAAACTGATCGGGCGCATTGGCAAGAATTTTTTGAGCCTTTACAAAATGGGTCCTATAGAATTGCGCAGTGCTCTCGGGAATCCTAAAGACGTCAATACCTAACTGACCAATACATCCTTTCCAGTCGTCAATACTCCGACTTTTTTCATTGATAAGGGGTATATCTCCTTGCTCAACTGCAGCAGCATATTCAGCTTCCAGGCCAGTAATGGTAAGCAGGGCTAGATTGAGCTCCTTCACTTCATCCCTGATCCCATGTAAAACATCCGTCAAAAGATCTCTGGTTTCACGAAGCGTGTCCATCCACTCACGTTCATCACGTTTGAGCGCTCGCGATTCTCTACTGAATGGACCGAGGGCTTTACTCAAGAAAGATTTTTCGTTGGACATAGATATTCTTTACAGAAAATATTTCTTTAGCAAGTAAATGGCTTCCTCCGGAGTTTTGACGATAGTGTAGCATGCATCGAGGTCTCTCGCGAAGCCTTCGGCCATCATAGTGCGAATCAGCGGGCGGATCATGTCGTAATATTCATCAATGAGGATGAGGGGCTTGTCTGTCGGCATTTCGTCTATGCGCTTGAGGGCAATGATATTGGCGATCTCATAGAGCGTACCGATCCCGCCGGGAAGAGCAATATATGCGTCACCAAGTTGGATCAGTTGGTCTTGGCGCAGACCAAGCTTGTCGTAGATATCAATACTATGTGCAAATGTAGATTGTGTGCGACCCTTGATATTGAGGCCGATTCCCATGGTCTTACCGCCTGATTCATGGGCACCGCGAAGCGTTTCATTCATTAACCCCGCCGAGCCGGCTCCCGTCATCGCAACAAAACCGCTCTGTGCAAGCAACGCGCCGGTACGGCGCGCGAGCGCAAGGTAATACTCCTTCTTGGGTCCATCGCATTCACTTCCGGCGAAGACTGCTATTTTTTTGGTGAATGGTTCCATGATGATCACGCTATACGATTTCAGCTTGATAGCAGCTTTCGCAGTACACGACCTCCGGCCTGTCCGAGGCAAATGTTGTCGTGATTGGGGCCTGGCATTTCGCGCACGTGCGATCATAGAGCCGCATCGGATTGCGAAGCTTGAGACGCTCGGTATGACGACAGTTGTGGCACATGCGCGGAAGCGGTAGACTGAACCGCTTGTAGAACTCAAGTTCTCGGTCGAGGATACGGTAGGCGCGCTTGCAAAATGAACAGCCGATAATTTCCTTGGTGATCTCCGGCGATACATCATTGATATGATCGGGCAATCCCTCCGCCATCATGGTAATCTTGTATTCCCGCTCTTCTGGATCTCGCCAGGCAAAACCTTTCATGTGGGCTTCGCCTCTTTCGAGCGGAAAGTAATCCATCGCGACAGTCTCGTTGTATGCAAACGGCGACATACTCGATGGAAAAAATTCTCCGTATTCGCCTGCTTTTGTCATTTGAGCTTTGATCTTCGCGACAAGAACTTTATATTCTTCCGGCGAGTATTGCTTATTCAAAATGCAAAACTCTTTTTTGCGCAAACCGACACAGCCGAAAAGATTGGACGATGAATGGCAATGGATACAGTATTCGATGTCCCTGTTCGCCGGCCAGCAAAACGCGCAGAAACGCACATTTCTATTGTTCTCCCCGGAAACGACAGTTTCATAGAGCAGCTCGGAATTATCTCCCCAGCTCGTCGAGTCCCAGACTTCACTTGAATGATTGACGATGCGCTGGGAATAACGAACACGCTGGGATTCGTACGTTTCAAATGATGCAACAATATCCTTTGAGTGGCTCACAAAATCTCCGGTCACGCTGGTATTATGGGTACCGTGCATAAATTTATACGGGAGTTTTTGCCACAGCGCATATGCTTTGGCCCGAGCTTGTTGAAGGGCAGTATGCGATCCGAGATTCAGTTCCGTGATTCGCCGCTCATATTCTTCCTTCGTCAGTTGTTCATTAAAGAAACAATATTTTTTGTGCCGCAAATTGGCACAGCCAAAACAGTGCTCGCAGTCTTCGCAATTGCGCGAGAACCATACGTTCCGGCAATTATTAATATCGGTCGAAAACGCACATTGGTAGCATCGGTCGGCCAACAAAACTTCATAACACAGTTCATCATGAGTACCATTGGTGATATCCAGCGTATCTTTTGAGCTACGGAAAAACGTGCCATACATGCAGTTGTCGTTGAAATCTGAATCAAAGCAAAGATAACAATTCTTGAGATGGCTTGAATTGTCGGAGTAATCGCTGTTCTCAAGACTTTTGATCTCGCGAGCACTGCGCGGCACTGCGCACGCAAGTTCGTTGAATTGCTCGAAAAACGGCCGCTTAAAATCATACTCTCGGCCATACCCCATTGCATCCCAATCGTCCGACCACCAATAGCTGTGTTCGTAGACGGGCCATGGAGATTGCGGCGGGTAGGTGGAAAAGATCTCCTTGCCATCGTGGGAATCTTTGTTCTTGAATAAATTGTGCTCGTTCCACCATGTCATGCGCCGCACCGCGCGACACTCTGGACATCGCGTCGGCGACGGAACCTGCATGCGCTCATAGAACGCAAAATCATCCAGTTCAATGATGAATTCTTTTCTGCAGGATTGGCAGATTTTCGTTTCACTTGTCATAGATCATTGATCATGATTGATGATAAATGACTACACCACTTCCGCCTGATAGCATGATTCGCAGTAAATTACCTCCGGACGGTCGGGATCGTAAGGACTCTCGAATTCGTTGGGGCACGATTGATCGCCGTGCGCATGGCCCGATACGCACATACAGGAACGATGATAGAGCTTGAGCAAATCCATCTGCTTGATACGCTGGAAATGGCGGCAATTCGGACACAGACGGGGAAGTGGTACGGCGCGCGCTTTGTAGAATTGGAGTTCTTGCGGAGTTATCTTGAATGCATTTGTGCACTGCTCGTTGCACTGCGCTTCGTGTTGGCATCCGATGACTTCCTGGCACATATTCTCATCGACGGCATCAATATGATCCGGCAGCTCGTTCGGCTTCTTGGTGACAGAATAATTCTTTGTTGCGGGCTCTTGCCAACGAAAACCTTTCATGTGGGCTTCGTCGCTTTTCTGGGGAAAATATTCCTGCGCGATCGTTTCATTATATGCAAACGCCGAGAGATCATACGGGAAAAATTCGCCATAGCCGAAGCTGCGGCCCTGCGCATCGACATATGGCATATCGTTCATGTGCTGGATGATTTTTTCGCGTAGCGCGTTGAATGATTCTTTGTCGTATTGCTTGTTGAAAATACAATACTCCTTTCCGCGTAACGAGGTGCACCCAAGCAAGTACGAGGAAGAGCCACAATAGTCGGTATATTCCACATTGGAAAGCGCCCATAATCCGGCGGTTGAAAACTTCGTATTGTAATTCTGCGTACCACCGGTAATCCACTCGTAGACAAGCTCCGATTGGATACCACTGAAACTGACATCCATGGAGTTCTTCATCGCGAACGTGCGAAAGCAGTACGCAACGTCCTCAAGGTCGTACCCGTCAAACACCATGCGCGCGTTTTTGACATTGTTGAGATAGTTGCCGGTCGAATTCACGGAACGAATGATCTCCGCATATTTGTGGGTCGCATTACTGCGACGCTCTTCCAATTCCTTTTCCATCGCTTCATGGACTTGATAGCTTCCAAGTTTTTTCAGTTCCTCCGCGTACGCTTCTTTTGTAACGGCTTGATTGCGGATCATATACGTTCCGTTGCGAAGATTGGTGCAGAGCAGGCAATTTTGACACGCGCCGAGATCATATGAATAGCGCGAGGCAATCGTATTGTTGGCGTTGATGAGGTACGAGCTGTTGTAGTTGTGGTCCCCGAAAATATTCTGATAGCATTGCTCGGAATCGTGCACATTGAGACTGTCGAATATCCACCGCGAACGGTCGATGTTCTTGGAGTACGCGACATCCTCGCAGTGAACGATCGAGTACGCAAGATAGACATTCTTGCTTTCAACCGCCATATTGGTAAACGGCGAGTTGGTTGAATTGCGATTGTAGAGACTCATCCGCGGTACGCGATGCAAAAGCTCCTTGAACTGCTGGAAGAAAGGCTTTGAAAAGTCGTAGTCCGCGCCATAGGATATCGGATCCCATTTGTCCGAAAACCAGCACTCACGGCAATAGATGGTGAAGGGGGCATCGGGAGCGTACATCGAGAGCATGTCTACGGAGCACAAATCGCAGGTGCGCTTATAGAGCGTACGCTCATTGCGAAACATAAGCCGACGCTGAAGTCGGCATTGCCAACAGAATGTCGGCGGAGGGACGTTGATTTTTTTGTAGAATTCAAAGTCTTCCGGCTGGATCTGGAATGGCTCTCTACAATTCTGACAGTTCTTCTGGTCACTCGCCATGGATCATTGATCATTCATCATGATTGATGATAAATGATAGGTGAATAGTGAATTAGGCTTCGGCGCCGGGCTCAAAATGAGGCGTGATCAACGATGACTTGTATAGCTCCGGCGCATGTGGTTGCAATTCGATAATGGCAATAGTCGGAATCACCCCCTGGGACATTTTTTTCTCAAGATCAGACTTGAGCGCGCTTTGGTCATAGCCAAGACAAATCAGATCCGGTTCGTATATGTGGATCACCTCATAGGTCCCCTGCTCATCGTCGCCGAGTACGACCTCGGCTTCCGGATCAAACGCTTGGACATGCTCGACGCGCCGCATCTCATCCCACTGGGGATGCTTGTCCTTGAGCTCATGCGCAATATGGTCGGGTGCAACAACAACCACCAGCGCATCGCCGTGGACGCGCGCCTGTCGCAAGAAGTTCTTGTGCCCTTCGTGGAATTTATCGAAAACTCCAAAAACGAGAACTTTCATGCTCTTAGTGTAGAGCTTTGGACCTGATTCTTCAAGTTTTTGTGACTAGATGATTTCCTGTTGGTAGCCCCTCGGGGGTACTCGGGATTATCAGGCAATTTATATTATTTCGGACTGATAACACTTTTCGCAATAGACGATTTCCGGTTTCGTTGGATCATATGAAGTCTGAATTGGCGCCTGGCATTTCGCACATGTACGATCCCAGAGCTTGAATGGATTGCGAAGCTTGAGGCGCTCAAAGTGGCGAGTATTGGGACATTGGCGCGGTAGCGGGATGTTAAATCGTTTGTAAAATTGCAGTTCATAGTCCGTAAGCCGGAACGCTTTGGTACAGTTGTGCTCCTGTGCCTTGGTACTACTCTCATCCCATGCTTGGCACAGAATTGTTTCGTTAAGTATGGAATCCTCTATGCCAGTACTATCATCCGGGAGTTCACTCCATTTTTTGGTCGGCTGATGTGCCTTTTCTTCAAAATCTTTCCAGCGATACCCCTGCTCAATTGCCTGTTCTTTCGTAACCGGAAAATACTCTTGCGCATTGGTTTCATTGTACGCAAAGCGACTCAATTCAATCGGGAAAAACTCACCGTACTTGTATCCCCTGCCTTTGGCGTCTTTGTACGGCATATCATGCATGTGTTGAATAATCTTGGGCACAAGCGCTTCGTATTCTTCTTTTGAGTATTGCTTGTTTAAAATAGCATATTCGGCATTTTTCAAGCCAACACACCCAAACACATGTTTTGACAACTGACAGTCGCTACTATACGAGGCATCAAAAACTTCCTTGACCATAAAACTTGAATACTTGATATCGGCAACGCCTAGTCCTGAAGTTAGAGAATCAATGACACGTTCGGCGCCATCACCGTATTCAGTATAGTCCCAACAATCCTTAACAGGCTTAATCAAAAGCCACATGCAGTATTTGCAATTCTGCGCTTCTGTCGCCAAGAATGTCCTGTGAACCTCTTTGGAATTATTGATGTAGTCGCCCGATACGCTGGTGTTTTGCCGGCCGTGGATATATTTCACCGGATGCTCGAGCCACAGATCTCGCGCCTGTTCTGCAAGTTTCGCATATCCTGACCATGAACCATTGAGTAATGTTTTTAATTTCTGGTCGTACGCTTCTTTGGAATAGGGCTGATTGAAAATATGGTATGATTTTTTGCGCAGATTCATGCATCCGAAACAATCGTTGCACCCGGAAAGATTTTTTGAAAACCAGATATTGTTTGAATTTTCGCAATCAACGGAATAAAAAGCGCGATAGCACTTCTGGCAGTTGAGACATCCATAGCATGATTCACACCCTTCAATCATCGTGCAATCTATGGAATCCTTTGATGATTCGATTTCACTGCCGTACGAACAGTACTCGTCGTAGTCTGAATTGTAGACCAGATAGCAATTCTTGAGATGACTGACGAGATTGGTATAGTCACTGTTGATCAAATTGCTTCCGGATGTAACAAAACGAGCACGAACGGGTACGACACGGTATAAGTCTTTGAATTGCTCCATGAATGGCCTTGAAAAATCGTAATCCCTCCCATATTGGAAACGATCCCATCCGTCACCATACCAGCAATCGGCGCAGTACATGGTGTACGGATTCCCCTGTTCTGCAATAGAAAATGTGTCTTCGTTGCACAACGCACATTTTATTTTGTAGAGCGATCTCTCATTGCGATATGCTAATCTCCGCTGAAGCCGGCAATCAGGACAAAACGTCGGCGCCGGAACGTGCATCATGTCATAGAATGCAATATCGTCCGGCTCGATAAGGAATTGTTGCTTGCAGTTCTGACAAATTTCGTCTTTGTTACTATGTTCCATTATCTGATATTTCCGAGCTTACCTCGCGGAGTAAGCTCAATAATTTCGTATTTGACCGGATTTCCTCCTTCTTCAGATTTCGCTTCGAAAACAATTTTGAAATCATATCGGTACTGACTGGCAAATGCCTGAAGCATGTCTATCGGCCCGAGCGTCGAACTGAAACCTATATACACCCGTCCTCCTTCCTTGAGATATTGTGGCGCCCAAGAAATATACCGCTCGATCTCCTTATAATCTTGATCAACAACGGCACGCTCAAGATCGGTTAGCTTCCTTCCCTCCAATTTCTCCGTACTAACATGAGCGAACGGCACATTCCAAAAGAAAATGTCAAATTTCTCCTCGATATGCAGAGAAAAAAGGCCGCCCTGTCGAAACTCAATTTTATCTTCCATCCCATGTAGTTTCACATTTTCATTTCCAATGCGAACGGCGTCTGGATTGATATCAAAACCAACCACATGCGATGCCCCGCGATAGACCGCAGTAATCGAAACAGCTCCCGTTCCGAATCCGACCTCGCACATTTCTTCTCCTGGTTTAATAGGCAAATGTTCTGCAAAAAGTTCTGTATCTCTAAAAAACTTGGGTGAAAAAACATTCTTGTTCACGATGAAATCTCGTCCAGCAACTTTTACCATATGTGGACCCTCTACCTCTTGGCTCGCATTGAGGTCACGTAACGTGCCTTCGAGAAGCGCTTTATCGTATGGATCTGGTGGTAGTTGTTGCCGGAGTATAGTTATTCTATTTTCAAGCTGTAGCTCTTCAGTTATAGACTGTTTTAGTTCGGGTGATGATGACTCTAGGGCTTTTTCCAGGGCTTTGATGGCTTCGATTTCTGTCTTCATGAGAGAAATAAGCTTTCGCTTTTTCTCTTCCGCCAGTTCCATATCTTGAAGAAGGCGCATTGCTTGTTCCTGATATGCCATTTTTTCAATACTTCTTCGGAGTGACAAGATTCTGGCCTTCTTGGTCTGGATGGTGGCGTTTTCGTATGGATCTTCTCGAACTGGAAATTTTTCATCTACCATATGTTCTATAATATCACGAATTAAGCTTTTTAGGGTGGTCGGGGCGGCGCGAGGCTCGCCCCGACTGAAAAAAGTTATGGAGCTATAGCTACTATTCCTCCTGTCGTGTTGACCCACACGAATGATATTATGGTATCGCCGTCTGGTGGAAAGGCACATGCTGCATGTCCGACCGCCAACACACTCCACTCTGCACTTGACTTGGACTTCTGAATTTCCAACATGCAATGACCAAGACGCTCCAGTTCTGGTGCAGGGTGCTTGGCGACGATGACTCCCGCTGCGAAGCCAGTCCTTATTTCGTACCGCTCAGATGCCGGCTTTACGGAGCATCCGAACAAAATAACGAACCCTAAAAGCCATATGCGCATCGCGCACCTCCTTGTACGCTCCTAATATTGACACAATACTCGAACAATGATAATCTATACTATTCTATTTTTAGCTACCTATCGATACCATATAGAATAATCAATGATTCTTCGACATATATTTAATTGACAAATATGGACATAAAAGAAAAACTCAAGGAAATCGGACTCAATTCGAGCGAAAGCGCCATGTATGTCTACCTGCTCAAAAACGGGCTTGCGACTCCCCCACAGATCGCCAAAGGAACCAAGATTGCCCGCACGAATACGTATAATATTCTTCGCAAGCTTCAGGAACGGGCTTTGATCCAACGGCAAAAGAACCGGAAGCGTTTTGCGTATCTCGCCAAGAATCCTGAGTCGCTTTTACGCCACGCGGAACACATCAGACAAACGACTGAAGACCTACTCCCCGATCTTAAGGCACTCCACAAGACGAGCGCACATAAACCGAGCATTCAATTTTATGAAGGCTGGGACGAAGTTAAGGAAATCTATCTTTCCTCGCTTGAAGCAGAGAGCATCCACGCCATCGGATCTTTGCAAAAGCTTGATACGGTCGCGTCAAAATTTCTCTCCGAGTATCAGCATCAGATCAAGAAGCGACGTATTATCTTTCATGATGTGCTGACCGCTGAATCACGAACAACCGGAGAGGCGATGAAGCGCTTCGTCGGCGAACTCTACGACGTACGTTATCTCAACGCACGCTTCGGAGATCTGCCGACTGATATACTAATCTGGAACGACCAAGTCGCTTTGATCTCCCTCGAGGATCCCGTTTTCGGCACAGTCATTACCAGCAAACATCTCGCGCAAACATTCCAGGCGTTGCATGCGTCACTGAAGAGCTAGGTTATCTTGTCTCCGGAGTAACGCGAGATATGTAGCGAGCGAGGTTCTCAATGGCGTTGCTACGAGAGGGCATGTGGCGTGCTATCACTTGTTGAAAGTCAGAAGCTCGAATGGCAATGCGTGCAATTTCTGTTTGAATGGCGGTCTGCAGCTCTTGGGAGCCGGGAACTTGCTGAGTCTCATTCAAAAGACGCTCAGCTGCCGCATGCCATGTTTCATGGCTTGCCAAAAACCCGTTGATGGCATCCTCCCACTCCCGTAGGAACAACGCGTAAGCGGCAAATCGTTGTACTTGTTCAGGAGAGTATTCGGTTGCAGATTTTGGATTCGGCATTGCTTGGTCAGCTTCATAGAAGTGGAATAACTTCAAAAAATGATCTTCATGTTCAAACGAGGGTAACACCGTGTCGATGGCCTTGAGCTTCCCATGAATACCCGACAATGTGGTAATGTATCCGAATCTAATTTCGTTTTTCAACGCAACAAACCGCCTCTGGAAAACTCCGAGCTTATCCTCCCCGCGGAAATCAGCGTGTACTATATTATCAGGGGTTTCACCAGACATTCATTAAGCAATTTCAGCGTTATAACACTCTTCGCAGTATACAACTTCTTTTCGATCGGGCGCAAATGTCGTTTCGAATCCATTCTGGCATGAGACGGCATCATGAGTATGGCCAAACTGACACATACACTGCCGCTTCCACAACGTCCGTGGATTGCGCTTACGCAAACGGTCCTGCATACGACATTCAAAATCCTTGCGCGGAAACGGAAGGCCCATATGCTCATAGAATGCGAGTTCGTTGGGCGTGATTTTGAAATTCTTTTTGCAGTCAATACAGGCAAACACGTCCCTCCCGTTTTCTTTTCCATAGGTTCCGGTCTGGATGTCGGGTTGCAACGGATCGGGGAAATAATCTTTTGCCATGGTCTCATTGTATTTGAACGGTGAGGTTTCGGGCGGAAGGAAGTCGCCATACTCCCCGGCTGTCGTCATCTGCGCTTTGATCTTCGACACAAGTGCGTCGTATTCCTCTTTCGTATATTGTTTATTCAAAATACAGTACTGCGCTTTTTTGAGACCGATGGAACCAAAACAGTCCTGGCAATTTTGGAGACTGTCGGAATACTCGACACTGCTGCAATACATGGCATAGGTTGAAAATTTACAGTTATACGTCTGGAGAGTACCCATAACATCCAGACACCGTTCGGGCCTGTAGTACATATTGTTGCCATCCAGGCAATCGGTGGGATCTTCGACATCCGCCATATATGAGCAATCCTTGGCATTGCTCGCATCGAACATCATCCGTGAATGATGGACATTATAGAGATAATCCCCTGTCGCGTCATTGCATTTTGTTTGGAAGGCGTATTTGACGATAGCCTGCGCCTTAAGTTCTTCGAATCGCTTCTTTGCCGCTTCGATGCTTTCTTGGGAAGCAAGAATTTCTTTTTTCTTCGCTTCGTATTCTTCCTTGGTGCATTGCTTGTTTTCAATGCGATAGGAAGCATGGCGCAGATTTGTTGAAAGAATGCAGTTCTGCGAATCCCTGACATCATAGCAAAACAAAAGATCACGACCAGTCTGGCATCGCTCACAAAACAGACATCCGAAGCTTTGCCGCACATCAACGCATTCGTAGCACGATTCACTGTCGTAGGTCCATGAACAATCAACGACAGACTTGCACCCCTGGACAAGACGGCCATACATGCAGTCCTGGTTTTTTTCTGCTGCAAACAAAAGGTAGCAATTTTTGTTGTCCGCTGAGTTGTTGGTATATTCTGAATTGACGCTCGTGATACATAAAAGGTTGATACGCGGAACTTTATTCAACAACTCCCGATACTGATCGAAAAATGACTTGGCCGGATTATATTCCATGCCAAAGCTCTTGCCATCCCAGGCATCGCCCCACCAGCATGGATTGCAATAGACGGGCCACGGTGTGCCCACAGGGTAAATTGAGACGCCGTCCGCACCGCACCTATCGCACGGCCGACGATACAGCGTCCGCTCGTTGCGATGCAGTAGTCGCCTCTGCGTCCGGCACGGCGGACAAAACCTGGGCGCCGGCACATTCACCTTCTCGTAGAATGTCGCGTCGTCGGGCGCGATCTCGAAGGTTTGTTTGCAATTCTTGCACGTTTTATTCATGAAACGTAAAACATAAAACATGCAGCATGAGATTGATTTTTTGTTTCATGCTTCATGCTATATGTTACATGACCTCTGCCTGGTAGCACTTCTCGCAGTACATACGCTCCGGACGATCGGGGGCGTAGCTTGTTGCGAACGTAGCGGTACATTCGTTGGATCCATGCGAATGTCCCTGCAATGTGCAGGCGCAGGAACGATTCCAGAGTTTACGCGGATTACGTTGTTTGAGCCGCTGGCCGTGGCGGCAATTGGGACACATGCGAGGCAATGGAAGATTCATGCGCTGATAATATTGGAGCTCTTGGGATATGATGATGAATGCTGTCGTGCATCCTTCGCGGCACATGCCGCCGTGCTCGCATCCGATGACTTCTTTTTCGATCGTTGCAGGAATATCCTTGGACGCATTGGGAATATTCGCAGATTCGAGTGTTATAGCATAGTTCCGATCTTCGCTCGCTTTCCACGGAATCCCTTTCGATTCCGCTTCTTCTCTGCCTAATGGAAAATATTCCTGCGCAACGGTTTCATTGTATGCAAACGGAGAGAGCTGAATCGGGAAGAATTCGCCGTATTCCCCCGTCGCCTTCATATGTTCGATGATTTTAGGTACCAACGCCATATATTCTTCCCGCGAATATTGCTTGTTGAGAATACAATATGACTGCTTCCGCAAACCAATACAACCGAAAATATTGGTGCAATTCTCGCACGTGTCGCAATATTCGCTGTCGCTGTCGTGCCATACGCAATAGCCAAATTTCACGTTATTGACTGCGATCGCGCTGACAATCTCGTATGAATACTGCGATTGATCAACCACAACATAGCCGTCGTAGCAATGAATCGCCTTGTGTCCATGATTGATAAAGCTAGAGTCCTCCACCGCCGTGCAGTCGAATACATACGAGCTATTCTTGCTGTTCGAAATATAATCGCCCGCAACATGCTGGTTTTGGAACCCATGATAATACTTATTGATGAAGCGCGAAGCGAGCGAGTTGAACTCCTGCCGGAACGCCTCGATGCCGGTATGCGTATCCAACCCAAGTTCTTTGATCTTTGCATGGTATTCTTCTTTCGTGTACGGCTTATTGAAAATATGGTATTTTTTGTTCCGCAAATTGACCGAGCCGATACAGTCGGAGCAATTGGCGCAGTTTTTGCAAAACATGAGATTCTGCGAATCCGAACAATCCTGCGAGAAAAGGACCTGGTAGCATTTGGTGCAGTCCAGTGATTCATAGCACAGCTCGCATTCGTTGCAACCGTAGCAGTCAATGACACCGATGGAATGATTGGTGCCGTATGAATATGCGGAATCTTGGTTGTAGTCGCTTACGAACAGGAGATAGCAATTCTTGTTGTAGGCCGAACCATTGGTATATTCGCTGTTGGCGTTCTGGAATACAAAAGCGTAGAGCCGCGGAACCTGGAGTTGGAGCTCCCTGAACTGCTCCAAGAAAGGCCGGGTGAAATCAACATCACGGCCATATGAAAGCGGATCCCAACCGTCGCCGTGATAACACTCGCTGCAATACACGGTGAACGGCTTGTCGGGAGAATAGATAGTGATGATACTGCGCTGACACAGACCGCATGTTTGCCGATAGAGATTGCGCTCATTGCGCCACGCATAGCGCCGTTGAAAACGACAGGAAGGACAAAGTCTTGGTGGCAGCACCTGCAGTTTTTCATAGAACGCAAGATGATCCGGTTCGATACGGAAGCTTTGCCGGCAATTTCTGCAAGTATTTTGATCCAGATTCATTCTATACTACACGTTACATGATTTGCGCTACACGATCAAATTAACGGTTCCGGCTCTTTGTTTTCTGCGACTTTTGCCTCGGCGGGGGCATCGGCGGAATCATTTGAACCGGCTTTCCCTTTGTGTTGGATGGCGGCCTTTTCCGCAGCCGAGCGAAAGATACTCGCCTCTTCTTCTTCGATGAGCTTCTTCGCCGCATCCGCAGTGATACTGTACTTCGCACGCGATCTCTCATAAATACGATCCTTGTATGACGGATGCGGAGGATTGGTGACTTTCAGCGTTTGAGCGGAAAATGGATCATAGGTCTCGCCGTCAATGGTCTCTTTGATATAAAACTCCTGCATGCCGAGGTTGATCATGTCTTTTACTTTGAACACCGGCGCCATTTCCGGTTCCAGTTTTACGGCATCTTCACCGCCAATACGAAAGATAATAAGCGTACCGGTGTTTCCCAATACGGCCTGCTGGACGCGCGGCAGAAGCTGTGCAACATACTGGTGCGCCATAGTCAGACAAATGCCGTATTTGCGTGCCTCGGACAACATATTCTCAAACGTCTCGGTAACCACGTTCTGAAACTCGTCAACATACAGATAAAAATCTGTACGTTCTTTTTCCGGCAATGATGCGCGCGCCATACCGGCCTGCTTGATCTTGGTGATAAACATGGAGCCGAAGAAACTGGAATTCTCTTCACCAAGGCGTCCCTTGGAAAGATTAATAAAGACTATCTTCTTCGAATTCATGAGATATTCGAAGTCGATCTTGTTTTCCTTTTGGCCGAAGATATTGCGAAGCATCGGGTCAGAGAGGAATTGGCCAAGTTTGTTGACCAGCGGGATGATAGCGTCCGTATCAAATTTCTCCGACCAGTCCGCGAACTCAATGGCCCAGAAGCGTTTCACCATGTCGTCCTCGATATACTCGACGACCTTTTGGCGGTAATTGCGGTCCGTCAGCATGGAGATCATGCCGCGCATCGTCGCATGCGGATAGTCAAGAAGCGCCAGCGTGGTAAACCGAAATACGTGTTCAAGCCGCGGCGTCCAGTTGGCGCCGAACTGCTTCTCCATAACCTCGATGAGTCCCTGTGTGAATTGGTGCTTCAGTGTGGGGTCGACATTATTAAGCGGATTGAAAGAACAGGGATACTTGAAGTCAGAGGGATCGATAATGACGACGTCATCGATTCGGTTCTCCGGCACGAACTCAAGCAAAGCCTCCACGACATCACCGTGCGGGTCCATAAAGCATAGGCCTTCTCCATTGACGATATCTTGGCGCACAAAAAGTTCGAGAAGCTTGGATTTGCCGACACCAGACTTACCGATAATATACAAATGGCGGCGGCGATCTTTGCGTTTTACGCCAAAAATGAAGCGTTTCTCTTCGAGTGCGGCGATGTAATTGGTTTGGCCGATATACGAAATTTCCCGGGGGTCAACTTGGCCCAGAATTGGCAGCTCCTGCGGAGGTGGAGCGTATTTGATTATTTGCAGCTTTCCTTCTCGAGGCATGTGTGCGGACGCGAACTTGCGGCGCCTTCCGTCGTTGTCGCCTCCGCCCACCGTTCCGACATCGCGCAAGCTTAGATGTCTCACGGCTGATGCTCGGCTCCTCCTCGGATTGCATCCACAATTACGCGTCCTTAAAACTTACTTACAGTATATCACTTTTCCTTGAATGTCACCTGTCAGTCGGTCGTTGAAAATCGAGAAAAGAGGCCACGACGCAGTACCGTGCGGTAACTCAAAAAGATATACCACGTTCCCAGGGCCAGATATACCACTGAGAGGGCGAAACCTATCCATAGAAGACGGTGATCATATGAACCGGTGGCAATGACACCGCGCATACCTTCGAATACGTAGGTGCTCGGCAACGCGAGGGCGATTTTTTGAATAAATCCGGGCAAGACCGAGACCGGATACATCGCTCCGGAAAGGGGCGAAATGATTGCGGGAATCGACCAAACCAGAGCTTCGGCGGACGGCCCTATGCGAAGAGTGATGCCGACGGAGAAAAAACCTATTGCAATGCTGAACAAGAACAAAATAGCCAAAAACGGCATCAGATAGAACCCGAATACGAAGATATTGAACGTATACAGCAGCCACGCCAAAATACACAAAATGCCGATCGAAAAGCCTACGCGAAATATTGCAGTAACTACAAGCCCGACACTATACTCGCCTATGGTCAACGGGGAAGAGAAAAGATTTACGAAGTTCCTCGTCCATACATCCTCAAGAAATGAAACAGCAACGCCCTGCTGTGTCCGCCAGATGAAATTCATAAGAATCACCGAGCCGATCAGGAATACAAACACATTGAATTCCTGTCCCCCGGCCTTCTGAATATATATGGAGAGCGTCCCCCATACCAACAGATCAATCGTCGGCCAATACAAAATCCCCGTCCAGCGCCCCCAGCTGCGCTTGTTGAGGATGACCTGCCGAAGCACTATTGAATAAATGTGATTAATCTTCATAACTGTAAGCTGCCAGCCTTAAGCTGCAAGCTCTAACGTAAGGGGTTCGCGGGCAACGGAAATGAATAATTCTTCCAGATCGTGCTTGCCGTACTTAGCCGGCAACCCTCGCGGATCGCCCTCCAGCAAGACCTTGCCATGCGAAATAAAAAGCACTCGATCACATACGCGTGCGATCTCGATCATATCATGCGACGTCCAGAGTATACTTGCTCCCGATGTACGGCGATACTCAAGCAGACGTTTGCGTATTTCATCGGCGGTGCTTGGATCAAGCGAAGCGGTCGGCTCATCGAGAAGCAATAGGCGGGGCTTATTCAATAGCGCCTTGGCAATACCGACGCGAGTTTGCTCGCCGGATGACAGGAACCCCGTGCGCGTTCCTGCGAACCGCTCAAGATCAAATGTCTTCAGCGCATCAACGATCGCTTGTTTTCGGTTATTGATAGTATATAGGTGCGAGAAGACATGCAAATTCTCGCGAACATTGAGATTGCCCGGCAAATGCGCATATGTCGCGGCAAAATTCATTTGCTCAAGAATCTCGGAGCGGTGTGATCGAAAGTCCATACCAAACATCGTGACCAAACCGCTCGTCGGTTCCACCAATCCCAAGATCATATCGATTGTTGTTGTCTTGCCCGCACCGTTGGGACCAAGCAAACCGACAATCTCGCCGGGCGCAACAGAAAACGAAATGCCGTCAACGGCGCGCACATTGCCATAGCGCTTCTCGAGATTGGAAACTTGAAGAATAGCCATAGATACACCAGTCTATCTGGGAAGGTTTGAGGGCGCGGAGAGCTTCTTGGATTCAATGCGTTCCATGGTCGCGGCCGTTAATACCACATTGGTTGGAATATGGAACATTGTCGCAAGTTCGGCACTGCTCAAGATCATCGGCTCGTGGAAAAAACACAGACGCAGCCAATATGAGTTGAGTATTTTCCCAACAATAGTCTTGGCAGGAATGAACCGCTTGCGGTATTCATCGTACATCGCGACGCGCTTCCAGAACAAACGCCGGAACCTGAAAATAAGCGGTGGAAATCCCTCCCACTCAACCTTTGTTCTGACGCGATTAACCTTCTTGACACGCTGATCATCGTCGTTGAGTTGCGCGATATAGCCGAATACGCCGCGATTTGGCAGGTCTTGGTTGAAAATCGCTTTCGGGGCGAAATAGATACACCGGATGGTCGTCTCGAAAATCGCCTTGCCCTTCTTGTCTTCCACACGCTCAAGCGTCTTCTCTTCGCCCTGCGTGCGGAATCGCAAACGGAATGGTGTCGAACTGTCTTTGCTTTGATGTTCCCCGGGACTTGTTTCCTTCATTTTCTTGATAATATGATCTGCGTCTTTTATCCATGCCCCAATGGTATCCGGAATTGCTTCAAATTGCAGCCAAACCGTTTCATCAGGCTTCAGCCTGCCAATGATTTCAACAATACTGGCCATCGGGTCGATGATGCGCCCTTTCTCATCGCCTACCTTTGTTTCATAATCAGTATAGGTACGCAGTGAGTACGCGCGATTTTTTGACTGCGCAATTTCGAGACCATACATCTCAAATCCCTTGGCCTTGAGCTCCTGATAGGTCTTTGGATAGGCATCGATATAGTCTTCCTCGGTTTCATATATCTCTATATCCGGATATTGCGCATAAAATGCCGACACAAACGGATGGAGCAAGAACTTGGGCAGGCGGGCGAACAAGCGGGTCGTTCTTTGGCTGCCAACGATTTCGAAACTGAACCAGCGGGTTATTTCTCCGTCCCAATACGTTTCTTTGAGACCGACGGGATCATTGCGAAGGTTGTAAATACCTGCGAGAAATTGATCCATCGCCTTTGCACCGCGCATTGTCTCACGTGGAATCTTGATCTCCACAAGCGTCCAGACAATCCCATGCTTGTATACTTCCTCGCGGTATGCCATCCACGCGTCTTTCATCAGCCAACAGGAAATCATGGCCGTTGCAGCATAAAAAACCCAACCGAATGGTTGAATGGAGTGGAGCATAAAACCGAAGATGTCAGAAATAAATGCCATGTTATTCGGGTAGATTGACCGGCGCGGCAAGCCGCTTGCTTTCAATACGATCCATCGTGGACTGCGTCAGTACTACGTTGGTTGGAATATGGAACAGTGTGGCGACTTCTTCTGTGCTCAAGAGTGCCGGTTTATGGAAGAAGCACCAATGCCAGATGCTCGCATTTGCCAGCTGGCCCGCGAAACTCTCCTCGGGAAGAAACCGATGTATAAATTCATTATAGAATATGATGCGCTTCTGGCGAAGACGGTATGCTGGAAAGAAGAAGGGGAAATAATACCACTCCGTCTTGGTCATAGCCCAAATATTGCGTTCAAGCGTTTGCCGGTCGTGACGAAATTGATTGAAAAACGTTTGAATCCCCCGATAACCGATATGCATATTGTAGAGCTCCTTCGGGGCAATATACATATATCTGATGGTGGTCTCATACGTCGAACGTTCTTTCTTGTCTTCAATGCGCTTAATGACCCCCTCCTCGCCCGGAGTCCGCTGACGAAATCGGAATTGTGGTTTGCCTTCTTTATCAACGCCCGTCTTTTGGGTTGTATTCCGCAGCTTGTCGAGTATGTGGTCCGCTTCATGTTTCCAATGACTCTGGTTCACATCAGGCATCAATACGAGCTGCACAAAAATCATTTCTGCCGGCTTGAGATTGCCGATGAGCTCAAGCAATACCGAGAAAGGGTCAATAATACGTCCCTTTTCATCCCCACGCTCTTCCTCGAATTCGCTATACGTTCTGATGGAGACAATATGTCCATGCGTCTGATATAATTCGTTTCCAAAGATTTCGTATCCTTGCGCTTCAAGTTCCTGATACGTTCTCGGAAGCTCTGCGGCAAGCGGATCCTCGACTTCTGCGATTTCGATATTGGGATACTGCGCATAGAGCAAACCCTCAATGGCGGCACTCAAACGGCCGGAAACGCGCATGAAAAATTTGACCTCGTTATTTTTCCCGATGATATCAACTGTATGCCAGCGCGGCACCTCGCCATCCCACCACTTTTTGATCCATGTTCCCGGCTTATTCCGCAGTGGGTACAGTGCTGCCAGAAATTGCTCCATTGCCTTGGGACCCTGAAGCGTCTCACGGGGAATTCTTATCTCCAAAAACACCCATGGAAGCAGTTTTTTGCTGTGCTTGTATAGCTCCTCGCGCCAAAAAATCCAACTGCTCAAAGCAAGGGATGCGGCAATATAGAACGTAATGGCGTAAAAAATCCACCCGACATAGGGCGCGAGCGAATGAATGACGGAGGAGATCGTATTCACGCTCACAGTATATCAGTTTTTTAGGCCTCTCTCAACGCGATGTGGCCTTTTTCGTTCTGGGAGAAGAGCTTCTTGTCTTGAATGCCCAGAAGGATTGTATTCGGTTTGACGAGACGGGTTGAGAGTACGCGAGCGACTATATCATCTTTGTGCATAGGCCCTTCTTTTTTGAGAAGATTGGCAATGACCTCTTTGACGGTTCCCGGCTCATAACCCCATTCGGAAAGACCATACATGCCCCTGCCGACGAGAACAAAGCGAGGATCTTTGATAAGTTCGTTGTGAACCGTCTGGACATGCGCGCGACGATTGGAGAACCCCGATGCATTGATAAGCTCGGCAATCTCTCGAAAATGCTTGGGTTTGGTTTCGCGGCGAAGTACAAGATATGATTTGTCCCGAACACCACGGGGCTTGATTTCCGGCCAACTGGTAAGTCCGATTTCTCCGAAGACGTTTTTGCCAATGCGCTTTGAGACAGCAAGATAGGTGGCAAGCATCTCAGAAGTCATGGGCTTGATAGATGCGTTGGCACGTGCAAGATCGGCAACTGTTTTTCCGGTAACTGGCTTCTTGTTTTTTTCCAACGCGCTGACAAATGAAGCGACATCGGCTTTGAACGCTGACGCATGATCCGCCGACAACGCCCAAAAAGTCCGAAACTCGTCATCGTCGAGATGACGCTTGAATGTACCATCCAATGTAAGTACGAAAACAAGACCGGCATTGGTCGGATTTTCCTTGGGTGATCCGGAGAATTTTTCAAACAAAACGTCCTCGCGGGCGACACCGTTGGTTTCCTCAAGAATGCTCTTGGCAAGCATTGCAAAGGACTTGACCTTCTGCCCCGCCTCGCCGGCCAGATGTTCGCGAACGCTCGCCAAGGACGCTTCTTCAATCTGGCGAACACGCTCCCGAGTAATACCGTGGCTTTGTCCGATGGATTCGAGGGTCTCTTTATGGCCTGACTTCAAGCCAAAACGACGGAAAATAATCTCCTTGTTGCGGGGGTTAAGCGACGCTGTCAATTGTCCGATAAGCTTCTTGATTGTCGGTCCTGCTTCGTTTGCCATAATCTTGAGTGATCAGGTGTAATATAGTTAAAAAACGACTTCTGTAGGATATCATACTGCAAAAAATAAGTCAAACTTCACGCACCCCCTATCTCCGCTTCCGGCTCCACCAGACTAAAATCGGCGACGCAATGAAAATCGAGGAGTAGGAACCGCACACGATGCCGATGATGAGAGCGAGGGCGAAATACCTAAGCGATTCTCCTCCAAAAAGAAAGATTGCAACCAATGATAACAAAGTAGTCACCGAGGTATTAATTGATCGCGCTAAGGTTTGCATAATACTGGCGTGGACCAGATCGGGAAATGACTGCTTCGATCCGAAGCGAAGCACATTCTCCCGGACACGGTCAAAGACCACCACGGTATCGGAGACGGAATACCCAAGAATTGTCAACGCCGCCGCGACAAACACGGCGCTCAACTCGATCCCCCACAAATGTCCGAGAAGGGCAAACACGCCCATCGGAATGATAAGATCGTGGATCAGAGCAAAAATCGCGGCAAAACCCATAACCCACGGCGAAAGAACGCGCGTCATTTTCCAAAACACGATAGCGATGTAAACAGTAATAGCCATAAGCAAAACCACCATAGCGGTAATGCTCTTGTTGCGAAGCTCGGCACCGATGGTCGGTCCGATCGAATCAAATCGTTCTTCAATGGCGCTATCGTATTTCGCCTTGATCGCGGCAAATAACGCACCGTGAGTCTTCTCGTCAATCGTATTCATCCGAAGAATCATACCCATGTCTCCGACCGGTGTTATTGATATGTTCTGTGTGCCGGATACCGTCGATGCGATTTTTGTCAGATCATCCAACGATGGACGGCTACCCGTGAATGCAACCTCGAGAACGCTTCCGCCCTTGAAATCAACTCCGAGACGAAGTCCCCAAATCGACACAAAGACAATGGCGACAACGGCCAGAGTCATTGATATTGCAAACATGATTGTGTATATCGGTTTCATAGCTATAGTAGCCAACGATTTTTCTCAAGCCGCGGACCTAGAATCGCAAACATAAACGCGCGCGTAATTACAATGGATGTAAACAAGCTCATCGCCACCCCAACGAACAGGGTTAGAGCAAATCCTTTTACGATGGATGTGGTAAATGCATAGAGAATGACGGCGCTCAAGAGTGTAGTCACATGACTGTCGCGAATAGAGTACCATGCACGATTAAATCCGTCTTGTAGCGAGGCAGTGAGCGTCTTGCCCGCTCTCAATTCTTCACGCATACGGGCAAAGATAAGCACATTGGCGTCAACCGCAATGCCGAGCGACAAGACGAAGCCCGCAATGCCGGCAAGGGTCATAGTCACACCGAATAACTTGTAGATCGTCAGGACATAGACAACATAAGCGACAAGCGCCAAAACCGCCATGAGACCCAGCAAACGATAGTAGACAATCATAAATACAGCGACAAGGAGGAATCCCCAAAGTCCGGCTTTCAATGATTTGTCGAGTGAGGCCTGCCCGAGAGTCGCGCCCACTGTCTGCTGCGAGACAAGCGAGATGGGAACAGGCAAGGCGCCGGCATTGAGACGATTGGAGAGGTCCTTGGCCGCTTGCGGAGTAAATGTGCCAGAGATGACCGCATTCCCGCTGTCGATCTGGCTTTGAACCGTCGGAATACTGATGGGCTGGCCGTCTAGGTAGATCGCTACGCGCTTGCCGAGATTGCGTTTCGTAAGATCGCTAAATAATTTCGCACCATCGCCATTCAGCGTCAAAGAAACCTCCGCTTGGCCGGTTGTCTGGTCGAAGATAAGCTGTGAGTTCTTGAGCTGGCTTCCCGTCAGTCCCGTTGATTTAAAGCAGGGGTCATCCTGAAACTGCTGAAGGAACGTGGAGAGAGCAACGATATTCTGCGGGGCGCACAAGGAATCGACTTGTATCTTTCCCGCATCCGCACCAAGGTGCTTTGCAATAATCACAGTCCCCTCGGCGGCCGGACGTTCTTCCTTAAACTCAAGCAACGGGGTCTGCCCAATGAGCTGGATTGCTTGATTAACATCGGTGATGCCGGCGAGCTCTACTATCAGCCGATCGGTACCTTCGATCTGCACGAGAGGCTCGGAAACGCCGAACTGATTAACACGTCTCTCGATAACATCCCGCACACCCTGCATTGCATCACCGGCACTCTGGTCGCCGATATTCTTAAGATCCGCCTGATAGACGAGGTGCGTCCCACCGACAAGATCCAAGCCAAGATGAAATGCCCGAACAGCGAAGAAATGCGGAATTTTGTGTTTCTTTGACTCAAGTCCGGTTTTCTTGTTCAAAAAATCAGCGCCTTTGTTCCAGGCGTTTGGATACACAAAAAAGAAAAGCAGAACGGTCGCTACAATGATTGCAATGAGTCCGATTCGTGATCTCATCCTTGTCGGGATTAGTTTTTAAACTCTAACCGAGAGTGGAGAAAATAGCAAGGGGGTCTTGTCGCCATAGCTTTCCGCAAACCGGCCATTGATTTCTGCTGAAATCACGACACTGCTATCTCGCGCCGTCGCGCGGAGTAGCTTTGCTTGAAAGCCATGGCGACAATTATTTTGTAGTGCGTTCAAAACGAAAGCGACGCCGTTTCTGGATGATATAGAATTGAATCATGAAAAACCCTTGACAATATATATATATATATATATGCCATACTCTCCCAACCCTCAAACCGAGGGAACGAAAGGAAGCCCATGAAATTGTTCCGCGAGATCGAAGACCTCATGGCCAAGACCCCCGACGACTTCAAGCTCGGTGGCGACCCCGTCAAGGACGGCGAGCGTGTCCTGGGCCTCATCCCCGACGACACCCGCTGCCTCGCGTTCGTCCTGGATCAGTGGCGCGAGGAGTACAACAAGTCCAACAACGACCACCGGCGACAGCACGGCGAAGGCTGCGGCATCGGATGCAGGCAGCACATCAGGGCGATGATGCCTCGCCTGCATAAGTACGACATGCTCGAGCAGCTCTTCTGGGTCTGCCTCCAAGAACAGTTGGGCGCCGAGCTCGAGCGCAACGAAGCTCTCGGCTACCGCACCAACGATCAGGGCGAGTCAGTCGCCGTCGCCTGCGTCCAGGAGTCGCGCCAGCCCGCGTTCTTCAGCATCACCATCAGCCAGGTCCCGTCCGAGCTCGCCGCTCTCATGGCGCTCTTGAGTGGCGGCCGCCCGGTGATGTAGCCAGCACTTTCTCCCCCCGCGGACGGCCTCTCCCGCAGAAGCCGTCCGCACCCACAAAAACGCGCCACAACAGTGGTGCTTTTTTGTTTATATATCCTCCATCACAAATGCAAAGGCCGTGGAGATAATCGGCGGTGTGCCTTTGCATGTCTCCACGGCGCGGTGTACTGCATATGCATTCTCTCATTCGCAAAACTCCCAATAGATATGCCTGTAGCCCCGATCCGCGGCAAGCCCCACACGGATATGGTTTGACTTCATGAACCTGACAAAAAGCCAATACTCCACAGGAAGATTTCCAATCTTGGGAATACGGATAGTCACGACATCGCGAAGATTCTGTTCCCGGATTTTTTCTTTCGGCATACTCCTTTCTTCGACCGAAAGAACAACCAACGATATTGGCATCACGGAACCAAGAGACTCCGGAACATCCTTTACGTTGATGATGTGGGCGGAGAAAAACTCCGGATTGCCACCACGACGACGAGCGTAGTCGTGTATGGAAAGCCTACCGAATCGGTCGATTGCCATGACCCCCTCCAGTACCTTCGTAGATATAGCACGGACACCAAGCCGGCTTCAAGTTGGTGCTTTTTGTTTCTACAACATTCTCACATTCTCAAGAATGTGAGAATGTTGTTTTTCTATCAGCGACGGATTGGCTTGGAAGCACTTTCAAAACTGTGCGATTGCACGGTCACCGAGCAGTATAATTAGCACGAAGCGCACTGCGAGGTGAATCCACAGTTTTGGAAGAGCGAAAAAACTCGCTGGATTTTTGAGTGGTGCTTTCAGGCCAGTTCGGAGCGCGAAAATGGAAGCAAGCGCCGATCCTACTCCAGTTTTTCTCGGGAGGTTTTTGGTTTCTGTTTTTCGAGCCATTCCTTGACGAACAACGTGGCACGGACATCGTCTTCGTTGTAACGGATGATTTTTTCCATAATCTTCTTATCCCCCGTTTTCAGCCAATCGTTGTACCAAACAACTGATTCCGCTCCGCCGGCATCGCTCGCATCCCACGTGAATCCGAGATACCGCGCAACATCCTTGAGATTGTAAAAATACAACGGCAAGATCACCGATTCGGTAACTGACTTTAAGAGATCAACTGAATGATCGGTAAACTTATGCTCCAGCTCAAGTGAGATACCATATGCATTGGCGAGTCGCTTGAAGACATTTTGTTCGTACTGCGAATAATGATAGATAACAAAATCGTCGAGTCCGGCGAGAAAATCCAAAAACTCGCGCCAGTTGCGTGCTTCGTCTTCTTTGTCCTTTGCGAGAAATGCCTTGTACTCCCCTTTCCCGTTCTTTCCAACCGTTAGCACGCCTAACAGATAATCGATGCCTTCGGTGGGATCGGTTTCAACGTCAAAATAAATTTCGTTCTTGACCTCCAGAAATTCGCTCTTGCGAAGTATCATCGGCTCATTGCTCAAGAGCACCTGCGCCTGGCTTTGGAATCGCATAAGCTTATCAAACGGCCAATCCTCAAGTTTCACCTGCAAATCATCCGTATCGGCCTTTGCAAGTTCCTCTACTGTATGGATGCCCAGATCATACAACCTCCGTTGGTCGTTCTGACTCAAGCGATAGACAAGCGATACATCGCCGCATGTCTTGGTTTCTTCGATACAGAGCGAGTACCACGGCGATTGCTTGCATCCTGATTTAAGGAATGGCGGCGGCTTTTCGCCTTCAAGAATCCGCTCAATACGTTCGCGGGTTAGGTGAAAAAGATCAACAAAATCATCGACGACAAACGCCCGCTCTTCGCCATCGGCATTGATGATGTATGCCTCACGCGGAAGAACACCCTGCAAACGCTCAAGGATAATACTATAGAACGTAAGTTGGAACTTGTACTCGTCTTTCAGCTCCGCCCCGCTCTTGATGTCATAGACAACATAGTAGTGATCCCCGAACGCGGACTTCATCCCCTTCTCGCAAGGCCTGGCCTCGAGGAGATCGGGAATCCCAACCCAGTGCTGATCCATGAGGACACCGTGGTAGATGTTTTTGCCCTGTTTCATGAGCTCAAGTGTCGCGTTGAACCCTTCGTCGAGGTCGCGCAGCAGTGCAGGAGGAATCTCCTCGAATTTGCGGGACTTGATGACTTTTTCCTCATGCTTGAGCCCGTCTTGGTTCAGCATCTGGATCAGCGGCGGAACTTGTCCCTTCTTGCTCTGATCGCCATAGATGTCGTACCAAATCCAATGCGGACACTGGAAAAATTTATAAAAATGCTCCCCGGTGAGATGATAGGTTTTCGCTGTTGTTGGCATAGTAGATATCATACAGTAGGTTTCTGTAAATGAAAACCGCCTGAGGCGGTTTTCATCATTTGCATTATTACTGTTTCTACGGCTTCGGAGTTGCTGTCGGCGTCGGGGAAGGCGGATTGATTTTCTGGAGAGTTACTTCGAAGACAAGTGTCGCGTTCGGACCAATGATTGTACCGGGTACGCCATTTGCGCCGTAGCCAAGATCTGACGGAATTGTCAGTCTGCGCTTCTCGCCGACCTTTATACCCACCAGTCCCTGATCCCACCCGGCGATGACTGATCCCGCGCCAAGCTTGAACTCAAATGGCAGATTATTGTGCTTGGCTGATTCATCGAACACCGTTCCATCAAGAAGCATGCCCTTGTACAAGACCGAGAGCGTGTCGCCCGTCTTTGCTCCCACTCCCTTGCCAGCGATAAGAGTCTCGATCTTAAGCTTAGTAACAGGCGTTCCGCTGACTGTTGGCGATGCCGAAACAGACGCACTGGGCGACGTTGATGTACTGGCCGACGCCGTCGGGGTCGGGCTTGTCGTCGGCGATGGATTGTCCGTACTTGATCCTCTCATATTCAGAAATACTATCACACCGATGACTATCACGATACCTACGATAATAATGATTTTATTCATCCCCGCATCCTAGCACAAGAATTCCGTAAGGCAAATCATCTGTGGAGAACTATTCCGCCGAGAGTAGATCTTTTGTTGAGAGCTTACGTTTCATCACGGTAACCTGATTGCCTTTTCCATTGTACACGATCGAGTCAAAATACATTTTTGTAAAAGAAACCCCTCGACCCATCTCCGCCATACTGACTGGCTCCCGAGAAGGATCAGAAGTCACGCTGGATGAAACGTCGAAACCGGGTCCCTCATCCATGACGACGATTGTCACGGAATCCACCCCAAGATCAAATGTGATATGGACCGATGTCGACTTGCCAATGCTCCGCTCTGCATCTTTAATGCGCTGAAGAAATTTCTGAGTCGGCTCTCCGGGATTCTTCCGCAAACCGAGATTGCCATGAATCATCGCATTGGTAAGCAGTTCATTGAACGCTTCCGCCATTAACCCAATGTCGTCCTCGCTCCAGCGTGCCTTTTGCAATTTTTCCACTACAACCAAGCCGATATCCGGCGCGAGCTCGTGATCATTCGGTATTTTCCAGCTCGTGCCCTGACACAGCTCACGCGCTCGATTCATTAGCGCCTCTTCTTTGAGCTCATCTTCGCTCTTGCCTGCAGTTGTATCATCCGGTCTATTGCCGTCTGCCATAGATATAAATTATTTTCTGCAAGCATTGTAGCACTTTTAAAGCAAATCGCCACTCATAGATTGAAAAAGCCGCGGTTGACAGGTGGTCCGCGGCTCGCTTCTCCTTGGTTGATTTTTATGCGCCTCCTGCCATGGCGCAAAGGTGCTAAGGTTCACGACTAGCGCTTGGACCTCCTGGTCATGCGCCGAGCCGCCATCTTTTTCTTGGTCTTCTTCTTCTTGGTCTTGCTGCGTTTCCGGCCGGACTTGGGCGCCTTCGGCGGTTTCGGCCGCTGCGTGAAGGTCGTGCATGTCGCGCCACTCGAATCGAGCGCCGCTTGTGCATCCTTCGGGGCGGCAACCTTCGGATCCGCATCGCCCGGTCTGATGTTCATAACAACCCCCTTGAAAGCATCAGGTCGTGGAATTACTGTTGGCCCCGTCGCGACGGTGAGCCGCGACCTTGAACGCGAGACGCCGTGCGGCCTCCTTCCTGTCGCGGCGATACAGGCGCCGCATCCGGTCGGTATGGATGCCATCCTCGCCGTCGAGGTACTTCCTCGGCACGCCGTAGTCGAAGTAGACGATTCGGACGGGGTGTTCGTTGCCCTCTGGCCCGCCGCACCAGTTCTCGATCCCCTTGCCCGTGGCCTTGAGGATCATTTGCTGGCCGCAGTCGAAGCATATCGGACGGCGCCAGGCACGAACCATGTTGGCACGAAACGAGTTGAGGACGCGTGCCACGATATGGCTGCCGAGTTCGAACCGTCGCACGTATACTGGCGTCTTCTCGCCGTTCTTAATAAAGCGGACGATGAATCCGCCTTTCGCTCGAGGGTAACCGGTCTTGAGCTCCCCCGATCCCGAAACCCAGGGTATCAGGAGCTGGACGGTGTAGAGCTCGTACACCTTCAGGAAGAAGAAGTGAACATCTCCGCCGGTCATCGTGAAGCTCCACTGGCAGCGGGAACCCCGAGTGAGTGCGCGGTAGATCTCCGCGAACCACGTCGCCCAGCTCTTCTTTATTCGCAAGATTGCCAAACCCATCGGACTCCTCCTCTTTAACCGACCAGCAACGGCTGTCGGTCAATCGGATGAGCATACAATAAATTCCAGAAAAAGCAATAGTTTGTTGAATTTAAAAAGCCACGGGAGATGAGCGGATCCCGTGGCCTCCAGCCTTGCCTTGGCTGTTGTTGCGTGCCCTCCGTCGGGCGAAGTTTTAAAAAGGTACTGCGCGGGCCAGGTATGAACCTCGGCTGGTCGTGGTAGCGTTTACTTCTCGGCGTCGCTGAGGAGCCTGGAGATGAGGCTCTCCAGATCGCGAACCTTGAAGGGCTTGGCGAGGAAGGCGCTGCAGCCCGCACCCAGGGCCTGATCGCGGCGGCTCTCATCCTGAGCAATCGCGATGATCGGGATGCGCTTGGTCGCGGCGTCGTCACGCATCTTTTCGGCGAAATCAGTCGCCTCCTGGAAGCCGACATCGATGTCCAGGATGACCAGGTCTGGCCGCTCTCGCTGAACGGCCTCGAGTGCCTCGTCCGCCGTCCTGGTCGCGAGGAAGCCGTGCTGGAGGAACAACCGAACGAAGGTACCGACAACCTCGACGTAGAATGCGTCGGTCTCGAAGATGAGGATCTTCTTGGCCAAGGGGTCTCCTTTTCCGCCGCTTCTCCGAGCGGCTATTGTTGGACGCTTGCGTGATATGGTGCTCCCATTAAGACGCGGGGTCAAGGGATAACTTACGCACAGCCCCTCACTGACGCGCTACTCCAAACCGCGCTCGATTTCCATGAGAATCTCATCGGGAATCGGAATACGCTTTCCCACCGGACTTACGCCCGGGTACCGCCACGCGGAAATGATCTTCTTTTTCGTAGCTATATAGCTATAAAGCTTTACGGCTGTAGAGCTTGAGCTCGGCTTTTGGCCGAGCTCGGTGTACATCACCCACACTTCCTGCGGGTTCTTCTTATTCTGTGTCGGCTGCATGACCGCGACCGTCTGTGGCGCGATGCCGACTTCTTTGCGCTTTGGGAATCGGACGATGCGCTTGATCAAGCTCTCCGAAATCCCATAGTACATCATTTTGTCTTTGACGTGGTTGGTCCATTCGTACTTGCTATCATTTTTCGGCTGTTTGAATTGCATCCTAAAAGTATACGTCGACTACTAAAAAAAGAAAGCTCATCGGCGAGTAGTGCGTTGCCGATGAGCTCGTTCGAAATGTTCGCGAGGCTGGGTTAATTCGATGAGAAAGTTGGTGGGTGTGCCTAGCTGGTCAGCGCAACGACGGTGGAACCGTAGGACGGAAGGTACCCCGATGCGGAATGAATCCGATCCCCGGCTCCTTGGCCTTCGGCTTGAAAGTCTTGGGCTTCGGCGCCATCTCGGCCTGCATGTCCCTTTCCCCTCCGCCTGACATGGCGCCGCGCCGACGGTCACGCTTGGCCTGACGATGGACCACCGCGTAAGTGTCCTCGACGACTGATGCGCGCTTCTTTCTCCTGGTGTGACTCCGTGGGTTATACGGTGTACGTGTGTGCATCTTCCCTCTTTCTGTTATGCCTCGCGAACGGTGAACTGGTTGCGATTATATGTCCCTAGAATTCCTTTTGCAAGAGCTCGCGCGCAAGCGCAAATGCCTTCCCGCGGTGGCTGACGGAGTTCTTTTCTTCGACGGTCATCTCGGCGTTTGTTTTTTTGAGTTCGGTATTGAATACAACAGGATCATAGCCAAAGCCGTTTGTGCCGCGTGGTTCGCGCGCGATCATGAGGCCACCGTATACTCCTCGGCATGTGCGGACTTTTTCTGTAGCCAGATCATAGATCGCAACAACTGCAACGAACTGTGCACCGCGCTTACCGTCGGGTACGTCTTTCATCTCTTCGAGAATCTTCCTGTAGCGGTCTTCGTCGCTTCCCGGCACAAACCGCGCCGATCTCACTCCAGGACGGCCATCGAGCGCGTCAATCTCCAGTCCCGCATCTTCGGCAAGCGTCAGCAGTCCCGACTTGTGTCCCACTGTCATCGCCTTGATGATCGCATTTCCTTCAAACGTCATAGCCGATTCATCCGCTTGCCAGTCTCGCGGAAACCCAGGCACATCTTCAAGACACAGCACGTCAAACGGTACGCCAGTCAAAAGCGGTTTCATCTCCTTGAACTTCCCCCCATTACGCGTCGCGATGAGAAGTTTTCGCATAGTAATCGTCGAGATAATTGAACAATAGTTTAAAACCTTCGGGATGAGGAACGTATGCGGGATCGTTACGACCGATGATCGCACGCAATTCCTGATACGGTATCCATTTCGATTCCGTCACTTCTCCATCGATAAAGCTCATATCGCGTTCATGATCCATGTGAACAATGTACACCATGGGGACATCGCGAATAATGTAATTGTCTTTTGGAATCTCTTGTCTCACTATGCCGAGTTTGTGAAGATCTTTTTCCAAAATATCTAATCCCAATTCCTCCTTCACTTCGCATACCGCGGCGGCTATATACTCTTCACCTGCCGAGACATGGCCTGCTGCCGAAATATCCCATCTGCCGGGAAATACGGTCATCTTAAGCGAGCGCAATTGCAACAATAACTCCCCTTTTGAATTGACTATCCAAATATGAGAAACTCGATGCCAAATTCCTTGTTCATGAACTTCTCGCTTGGGCTTGCTGGAGCCAAGCGTATTTCCCTCCCTGTCACAGACATCGACGTATTCCACAGTCTTCATATTTATTTTTCAAAAAAATCTATGACGTGCTTGATGAGATTCGCCCGATCGGAGGGATCGTCGAAGCGATGATTACCCGGAAGAGTCATAAACGCAATGCCAGGGATTGAGGCATATTGGTCGATTCCGATATCAGGAACAACATCGTCGTCTTTTGGTCTAATCAAAAGCAATTTTGTTTTCTTAGAAAATTCTGTCGTGGATTTGATTGCGTCAAATTTTCGAATTTCAGACCAATATTCTGGTCCTACTTTTCTAACAAGACCATCTCTATTGATTGAAATGCTCACGCCACGTTCGTCAAACGTTCCGCCGGGATAGGATAGCATTCTTTTCTTCTGCAAATTGATGCGAACTTCTGTGTTCGGATTGGGAATGCCGGAAAATACTGTTTTTACGATTCCTTCCGGAGATAGTCTCGCAACCACTGAACAACCCAACGAATGCGCGATGAGATTAATTGGCTCTCTATACTCACTTGTGCGTAGCCATGCCAGCACGGATGCAATATCGTCAGCGTATGTCGCATAATTTCCCTCTTCCTGCGTCCCATTGCTTTTGCCATTCCCTCGCAAATCAAATCGCACGGTACGATATCCCGCACGATTCAATACTGGTACGATATCGTCAAAATAATCGCCATGCATATCTACCCCATTACCATGGACAAATACCACATTCGCTTTCGCATCCTGCGGGCCCTCGATGAGCGTATAAAGATCCTGCCCGGCGCTGTTTTGGATAAATCGTTTTTCAGTCATGTACGATAGAAATGATACCTTCCTGAACCACTCTGAATAAATCTATTCTCATATTCTTAAGAATATGAGAATAGATTTATAAAGGCAATAAATTTCTTTCCGTAGGGCGAGAGCGTATGCGTCACCGCATTTCCCTGATATTTCTTTTCAATAAGTCCGGCTAGCGCTAGGCGCCGTACGTGTTCGGAAATTGTTTTAAAATTACATTGCAAGTTTTCCGCGATACCCTCAACATGTATCCCCCGCTCACGCGCAACGAGCAATAATATCTCAATGCGTCTATGATTTGCGACGCCTTTGAAATGGCGTTCAAGTTGCTTCGCTGTTTTTGGCGCCCGTTTGCCGACGCTATCCCTTGTTTTCGCTCGCGGAAGCCATCGATTACCGCTCATGAAAATAATATATCATGGATTTACATATACATCTATTCTCATATTCTTGAGAATATGAGAATAGATGTATATTTTCAGTCAGAACGAGGTTGTTAAGTTATTGATTTAGGAAAGGAGCTTCAGGAGTGTAGAGTGGAGTTTTGGATCGCGAGTGGCAACGCCGTTATGGGAAGCGAGGGTGCGGGGCTTGCCTTCAAAATCAGTGATGATACCGCCTGTTTGCTCGATCAGGAGGCTTGATGCGGAAATATCCCATGCGTGGATATATGGACTCACAAATGCGTCATAGATGCCGAGCGCAACATAGAGAAACGATGAGGATGAGTTGAGTGTTACTAGTGATATGTCGGTCTCGCGAATAATGTGCTTAGTGAATTCTGCATATCGATTCTTGATGCCTTGAGGAGCCGAAATGAGCGCTCCTACATCTATGTCGATGATGGTGCCACGGGTTTTCTTTTTGGTATTCGCGTGCTTGTCATTCTCATATACACCATTTCCGACACTCCAGAAATATTTTCCGAACATATGATCGACAACGCAGGAGGCGATGATCTTTCCCTTCTCGGCGAGTGCAATATTGGAAACGAAAAGCGGCAACCCACGGGAAAAATTGGAAGTCCCGCAAATTGGATCGATGATCCATAACCGCCCCACGCTATCCAGCGCCGTTTGCGAGCTTTCTTCTTCAGCAAGAATCGCATCGCCGGGAAATTTCTCTCGGATGGCTTGCGTGATCAGCTTCTCCATCGCAACATCAGTCTCTGTTGCAAAGTCCACACTATGCTCGGTGTTGACCTTCTGATTGACAATGCCGGTCTTCGTTCGGCTCTCTCTCGCCAGTTTTAAAATCCTCGGGCTGATCTCGTGAAAAAATTTTGCAATTGTCTTCATGGTTCTTTCTGCCTCGGCGAGTCGTCTGGGACGATTCGCCGAGGCGGCGGAGCTAAGGAGCGTTGGTATTCTTCGGTCGCCGCGGCCAGGGCGATTCGTAATCCCTGTCGGTGTGGGGACTACTCCTCGGCCTGCACCACGCGAGCTGCGGTGCAACGTAGAGCCTATAAGATTCTTGGACCTCCGATCGAAGGACGTTGAAATCGAGAAACGCACCAGCGGCAAGCTTTAGGAGTATTAGGTCTTTTACCCTTGAATCAAGAACCCTGATGCGAAGTGCATGTTCTTGATCAATGAGCTTGAGAGTCAGATACCCGCTAGCAGTAATATGCCAAATATGTGGCCCCCTGACATCGACATAGACCCCCTCAAGAGGTGGTCCGTCTCCATTCGGCACATCTACGACGGTACCATCAAAGAGAAGTTCCCTTTGTTTCACGGATCCTCCCGTGGCGAACCCGGGTTCGCAAATCCCGATTTTAATCTATCATACTCCCCTTCTGCGTCGAGTTGACGATTCTGTCTTCTTTGTTTTCAGTATTCCGGCTTTTTTGATGTATTCAAAATGTTCCAAAAATTTCGAGTGAAGCGGTTGTGGAAATGCATCCTCGGTGAACCAGCCGATTTCATCAATATATTGTGGGTCATTGTTTTTTACTTTTTTAGCATCGATGCGACAAGAAAAAATATTCGCAATCCAATGTGTCGGCGTTCCGTTATTATTCCGCAAAACGTTATTGGTTGCTATGTGGGCAAGCTCAAGGATTGGAGTTCCATACTCCTCCATCACCTCACGCCGAACGGCCTGTTCGAATGTTTCGCCAAACTCCATCGAGCCCCCCCCTGCATCCCACCGACCGACTTCGTCTCGGCAATGTATGCTTCGTTTATGCATTACAAAATTTCCTTTTCCGTCATGGCAGAAAAAACATACCGTGATGCCAATATAATCCACACCGCGCTTGAGATCATGCGCGCGCGTAAGCGGAATAATTTTTTTCTTTTGTTTCATAACTCCAATTTCTTCTTCTCAAAACCAAAGAGTGGTTCGTAGATAAGGTCGATTATTGAGGGCTTGAGCATATACCATGATTCATCGCGTTCAAGAATATCTTTCCCTTCTTCCGGAATCGGCTTGCCACGGCGCGCTCGATGCATTGCGCTGACATCCGGACGCGGACCATCTATCTTGGACGCAATGCCTGAAAACTGAAGAGCCAAATTCTCTTCCCCCGGACCATTCTTGAGCGAGATATTACCCGCAACGCGCGGATTAGCGAGAATTGCTTTGGAATGCCGCGTACTCACACTTGAGAGCCAATAGATCGTAAAGTTGTCATCTGCAATGTATACAACGTCCGAAACCCACAATCCACCGTCGTCCATCGTGGCAAGACTCATAATATATCCTTTCGCAAGGACGTCTTTGACGAGATCACGAATTTCAGATTGTGAATGATTCATCTTTGATTATGGAACGTTTCCATCACTATACCGCTCAGGAGCTTTGGTTTCAACGTTTCACGCCCCGCTTCCCCCGTCCGACCATCTCTGGTAGAGTGTAGTCTATGGCGTTTCCGTTCAGAACGATATTAAAAATAGTAGCTCTTCCCCTAATCCTGCTGGCGTTTTATCTTTCGCTGTTTGTTATCTGGACAGCGTTTGATCTTCCGAAAGACGCAGCGCTGGTGGAAGCAATTACGGTATACTTCAATCGATATGGCTTGATTATTGTATTCTTGGGTGCACTTATCGAGGGGGCGCTGCTATTGGGACAATATTTTCCCGGCGGGTTTATCATTGTCATCGGCGTTTTGTCTGCCGGCAAAAATATTCCACGAACCATCGAAGTGGTGGCGGTGGTTTCGATCGCATTTTTCATCGCGTATTGGTTCAACTATCTGGTTGGCAAATATGGGTGGTATCGTCTGTTCCTCAAATTCGGGCTCAAGGGCGCCCTGGAACGAGCGCAAATAAAACTTCAAAAACATCACCTCTATGCGATCCTTGCGAGTTATTGGGAACCGAATGTCGCTTCCATCACCGCCACAGCCGCAGGAACGCTTCAGTTGCCCCTGAAGGAATTTTTGTTTTTTTCCGCGATTGGCATTGTTGTGTGGAATACGTTCTGGGGAACATTTGTCTACCTCATTGGCGATCAGGTGTTTGCATTGGCAGGATTTAAATATGCCTTACTTGTGTTTGGAATCTGGATGGGAATACTACTTGTGAAATACTACTTTTTCGACCGAAAAGCCGATTTAAAAATAGATTAACTTGCTAGTTCCTAACTAAAAACCTCGTGGCTCTTGATCTTCAAGATATACACTCCTGTTTTCAGGAAGTACGGCTAGACACCGAGACAGTCGACGACTCATCTTTTCGCTTAAGATGAGTAGCGCTTCTTTGATTGCCAGGAATTTCCACTCGCTAAGCTCGTCAGATGGAAGCTTGATCGTATCGATCTGGCTTTTACTTAATTCAGGTCCGGAAAAAATGAATTGCAGATTCTCACTCTTTTTTCCATCGTCAGAAATATAGTCAACGCAAACGAATTGTAAAGCAATCATAGCAAGTCCTAGTTCTTCTTTGATCTCGCGAATGCATGCAGTGCGCGGCGACTCATCCTTCTCCACGACACCGCCCGGAATGGACCAGTGGTCTTTGTAGGTCGGTTTCACCAGCAATATTTTGCCCGATTCATCAAACAAGAGAGCTCCAACTCCCATACGCTTCTTCGGAAGATTTTGATAATAGTCGTCGGCCATTTATTCGATTGTTTCTACGATTTCCTTGGCATGATCTATATCCTCCTCTTTCACATAGAGCTCTCCTCCGCCGATATTGCCAAACTCACCAGTACTGCCCGGCAAAGACGTGTGCATGACGGATTTGATCCCCTCCGCTTCAAGGAGGTTTTTTATACTCTCTGCTTCGAATACTGTTGAGAAGGTTTTGAGAAGTATGAGTTTCACAGTTTCAAAGTAATAAGATTGATGAATATATGCAAAAGGATGCCGAGATAAATGCTACCGCTCAAACGGCGAATCTTGGCGAGGATCAAACCGAGGACAAATGTATATCCGATTTGAAACAACACGAACAGCGAAAGATGAAAATGACTGTACTGGAGATGATGCAAGGCAAAGAGTATGGAGCTGAACAACACCGCATGCAATCCGAATTTCTCAAGAGTTCCGTATATCCATCCTCGAAAAATGAGCTCTTCAATGATAGGAATCCAGAGAAAGAAGAGGACTGGATATTGGACATATTGGAAATATTTTGTAAGCCCCAGGAAAACAAAGATAAGCAAGCCGCAAAGAATCAAACCAGCATAAAGCACTATGCGCAACCAATTGCGCACCAGTAAGTTTTTGTCAAAAATAATGCCTGATGTGCGCCAATATATTCCAACAAGAACTAGGGCAATACAGAGCCACGGAATGAGAAGTCCGGCCGTATAGGAAAGCGACGGGAACAATGCTTGCAGTTTTTGCACAATGAGGTAATTGAAAAGCGCGACAAGCGTGAGTCCGACCAGTAGAAGAGATTTATCTCGCTGTAGCATGACTATTTGTTTTGTGGTACTTTCATACTATCAAAATGGAGCGCTCAACGACAATCATTGTCATGGTCTGCGTTGCACTGGTAATTGCCGGGGTGTGGTATTTTGTTTTGCAAAATAACGACGACGAGGGTGCGGCATACGGTCCTGAAGACGTCCATGCGATACTGGCAATTCGATCATTCCAAGGAGCGGAACTGAAAACGGAGCAAGGCCAAACCGCCAACTACACGGTACATGTCGGGGAGGAGTTCAAGATTACGTGGGCAACCGCCAATCTCATCGAAGACGGACAAGTCGTCTATCAGGGTCCCGAGGGTGTCGGCGCAGGGATTATACCGATTGCCAGAGGTGCGTCCATCTCGGCTGATGCACCGGTACCGTTCAAGTCATTCAAGGCCGCCCAGCCGGGAACCGGATCATTTATCCTGACGGCAACCGGCAAGGGCCCAACAGGCACCACAACACTGTCCAACACGATCAATGTGGATTATATCAATTACTAGATCGGGATGGACCTACCATCCTCCCCCACCGCCACCGCCTCCTCCACCACCGGAAAAACCTCCACCACCACTGCCAGATGAAGTTGATACACTCTGGGAAATACTCGAAGAAACCGCCGTCATCGCACTTGAGAATGTGTCTGCATCAAACTGCGTACCCGACATCGAATGGAACCATATCGGTGTCATCGCCGCGAACCGCTGATCGCCGTAGATCTCGCGCATCTTCTTGATCCACTGCTTGGTCATACCAAACGCGATCGCATACGGAAGAAGCTTTTCAAAAATATTCTCCTGTTCATAGAATCGATCGCGATACTTTTCGGCCATGTCCATGTACAAATAAAACCCCTTGGTTCGCCACTGCGCTTCGGCGCCTTTGGCGGTCAGCTTCTTCATGAAAGAGGAAAAAATAAAAATGATCACTATGGATATGACCACAGGAAATACAATAGGAAAATCAATGTGAACACCAAGCAACCTCATAAAGGCATACGTTGCGAAAATCAATACGGCACCTATCCCGCCCATCCATGCCTGCAAAGAATAGCTCTGCCGGTCCATATAGCCGTTGTCGATGAGGTATTCTTGGGCATTCTTTTTAATATTCGCCAATATTGGTGCGAATAGATGTGGGTGTTCCGAGAGATGAATCGTACTACCTGATTTAAATAGGGTCGCAATGATTCTATTCTCGGCTGTTGTCAAAAAAGACGTATCAGTCGTGTTTCCCGTCCAAGCGAACTCATAGTCCTTCGTCCCAATAAATAATACCTTCTTTTCAGTCTGGGTTATTTTGATAAGTCCGCGAGACGCCATCTGGATGATGGCGGCAGTGATGAATTGATTTTTGAAAGTCCCACCCTTCCAGAGCATACCGACGGGAATCACTCCGAGATTATCCGGCGGATCATACTCGGCCATAATAGCCTTGTGCAGATTCGGATCATCGCCATACTTCTTCCATATGTAGAGGCAAGCGAGAAAAACAAGGAACGGAATAAGATACCGACCATAGACATCGAATTGATATTTCTCGATGAAACTCGGGATGTAGGGCGTGACCGTACCCTTGGGAAATGTTGCGGAGATGGTAATCCCCTCGCCGGGCATCATACTGCGCGTGGATTGAACATACAGTGTTTGATCATCAATCCATTGACTCGTCGCAAGATCGCTTTGCTTCTGGCCAACAGCACCAGTAAAATACGAAATGTCCGTATTGCTCTTGTTTGCCCCCTGCGGAAAGTGAATATCTGCGTTATAGACATCCGTCCATAGTTGCCAATAGTTGCCATTGAGATTCCAGTAGAGCTCGTCAAAGTCTCTTTGCGCCCGGACGGCGTTTTTAACTTGATATACGATTTTGTATACATGCACGCCCGTGACAGTGATGTCCGGATCGCCGATCTTCCATGTTATGGTGCCGCTCCCCGTGCTCTCTTGGTAGTGATACGGAACTTCGGACTCGCTCATAATACTGATGAGCGCAACGGGAGTTTTGATTATACCTTGATCAGTTGTATTGATTTGAGTCGGTACAACGCGGAAAATTCCATGCTTGTTGTAGCAACTTCCGCAATCGGCAATGATCGTTTCAGTAATTGTGAGTGACGAATCCGTGTTGATGACGATGTTGCTATGAAAATTCTTAATGTACCAGTCGGTGGCATTTTCGCGGGCATGGGCAATGCCGAAAAAACCAGCAATAATAACACCGGTAATCAGAATTTTCCGAACAATTAAGGTCATGGCTATTTCGCCATTAGCTTCTTGTGCTCCGGGGTTTCGAGCAATCCGCACTTTTTATACTTCTTGCCACTCCCGCACGGACAAGGGTCGTTCCGGCCAATGTGGGGGCCGGCATGAATCGGGATTTGTTTTTCGGGCTTGGCTTGCTTTGCATTGCCAGCTTGCGGCTGTTGGCCGACAGCTATATTAGCTCTGCCTTCTTCCAGCTTACGTTTGACTGCGACAGGTTGAGCCATACCAACTTTGAAAATCAGGTTGGCGACCTGGGACTGAACAGTGCCCTGGAGCTGGCCAAACATGCGCTGGCCTTCAATCTTGTATTCCACAAGCGGATCGCGCTGACCATAGGCACGCAGGCGTACGGAATCACGCAAGTATTCCATTTGCTCAAGGTGATCAACCCATAATTCGTCAATCACGCGTAGAAGCACGGCAGCTTCGAGCTGGCGAATCGTCGTAGCGCCCATAGCTGCTTCCCGTGCGCTGTATGCGTCATCCGAATATTCATGCACCATCGCGGTAAGCTTCTCCGTATCTCCGGTCTTTGCGGTCTCAACGATCTGGGCATGCTGGTCATCGGAGATGGTGGGGATCATGACACGAATCGCATCGGCAAGTTCTTTCGCTTCGCGAGGTTCTTCGCTTTGGAATGCCATGTGGGATGCGATCATCGCATCAAGTTCCTGCGAGAGATACTCGACAATCTTATCTTTGACTCCGTCGGCATTCGGATCTGAACGCAGAACTTCGTTGCGCAATTCATAGATCGCCGTACGATGCTTGTTCATTACGTCATCATACTCAAGAACGTATTTGCGCGTATCAAAGTTATTGCCCTCGATCTTTGATTGGGCCTGTTCAATTGCGCGGGAAACTAGCGAGTTTTCAATCGCCTCATCCTCGGCAACTCCGAGACGATCCATAAGATTCTTGAGGCGATCTCCGCCGAACACACGCACAAGCTCATCTTCGGCTGAAACGAAGAATTGCGACGATCCGGGATCTCCTTGGCGTCCCGCTCGGCCGCGAAGCTGGTTGTCGATGCGACGTGCTTCGTGGCGTTCGGTGGCAATCACATGAAGGCCCCCCACTTCACGGACACGAGCGGCCCCTTCGGGATCGGGTGGATTCCCGCCCAAGATGATGTCAACGCCACGGCCAGCGAGGTTGGTCGCCACGGTAACCGCACCGGCACGGCCGGCTTGCGCGATGATTTCGCCTTCACGCTCATGATTCTTGGCGTTCAGCACCTCGTGCGGAATGCCTTCACGCTGAAGGTGCGCGGAAAGCACTTCATTCTTGGTGATGGATACCGTACCGATGAGCACGGGCTGGCTGCGACTGTGAAGTTCTTTGATTGCTTCAACAACCGCTTTGATTTTGCCGTTCTCGGTTTTGTAAATACGATCTACCAGATCGCGCCGGATCATGGGCTTGTTAGTCGGCACCGTCACGACATCAAGCTTGTACACCTTGTGGAACTCCTCGGCGGATGTTTGTGCCGTGCCAGTCATACCGGCAAGCTTCTCGTACAAGCGAAAATAGTTTTGGAATGTGATCGTGGCGTAGGTGCGCGATTCTTTTTGAACGAGTACGCCCTCTTTAGCCTCGATAGCTTGGTGAAGACCTTCAGACCAGCGTCGGCCGGGCATGAGGCGACCGGTAAATTCATCTACAATGATGACTTCCCCATTTTTGACCACGTACTCCTTGTCAACGTGGTGCAGCGCTTGCGCGCGAAGCGCTTGCTGAAGGTGGTGGACATAGCGCGTACCGCCTTCTTCATAGATGTTCTTGATATTGAGCAGTTGTTCGACTTTTTCAATACCCGCCTCCATGATGCTAACGGCTTTCAACTTCTCATCAATCGTATAATCTTCGCCCTCCTTGAGGCGCGGAACCAATTTGGCAAATGTTTGATAGAGCTTTCCGGAATCTTCGTCGGGAGCAGAGATGATAAGCGGAGTACGGGCTTCGTCAATGAGGATCGAGTCAATTTCATCCACAATTGCGAACTCGTGGCCCTTGGCCTGCACGACCTGATCCAACGTATACGCCATATTGTCGCGCAGGTAATCGAAACCGAATTCATTGTTGGTGCCGTAGGTGATGTCCGCTTCGTACGCTTCACGGCGACTGACGGGTCGGAGGAACTCGTGTACGACGCGAAATGATTCTTCTTGAAGAGCTTCACCGGTCACCTGCGACTTATGGGCGGCATCATAGATATATGATTGCTCATGATTAATGACCCCGACAGTCAGTCCAAGCGCACTATGAATCTGCCCCATCCATACAGCATCGCGGCGAGAGAGGTAGTCATTCACTGTCACGACGTGGACACCACGGCCGGTTAGCGCATTGAGATATGACGGAAGCGTTGCAACAAGCGTCTTGCCTTCGCCAGTTCTCATCTCGGCGATTTTTCCGTCATGGAGTACCATACCTCCGATCAACTGAACATCGTAATGTCTTTGGCCTAAGGTACGCCTAGAAACTTCCCGAACTGCAGCGAATGCTTCGGGCAAGAGATCGTCAAGCGTTCCGCCTTCAGCAAGACGCTTTTTGAACTCCTGCGTCTTCGCCTTCAGTTCTTCAAGCGAAAATTTCTCGAATGCAGGTTCGAGCTCGTTGATTTTCAGGACGATGGAACGATAGTCGCCTATCGAACGGGCATTTGCGTCGCCAAAAATTTTAGAAAAAATACTCATAGTGTCGCTTCACTACCACTAGTCGCGCGCTTTTCTGCGTGCAGCTTGTTTTTTGGTTTTAAACTTGCGAATTTGACGCTCCACCTCATCCCGTACCTTATCGATTGCAGTATGGACGTCTTCGTGTTCGGCAGTCGCCCGAAAGATCATGCCACCCACAGACAAATTCACTTCGGCATAATGCACAAGTCCCTTAAGGTGGTGCGCCGAAGGACGTCCTATTTCAACGTCCATCTTAATTGATCCGCTATCAGTACCGAGTACCTTGGCGACATGTCCCAATTTTTCATCAACATACGCCTTAATACTGGGCGTCAGCTCAATATTCTTGCCATGGAGAATTATATTCATATCTTGGATCGTATCACTTTCGCACCCAAAATGAAACACCCCTTCGATGATCTCCGGGGTGCTTCACTATAGAGGTACGGGGCGCTTATCTCTTCTTGCGCTTGACCGTCTTCTTCTTTGTTACCTTCTTCTTTGCTTTCTTTTTCATTTGACGAGAGCACTGACATCGCTGTGAAGAATCGATTCTTCACCGTCGACGCATGTACTGATAAATATTTTGTTGATGACAGCCGACCGTGGAGCGCAAACGCACTCCTCTGTCAAAATTTCTTACAGTGAAAAAATTTTGTACTCACTGTCACTGCTCTCATTGTAGAGCAAATAAAATATTTGCAAACAAAAAAAGTGGATAACTTTTTCGTTGATCCGCGTATACCTGGTCGAGCCATTCATTTTTTATTTTGGTTCTCGACTCTCACTGAAACTCCGCACGAAGGCATCGATCTTTTTCCATGCCTCCTCCGTTTCAATTTCTTCCGGAGAAATATCTAACTGTTCTTTCAATTCGAGACTCCACGCGGGGTAGCGATAGATGATAACATACGCTTCACCCTCGCCAATATTGGTCAATAAGTGGGCGTATCCGGGATCATATTTTATGGTTTTAAAGTCGCCGTCCGTCTCGCCACGAGGCAAGTCGCCCATCTCTATTGTTTCCTTGTGGGTTCGATCCCGATATACCGTGGAGCGTATCCGACCGCGAATGCATGTCACATGATAGTGCGCAACGGCGTGAATGTGATACCCTTTCACCACGCCCGGAGCAAGAACGCTCAAGTAAAATTGGCCCTTGAGCGCATCGGCAAAGCCGTCGTTCTCGCTTTGAATCTCCAAGAGCCATCCGTTCGAAGTTTTATCCGTGTGAAACGTATCGACTTTTTTGCAAGGTTTGATTTTGATAATTTTCTCGTCCATCGGAATATACTAATAATCATACGCATACCGGAGAGTCTGGTCAACGCAGATTAAGAGCGCTCTCGTTTCTAAAGTACTCGATAGTTGTCGCAAGGCCATTCTCAAGAGAGACATGCGGCTTCCATTTTAGTTTCTTCTGCGCAATACCAATATCGGGCTTGCGCTTGTAGGGATCATCATCGGGACGCTTCTTGAATTCTGACCTTGAGGACGAATCCGTCATGGCGATTATTTTTTTTGCAAGCTCCAGTATCGTACGCTCGTCAGGATTCCCCAGATTGATCGGCCCGGTTTCGCGGCTATTCATGAGCTTGACCAAACCCTCAACCATATCCGAGACATAGCAGAATGATCGTGTCTGCTTCCCGTCTCCGTAGATGGTGAGGGGCTTGCCTGCAAGAGCTTGCGCGATGAAGTTTGATACCACGCGCCCATCATCGGCAAACATGCGCGGTCCGTACGTGTTGAAAATGCGCGCAACACATATGTCCAAACCGTGCATCCGGCGATATTCAAAGAAGAGGGCTTCCGCGATCCGCTTTCCCTCATCATAGCATGCACGAGAACCAATCGGATTGACATTCCCGTTGTAGGACTCGCGCTGGGGATGCTCCAGAGGATCGCCGTATACTTCCGACGTCGACGCCTGCAAAATGCGCGCATTGTGCTTCTTAGCAAGACCAAGCACGTTGATCACGCCAATCGTGTTGATCTTGATGGTACGCACGGCATTCGCCTGGTAATTAACCGGGGATGCGGGACAAGCGAGATTGTAGATTTGATCGATCTTCCGCGCTTCGATATAGAGCGGTTCCACGATATCATGCTCGATGAGCGTAAAGCGGGGGTCTCCCATGAGGTGCGTAATATTCTCCTTCCGCCCCGTAGAAAAATTATCCAAACATATGACGTGAATATTCTTTTTCTTCAACAGATGATCGCACAAATGCGAACCGACGAATCCCGCTCCGCCGGTGACCAGAATGATTCTCATCTTGATTTTTGATCTTGCTTCACAGCCCAAAGGGTCGACGTCAAAAGCGACGGAAATGTGCCCGCATCCGACCAGAACCCCTTCACATACGCGAAGCTAAACTCGTCCCAACCGATATAGCGGTTCGGAATGTCGGAAATCTCGTACTGGCCACGAGACGACGGAACAAGGGTCTTGATAATCTCGAATACCCTGTTGTCAAAAATATAGAATCCCGTCTGGATGAAATTTGATTTCGGCTTCTTTGGTTTTTCTTCGATTGCAATAATCTTCGTCTTGTTTTTATTGAACACTGCAACGCCGGAGCGCTCGGGATCCGAAACTTCCTTGAAAAATCCCATCGCGCCCTTCTTGAAATTCGAGACTTCTTTCGAAAAATTCTGTTCAAAAATATTATCTCCCAGTATTACCGCGACTGATTCGTTGTCGGCAAAATCCCCAGCACATCGGAGAGCATCGGCAACTCCCCCATCGTCTTTGTCTTGCAAAGCATACGAGAGCCGAACGCCATAATCTTTCCCTGAACCGAGAAAATTCATAAAATCTCCGGCATACTCGCGGCCGCAGACGATCATGATTTCTTTGAGACCCGACTTGATGAGAGTATCAAGCGGATATAAAATCATCGGCTTGTTATAGACAGGAAGCAAGTGCTTATTGGTAATCTGCGTGAGGGGTCGAAGCCGCGTGCCAAGCCCCCCTGCTAGGATAATGCCTTTCATGTGTACGATAGTACTGATTTTTTCACGCTACGTCAAATGCTTATTGATCTCGGTGTTGCGCTTAAGAATGTTCCGAACCCACTCCTGATTGTTCTCGAACCAGCGAATCGTATCAATAAGCGCCGGATCAAAACTGTGTTCCGGCTTCCAACCGAGCTCTGTGCGAAGTTTTGTTGAATCGGGGGCATATTTGCGGTCATGGCCGGGACGGTCCTTCACAAATTCGATCATCGAGTCGTCTTTTTTGAAGTACGAAAGAATCGCCCGCGCCGTTGCGATATTGTCACGCTCATCATCGGAGCTGATGTTGTAGATTTCTCCGGGCTTGCCATTCGCGAGACATATTTCAACGGCGCGGGCATGATCATCCACATGCACCCAGTTGCGCACATTCTTGCCATCGCCATACACCGGCACGGTCTTGCCTTGCATAACGCGAAGAATAAAAAACGGAATGATTTTTTCCGGATAATGATACGGACCGTAGTTGTTGCCCGAACGCGTGACGACTACCGGAATGTTGTATGTCCGAAAATAACTTGCGCACAGAAGATCGCCGGACGCTTTGGATGCGGCATAGGGCGAGCTGGGTTTGAGAAGGGAGGTCTCGGAGCATCGCTCGGACGAATCTACCTCAACATCGCCGTACACTTCATCCGTACTGATTTGGAGATATTTCTCCGGCTTGTATTCGCGTGCAAGTTCAAGAATGGTAAATACACCGCGTATGTTGGTATCAATAAATGCTTCGGCGCCTTCGTGCACGCTTCGATCCACGTGCGTCTCGGCGGCGAAATTCACCACAAAATCGGGATGATACTCTTTGAAAACAGCTTCAAGCGCCACGCGGTCGGTGATATCACCCCTCACAAAAGTGTAGCCGGACCGATCGGCAACATCGGCAAGATTCTCAAGGTTGCCGGAATAGGTCAGTTTGTCAAAATTGACCACACGAGCATCCGGATGTTCAGTATGCATGCGGCGAATAAAAGCCGAACCCATAAATCCGGCGCCTCCGCATACCAGTATTGTTTTATCGGTAAAGTTTTTGTTCACGTGCGGCAATTAAAAATATCGAATCGGGGTTGAGTCCGGAAAAGTTCCATCGTTGCATACGAGTAGTGACGAGTACCGCGCCTGTTTGGTTCCGTACGGCCCGATAGATCGTCCCGTCGCTTTGTGCCGGATTGGCAACATATGCGGACAACTCAAATGCATCCTGAACCGCCGGCAGAACCGTTTTTACAAAAGAAAAGCATCCGCCCGACCCGGGTGCCGCCGCCTTGCATATTGCCGCACTTGGAATCAGACGCTTGAATCCCCTTGCGTTGATTTGATAAATATTCGCCTCTCCCTGCACGCGGATGAAGTCACCCGAACTAAGACCAAAATCTTCAGGGTGCGGACCTCTCGCGATCGTCTGAGTTGCGCGGTTGGCGGAATTCGGAGTCGAGGCGATCGCAGGCACCGCGTCAACTCGGCTTAATGAGACCGTCATGGGCGTACTGGGTTCGTCTGATCCGAAATCGGACAACTTGTCTTTTTTGAATGGCATCACCACCACCCGCGTTACTGCACTGCCGATTTGAGAAATATACAAGGCGTTTTGGGCCGAAGTTGGATCAAATGCATTGACCGTATATGTTCCGTCGGCACGATAGACAATGTACGGCACATGAAAACTCGAAGGCGACAGAGAATTAAATGAGATCCGAAGTGTGTTGTATGTTCCCGGGGTCAATCCGCTGATATCGTACCAGCGCCCTTCCCAATCTTTGACGTTACTTGGCATGGTGTAGACCGTTCCGTCCACCGGATTGAGAATAGTCTGCGTCGGCAAAACACGCACAGTGGCCAGTCCCGGCCGCGTATATGCGTAGAGCGAACTGGCACGCGAATCATTGACCAATACCGCCACAAGCCAATTACTGAACAGCTCGACCGCGCTGATTTGGAAGCCCTCTTGCGCGAGTGCTTCGTTGAGGCCGGCTATACCAGTACTTCGAGTCCTGTTGGTGGCGGCGATAACCCGCGGCGACGTATGCTCCGCAATATATTCACCGAATAGATTGATCACGCCGTAGTCGGCAGATGCATTCCTCCATTCCGTGAGGCTGTCGCCGGAATGCTCCTTGAATGAGGGCAAACGGCGCTGCAAACTCGAACCTTCAAAAGAGTCATTGTATCCATTGAGTGTAATGGCATATTCGGAGCGCAGCTCATTGAGCCATACATCGTCGGAAGCATGTCGGATATTTTCCCTCTGATTGAATGATATCATGTGCTGGAATTCATGCGCCAAGTAAGCAATATATCGTGAGGAATCAGACACGACCGGCGACGTAATGGTAATCATCTCGCGCTCATTGGATGACGGAACATCAGACTGCTTGTATTCGTTGCCTGTATCGAAGTAGCCCCCGATATTTGGCTTAAGTGGCGTGATGAAGATTGTGATGCGCGCATCATTGTCGATTCCGGGATTCGGCTCTGAACCGAAAAATGCAGTTTCCGTCGGATAGATGCGGGTGTCGAACTCGCCTGCGGCCGTCGATATGAACGCCTTGAGTCTGATCCGCTGATCAAATGATAGGCCGCTCCAATATTCATCCCCAACATACCAATACGCATGAGCTGATATGAATTGCAGCGTTCCGGCGCGTTTGGATAGGCCCCAGAATTCAAATTGAGAACTTGTAAAGAATACATGACGATCCCCAATCGTATCGGCATGAGCTCCTCCGGCATATCCCATCAGTACAAGGCACAACACAGGGGTGAGGAGTTTAATACCTATAAGATTGGACATACGCTTGAACATATTGTATTATATATCTATGAAGAAACTGGGGCTTTTCCTTGTGGACGTTGCGATCCTCTATCTGGCGCTCTATCTGACGCTCTTTTTGAGATATGGAAGAGAGATTCAGCAATATATCAGTATCCACCTTGTCCCTTTTACAATCATCTTCGCCTTGTGGCTATTGGTCTTTTATATCGTCAATCTCTACGATATCGGGGTTTCAAAAAACAATATCACCTTCTACAGCTCCTACCTGTATGCAATGGCCTTCAACGCGGCGATCGCCATCGCGTTTTTCTACCTTACTCCGTCCATCGAAATCGCCCCGCGGAGAAATCTCTTCGTATTCTTGGCATTTTCCGGAGCTCTGCTCTTTGCGTGGCGATGGCTCTTCAATGTTGCTCTTGTACGCGCCGGTATTGGGAATAATACCCTGATTATCGGCAACTCGCAACATGCGGGCGAGCTGTATGACTTCCTGCTTGCCAATCCCCAGCTTGGCTACAATGCCTTGGGCATGCTCAATGTACGCGATGCCGAGGCCATTGCCATCCTTGAACGGCTTATTCTACAAAAACGCATTCGAACGCTTGTGCTTGATCCGGAAGCCTACAAGATTCCCGACATTATAGATATTTTATACAGACTACTCCCTCTCAAAATGAACTTTCACGCGCTTCCCGATTTCTATGAACGCGTGACGGGCAAGGTACTCCTCGGAACAATAGACCAGAGCTGGTTCATCAATAATCTCTCGGAGGGATCGAAGCGTATCTTTGAAACCCTGACGCGCATCGCGGATGTTATCAGTTCAGTTCTATTCGGAATTGTGAGCTTCATCGGCTATCCATTCGTTATCATCGGAATCAAAATGACTTCAGCAGGACCAATCTTCATACGCCAGAAACGCGTCGGGCATGCAGGCAAAATATTCACCTTGATAAAATTCCGCAGTATGATTGCGGATAATCCTACGGGAAGCGCCGAGGGCAAGACCGGGCCCACATGGACGCAAAAAAATGATCCGCGAATCACCAGATTCGGCAAGTTTCTGCGGAAAACCCGTATCGACGAGTGGCCGCAGGTTTGGAATATCCTTGTGGGCGACATGTCGTGGGTGGGCCCTCGCGCAGAACGACCGGAATTCCACGAACAACTCAAAAAAGAAATCCCGTTTTACGAGGAGCGCTACATCATCAAGCCCGGCATAACCGGTTTATCCCAATTGATCTACGGCTACGGTTCATCCGTCAAAGATGCGGAAGAAAAACTCAAATACGACTTGTATTACGTAAAGAATCGTTCATTCCTTTTGAACGTAAGCATTTTACTCAAGACTATCAATTTAATTGTCCGCCAGGCGGGCCGGTAGATTTCTTTTTACCAAGCTCGACCGAGAGAGGCGACGAACTTGCGCGCCTCCGCTTCAAATTTGGCAGGATCGAGACTGGCCGCCTTCTTGGCCTCAACGACAGCCTGATCGATTTTGCCGAGTTGTGCATAGAGCACCGCAAGCGATGCATGATATTGAGGATCGTTCGGATTCTGCACAACCAACTTTTCGTAAATCTCCGCTAAGCGAGCATAATTCTTGTTTTTGTTGTATATCGAGAGCAGACGATTCAGATCTGATCCGTTTGTTGTGTAGTCATATCCCTTGTCCGTCGCAATTTTAATGGTAGCTTCTCCTCCCGCAACATCACCCGATTCCATCTGGGTGATGCCCATATACCACCAGCTCAATGCGACATCGGGATTCAGATCAACCGCCTTTTTGAATGATGCAATGGCATTGGGATAATCTTGCTTGTTGAGATATGCTTGGGCAACCTCATAGTACGTGCGAACAAACGTCGGTGCGATATCAACCGCTTTGAGCGTATTCTCAAGGGCAAGGTCATTGTACGGCGACTTGGGATCGCCCCGACCAAGCAAAATATATGATCGACTGATGTACAAGTACGGGAGATAATCGAGCGGATATTGGGAAAGATTCTTGGAGACCGCATCAATACTTGATAATAGGACTGCTGCTTTATCGAGACCGTCTTCCGCTTTCATATTGTCAATGTTTTCAAGGACGTATTGCGCATAACGGTGCCGGATCTCATAGGAACCGAATGTGTCATAGCTAACAGCATCAGTAAACTTGGCAATGGCAGCCTTGTGATCACCCGCCCATGACGCAACAACTCCTCGTGTGGTCGCATAATTCGCTCCCGAGGGGAGAATACTTGTCTTGTATATGGATACGATGGCTATAATACTGGCGAGCGTCACAAGCGAATATCGAAGTGTCGCGGGAACGGGAGAACCGTCTGAAAGAACTGGCATTTCCGGCTGTCCGGACCGGCGTGTTACATAGAGGATATGCACAAAACCCATGAAGATGAAGAAAGCGAGAAAATTCGCGGATGTGTCAAAGATAAAACAATTGTGGATTATATACGCAACAAGCCCGCTCGCAATAATCATAGCCGTGTCTTTATATTGATCGAATTGCGCTTCGAGATAAATCTTATACAACATCCAAAATAATGTTCCGAAAAGAGCAATATAGGTTAAGAATCCTATGAGCCCCGTAGTAACGAGAATCTCAACGAACATATTGTGAGCGCGGTCATAGAGCGTTTCGGAACCGGGACCTGTGAAGAACTTCGGATTGAAGTGGCGTGAGAATGGAAGATTGAAATTCTCGGGCCCCCAGCCAACCAAGACCGTACGCGGACTTTCTTTCCAGCCCTCAATACCGGCTCCCCAAGCCCAAAATCGGGTCTGGATCAGGCGCGTCTTGAATGAGATATCGGAAAGACGCGAGAGGTATCGATTCTGTCGAACAAAACTTGAATTATGATTCGCAATGAGCAAGCCCCCCGCGGCAACCAAGATAACGGATCCGATGATGAATATATTGCGGGTCTTTTTTGAAACGCCACCGGTGACAGTAAAAAGGAATGCCAAAACAGGCATGGCAAACAAAGTACCAATAACCGAACCACGAACCGCCGTAAGGATAATCGCAATGAAATTAAGAGCGGTGATAACACCCCAGAGATAGCGTTTCATTCCCCTCTCCCAAAGAGTCAAGGCAATACCCAAGAAAAAATTGACAATAATGTAGCCGGCAAAAAGCGCCGGATTGCCGATGGTTCCGAAAATGCGCTCCCGCCCACCGGCTCCAAGAATAAATGAAAGGTTGGTTTTCTGAAGGAATCCGTAGATGGTGGAGAGAAAGCTTACAAACACTGAGAACTTTACAAACATGAGCCACTCATCTCTGGTCTTCAGTACGGAGGCTGCAATCACATAGAACAGCCAAAAATGGAAGAATGTAAACCACCCGCCCATGCGCTCAAGCGTTCCCATGAGACTCTGATACTTGCTGAAGCTGGTCAGCGTGGCAAGACCGAAAGCCACCATGAATGCGGTGACCGCCCAAAACAGTATATCCCGCTTGGGAAGGAATGACCGATCTTTGAGAGCAAGCGCAATATACAGCACGGCCAGGATCTCGATCCACGGACGGAATAGGATAACTTTGCCGAAATGAAACGGCGAAAGATAATTCGAGAAAATAATCAGCGGCATGAACGCGGTCGCGTAAATACCCCACCGAATCACCGCTTGCAACCCGGTAGATTGAACCGACTGCGCCTGTTGTATCTGTTTTGCCATACGTGCAATTATACCCTACTTGTTTTGAAACCTCAATAATCGTATTGATGCGCATACGGCGCGTATCTGTTTTTCCGTAATTGCCAATCCGGAAGGGAGATAGAGTCCGTTTTTCGCAAGATATCCGGCATGAGGAAATCTTTGCTTGCCGATAATCCACGATAAAACCGGCTGATCCTCCGGAGGATAAAAAAGATCCCGCGTATCCACTCCCATTTTACTTAACCTCATTCTTAGCTCGTCCTTACTCATTCCAAATTTCTTTTTATCAACCAGAATTGCATACATCCAATATACATTTTTTGAATTATCCCTCGTTATGGGCAAACGGATTCCGGCAACATCACCGAGCAACGAGCCATATAGATTGGCCATCCATTGTTTTTTTTGCACATATTCCTCAATATGCAGGAGCTCGCCGCACCCAATGGCGGCCTGCATATTGGTCATGCGATAATTATATCCGATGCCGTCATGAATGAATCGCTTCTTCGAGTGGTGCAAGTCTTTGAACTTTCGGCACCGTTCCGCAACGGCATGATTTTTTGCAATGATCATTCCCCCCTCGCCGGTGGTTATTATCTTATTTCCATAAAAGCTGAAACAACCGACATCTCCAAATGTGCCGGCAAGCCGTCCTTCATATAATGCCCCGTGGGCTTCGGCCGCATCTTCAACAACAAGAAGTTTATGCTTTTTCGCAATAGCCATGATCTTTTTCATTTCGCACGGATGTCCGAATATATGCACCGGCATGATAGCTTTTGTTTTCTTTGTTATTTTTTCCTCGATCTTGTCCGGGTCAATGTTGAATGTCTCGAGCTCGCAATCCACAAATACAGGTTTCGCTCCAGTGTACAGAACCGCCAGCCACGAAGCACCCATGGTGAATGCCGGCACGATGACTTCGTCGCCCTTTGTGATTCCCAGCGATAAAAGAGCGACATGCAGCGCCGCCGTTCCGTTCGCAACGGTAATCGCATGCTTCGCGCCGTAGAGCGCGGCAAAATCCCTCTCAAATTGAGCGACAAACTTCCCCGACGAAGAAATCCAGCCGCTTTCCATGGCCTCTCGCACATTCATCTTGGCCTCTTTGGAAATCAACGGCTCATTAACCGGAATATGGCCGCTCATTTCTTGAAAATCTTAGCTTTTGCGTCGCCGGGATATGGTCCCTGCTTGATCTCAAACAGCCGGCAGTTCGGAGGAATATCAAGACTGTGCCCGCCGCCGACAAATAATATCGAATCTCCCGCCGCCATCTTTATTTTTTTTATCTCCGTCCATTTGATGTCAAAAAGTGTAATCAATATATTTCTTCCCTTTTCGACATAAATAAATTCCTGCGTGGTATTGACGTCATAAAATAGATTCCGATGTATGTGCGGCAAAACTTTTTTGCCGTGGCGATGCTCAATCAACCCCACCTGCAAGGGAAAACTCTGCGGAGTTAAGAATCGTATAGAGCCCTTGGCGCTTATGCTCTTCGGATAGAACAGCGCAATAGTTCTTTTTTTCTTGTCTTTTATTTCTTTAATGGGCATGAGAGAATTATATTTCCCTGTACCGTGGCCACATACTGAAATCCAATCTTTTTGTAGAAAGCTACCGCGCCGGTATTCTCAACCTCCGTATCAACGAACAATTCCGTAAAACCGGCGGACCGTACTTCGTCCTTTGCCCAATCCACGAGTCGTTTGCCGACACCGTGCCCCTGCATGATAGGAGATACGCCCAGCGTTAGGATGAACGGACCGGGACGGACCTTGGTGCGAAGGTACCGGGAAAATAACCGCTGGCGGATGAGCGCTGGCAAAAGCCACGGGCGGAACACAAGCGACAATCCCACACGCACCTTTTCCGCTGAACCGAGGCTTGCCATAATTTGTGCGTCAAGCTTTGAGCGATCAAGACCAAAGCTGATAAAGCCTACCACCGAAGTGTTCTCCACGGCAACAAAACAGTATCCATTATCCGAAAAGCTTACCATGCCCGCATAGAGCCTCTTAACGAACCAAAGGCCAGCCCGGGAATTGAGCGTACCAACAAGCACCTCTCGGTGCAGGCGCGCCGTGGATTCTATAAGGTCCGGTGTCAGTTTCTGGATCATATTAGGTACGGCGTATATAGTCGATTCCAGCGCCAAGAGCCTCGAGTAATTTTCCAGCATCGGGTGGCAAGAGTACTTTTTTGCCATACACCTTGACCAGCACCCGGGGATCAACTTCATAGGTAAACGGACCCATGAAACCAAGATCGTGGATAAGATGCCTCAACATCCTGCCAAGCGGAGTAGTATAGTCAGGATTTTCTCCGAACATGCCCAAGAGATCCGTCTGAGTATCCAGCACCGAATCAAGGTGCAACAGTCTGCCCGGCTGGACATGTACCTCCCCGAGCACGCCTGCCTTATGAAATGCGTCCAGCGTTTCGAAAAGCTCTTTTTCATTATCGCCGAATGGCCGTACACCAGAACTGGTAGCCTCTTGAAAATGATAGGTATCTACGCATACCTTAGAGTAGCTCCCGGCCTGTATGGCATGAATGATTTCTTCGGGGGTGCGAAGATCATCGTAAATGGCCGGATGTGTTTGGAGATATTGGTCTGGCAATTTCTCCCGATACTCCGTGCCTTTGAATGGCGGATTTACAACAACTGGAAATTTACCGTTCTTGACTTCTCGTAATTTTTCGAGAGTATGTCGCGAAGTCTTCTCGTTTGCCAGAAGAAGATTATAGAGCGCAATGGGCTGGCCCTCATAGAACACGTCCGACCGTCGGCCCAAGATACCCCAGAATGTCGCAAATGGATTGAATGTCACGTGTCCATGGCCCAAACGATCGCCGAATATTTTCTGAAGCGCAGATACGGGCTTAGAGAGTACTTCGTGAGCGGGACCAAGGGGAAATGCATCGCTCACTGATCCGAGCGCTATCCATTCCAGCCTGTCGGCACCTGTTTTCTTCGTCCAATCCATCAGGGTCCCATTGCTGACAACAGCGCTCCAAGGAAGAAAATCCCCCATGTGGACGTGTACTTCCGGTCCTTTTTTTTGCTCTATCGCATTTTCTCCGAGTTTTCTTTCCATGTAAATTTCAAGAAGAAGAGTCGTGTTGCCACAATAACATACTTGATCCCTCGTCTCAAATAATCTCTCATGTTGCTTCCGGTCTTGGATTCGCCTTTGCGACGCGGAAGGCAAGTATACGGAATTTCTATAATTCTGTACTTTGAAAGTTGGACCCGAAACATGAGATCAATGAAATACTCGCCGTAATCGCCGCGCAATTCGAAGCGCTTCAATATACCATGTTTAATGGCTATAAAACCGCTGGTATAATCCTTCAACGACATGCCCAGAGTTACTCTAATGAATAGGTTCATGAGTCTGCTCAAGACAACCGCAACCCATGAGTCCCTCGTGCCCGATGTTTCTTTCTTAAAACTGCCTCCCTTCACGAAACGAGAACCAATCGCGGCATCATATCCTTCGTCGATCCTGGCTATGAGCTTCGGAATGATCTCTGGCGGCATTGAAAAATCACAGTCCATCCAGACCACAATATCGCCCCGTGCATTGCGTATCCCCTCTTTCAAACTGTTCGTAAGCCCCCTGTCTTTGGTTCTGGTGATGAGCCTGATATTTTTAATTTCGCCCGTTTCGATCAACGATCTGACGGCCGCAGAAGTGCCGTCGGGAGAATTGTCATCAACGACAATCATTTCTTTTTCATCTTTCACGACACTATCAATCGCCCGGATCAGGTCGGCGATATTTTCCACCTCATTATACGTCGGCAGTATGATCGAGATTTTCATTTATTTCTTGACTTCGTAAACAATCAACTGGTCATCGCTAAACACTTCACGGAAGAACTTACCGTCATCGAGACGCCACGCCGGATGTGCGCGTTGATCCCATACGATATAGTCTGCTCGATAACTTTTCAGAACGCTCTCAAACGGCATTTTTTTCATCTCCTGTGCTGCGGCAATGGCCGTGGAAACGGCGCTGTCAGGAATTCTCTGCGCCTGTATCGGGGGGAGGCTGAATAAGCGCCGCAGCTTGTTGATCTGTTGGATATGATTGTAGCTGTCCAAGTAATGCACGCCAAACAGCGCCCGCTCATTGCGAAGCACAAAATCGCGGTCAACGGTTTCAAAATAATTGTTAATGGAAAATCGCTTGAGTATTTCGCTGTCGGAAATGTAGAATAAGTTCGCGGAGGCGGCAAAATATACGTTGTTGCGTGTGAACGCCGGAATATATTCGGAGAGGGCGTTATCCGCAAAAATAACCGATTCGGGCGGTGTATGAGTATTGAGCCACGCCAACAGCGGGGCGTATCTTAGACTCGTTGCACTGCCGGCGCGGGTGACATTGGCCCTCCAAAAGCCCAGTATACTAAACGCTACGAAGACGGATATTCCTCCGAGTACAATAGTCCGCACCGCGGAAGCGCGTTTCAAATAGGGAGTAACCGCATAAAGAACCGCCAAAACCGAGAACACGATGGCGCCGATGATATAGTGGCTGGAGAATTCAAAGTTCCTTCCCGTAATAACGTGCTGATTGACGACAACAACACTTGCGGCAACCGTGGCTAGACACAACAACGCGTCGGGGGCACGAACACGCAAACGATCGTGCGCAAACACCGCGAGACATACGAATCCTCCGACGCTCCATAATAAAACATTTATACCGGACGGAAGATGAGAAAGAGTGGTAAGGCGTCCCATGATATCTCCATATTCCGGCAGCTGTGACGCGAGATGCGTGAGGTACCAATATGGAATGCTCACAGCTCCGCCAAGCACAAGCATTTTGAGAATCTGCATTGCTCGGGAACGCTCGCAAACGATAGCAAGGAAGATACCAAGAAGCACGGAGGCGACAAGCACGTGCGTCCAATAATAGGGATACACGTAGAAGAGAAGCCCGAAACTGACGCCGGAAAAAATCCACCACCGACGTTCCGATGAACCGCTCGAAATCAATTGCCACAAGAAAATGGCCTGGAGAAGGAGAAAAATAATATTGAACTGCGGACTGATGGGACGGATCATATCCGTCAAAAGTAAACCGTATAATAGAAAGACGGCGGCGCCAAGCGCAAGGGCGCGGTGCCGTGAGACGAGATAGAAGAGGATATACACTAACAAGAATACGATGAATCCCGCTATCCCCGCCTCAAATACCATGCCCACCGGCACTGATACATGAAACAGGCGCATCGGCTGGGCAAGAAACCATTCGACAAGAAACAACTGTTCGGGCGGATCCGATTTATGCTCCCACAGGTAGGCATTGCCGATGAATGGATGGCCGTCGACAACGTCCTGAATACGCGCCATATAAAAAAGCTCGTCATCAGCGACGATGTGATGCCGTATGTGCGGTGCCATGAGCATCCCGCCGAAAATCAGCGCGAATGCAAACGCAATCCAATGTTTTTGTATATATCTTGCCATCCGATGAAGCCTGTAAGAATGATAAGGGGTTCGACGACAATGCGCAAACCGGCAGACGAGACGCCTCCGGAAAGAACCGCAAAATAAGCAATAACGACAATGATCATCCCGACACTTGCATGATTTTTTCTTCTGAAGAATTGTATTGACGCAATGATAAAACCCAACGTGATAAACGCCAAAACGAGACGCTCAGCGATTACCGCCGCAAGAAACACGAGACTATTCGCGCTGATCGCGGCAGGGTTAAAATATTGGAACCAGTAGCGGATCCCGTCGCGCGTGAAAAAACTGACGAGAAGCGGTATGCGGGAGGTGGCTGCCGCAAGGGGATATTGCTTGATGTAAAACAGACTGCGTTCGTTTAGAATGGGGGCCGAGTTGAAATTCTGATATTCAGTCGGATTCGATATGGTGAGATAGTTCTTGATATCACGCTCCAAGAAGTCGCGTGCATCACTGTAAGAACTGTGGCGCGCCAGCGCGAGCACGGGCGGCACGTCGTAAAAATACAATTGAAATGCTCGAATGGATGAAAGCGAATAGGAACCGAACTCTCGATAGTTGCGGTAGCACCACGGCGCCAATACCACGGCAAATACTCCGATGACGATGGCGGCAGTTTTGATCCACGACCTCCACGCAAACGAACTGTTGCGCCATTCCATCAAAGCGAGCCCGATCAAGAACACCGCGGGCAACCAGATTGCGATCGGACGCTGCAACGCGGCCAGAGGGAGCAGGAGCGCGACACCCCAGAGGTATGGTTTCTTTTTGTTCTCTGCATAGTTCAGCCACCACCACACGGCAAGTATCAATGTAAAAGAAAAAACCGGCTGCATAAGATATTTCAAGGAATCCATCAGAGAAAACGGCATGCAAAGAAAGATAAGCGCCGCTCCAACTGCAACTCGACGATATCCCATTCGAAACCCAATAAGTGCGACTAGCCACGCAGTAAGCACCACGAGGATTCCCTGAACCAAAATGGCCGATTGGTAGGTACCGGTCAGCACTCGATTGATCAAAAGAAATACGGGATATCCCGGGGTTCGAAACGGGTCCGGCGCAAACGGTGCTACGGTTTGTTGGGAAAAACCGTTGCCGAGGCGGAGATTTTCCGCAAGCGTAAGATATCCGGTCGAATCATTTTCTATGACAAATATTTCATTGTTATGGAAGATGCCGAAGAGAACAATTCGGAAAACAAATCCTGCGGCGAGAATAATGAAGAGAAGTCGCTTGGTACTAAGAGAGATGCCCACTTCGTATTTTGTTTAAAATCGTAGTGATGTACTTGGCATCCTTCACTGTCATATTGGTGTGGATGGGAATATATAAATAGAGTGGTTCGAGGCGATTCATCATCGGCAATCGCCAACGCTTGCCGCCGAAAGGCTTAAAGATATCATTGCGCAGATGGACCATGTTGGTTTCAATGCCGGCACGCTCAAGTTGATCCGCAATGCGATCACGGTCATCAACCAAGATTCCAAAAATCCAATCCGTCCCGCCCGAAATTGTCGGGTATTGCAGATTGGCACGGTAGTAATCGGCGATTGCCTGCCGATGCTTCAGGTAGCGGTCGGAATTTGCCAATCCCACGAGTCCCAGTGTCGCGGCGATATCATTCATCTGGAATTTGTATCCGGGCTCTTCGATGTCCATCGTCATATGGCGCTTTTGATAGGGCTTCCAATTTGCTTTGATTTTCTTTTCGCGATCGATACCGAACCAGCGCAACAGCCGTGCGCGACGGTCTTCTTTTTTGTTGCGAACCACCAGCATGCCTCCGTCCCCCGTCGTGAAATGCTTGATCGCCTGGAACGAGTAGCACAGATAATCGCCGGGTTCATTGACAGCGCCGACGCTTTGCGCGCAGTCCACAATGACCGGAATCTTGTGTTTTTTTCCAAGGGCAAAAATACGCTTATCCACGGGGATCCCGCCCAGCGTTACTGCAACAATCGCTTTTGTTTTTTTTGTAATTTTTCGGGCAACATCCTCCGGATCGATCGTCAGGTCTTCCTTAATATCGGCGAATATAATTTTCGCGCCATGGCGCACAAGATGTACGGTGGTCGCAGTACATGTCAGCACCGTCACAATGACTTCGTCGTCTTGTCCGATTCCAACAAGATGATAGGCAAGCTCCAAAGCCGCGCTTCCGGAGTTGACCGATACACAATACTTGTAGCCGAATTTCTTGCCGAACTCCTTTTCAAACTCATCAACCTTATGCGCCTGTCCCAGCCAGCGGTTGGACATATTCGCGGGAAATAAACGACCCAGCTCGCGCTGGATGTCTTTGCCGTGATAACTTGGCCAGAATATGGGAATAGTTTTCTTCATCGGTACACTCCAGTATACGGACAAATCCATAAAAAGCAAACGCTTCAAATTACGACGTATCTTATTATAAAAAAGTTACTGACACCCACGAGAACGGTGAGGTTATCACCGTTCTCGTGGGGACGCTTGTTGGAAGAACACGAACTTGTTCGCTTACCTGCGCAGATAGGAAAGCAGATAAGGAAGGAGTGGCTTGCCGATCCCGTAGATAATGAACGTGACAAACAGGAAGATGAGAGGCCATTGTAGCCCCTTGAACATGTCGCTGTGCTTCGTCATGTAGTCGCCGGGAGGAGGGTTGTCGTCGAGATCCTGATCCGACGACTCTGGGGGAAGGCAGCTTAGCTTCTTGTCAGCCATGTGATGACCTCCTCGGGCAGTTCGGCAATGCCTGCCTTGAAAAACGCTTCCCAGTGCTCCAGATTCTCAGCACAGGGAGCCGCCATGATCGGGTAGAGACGGTCCGGGTCGAACTCGATGTAGTCGAGCATACGGCCAGAGACCAACTCAC